>Ga0114129_10010847_pt1 | contig 12980 bp, 12 predicted proteins | sample RhiMetdeltSRZDD1_FD_80071 | JGI IMG/M metagenome (GOLD analysis project Ga0114129, IMG submission 80071) | Populus rhizosphere microbial communities from Tennessee, USA - Rhizosphere MetaG P. deltoides SRZDD1 (version 2) (version 2) | ecosystem: Host-associated > Plants > Roots > Rhizosphere >...
ACAAGCAAAGGTTTGTCTCTTAATTCCCATCCATCACAGTAAGGGCAGTGAAATAAACTCTTCCCATAAAAGTCAGAAATGTTCTCTATGCCTGGTAAAATATCTTTTAAACCTGTGGAGATAATTATGGCCTTGGAATAATATTTTTCTCTCTCTGACGTTACCACTTCAAACTCTTTATTTTTAATTACTGTGATTACTTCTCTCTTCAAGTACACAACCGAAGGGTATTTGCCTAATTCCTTACGAGCAATTTCTCTAAATTCTTTAGGCTTTATTCCGTCACGTGTAATAAATCCATGAGATTCCTGCGTAACGGCATTTCTAGGGTTGTCATTATCAAATAGTAATACATTTCGTCTTGCTCGCCCTAAGATAAGAGCAGCATTTAAGCCCGCAGGACCTCCACCAATAATAGCGCAATCAATTACTGTATTCACTCTATTACTTTGCTAGCCTATATTTATTTTATTTTCGCATCCTGTAAGCCATAATTTGTAATTCTTGGTAAAAACGATAGAAGATTACCAGATCCATCCCCACATACGAAAATTCTCTAAACCAATTAACAATTGTATACGTCTTACTATCGAATATCATATAAGTTCTCGATTTAATAGAAAGTCATTATAACGATGTAGCCTAATTTCTTAATACATATGCGTTCAGTTCAAGTACCTCGAGCTAATGGACCGCTTGAACTTGTCGAAAAAGATATTCCAGAGCCCGGTTCAGCGGAGGTAAGGATTAAGGTTCAAGCCTGTGGCGTATGTCACGGTGGCTCTGTTACCAAAGAGGGATTATTTCCTGGCATCCAATACCCAAGAGTTCTGGGACACGAGGTTGCAGGAATCATCGATAAAATAGGTTAGTATGTGTATTGGCAAGACGCAAACTGAAATGATTGGTCCAAGGTATGGGAGTGGAAATAAATATTCTAAGCAGATAGGAAGTTGCCGTCTAATCAAAATATATTGTCAAATTTGACTCACGTCAGAGATTCTTGGAGAATGGTTTTCATTAATATATATTAGTATCTGTGAAGGAAACAGAATCAATTGAACATGTAAAACTTGCATTTGAACCAAAATACAAAACCCTATCCGTCCATTTGGTCCGTGTGTAAATGATTGCTTAGACTTGAGAACTGCGGTGTTAATCGTATCCCTAGTAAGAATGAAACAAGGCCTTATGCTCATGGACCATCTTATAACTTTGGAATTTCTCGGAACACTTTTCGCACTTCCATTTATTCATGAGTGCTTCCGTACGTGTTAGCTGCAAATCATCTTTGTTTTCGAAGAATCCTGTCGAATAATTGAAATAGCTCATATTGTAGTTGAGCCTGTATTTTTTTGAATTGTTCACTAGACATGTATAGTTGCAATGGTATTTAACAAGTTACGAATGTCTATATAGGGGCATTTGAGGCCAGTATTCCTTGCAAACAGATCAGAAAGACTTAATTCAATATTATTCCATTACCGGCGCGCAATATACGTTAATGTTCTTAACGAATAGTACGATCTTAACATCAATTCTTTCATAATAATGGGGCACCCGGTGTAGTTCAAGTTAAAATTCCAAATTATGGATATCTGGAAGAACAGGCGGTATCTAAGCTGGTAATAAGTTTTCTATTATACGTCTCTTTATTAGGGACGGACCGTCATTGTAATTGATTGTATATCATGGAAATGATGGAAAGATGATTAGTCTCCTCTAAAGTAACAAATCAATATCCATTATCTTAAGCAATAATACTATTTACCGTCACTCACGTTCAAAATCTTAATGACTGTTTAAATAGTTACTAATTAGGTTCATTGCTACCATCTATAAAATTTCATCAAGTGGATTGAGCAAATCCAATTCTCTCCTTAACTAATCTGGCAAGGGTACAAGATTATGTCAAACATGATTCACAAACCACTGGCCTGTATTGCGTAGGGGGCCGGACAAGACTACCATTTAGCTTCGATAAACCAACATTAATGGCGAATAGTCTGCTTGCCACAGAATGAATAGATTAAAACCCTGCTTGTAATTCTTAGTTTGACGGTTTTGCGTCAAAAAATAAGTAAAGGTCAGCCAGTTACTATCGCTTCAGTGCTAGTCTCATTACCTGAAGTCATATTACCGCTCAGTAGTTGATCGGCTAGATCCAACTGAGTCAAGGCTCCAGGATCATCATTTGCTTCTATTGCGGAACGTGTTTCATTCAGAATTTGCTTTAATTTATCAAGGTCTAGTTTTGGTTCTTGAGCAGATGCTTGACTACTCAAACTCATGACAGTAACGAAAATTCCCGACAGAATTAACGCTGCACCTAATGCTACCAATCTATTTTTCCCCATAACATCGATCTAATTAGTAATTTATATAAATATTTCTTAGTGAGGTTACAATCCTTATATATTTCCATAGAAAAGAACAACATGAATTGCAGGAAAAAAAAGGGATGGTAGGAAAATCAATAGTAATAGCTCTAATCGCAATAGTAATGACGACTGGTTCAGCATTCCTGGTCGCTACATTCAGTCAAGCATACGCAAAACACGCGTTTGTCGGTGGGGCAATCGTAATAGGTTCGAGCGAGAATCAAAAAATATCATGTTCCACTGGAAGTTCTAAGAATACGCATGGCCTTCAGTTCTCCGCACATACCAGGGAAGGTACACTACACGGTTACTGGGATATAGCATCTCCTTTTACTGGCGCGGAAAATAAAGGTGGATATATCTACGATGGAAGCAGTACTGGAAAAACTTATGAATTGAAAGGAAAGGAGACCCAGGATGGAATATGTCATGCTAAAGTACCAAAAGATGTAATTATTAGCGGGAAATGCGGAAAGGGCGTAACCATAAATTATAAAACAATCGGTGGGCTAAGTCATACATTTACCGGTAACGTAAAGTGCTTGGGTAATACGACATAAATAGTGCGTCCACCCCCATTTTTTATTTTTTGGTACTTTTTGTGTCTGCTTTAATTGATAGAGCTTTGAAAGCCAATATCAGAATTAGTAACTCTATCCGTTCCTTCCTTTTGCTATCATTAAACCTATATTCTGTCCTATGTATTCGAACTGTTTTTTCATCCCTGTCATATTGTCATTCATAATTTGGGTTATGTTTGCGCCGCCAGTTGCATTAAAGAATAGCCCCTAAAGTAACATAACTCCGAAAAATGATACGTTAAATTATACATGATTGAGAAAAAAAATGCTATTAGGTCCCAGCCCATCAGTATGACATTCCGGTACAAGAATAATGGTTGACAAAATATTAAAGACTAAAAGATTCTGTACTGTGTCAATGTTCAGGAATTTCCATTATGCTAATACTGAAAAACTTGGGATTATGCGTGGGAGGCGAAATGGGACAAGATAAGTTATGGCAAAAGGATGTCTGTGCGGGATGTAAACAAAAAAAGATTTTGGTTGCACAGGATCCGGACACAAATGACTATTTTTGTTCACAGTGTTGGGGATCCAAATACAGATACAGGTCTTGATGCACTAACTTTTCATCCTGAAAAAACTGATTTAACTTATAGTGAAGGATTCTCTAAATAAGGTACAAAGTGCATATAATCATCTGTCAGACGGTTTAAGCCTTGTGCTGAGAACACAAGATTACATAGTTAGTTGGATTTCATCAACGTCATGGTATTGTGTTATTCCATTTAAACTCGGTAATTGTTCCATTCATTTTAGCGGAGCTCGAGGAATTAGAAATAGTAATATTTGATCCACCGCATGACAAGCATACTTCGGTTGTGTTTGTTCGGGCATGGAAATAATCGATTAATCCCCGGGGTTCACGATTTGGACTAGTGACACCCACATAAACAGGCGCCATCGTTGGACGGTTCATAGGTCATCGTGTTATGCCTGCAGTCATTGCAGATTAGGAAATCCTCTGCTTTCGGGTTACTATACGCCGATTCGTTTTTAACTGGCCCTGTCAACGCGACCTTTTTCACTTTCTTTGATAAGGATTTGACGCGAGTATTGCCTGATATGGTCACCATAAATTAGCTATACTGGAATTACAGCCGTAGGGGACTTAAAACTTTAAACCGATTATTTAGATTAAATCAAAGTGTCTAAGACAATCGCGGATTGAACTGATTATAATTTCTCATTCCAATCTATGATGTTTTCATTGAGAGGAGGTGGAGGACCAGAAAAGTCTATGCCATATGCTCCCCTTGATAATTGCTACCCTAGTCTTTCAAAAAGGTAATTCAAAAGATTGGCTTGACGGAGGCCCTGGTAAGATCGTTCCATTTATAGGATCTAAGAACAGCTTATTTGCTTTATGACCACCCGTAAAATCGAACAAGGATAGGATCGAGCCAGCCTTAGCATCAAAAGACTGATCCCCTATCCTTCCTAAAGCCCAATTATCTTCAATAAATCGAAGTAGAGAAGTGTGATCAGTTATGGTATGGTCTATGAAGTTTACTTTTGAGTAAGGGGATATTACAAGGATCGGAAGTCGTGGTCCGTAGCCGCATCTGTCTTGATAAGAGCCTGGCGCAGTCTTTCCACATAGGCCAGAGCCAAATAACCGATCCGTTTTACGATCACTTGATGGGTTAACTATTGGGGGCATAACGTGATCATACCACCCATCTGAGTCGTCATAGGTTATTATGATTGCCATGTCTCCCCATTGAGGAAGTTGCTGTAAACGATTGATTATATTTACGATAAATTCTTGACCTAAGAGCGGAGTCGATATGCCGGGATGCTCTTGCTGGTATGAAGGAGCTTTTATGAAGCTTACTTCTGGCATGTTACCGTTCAGAGTAGCATTCCAGAAATCAGATAGGTCGTACTGATGGTTTGCCTGATCTGTTTTGCCTATCATTTCTACAGAAGAAGGTGGCAGGTGATGGTGGTTTGACGTGTTTTCATAATATTGGAAAGGCTCCACATTAGCGTAATAATCATTAACAAATACACCACTTTTTGCGTCCGGAGTATGGTAGCTGTGGCCGCAGTTTTTCGACAGGGAGAAGGGTGTAGGTTTGAATCCTGCAGAGAACCAGCCCCAACTCACATTCTTCGCATTCAGGAGATCTCCTATGTTTCTTCCTTTCATGGTTACCACTGAAAATGTGGGAACCGCATCATTTACGGGGACAACAAAATGGGTAATTGCAGAGTCTTCCAGAGAGGTGGAGCAATCGTCATAAGCTGGATCGGGGTCATAGATCATCGTTCCTTTTGATACTGCCCCTTTTAGACACCTAGTATAGAGTAATTTTTTAAAAGGCCTAAAGAACTTTTATTAACGCAGGTAGCACCGTGCGTCTGCCCTGATATAAGATTAATGTGACCTGGCGTCGAAGGGCCAAACGTAGACCCAAAAAAACTATCACTCATTGCAAACTTTTGCGCATAATTCCACAATCCTGTCACAGTATTTCCATCGTAATACCCCATCATTCCGATCGCTTTTCCAGTCTTTACAGGGAATAGACATTTTTCATTATATGGAAATAGAAATCCAGGTTTTTCTGATGCGGTTGACTGTACGAATTGATTCACTTTCCCGCCGTTGTAGGCCTTCTGTTCTGCGGTATAGGAATGATTATTATCACACATCAGTGCTTGGGACCGATCCAGCCTGAAGGGTAACGCGAGATTGGGATTTTGAGTTAGTAGGCCAGCAGTTCTCAGGTTGTTTACAAAAGGAGTGTTAGGGTCTGCTATGAATTGAGGCTCCCCTACGGGGTTTGTAGCCACTGGATATGTCGCAAAATAGTGATCGAATGATGAGTTTTCCTGAAATAGAACTACTAAATATTTGATTGGAGTATTTGTTGGGAATTCTTCTGCGTATACGAATATATTTGAAACCACAGACCCTGCTAGGAGAAGCGAGATTGGAAACAGGGATGAAAGCAGACCACATAGAGGCAAATGGAATCTTCGCATCATTTCCTCGTAATTTGTCTCTCAATATATCTCACATAGTCAACGAATTACACAGCTTCGACTCAAATATGTCGATGTTGCCTATTCAAGTCTGCTCTTCAGTAATGTATGATGAATTATCAATTTTGGTAATTGATTTATTATTTGACTGTCAATATACCTTCAACTTAACTTAACTTAGGCTTTAGAGAAATAAGCTCATCATCAATCACTATAATCCAATCCAAAAGACGACTGTCTATTTTATGATATTCAATTAAATGCTCCTTTCTTCTGTGAGGTGGGATTATTGCTTTACAGATACCGCAGAACATAAAGGTCTTTTTTCTCACTAGCTTTATGCTTAAAAATTAATATAAATATTTCATGCATAAACTATCTTACGTGGTGTAATCCAGAGAATTTGATTTATTACTGAATAACAGGTTGGGAGGGATGTGAACTTGAATGCCGCATGAAACTAACTAATGCATGACATGAATAAATTATATGAAATGCCTATAATTCAACACCGATTCTGTGGCGATATTATATACTTGCAACGGGAATGTAGTAAGAATGGGTCATGCAGGACGCCTTAGTGGACTGACTTCTAGAATCATCGCGAAGATCGGAATTTTAGTCGTCATTGAAATTATTATTATACTCAGTAGTTTCGTTATTCTAGCTTATTTCGAATCTCAAGGAACATTGCTTGGAAATTCAATTAATATTGCTGGTAAAAACCGATTCCTTACCGCAAATGTGCAGCTAGCAACCGAAGAGTATCAATCAGGGTCTTTGAGCCTCTTGGACCTGCAAAAGGCCCTTGAAACGCTGGAATCGAACATACTTGCATTGAAGGAAGGTGGTTCATATGCGGGCTTGGAATTGAAAACTTTGCCGCCACAGTTTTTAAACTATTGGGAAGTTATTAGTCAAAATTGGAAAGATTACAAATCTTCTATCGTAGAAAAAATAATCATTCCAATGCAAGGCGGGAGAGAAGCACCGTCCGCGGACCAGGGCCAACTAAATGCAACAAAGGAATTAAAAACTAAGGCTATAGCGTTGATTGGATCATCAGATGTTTTGGTTACCAAGTTAGGAGAATTTGCAAAAACTAACTCTCAAAACCTAATGCTTTTGCAAATCCTTCTAGGAATTTTCAATATTGCCGTACATGCTGGAATGCTATATCTCATAGTAAAAATTCTCAGACCTATATCTGCTTTGACTAAGGCTACAACTGAAATAAGAAACGGAAATCTTAACGTATCGGTAGAACATTCAGGCAGCAGTGACGAACTGTCCGAGCTAAGCAAATCATTTAATTCAATGGTCCACTCTATAACGGAGTCCAATGAAAAACAGAAAGAACTAACAAGAAAGCTTGAAAAGACAAATGAGGAGCTTAAACAAAAAGAGAAATTAAAGGATGAATTCATCAATATTGCTTCACATGAGCTAAGAAGTCCAATACAGCCAATACTCGGTCTGGCTGCTCTAGCAAAAAAAGGTAAAATCAATCAAGAACAAGCCTGGGATGTTACTTTAAGACAGGCACGAAAACTTGATCAATTAGCTAACGATATTCTCGACGTAAGTAGGATTGAAAGTGGCAATCTGTCCTGTAAAATGGAAAGAGTTAGTATTAACGATGTGATACTCGAAGTGACGGCCGCTGCGAAACTAAATCCTAACCTAAGTGAAGGTGTAGTGCTAGATACAAAATTAGATGCACCCATAGAAATAGTGGCTGATAAGATGCGCATCACTCAGGTGCTGGTTAACATCATTGGTAACGCAATCAAATTTACGAGGACTGGAAATATAACAGTAGAAACACGCGTCTATAGGAAAGAGAATATGATGAAAATTATAATTGTCGATACTGGAAGTGGGATACCAGAAAGTATGCTTCCTCGACTATTCGAGAAATTTTCAACTAGGAAAACTATCGGAAATGAAGGCCAAACTGGAACAGGCCTCGGACTTTTCATAAGTAAAGCCATCGTATTGGCTCATGGCGGATGGATTTATGCCTCAAACAACAACAGCGACACTGGCTCGACATTTACGATAATTTTGCCAATCGAGCGGAATGAAAATGAGACGGAAAATGGACGTTAGGCGATCATATTACAATTTCGTTAAAACTGTAAATAATAGTTCTTCAATGTAATGGTAAACCAAAAAATGAAGCTCATAGTAGGGCCGTTATATGACAAGATAAGATGGAATAATAATACTAATAATAGCAGTAGTATTGTTAGAGTGGTCGAAAAAACTGCCTCAAGCTTGGAAGCAGAGACAAGACATCCTTCAGTTCTGGAGTTTTGTGGCAGCTTGAAAATAGGAATTTTGCCATTATTTAATTGGAATAAATTTGCATATGTATATCCGGTACCTTCTTTCGTTACCCGGCAATACCGGTCGCTTAAGGAAAACTTCGAACATGGCAAGGACTGTCATATTTTAGATGATTCTACGAAAATATCTCCAAAGAAGATAGTAGAGGGACCAGATAGCAGTTACCATCCGGTTGAAAATATTCTAATTAATATTCTGATAGTTGATGATGACCGGGACATACTTTTCACGTTTAAATCGATATTAGAAGCTGAAGGTTACAACGTACAAGCATTCGCAGACCCAAAGGAGGCATTGAGCCATTTTAGCCAAATGGACCCATCTTACTATAACTTGGTTCTGACAGACATTCGAATGCCAAATTTTAACGGGTTTCAGTTCTACCAGAAATTAAGGGAAATTAATACTGGTGTTAGAGTCATATTCATGAGTGCATTTGATGTACCTGGTAATCTCCTGGATACAATGCCCGCTATCAAAGATAGCGACATTATTAGAAAACCCATTGAAGAAGAGCATTTTGTTAAGAGGATAAAGAAGGCTATTAACTTGGAATGAAGGCATAATTATGAATTTTTTAATTTCATTCCCCCTCCAGTGACATGGACTACTCAGTCAGCAGCATTGCTTAGAATTCAATACCTCACTTTACATAGATTGATGTGAAACATAAACGTAGTAACTTTCAGATGAGCCTTCAGAAGAGAAGAATTCTGGTAGTAGACGACGATTCTGATGTTGGGTTATCCTTGAAGCTCATACTAGAAGCATACGGATTCGAAGTCGTTAGTTTCACGGACCCTGAAACAGCATCAGAAAGTTTCACCCCGTACTCCTATGATTTGGCAATTCTTGATATTAGAATGTCAGGATTGAGTGGATTTGATTTGTACAAGAGACTCAAATCAAAAGATCATAATATCAAAGCCTTATTCCTTACCGCTGTAAGAGAGTTTGGAGAGTATGACGAATTCAAGGATCTGGTATTTCCAAAAATGGGAGAGAGGCATTTTATTCAAAAGCCAATTAGCGACGTTGGCCTGTTAGAACAAATATATTCTATATTGAATTGAGACATAGAGAGCCATCGAAATTTAAGGCTCTTTCTGAATCATCATAGCATTTTTTAGTTTACGAGTGCAGGAAAGAAAAATAATGCGGGCCACCTCATCAAACATGTCCTAAAACAAGGTCGGACCCCATAAATTAAGTGCCTCATAACTACTGGAATCAAAGCTAAAGTTATCTACCGACCTCACAATACTTTCCACTCCTACTTTGACATATCATCTCAATGGCGCTTGACGAGAACGTGTAAAAAATTAATACTTTAATTCTTTATCAAATTCTAGTCATGTGACATATGTAATAAGCAATGAAATAGGCCATTAGAGTATAAGATTATTTATGATTCTTGGTTTAAAGATTTCTAATATTGGTTATTATCTATTTAGAATATTAGCAAGTGATCTAAAGGTCAACGATACACATAACATTATATCTAGAAGTTCTGGAGCCAATAGATTGCCTAATTAAGGTAACGCTCTTCTTATTGTATGTTGTCCATATCAAACTTATATGGCAGATACAGAAATGATTCAAGAAAAGTTAGGCGAAGCGATAGGATTAGAGAAGGCAGCTCAGAGGGCAGTCGAAGAATTGGAGTCAAGAGGATTATTAAAGTTCGAACATATGAAAAAGTTAAACAAGATGAAAGAACAGGCAGGGCGACAGGAAGAACGTATGGAAAAACTTGTTGAAGAACTGACAGAATCAGAAGGCTTTGATTCAGATGCTATTGAAAGTACTGGTGAAGAAACAGCAGAAAAAGCGTCAAAAATGATGGAAACGTATCTTGGTGAAAAACCCGATATTCAAGAAGCTTTAGAGTTCTTGTGTTTGGCAGAAGGTGCAGAAGTTACACATTATGAAGTGCTTACAGCAATCGCTAAAAATGTGTAGAACAGAAAGTTTGGTACAACTGTGAGAGAAATATTAAAGGAAGAACAGGCTCATCTTGGCGCTTGTACGAAGTTAGCGAAGACCAACGCTAGTTCAGAATAATGGGGTAGCTTCGTTTATCTCCATTCCCATTTCGCTTTAATACCAGGTTAGTAGCGCATAAGCCTTACTTTGCTTATTTGGCAATAAACATAATCGTGAAAAAAATACACGTTATTGGGTCAAAAAGAAGACTAGTTTGAAGGTTAACTACTACGTTACCTACGGTTGGTGTCTCTAGCAATCTATTTCTGTATATACGATTAAAATCTTTCTAGTCTAGAATAACAACATCGTCTATAAGCAATATTGTATTATTAATAATAATGAAATCAAACAACGTAGCTAATCGATTAGCTATTCCGATTATGGCACTTGCAATAGTGACAACAATGTTCGCGTTGAACCAACTAGCACAAGCTCAGCAAATTAACATAGACGTAACCAAACCAACTGGTGACAAACCTTATGGGGGAGAGAAGGTAGGAACTGTAAGTATCACACCAGAAGGTCACATGGTAAAGCTTGTGGCTAATATGACTTCATCTCCAGGCCAAGGTAAAGTTTATGAAGGTTGGTTTGTAGATGCAGGCGGTTCAGGGTACAAATTAAGTCTTGGTGAATTTGGCAAAAACGGCACGCTCAACTTTGTGCAGCAGATGGTCAATCCATATACTTATACACAATTCATGGTAACAGAAGAACCATTTGAAGATGTAGATCCAGGAGCAGCAGGAGCAGTCGGAGGAGCGCAATTACAAGCACCATTTACGAGATAACCTTCTTTTTTTTTCTTGTGATTTTTACCGTATGATAGTCTGAGCCAAAAGTAGATTAACGTTAATAATGGCTTGATGTTCTGCTCTATATCCGTTCTTGGAGTTAATGATACTTAGAAGATGGATAGCAGAATGCGAAGTTCGACTTTATTACTTAATCAAGTTATGCCAGAACTTTGAGATAGAAGTTGGAGGTTTCCTAAAAAATGATATTCAACGTAACTGAAAATATGCATATTCAGACCCAAAAAATAATCGATGATAAAACTGGCGTAAAAAAACCACAGAAATCAAATATCCATAAATGACTTGAGTACAGTCCTGCCCGTTAATCTTAAAAAAATAAATTAGGTCATACAGGCTCGCCTGTACTTCCTTGATTCTTGTCTCGCTTGACTGCTGTTGGTTCGTGTGAAGCAATCTTCTCTGGTGACATGGGATCGTTTGCTCCTGATTCGCCAGTTTGCGAATAACCGCCAGCTTGTTCTTTTCCTTTCTCTTTTTGGTATTCGTCACCTAAATCCTTACTTGGGTCTGTGACTATCTTAGCAATAGCTTTAGCCCCTGCTTTCAATTTATCAAACGTATCTTCAACTTCATCCGCCATACCTACGAGTGAGCAACATGGTATTACTCAGTTTAACATCTAGGAAAAGTCAGTGGCGTTAACAACTCTTATTAGATTTGTAAATAAAACTAAATCAATGGGCAGCTTTATAGAATCACTAAAAAGTTTATTTTATAAACGGTCATTTAAAATGTCATCTATGTGGCAAAACGATGACAAGCACTTTTGACTTTGATGAACATATGAAGACTATACACAAATAATTTGTGAGCTATTATCGAAAAATTTGGGTCATAATTCTTAACAACAAACTAATTTTTTGCTAACAACTGATATAACAATTTATGCACCATATGTAATTGTAAGTAAAAAATGGTTCTAAACTCACTAATCTACATCGCAATGGTAATCGTTGTGATTATTATTATCGTCGTATTGCTAAGGTTCTTGTTTGGAGTACTGTTCATAACCCCTATAGGATTGGAGAGCTCCATTCAATCACACTTATCCATTATTGGAACTTTCGATGGATTGTGATGATCCCATAATAGTTGTTCGTTGGCAAGAATACAGTACTACAAACTGGCGGCATTTAATTGTCTACGAAATACCTTTTTATTCGCTAGGATCGAATAGAACTTGGTCTGATTCGCAGTAACATCGTCTAAATTTAGACTCTTTGTCATCCAAAGTAGGTTTGATCTGGCTATCAACGTGTTCTGAAGCCATTCCCATATATGAAGTTGCTATATCCTGCTAGAAGTTTTTCCTAGTAAGAGACTAGAAATCCTATATTCCATGTCACATGTAACCTTTAACTACTTTATGGGAGTCTTGTATTCATGTCAGCTAAAAAGTCAAGATATAGTAATAATAGTGATAAGATAGAACAAGAAGCCTTGAAAGAGGTTGAAACTATCGCAGAATTTGCACCGAATGAAAGGACAAGAAAAGAAGCAGAAAAACTGATAGAAACAATTGAAAGTGAGTCAGATACTTCGGTTCAGGAACAGAAACTAGAAGCGGTTGACACCGTGCTGGATGAAACAAAAAAAGCCATAAAGAAGACAGCTAACGAAGCCAAACGAGAAATTCCTAGGTATACTAGGGCATTGGCTGAACTTCAAGAAGAGACTATTCAGACAACTAAGGAACTTGGCTATGATTGTATAGAGCTTCAAAGGGAGACTGCTTCCTTAATTCCTCAACTTCAGGAAAGATACCTGTCATACTTTATGCCTTGGATGTCTACAAGACTAGTTACGGAGTATTATAGCAGAATCGTTGACAATTTCGTAGACAATGCTATGTCAGCTACTAATCT
>Ga0114129_10010848_pt1 | contig 12980 bp, 6 predicted proteins | sample RhiMetdeltSRZDD1_FD_80071 | JGI IMG/M metagenome (GOLD analysis project Ga0114129, IMG submission 80071) | Populus rhizosphere microbial communities from Tennessee, USA - Rhizosphere MetaG P. deltoides SRZDD1 (version 2) (version 2) | ecosystem: Host-associated > Plants > Roots > Rhizosphere >...
CGATCTCGCTGGGCGGCGAGCCCCACACTATCGTGGGCGTCCTCGGCGAGTTCCACTTCGAAGACCTCGGCGATCGGCCGCAGGTGTGGGTCCCGTTCCAGCTCGACCCCAATACCAGCGACCAGGGTCACTACTTCCAGGTGGCAGGCCGGCTCAAGCCCGGGGTCACGCTGGCTCAGGCGCAGGCCCGCGTAAAGGCTTCCCGCGCGGCGTTCGAAAGCCGCTTTCCCGCCGCGCTGGGCGACCCCAAGAACGGCTTCGACGTGGAGCCGCTCGGCGAGGTCCTGGTGAGGGACGTGCGCCGGTCCTTGCTGGTGCTGGTTGGGGCCGTGGCCTTCGTGCTGCTCATCGCGTGCTCCAACGTCGCCAACCTGCTGCTCGTGCGCGCCCAAGGCCGCAAGCGCGAGGTCGCCATCCGCAGCGCGCTCGGCGGCTCCCGCTGGCGCATCGCGCGCCAGGTGCTGATGGAGAGCGTCGTGCTCTCGCTGGCCGGCGGTGCGCTGGGCCTGCTGTTCGGGACTCTCGGCATTCGCGCCCTGCTGGCCGTGAACACCGCGAACCTTCCTCGAATCGGGGAGGAGGGGACACTCGTCTCCCTCGACTGGCGCGTCGTCGGCTTCACGCTCGCGATCTCCGTGGCCACCGGCCTCCTCTTCGGCTTCATCCCGGCGCTCCAGAGCACGCGTGGCGACGTCGCGAGCACGCTCAAAGACACCGGCAGCCGCTCGGGCAGCGGCGGCTTCCGCCAGAGCAAGACGCGGGCGCTCCTGGTGGTGAGCGAAGTCGCGCTGGCCTTGACATTGCTGATCGGCTCGGCGCTCTTGATCAGGACCGCGATCGCGCTCGGCCGCGTCAACCCGGGATTCGATGCCCGCAACGTGTTGACCATGCGCATGTCCATGAAAGGCGCGCGCTTCCAGAGCTCGCAAGCCGTCGAGCAGGTGATCCAGCAGAGCGTCGAGCGCCTGAGCGCTCTGCCCGGCGTCGTCTCTGCCAGCGCCACCTGCTGCGTGCCGCTGCAAGGCGGATACGGCCTGCCGTTCACCATCGTGGGCCGGCCGACGACGGACGGCGCCTACCACGGCGGCGGCCAGTGGATGACCGCTTCTCCCGGCTACTTCGAGGTGTTCAAGATCCCGGTGAAGCGAGGGCGGGCGTTCGAGCGCCGCGACGACGCCAAGGCGCCGCCGGTGGTGGTGATCAACGAGGCGATGGCGAAAAAGTTCTGGGCAAGCGGCGATCCCCTAAACGATCGCCTCGTCATCGGTCGCGGCGTGATGCGCGAGTTTGCCGACGAGCCCGAGCGCCAGATCATCGGGGTGGTCGGGGACACGCGCGACGGCGGCCTGAACCAGGACCCCGGCCCGGCCATGTTCATTCCCCAGGCCCAGGTGCCCGACGCCGCCAACGTCCTGAACCTCAGCATCAGTCCCATGGGCTTCGTCGTGCGCACTGCGGTCGCGCCCATGGCCATGAGCGCCGCGATCCAGGAGCAGCTCAGACAGGCGACCGGCCTGCCCGTCTCCGACGTGCGCAGCATGACGGACGTCGTGTCGCTCTCCATCTCGCGCGAGCGCTTCAACATGTGGCTGATGACGGTGTTCGGGGCGGCCGCGCTGCTCCTGGCCGCGATCGGCATCTACGGGCTGATGGCGTATTCCGTGGAGCAGCGCACGCAGGAGCTGGGCATCCGCATGGCTCTGGGCGCCGGGGCGCCCGAGGTTCGCCGCATGGTCATCGGGCAGGGCATGCGCCTCGCGGGCATCGGCCTGGCGATCGGCCTCCTCGCAGCGTTTGGCCTGGCGCGGCTGATCGAGTCGTTCCTGTTCGGCGTCACCACGTCCGACCCGCTGGTGTTCGCGGGAGTGCCGATCGTGCTCGCCGTGGTGGCGCTTATCGCAGTATGGCTCCCCGCGATCCGTGCCAGCCGCGTCCACCCGATGCAAGCCCTCCGCTACGAGTAGCGGCCGGCCGACGGCTACGAGGCTTCGACCTTCTGGACGAGCTCACCTATCACCGAGAACCAGGAGCGGAGCTCTCCGGCCGTCGGGCCGAGCTCGTACGCGTGGTGGCGGCAGGCCCGGCTCAAGGCCGACCAGGCGAGGCCGGTGCGAGCGGCGAGCTTCGCGTCCCCCAGGTAGCTCCGCAGGCAGATGAGCTGGGTGCGCATCGAGCAGCCCTGCAGATCGGGCGCGCGACCTTGCCAGAGCCGGAGCACGCTCGCCTCGAGGGCGCCGAGCGCGAGCAGGGCCGAGGCGCGGGGCCAGAGGCCGGCCGTGGCCGGATCGGCGCGGCTGAGCAGGCCGTCGGCCAGGGCCAGGAGCTGGCGTGGCTCGCTGTCGTCGCGTTTCAAGCCAAGCCCCGCAGCCAGGCCGCGAGCTTGCTGGACTGACGAGCGAGCTCGAGCGCGTCGGCGGCGGCCGGGCTTGCCGTCTCGTCGCACTGCTTCAGAGCCTCAGCCAGAGGTGCTCCGGCTTCGCGCTTCACGCGGGCGAGCACGTCCGCGCTACGCCCGACGTCGTCGAAGAGCGCCATGGCCATGAGCTGGAGCAGGCGTTCCGCCTGGCCCAGGGCCTGCTCGACTTCGCCATTGGGTTCTCCGCGGCTGAGCCGGCGCCGCCGCACCACTTCCATGCACGCGGCCTCGAGGGCGAGACGGCACAGCCCTGGCACGACCCGGGCCGCCGCCGACGACGGGAGGTCGGCGGTGCCGGCGACCGCGAGCGCGTCCTCGAGGTAGCGGCCCACGGGATCGAGGGCACGGCGCAGCTCCACGACCGAGGCGTCTCTCCGCGTCACCTCGACGATCTCCGCGGCGATGTCGAGACGGCGCACGGCTTCGGGGAGCCGGTCGTCGTGGGTGAAAACCACGACCTGGCGGTCGGCGGACGCGGTCTCGAGCACCCGGGCCAGACCGTCGACTCGGGACGGGTCCATCGACTGCACCGGGTCGTCGATGACGATGAAGCGGAAGGGGCTCTCGGGGAGCGTGGCGCGAGGGACGAAGAGGCTGAGGGCGAGCGAGTGCAGCTCGCCCTGGCTCATGACCCCGAGCGCCGCGCCCTCGACGCCGTCGACGGTGACGTCGAGCGCCACGCGGCGACGCGTGCCCTCGCCCGTGAGCTGGATTCGCCCGAGCTCCACGTGGCTCTGCTGGCGGAGGTGCTCCCAGATCGCGGCCGACTTCTCGGCGATGGGCGCGAAGCGGTCGTCGCGGATCCCGGCCGCCGCCTTCTTGAACCAGGCCTCCGCGGACTTGAGGCGCTTCAGGTCGGAGGCTCCGCGCTCGGCTTCGCGGGCGCCCTTGAGCCAGGCCGCAACCTCGACCGCAACGGGACGCCACGCGTCCTCCTTGCGCCCGAGCTCGGCTCGCGCGGAGTCTCGCAGGCGGACGACCGCCTCCCGCAGTGGTCCGCTCGCCGACTCGACGTGTTCGGCGAGCGCGCCGAGGTCGCTGATCGATCCCGCCTTGACCCAGGTCCCGAGCGCTTCGACGAGCTCGCCCAGGTCCAGCCCCAGGTCGACCGCGCGCGTGAACGCTTCGGGCTTCAGCGGCGCCAAGCCCTCCCACTGACGCCGCGCGGCCTCCGCCCGTTGATGCACGGCGTCCGCCTCGCGCGCCGCTTCGCGAAGGCGTCGAGCGACTTCGCGCTGCCGCTTGCTCCAGGCGCTATTGAGGGCAGCCTTCCCGCCGCATACGGGGCAGTCGCCGTCGCCGTGAGTCGCATGATAGAGGAGAGCGCTCTCGAGCAACGCCGCCGCGTCGCGAGACCGGCTCGCGGCAGTTTCCTGGGCGGAGCGTAAGGCGTCGGCCGCTTGGCGCATCTCCGCGACCGCCGCTTTCACCTGCGCCGGATCGGGCGGCTCCAGGCTCGCGATTCCCCTGAGCACGTCGGCATCGGGCGCGCCGGCGCCCGAGGAGGCGACTCCGCCGAGCGCTCCGTCGACCGTGCCCAGGTCCCACTCCTTGCCTTCGATGGCGGCCGCCACCTGAAGCGCCCGCGCGTCGGCGACGCCGCGGAGTCGCTCGAGCAGCGGTCCCCGCGCGTCGGTGGCGTCCTTCGTGGCCTTCTCGCGGGAGCGCCGCGCCTCCTGAAGCGCAGCGAGCGCCTCGACGAGATCCTCGAGACCCAGGATCGAGGAGAGCGCGTCGTAGAGCTTGGAGGGCCCTTCGTCGAGCAGCGAGCCCAGCTCGTTGTAGGAAAGGAACGGACGATGGGTGCGCAGCGCGGCGGTCCAGCCGAGGGACGCGAGGTCGGAGCTCGGCTTGTCGTGGAGCTGGGCCGAGGCCGCTCCGGCTTCGAACGCTGCGCCCGTCTCCCACTGGCGCGACACCACGCAAGCTCCCCGCTCGCCCTCGACCAGAAACGTCCCGCTGAGCGACGCCGCCGGATGGTGCAGGTTGCGCCAGCCCTCGCGCCAGACGGCGGCACGCTCCTTCCAGCGCAGGCTGTCGCCGGTTAGGAGGACCTCGAGCCCCTCGGCGAAGCTCGACTTGCCGGATCCGTTTCGCCCGACGACCAACGTCAGCCCCGGCCCCGGCCGCAGCTCCAGGGTCTGCAGCGGACCAATCCCGCGAAACCCTTCGACTTTGACTTGTCTGAGGAAGGCGCCGGCCAGCGCCGGGGCCGTTCGTGGCGCCTCGGCGTGTGGTGCTTTGGCGCCCCCCAAGAGCTCCGTTTCGAGCGCACCTTGGCCTTCGAGGGCGGCGAGCACGAGGTCGCTCCACGGGCCGGCGGCCGGGGCGTCGGCCTCCAGCCGAGACAGCACGAGACTCCTGATGCCGGGATCCATGGAATGAGCCTAAGCCTAGCGCATCGCTGCCACTCGCACCCTGTGCGAAGACGCGACGCTCGAATCACTAGACGGAACAGCCACCCGTTGGGTTCGACGCGATCGTGCTAGGATCGCTGTTCGCCGAGCGCCTTTCACGCTGCTGATGAGCCCGCCCCCCATCCGCCTCCGCGTCACGCCACCGATCGGCGAGCCCTTTGAGCACCTCTGCGACAGCGACTCGCTGACCGTCGGGCGCTCATCGAAGGCCGACCTCGTGCTCTCGGACCGCTTCCTTTCGCGACAGCACGCGCGCTTCTATCGTGAGGGGGATGCCTGGACCGTCGAGGATCTCGGCTCGCGAAACACCACCTTGCTCAACGGCCGGCCGCTCGCGACGCCGGCCCGCCTGAACACGGGCGATCAGGTGAAGCTCTCCGAGACCGTGATCACGATCGAGGGCTTCGACGCCGTCTCATCGAAGCCCAAGACCGACGGGCCGAAGTCGAGCTCGTCGGACACGATCGTGCTGCGCTCGGCCTCGGAGCTGCTCGCGACCGCCGAGCGTGAGTCGACGGGACGACTCAAGATGCTGAACGAGGTCCACCGCGCGCTCGCGGTGTCGCTCACGCTCGAGGAGCTGCTGGAGGCCGTGCTCGACCGCACCTTCGTGCATCTGGGGCCCGAGGAGGCCGTCATCTTCTTGAAGAAACCCCATGGCGGGCTCGATCGCGTGGCGAGCCGGCGCCTGCCGAGTGCGCGCGGGGACTTCTTCTTCTCGCGCAGCCTGGAGCAGGAAGTGGCCGAGAAGGGCCAGGTGGCGTTGGTGCTCGACGCCCAGACCGACCAGCGCTTCGCCGCTGCCGAAAGCATCCTGAGCTCCGGCGTGCGAAGCCTGATCGCCGCCCCGCTGATCGATTCGACCGGCAGCCACGGCATGATCGTGCTCGCCTCGCGGGTGCACGTGCGCCGGTTCTCGGAGCAGGACATGGAGCTTTTGGCAGCGCTCGGCTCGGTGGCGGCGCTGCGCCTGCGCAATCTGGTGCTCGCCGAGGAGGGCGCGCGCCGCCGCGAGCTCGAGAAGGAGATGGCGCTCGCGCGCCAGATCCAGCTCACGCTCCTGCCCGAGCACCTGCCCGAGATCCCCGGCTACTCGGTGATCGCCGCGAACGACGCCTCGCGCGCCGTCTCGGGCGACTTCTACGAGTTCCAGGGCCGCGACGTGGGCGACGAGCAGGTGATCGTGATCGCCGACGTCTCGGGCAAGGGGATGGCGGCGTCGCTGCTGGCGGCATCGTTCGACGCCTTGTTGATGGGGCCGATCGAAGTCGGCCACCCGACCGACTTGATCTGCTCGAAGATCTCGCGGCGACTCTTCATGAAAACTCCGCCCGAACGCTACGTGACCGCTTTCATCGCCGCACTCGATCCCGGATCCGGGCGGCTGTCTTACACGAACGCCGGCCACAACCCGGGCCTGCTTTTCCGCGCCGACACCAGCGTGCAGCGGCTCGAGGCGAACGGCATGCCGCTCGGCCTCTTCCCGGTGGTCGAGTACGAGAAGGTCGAGACGACGCTCGCTCGCGGCGATATGCTGCTGCTCTACACCGACGGCATCACCGAGGCGGCAAACCCCAAGGGCGACGAGTTCGGTCTCGACCGACTGCAGGACGTGGTGGCGAAATACACCCAGGAGCCGCTGGTGGCGATCGCCGTGGCGATCGAGACGGCCGTCGAGGTGTTCGCCGACGGTACGCCCTTCGGCGACGACCGCACGATGGTGCTGCTGCGTCGCGAAGCCTAGTCGGATTGTCAAGAAACGCAAACTTGTGACCCCAAACGCAAACTTCTGAGCCCAAGTCACGGCTCCAGGTGGGTTCGCGGTACAGTTTGAAGTAGGTGCAGCTTTGAATGGAGGAGAAGCGCATGAGGAATCGTGTCGCCGTTCTTCCCAGCTTGATCGCGGTCGCGTTGCTCGCAGGCCCTGCCCTCACGGCGGCATCCCCGGGCAAGGTCGTCAAGGGGGGAGTCGATCTCGTGGCGACGGGCAAGGTCGTCGCGAAGACCTCTGACTCGCTGGTCGTCCGAACCAGCGACCACGGCCACAAGATCACGTTCGACATCGACAGCCGTACCGCCCTGCCGGGCGGCGTGGCGGTCGGCAGTCAAGTCCGCGTCCAGTACCGGGCTAACGGATCCACCGGTCAGACGGCTGAGCAGGTGAGCCTCCTCGGTCGCTAGCGAGCAGGTTCCGCCCACGAGACGGCGCTCCGGCCGGCGAGACAGAATGGCGGCGTGAGCTCGCCAGGGCCAGCGCGTGTCAACGGGGCGTTTCTGCTTCTGACGTTGATCTGGGGCACGACCTGGGCGGCGATTCGGCTGGGCCTCGAGGGGCTGCCGCCGTTCACCGGGGTCTCGCTGCGGTTCCTGGTCGCGGGCACGCTGCTCGTAGCAGTCGCGCCGGCGCTCGGGGTGCGCTTCACGTGGTCCCGGCGCGAGGTCGGCCTGTGGCTGATCAACGGTGCGCTCGCCTTCAGCGGGTCGTACACGGTCGTCTACTGGGCCGAGCAGTACATCCCCTCCGGGCTCGCGGCGGTCCTGTTCGCGACCTATCCGCTGTTCGTGGCCGGGCTCGCGCATCTCGCCCTGCCCGAGGAGCGCCTGACCGCGCGGGCGATGGGCGGCGTGTTGCTCGGCTTCCTCGGTGTTGCCGTCATCTTCTCCGAGGACCTGCGCGCACTCGGGGGAGAGAACGTGCGCGCCGTAGCCCTGGTGTTTCTCGCCTCACCGCTCGTCTCGGCGATCGCGACGGTGGCGGTCAAGCGCTGGGGCGCGGGAATCCATCCCCTGTCGCTCGCGGCGATGCCGATGCTCTTCACCGGGATCGTCGTGGGCAGCGTCGCGCTCGTATTCGAGCGGCACGCCGCGCTCGTGTTCGATCTTCGCTCGCTGGGAGCACTGCTCTACCTGGCCGTGCTCGGTTCGGCGGTCACCTTTACCGTCTACTACTGGACGCTATCGCACGCACCGGCGACCCGCGTAGCCATGATCGCCTACACCATCCCGATCGTGGCCGTCGCGGTTGGCGCTCTCGCCTTTGGCGAGCGGATCACCGGCAAGGTCCTGGCCGGGGGAATCCTGGTGCTGGCGGGCGTCGCGATCGTCAGCCGGGCGCGGCGGGTGCGAGAGGCCTGAATTCCCGCCGCTCCTTGACGAGCCGGTGCTCACGCAAGAACCCCAGATCAGACTCATGCGCCGCGGCGGAGGGCTCGGCGCGGCGCGTATGATGACAGCAGGAGGCACCATGAGCACGCGGCGCGAGTTCCTGCACGAGTCGACGTCGGGCGCGCTCGCCGCCGCCCTGGCGGCCGCCGGACCGGCCGTTGCCGCGGGCCGGCACGAGGCTCTCCTCGCCGATGCTCCCGAGGAGGGCTCCGACATCGGATCGCTCCATCCGTTCGTCCAGAGCCAGGCAGTCAAGGGCGAGTTCCCGCTCTCCTTTCTGCAGCCCCGGTTCAAGGACCTCCCCGCCTGGAAGAAGGAGGCGCGGGGGCTGGTCCAGGGCCTGCTTCACTACTCGCCCCCTCCCTGCGACCCCCGCCCCGAGACGATCGAGCGGATCGATCGCGGCGACTACGTCCTGGAGAGGGTCGCCTTCAACACGACGCCCGACATACGCGTCCCCGCGTTCGTGCTCGTGCCGAAGGGGAAGCCGCTGCCCGCCCCGGGCATCGTCGCCCTCCACGACCACGGCGGGTTCTACCTGTGGGGGAAGGAGAAGCTCGTCGAGCAGGACGACGAGCATCCCGCGCTCGCCGACTTCAAGCGCGAGTCGTACGCAGGCCGGAGCATCGCGAGCGAGCTCTGCCGGCGCGGGTACGTGGTCGTGGTGATCGACATGTTCTACTGGGGCGAGCGGCGGATGCTGCTGGCCGGGGACGCGCCTGACTGGCGCGAGCGGCCGCGCACGATCACGCGCGAGCGTGTCGCCGAGTTCGACCGCCGCGCCTCTTCGGCCGAGCAACTCCTCGGCCGGACGATCATGGCCGCGGGGTTCACGTGGGCGGGCGTCATCTTCTGGGACGACATCCGCACCGTGGACTACCTGGCGAGCCGGCCCGACGTCGACGCCGCCCGCATCGGGTGCGTCGGGCTGTCGGTGGGGTCGCTGCGCTCCGGCCACCTCGCCGCCCTGGACGACCGCATCAAGGCGGCGGTCGCCGTCTGCTGGATGACGTCCTTTCCCGCGCAGCTCGAGCGGCACGTCAAGAACACGATCGGCCACACGAAGCTCGTGCCCGGCCTTTATCGCTCGCTCGACTACCCGGACGTCGTCTCGATGGCCGCGCCGGCGGCCCTGCTCGTCATCAACGGCAGCCGGGACGGGCTCTTCGCGCCTTTGGGAGTGCGCCAAAGCTTCGAGAAGCTGCAGGCGTGCTACGCCAAGGCGGGAGTTGCGGAGCGCCTGAGGACGCGGATGTACGACACGCCGCACGAGTTCAACACCGAGATGCAGGCCGAGGCCTGGGAGTGGCTGGGAAGGCATCTCGGGAAGTAGCCCAGCTATTCGCCGCCGGCTACCCTCCGGCCTGGATCTGGCGCAGCATGGCGAGCCCGATCGGGTGTCTCGGGTTCCTCTGCAGGAGCAGCTCCAGGGCCTGCACACCCTCGCGCCGCCGGCCGGTCTGCAGGTAGATGCGCGCGATCGTGACGTAGGCCGGCTCGAAGCCGGGAGCCTTCTCGAGGAGGTGCTGGAGCACGGCGATCGCTCCGTCGGCGTCGCCCTGGGCTCCCAGCACGAGCGCGAGGTTGTTGGCCGCCTCGCCGTATCCCGGGCGGCTCTCCACCGCCTTGCGGAAGAACTCGCGCGCCCGGTCGAGGTCCCCGTCCTGGCCGTAGTAGATGCCGAGGTTGTTGTAGGCCTCGGGGAACCCGGGCCGCAAGGTGAGGGCCTTCTCGTAGAGCGCCAGGGCCTCTTTGCCCTGCCCCGACTGGAAGAGCGTGTAGCCCAGGTTGTTGAGCGCGTCCGGGAACTCGGGGCGCGCGGCGAGGGCCTTGCGGAAGAGCTCGACGGCACCGCGAAGGTCGCCGCTCTGGGCGCGGAGGGCGCCGAAGCTGTTCGCCGCCTCCGCGCTGTCGGGCTGCAGCTCTAGGGCGCGCTCGAACGCGGTCTCGGCCTGCGCGGAGCGGCCCGCCTTCATGTACAGGGTCCCCAGGTTGAAGAAGGTGATGGCCGACGGGTCGACCTTCGCGACACGCTCGAACGCCGCGAGCGCCGGCACGTCGAAGCCCTGCTCGGACAGCTCCAGACCGTACTGGAAGTAGTTGCGGTCGCCGGGGCTCGAGTACGGGTTGCCCGGGAAGGGCACGGCCCGGGCGAGCCGCTCGGCAGGGGAGGCCTCGATCCTCGCGACGTCCTGGCCGATCGTGCCGGGTGCGGGCACTCCCCGGTAGAGCTTGACGATCTCTCCCGCCCGGTTCAGCAGCAGGAGCGTGGGCAGGCGCAGATCCTCCCGCCGGTCGAAGAGGTAGGCGTGCAGGATGCTGTAGGCGCCAGCCACGTCCGGACCGGCGATGGCGACCGGCAGCTCGAGCCCCTGCGCGGCCTCGCGCACCTTAGCGTCGTCCGAGGCCGGGTCAACGGCGAGGGCGAGGATGGACGCACCGGCCGCGGCCACCGCCGACCGCTGCCGCGAGAGCTCGTCGAGGGCCGAGCGCGACGGCGGAGCCGACGTGGCCCAGAAGAGAAGCAGCACGGGCCGGCCGCTCTCCGTCGCGAGCGAGTGCTCCCGGCCGTCGAGGTCGCGGAGCGTGAAGTCCGGCGCCGGGAAGGGCTCGTAGAACCACACGTCGGAGGAGAGCTTCGAGCCGCTCGCGGCGCCGTCGGCCGCGGCGACCGTCGCCGACGGCTGCGCCTTCCGTGAGCGCAAGGGTTCGGTCCGGACGGCATTCTCTCCCTCGCGCACGAAGACACGGTGGTTGATCGGCACGTCGGCGAGCGTCTGGACGAGGCCGCTCGGCCACGCGATCTTCAGCTTCGCGACCCGCTGGCTGCGACCCAGCCCGAACAGCAGCTCCTTCGAGTGCTGGGAGAGGAAGCCCGAGCCCGCCATCAGCACGCGCGTCGGGCGGGCCTGGTCGGCCTCCACGGTGACCCGGGCGCCGACCGCGTCGCGGTTGCTCTTCGTGCCGGTGAGCCGCACGGAGAGCGCCGCGTGACCGTCGTCGAGCGTGTTCCGGAAGAGCCGGAGCTGCGGCGAGGAGCGGGGCGCGAGCAGAACCACGTCGGGCCGGCCGTCGCCGTCGGGGTCGAACACGGCGAACGAGCGGCCGTCCTGGTCCACGTCCAGGCCCGCGGTCCCCGAGACGTCGTCGAATCCGCCCCGGCCGTCGTTCCGGAGCAGCACGTTGCGCTCGTGCTGGGCCTGGGCGCCGTTGCTCACGAGGAGGCGGTTGGTGGCGCGCCAGCCGTCGTCGTACTGCGTCGCCGGCTTGCGGACGAGCGGCGACTGGGCGACCACCTGGCGCCAGAAGAAGCTGTCCACGTCGATCGAGGGCTCGTCGGATTCCCGCGTGAACATCCCGTTCGCGACGTAGAGATCCTCCCAGCCGTCGCCGTCGAAGTCGAAGGCGTCGGAGGACCAGGCCCATCGGCCGAACTCCGCGCCTGCGCGCAGGGTGACGTCCTCGAAGGCGCCGTCGCCCCGGTTGCGGAAGAGCCCGTTGCCGCGCGCGTGGCGGCGGTAGATCTCCCGGATTTCCGGCGAGGCGTCGGGCTTGAAGGCCGGCAGGGCCGTGACGCGCTGTCCGGCAGCGGTCCACATGTTGCCGGTGTAGATGTCGAGGTGGCCGTCGTTGTCGTAGTCGAGCCAGGTCGCGCTCATCCCCGCCCCGTAGTCCTCGACGCCGGCCGCCGCGGCGACGTCCTTGAAACGCCTCCGTCCGCCTTCCTCCTGCTGGCGGTAGAGGTTCTTGCGGCCGAAGTCGTTCGCCACCAGCAGGTCGGGCCAGCCGTCCTCGTCGTAGTCCGCCCAGGCTGGGGCGAAGCTGAAGCGGTCGTTGTTCTCCTGGAGGCCGGCCTCGTCGGTCGTCTCCACGAAGCGCCCGTGGCCGTCGTTCCGCAGCAGCACGTTCGGCGAGCCGTTCAGGGCGTCGTGGTAGGGCGAGGGCGGGCCGGCCTTGTCCTCGCTCACGCCGATGAAGTACCCGTACAAGCAGAGGTAGAGGTCCAGGAAGCCGTCGCGGTCGTAGTCGGCGAGCGCGCCGGACGTGAGCGAGCCCTGCAGGCGCTGCTTCAGCTGGAAGGCGTCCGGATCGCGCGTGAAGCGCCCCTTGCCGTCGTTCGTGAACAGCATCGGCCCGCTGCGCGTGAGGAGGACGAGGTCCTGGTCGCCGTCGTTGTCGACGTCCGCGAAGAGCGACTGCGAGGTGCGCTCGAGGACACCCAGGCCGGCGGCCTCGGTAGAGTCCTCGAACGTGCCGTCGCCTCGGTTGCGGAGGAGGCGGTTCGGGAGACCTTCGGGCTGCGAGACGTAGAAGTCGTCGAGCCCGTCCCCGTCCGCGTCGCCGACCGAGACGCCGTGGTGCCCCATGCCGCGCGGCATGAAGAGCGCGTCCAGCCTCGAGGCCCACTCGTCGAGCCCCGGAACGAGCTGGTCACGGAACGCCGGGCTGCGGCCGAAGGCCTCCGCGGTCGCCTCGACGAAGACGGGAGCGGGCGCGCGGCTCCTCCGGTGGTCGAGGGCTCTCCACTCCGTGATGCGCCAGGCGTCGCCGCGCCGCCAGGCCATCTCCCACACGCCCACCCGCTGCGCGCGGCCCCCGCCGCGGGCGGGACCGGCGAGGTCGAACCGCACGGCCGTCTCAATCCGAGGGCTTGGCCGCGCTTCCACGGCGATCCTCGTGATCAGGAACTCCGCGGTGTCGATGGACTCGAAGTCAGCGACGAGGGCGAGAAGCTCACGGCCGAACGCGGCCCGGTCGGCGACGAGCTCGGAAGGCAGCCCTCGAGCCCGAAAGACCAGGAGGCGCGGGCTGCTGCCGACGGCGACCTCGTCCGCGGGCACGAGCCGGCCGCCGCGGAAGCCCGGGTCGAGAAATGAGGCGGGCAGCTCGCCGGCGTGGCCCGGCCCACGGCGCAGGATCGCGCCCAGCTCGTGAAGGCGAGCCGCCAGCTCCTCCGCTTCCTTCTCCTCCGGGAACGCGTC
>Ga0114129_10010849_pt1 | contig 12979 bp, 15 predicted proteins | sample RhiMetdeltSRZDD1_FD_80071 | JGI IMG/M metagenome (GOLD analysis project Ga0114129, IMG submission 80071) | Populus rhizosphere microbial communities from Tennessee, USA - Rhizosphere MetaG P. deltoides SRZDD1 (version 2) (version 2) | ecosystem: Host-associated > Plants > Roots > Rhizosphere >...
TGCTGTACGCGAATCCTGCTGTTAGCGACGCGAAACAAGGTCAAGGGTGTTCCCATGACCCCGTCGGACTTGGTCGCATTGATTTGACCGGGAATGAGGCGATGCACCTTGGTTCGTTCACGAAGAATAACCGACACGGTCAAACCCTCCGAAAGGCCGAGCCTCCTACCTCCTATGGATGCCTTGTCGGATGGGGCGCACCATGCCAGCATGGCTGCATCGTTTTGTTTGTGTCTTTGAACGATGCAGGTTAAGAAGGACATACAGGCATTCGGCAAGGCATGTGAGCACCTGCTCGCGAGCGTTGCCCTCCATCGGCCGCTCACCGAAGAAGAAGCTCTTTTTGTCAGGCACTATTGTAAGGAATTGCTCGAGAAGGCTGCTCCACCTCCGACGCAACCAAAATGATGGGGAATCTCTCTCTACACGGCACCTCTCTCCAGCGGTTTCCCGGATAGGCGACCTGGGTTATCGGTGAATGTACTTGAGCTGAACCGGGATGGGAACCTCTGAGAGCCCCATTCAATGATCAGTTCGTGGTTATTCCAGGATAGAACGAAGTAATCTCGCGCAGCAGTTTCTGTTCTTGGCCTGTCCTTGTGGAGTTTGTATCTTTTAGCACATTCACAAGCTTCTTCCTGGTCGAGAGTTTGCCAGAGTTGATGCTGAGCGCACGGTCATATGCTGCCACAGCCTCGTCTGCACGATTCATGGTCATCCAATAATCTCCGAGTAGCTCATACTTTGAGGATGCGGCGAATGAATTGTCAGAGACCCTGTCTAATGACTGTAAAGCATGCCGGTAATCTTTCCCTTTAATTGCCTCCTCAGCTAACGCGATATCTGCATAGTCAGAAAAGCTTCCGCGCGATTCTGACGATTGACTCCAATACATCCTGGCCTCGTCATGAAGACCCTTCTGGGATAGCATCCAGGCGTGCACGTTGGCATAACCAGAAAGATCAGCTGCGGCTGGGATTGGCCAGATAGTCCCTCCTGATACGAGACTGCATACTAGTAAGTATGCTGCGACAGATTTAACGTGACGAGTTTTCACCCAGTCTACGAGTTGCTGAATGCCAATTACACAGAATGGGATCAGTAAGAGCATGAGAGGAAGTCGATAGCGTCCATTGATATGAAAAGGAATCAGTGAAAGGGCATAGGTTGCGGCTACAACTGCGAGAGCAAGATGTCCCTGAGATTGCCTTGCGTTCAAAATCAGTCCGGTCATTCCTAGTGGGATGAGGATCGTAGCAGTCAGGAGGGGCAAACTGAAAAATGGGGCGAATCTGCCCATGAAGTCAATGTCATAATGATCCCCTGCCTCAAATTGATTGATCAAAGCGACGATTTTTCTCCCTTGCATACGCACAAATTCATGTGGGTGGGATACCGCCAGGTCCCAGACCTGCCTCATCCAAAAGCGCTCGGCTTCCTTCGAGGAGAGCATGGATCCTGTGCGGCGACTCGCTTCAATCCTAAACTGGATTTCCTGTAGCGCAGGGCTCGAAGAAGCGAAGGGTACAGGTCTGAAGTAGGGATGTGGGTTGTCTAGGCGATTCCCGAGATACAGATTGAACCCCGCTTGGTGCGTTGTCAGGGTCGGGTCGCCAGCCACCATGTAATTCCGCAGGATGAAGGGAGAGAAAACCATGGCAATCCCTATAAAAAAGGCGATCAATCGTAAGGCTACCTTCTTGGCTTCGCACCCCTCGTTCAGGCCGTTCAGGAGAAGAAGTCCTCCCGTTATAGGCACTAGAGCCAGGGCGTTTTCGCGGGCTGTGACCAAACCTCCGAGCGCCAATCCGAACAATCCGATCTTCCAGTAGGCTGAAGCGTCCAAGACACATAGGAAGAGATACAACGCCAACGCGAATAAGAAGATGACAAGAGTGGTTTTCAGGGGAACCACACTATAAAAGATGAACGGTTTGTACAGGGCCCCTAGCAGTCCTGCACCGAGTCCAGTGACCCGATTCGCCAGCCGGCAGCCGATGAGGTAGAGCAGTCCACAGACTGCCGTTCCCAATACAATATTCAGGATACGGATGTAGAGTGGATCGGGAGAGAATATTTTGTACACGAACGCCATCACATACGCCGGAAGTGGCGAGAGGATATAGACGGAATCGGGAAGATTTCCCCCCGTGGCCAGGGTCGCTGCCCATCGATGGTAATGGAGCTCATCGCCTATGAGGGTGGTGAAGTATCCAGTGTGAGACAGTGAATGAAGTGCAAGGATTCGTAGACTTAGGGCCAGAACGAGCATCCCCAGGACTAAGAGACGCCATAACTGGTCCCTGTGCTGTGAATGCACTTCTTCGGCGCAGGAGTCGGAAGAGTCAAGCCATTGCCTGAGAGACAATCGTTCCCCGTTCAGGAGGTGAACCGATAACGAATAAGTGTCCAGATGGCAGAGAGTCCGTCTTTGATGCGGATCTTTTTCCCTTGTGTAAACGATCTAGGGATGTAAGTAATTGGAACTTCCTTAATATGAATTCCCCGTCGTCCCAGTTTAGCGGTGACTTCTGGGCAGAACTCGAAGCCTGTACATTGAAGATTCAAATCTCGAAGCAGACTAGTCCTAAAAAGCTTGTAGCCCGTGGCTTCATCAGTAATCCGAAGACCATACAGCCAGTTTGCGACATAGGATAACGCCACACCACCCACCCAATACCGGTAATACGAAATCCTGGGTGGCCCGACAAGATTTCGCGAACCATACACCACGCCTTCGCTTTCGCGAACGGCATCCAACATCGCATCATAATCTTCGGGATTGTACTCAAGGTCTGCGTCTTGAATAATGACATAGGGACCTCGAACATGTGGGAGCGCGGCCCGGATCGCTGTGCCCTTACCCCTGTTGGAATCATGTCGAATCACGCTAACCCGATCGTCATTCAAGCTTTTCAAGTAATCACCGGTTCTATCTGTGGATCCGTCATCAACGACCAGCACTTCCCGCACGCTTGGAATGGCAAGAACACGGGCGAGAATAACCGGCAACGTGGCCAGTTCATTATACGTAGGTATAATAACTGATAGCAGAGGGGCCATCGTGAATCCCGCCGTCACTAAAAGGTAGTAAGGCTACTATAGTTGCAATGCAGAGAACCGCAAGTTATTTGCCGATTTCACGAGGATGCTCTTGAGGCCTCTGGAAGTCGTTGGGAGTCTAAGGCAATGCCCTACCAAAGCTGCATAGATTCCCGAGTGTTCTGGATGTAGGTTTAGGGTAAATAGCAGACGCGAGGAGCCTGGAAGTGCTATCATATGATCAGGAAAGAAATTCGGAAGGGCGACACCAGGATGTAAGACAGTCGTGGACAAGACATTGCCCCTGTTGCCGGCGGTGGTTGATGAAGCAGGATCCAATGGCTCCATGGGTCTGTTCCTGCGGATGGCATAGCGGATAGGTGACGCGTTGATTCAAGAGGAGGGGAGATTATGAATCACATCATCCTCCACGATATAAGAGCCGGGTTCTTCTTACTGATCGGGTTAGCCATGCTGGCCATGATCTGTGCGGTTGCGGCATTGAGCACGGTCATGCGTCCGGTACGCTGGGCTGACCGACGGTCGGCTCAATTCTAGAGTGTGTTCTGCATTCCTTCTACAGATAGCCGTTTCTCGTGCAAAGCTCATCGCCACATTAGTCAAAAAATCCTAATAATTCAGTAGTATCCGAGCCTCCACGCTTAGAACACCACTACGGCGAACTGGTGCTATAGTTGTCCTAGTACCGCTGTACAACACAAAAAGTGATGGGGGATACCATGAAAGGTTGTTTTGGGAAATCTGCTCTGGTTGCGGCTTTGGGCCTAGCTCTGCTGGGTGCGCAAGGATGTAGCATGAAGTGGTTACAGTCGGATGGCGAAGAGGGGAAAAACTTCGCAGACGGTGGTCAAGGCGTTAATCCTAATTTCCCCGGGATGGGCCCTGGCGGCTCGCGAAATGATCTGAGCGGATTTTCACAAAACCCCTCGGACGAATATCTTTCGCAAGGCGCTGGAATCGCTTCTGTCTCCCCGGCTAATGCCGGTATTCGGCATCGTGCAGAACTGACCAAAGAAGAAAAGGCTGCAGAAAAGGCTGCAATGGAAGCTGGCTTGCAAGACGTCTTCTTTGGGTACGATGAATGGACATTGTCAGACTCAGGAATGGAGTCGCTGAATCATAACGCCAAATGGTTGAAGGAACATCCAAGCGCCATTCTGAAAGTTGAGGGGCACTGCGATGAACGGGGTACCTCGGATTACAATATGGTGCTTGGCGACAAGCGCTCGAAAAGCGCTCGGAAGTATCTCACCGAAATGGGCATCAACCCCAAGCAGGTAGCCATTGTCACTTATGGTAAGGAACGACCGTTTTGCATGGAACATGACGAATCGTGCTATCGGCAAAATCGTCGCGGCCATGTATTGTTGAACATCAAAAAACAGAAGTAACTTGATGCCGAAGAGCAGGAGGGCACCCCGACGCATCCTAACTACATGCGTCGGGGTGCTTTATTTCGAGAAACGCTGAAGCTCACAGAGCATTATCAATACCCACATCGTCGGAATTCTTGGCGGAGGTCCACGAAGCATGGCTACCAGATCACAGGCACTAAAAAAGGAGCGTTCTGCGGAAAAGAGATTGCACCCCAGATTCACCGCTCAATTTCGCAGCACATTTTCAGGTGGACAGCGTGAGGGACAAGGGAAGACGCTAGACCTTTCCGATGGAGGATGTCGGATCGAAACGGATCAGCCAGTCGTCGTCGGTGCATCATTTGAATGTCGAATTTATGCCCATGGTCTCAGTTGGCCATTGCGAATTGAGGAGGCTCAAGTTCGGTGGGTAAAAGGAAAAACTTTCGGATTGCAGTTTGTCACTATGCGACCGGATGAACGCATGAAGTTAAGGCAGGTCCTTACCGCTCTCAAAGCATCGTCCAAGTAGGGCGCGCTTCCTTTACAATCTTCGCTTTCATTCCCTACCAGAGCGATTCGCCGACATCTTCCGCTCTGTGATACAGTGACTCCGCGCATTTATCTGGGACAACGAACTCATGAAACCAGAGATTGCTACTCTTGCGGGAGGCTGCTTTTGGTGCCTTGAAGCAGTTTACGACCAGATGAGAGGGGTGGTTTCAGTGGAGTCCGGCTACATTGGCGGACATCTCGAGCGACCGAGCTATGAGGCGGTCTGCGGAGGCCGCACCGGTCATGCGGAAGCGGTCCGGATCACATTTGATTCTGAGATCGTGACGTACCGGGAATTATTAGAGGTATTCTTCGTGATCCATGACCCCACGACCTTAAACCGCCAAGGCCACGATGTCGGCACTCAGTATCGATCCGCCGTTTTCTATCACAGCCCCGAGCAAAAGCGGATTGCAGAGGAAGTCATTGCGTCTCTTACGAAAGAACAGGTCTATCCAAATCCTATTGTCACGGAGCTTGTACCGGCACCCACATGGTATGAAGCGGAGCCCTACCACCAAGAATACTTCGCGAAAAATCCTTTCCAGGGCTACTGTACTGCGGTCGTGGGGCCGAAAGTCATGAAGTTTCGGAAGCTCTTCTCTGCCAAACTCAAATCCTAAGACGTTTTCTATCAGAGTTCGTCAGGGGATGCGTTACGTCGGACGAGAGCTGTCACGATCCAACCACGCATCCTCGTTGCCTTCCGCTGTGTTCACGAGATCCAGAGACGAAAAATCAAATAATTGGCGGTCCAACAGTAGAGAAGGTGCGACGTTGGAAAGGGCCGCGAACATGCTATCGGTGCAGCCGGGAGACCGCTGCTCCCATTCGCGCAAGAATTCCTTCACCTGTTTCCGTTTAAGGTCCTCTTGAGAGCCGCAGAGGTCGCAGGGGATGATGGGAAACGCTCGCAGTTCCGCATAACGCGCGAGCTCGGCTTCCCGAACGGAAGCCAGTGGACGAATCACCAGATGCCGGCCGTCTTTCGAGCGCAGCTTCGGAGGCATTGTTTTGAGTTTTCCAGTGAACAGGAGGTTCAGTATCAGTGTTTCCAGGATGTCGTCACGGTGATGGCCGAGCGCGATCTTCGTGGCGCCCAGTTCAGTCGCGACGCGATACAGATGTCCACGTCGAAGCCGGGAACAGAGCGAGCAGGTCGTCTGCCCTTCAGGGATCAGTCGTTTAACGATCGAATAGGTATCTCGTTCTTCGATATGGAAAGGAATTCCCACCGATGTGAGATACTCTGGCAGGACATGTGCTGGAAAGCCCGGCTGTTTCTGATCCAGGTTGACGGCAACCAGGTCGAAGCGGATCGGAGCACGCCGCTGCAAAACGAGCAGGAGATCGAGCAGACCATAACTGTCTTTCCCGCCTGAGAGACAGACCATGACCTTGTCGCCTGCCTCAATGAGGCCATAATCGCTGATCGTTTGCCCCACTTGGCGCAGCAGTCGCGTCTGCAACTGTTCGGTCGCTTCGTTCAGTTTTTGAAGTAACGGTCGCTGATGTGTGGTTTGGGACATGGAGCGGTATTGTACGCGTTCATTCGATTCACTGTCGATCGTCTGACAGCATGAGCGAGAAGATGATGATGAAGCGTGAGAGGCCGATTCAGTCAGTCCTGTTTGTCTGCACAGGCAACATCTTCAGGAGTCTCGCGGCGGAACATGCGCTCAAGATGATGCTGGGGGAGCCGTCATCGTGGCTGGTTGGATCCGCCGGCATTGCGCCCAAGCCTCAAATGGTTCACGAATGGGTCCAAACGAAACTCGAGCTCAAAGGTGCCAATGCCAGTGCCCATGTCCAACGTCAGGTGAGTCGAAACTTGATCGAAGAAGCAGACCTGGTCGTCGCAATGGCCTGCAATCATCAGGTGTTTATACGGGAGCATTTTGGGCGTGAAGCGCCTCTGTTCAGCCGCGTGTGCTTCGAGAAAGACGAGCCGATCCTTGACGTACATGAGGCGCTGCCTGAATGGGAAACTGAGCTTGAACGCGCACGCCTTTACGTTTGGTCGGTGATCGATCAGATTTGGGACGCAACACCCGCTCTCATCTCACGCCTGTCCCGTCTTCGTTGATCGCACCACATACGAGGAAACACTGTTGTCTACAGGTAACGGTGGCTGAGGACCTTTCCGCTGGAGTCGAGCTCGTAGAGTAGTGGGGCTCCGGTTGGAATGTTCAATTCCAAGACCTGCTCTCTCGACAGGTGTTCCAATTCCATCACCAGTGCCCGCAGACTATTGCCATGGGCAGCGATCAGAATTGTCTCACCTCTTAGAATATGCGGCTTGATGGCCTTCTCGTAGTAAGGCAGGACGCGCTCGGCGGTATCTTTGAGGCTTTCTCCGCCTGGCGGACGGATGTCGTAGCTTCGCCGCCAAATCTTTACTTGATCGTCCCCATATTTTTTGGCTGTCTCTGCCTTGTTGAGACCTTGCAACTCTCCGTACATCCGTTCGTTCAAGGCTTTGTCCTTCTCGGTAGGGATGTTCGTTTGCCCGATCACTTCGAGTGCCAGTCGCAGCGTGTCGTTCGCCCGCTGCAACACGGAAGTAAATGCCCGATCAAATCGGTATGAACGGAGCTTCTCGCCGGCGTTCTTCGCCTCCTGGACCCCTCGCGGTGAGAGCGGTACATCGACCCAACCGGTAAATCGGTTCTCCAAATTCCATTGCGATTCACCGTGACGTAACAGAACTAAACGACCCATTTCTTCCTCCTCGTCATTGGGAGCCGAAGCAGGCCCAAAGGATACTGGAACACAATTCCAAGTCAAGCATTGCTTTCAAGTATCCAGGGCAGTACCATGCCGCACGATTTTAGCCGCAGCGCCACATGGTATGACCATCACACCCTTGTATGACAAGAATTGGCGAGAGGTCGAAGCCTGGTGGATCGGCATGGGAGGTCGGCTGCATGTGGCCGATCGTGCACAGTCATTTTTCAAAGAGGCGGCAGCTGTTGGTCTCCTCGATCGGATCGCCCAGGTAGGCGGCCAGGTCGACTATATTCTCTTTGTCCTCATGCGTTATTGGGTGCCGACCGTGTTGCCGCCCGCCGGTCGCGAGCGGCTTACGAAAAACGATCCGGACTATTGGCTCGAATCAGAACAGTTATTGAAAGCAGCTGCCGCGCGCCTGCGCGAGCTCAAGCCGTTGATCGAATTGCTGACCACTCCCAGCCCTCTCTCGGAATCTCCAGCTGATCGGGGCATCAACCCTCCGCCGGTGGCGGAATTGGAATTGTCTCACATCGTCGAGGGAATTGCCGAAACAGCCGGCAGCTATGGCGGACCAGACTATACGTCGATTGTGAAGACATTCGATCCGGTGCCGCTCCGGCAGACGCAGCCGTTCAAACACAACAAGAAGCACAGCGCGGAACTTTGGGTGGTCTTCTTATTGCGGGAACATTTTCGCAGTGTCGGCCTGGGGAAGGATCGCTATTGGCCACTGGTCGCACCGCTCTGCACGGCGGCCGGCATCGTCAATCAAAATGGGCAGGCCTACGGACCCGATGAGCTCAAGTCCTGGTGGCAAAAAAATTGGCCGCGCACCTACACACAGTTGGGACAGAAACAGGAATCTACAGATTCGAGTGGCGCTGCGTACGAGCAGGATCTCGGATGGTTCCAGGCATGGATCAACTGGCAGCGGGCGCAATAGGGTTTTCTATCAAACACTTTTCACGGCGGTCGCCAAGACGGATTTTGACGGCACTCTGTCTGTGTCCAATGATCCTTCCTGAATCATCTTGAACATCGTGATGGAGAAGAGCACATAGAACACCACTCCCACCCAAATCACATAAGGCTGGACCCCTCCCGACTCCCGTAGCGCCGTCACCTGCCTTTCCGGGTCGTTCCAAGCCTGCTGTTTGATCGCACCGATCTGCTCTCGGCAATGCCAGTAGTAGACATAGTTGGCCGTCGCCCCGGCCACGACGCTCCATACGATGCCGCTTGTCAGGTCGCCAGTGAGGTAGGCCGACACCATGGGTCCGATCGCATAGACTGCTGCATACAGATACATTTTCCGGTAGAGGAACCATAGGAATGGTATGAACAGGAAGGCCGGCCAATTCCACGTCAAGGTAAATTTCGGCGACTGCTCAGTCCCGAATTTTTTGAATTGTCCCAGGTAACGCTCAGCATTGGGACCGATGAAGTCACGCCAGAGATCGTTGTCGCTTCTCGTGACGTAATTCGTCGATGAGGCGACAGACTCCTTCACCGCCGCGGCAAGATCTGTCCCGCATTGGTAGCAAAAGTTGGCGTCGTCCTGATTCTGCTGCTGGCATTGTGCACAGGACTTCATCGTTGAGAGACTATCACATCGGCTGGGATAGGCGTCGAGCGCCTGCCGTCAACTCTCTCGGCCTTGCCTTAGGTTGCTTTCACCGCGCATCCTGTGCTAGCGTCCCTTAATTTACAAGGGGATACGTCTGCCATGCCGACTGAAGAACTCAAGCGAAGTGCTGAACAGTACCTGATGGATACCTATACCCGCCAGCCGATCTCGATTGTGCGAGGCCGTGGCACGAAAGTCTACGACCTCGAAGGCCGAGAATACACGGATTTTGTCGGTGGAATTGCCGTGAATCTTCTCGGGCATGGCCATTCGGATCTGGTCTTGGCGATCCAGAAGCAAGCGGCTCAGCTGATTCATACCTCAAATCTGTATTACACAGAACCACAGGTAAAGCTGGCTCAAATCCTGGTGGACCATTCGTTCGCCGACAAGGTTTTCCTTTGCAACAGCGGCGCCGAAGCGAACGAAGCGGCGATCAAGCTTGCGCGCCGTTATTCGCACGACAAACACGGGGCCGGCCGGTTTGAAATCATCACCATGAAGCAGTCGTTCCATGGTCGCACGATGGCGACATTGACTGCCACCGGCCAGGAAAAAGTGCAGAAGGGCTATGATCCCCTGCTGCCCGGGTTTGCTTACGTCGCATTCAATCACCTTGCGGAGCTGGAGCAAGCGGTCAGCGACAAGACCGCGGCGGTCATGCTCGAGCCGATTCAGGGCGAGGGTGGCGTGCATGTAGCGGATCGCGACTATCTCAAGGCGGTTCGAGAACTGTGCACGCAAAAAGACATCCTGCTGATCTTCGATGAAGTGCAGACGGGAATGGGTCGGACGGGAACACTCTTCGCGTATGAGCAACTCGGTGTTCAGCCCGACGTGATGACATTGGCCAAGGGACTGGGTGGCGGGATGCCAATCGGAGCTTGTCTGGCCAAGGACGCGGTGGCGAAGGCGTTCGGACCGGGCTCGCACGCCTCGACGTTCGGAGGGAATCCACTGGCCTGCGCCGCTGCCTTGGCGGTCATCCGCGTCCTGTTAGAAGGCCGAGTGCTCGATCAAGCCCGTCGCATGGGCGACTATTTGAGTAAAGGTCTGTCGGAGTGCAAGGACCGCCATCATATTGTGCGAGACGTGCGTGGCCTCGGCCTTTTGCAGGCCCTCGAGATACAAACAGATGCGAAGAGGGTCGTCGAGGATTGTCTGAGGCGTGGAATTTTAATCAACGCGACCGGCGAGCACGTGCTCCGATTCGTCCCGCCGTTGATCATTAGTCAGGCGGAGATCGATCGTCTCATGGAAGTCCTGTCGCAGATCTTCGATCGCCAAGCCGCTCAGTCAGCAGCACACTGAACGAGGGTAATCCCATGAAATCACCTCAACAGCGCACATCCTTACTGACTAAGGATTTGCTGGATGTTGCAGCAGTGTCCAGAGCGGAGGTGGAAAGCCTCTTGACGCTTGCGGCTGAACTCAAGGACAAGCAGCATCGCGGCATTGCGCATCCCTTGCTTGAGGGGAAAACCCTGGGACTCCTGTTTCAGAAGCCGTCAACCAGGACCAGAGTGTCCTTCGAAGCCGGAATGAACCAGTTGGGGGGCCATGCGTTGGTGCTTCCGATGGCCGATATCCAGCTGTCGCGCGGAGAAAGTGTAGCGGATACGGCGCGCGTCCTGTCCCGCTATCTCGACGGCATTGTGATTCGCACCTACGACCACGCAACAGTCGAGGAGTGGGCGAGGGAGGCGACCATGCCGGTGATCAACGGACTGACCGATCTTAGCCATCCCTGCCAGGCCTTGTCGGATGTGCTCACCATTCAGGAAAAAAAGGGAAGACTGAAAGGCATCAAGATCGCGTATGTGGGGGACGGCAACAATGTGGCCAACTCTCTCATCGAAGCCGCAGCGAAAATGGGGATGACCATCGCACTCGGCTGTCCGTCCGGCTATCAGCCGGATCAACACGTAGTGGATGTGGCGCGGATCGAGGCGGCCAGGACCGGTGCAGTGATTGAACTGGGGCATGATCCCCACGTGGCGGTGAAGGAAGCGGATGTCATATACGCCGATGTCTGGATCAGTATGGGGCGTGAGCGGGAGCAGGCTCGACGATTAAAAGTATTGGCCCCTTACCAGGTCAATAGCCGTTTGGTCGGCAGGGCCAAGCCCGATGCGATCGTGATGCATTGTTTGCCAGCCCATCGGGGAGAGGAAATCACAGCGGAAGTTTTAGACGGTCCGCAGTCAGTGATCATCGACCAGGCGGAAAACCGCCTCCACATGCAGAAGGCGATTTTGACGAAACTTTTAGGGAAGAAGGGACACAGGTAACGATGAGCCGTGCGATCAAAAAAATTGTGCTGGCCTATTCCGGAGGACTCGATACTTCTGTCATTCTGAAATGGTTGCAGGAGACGTATGACGCCGAGGTCATCGCCTTCTGTGCCGATCTGGGACAAGGGGAAGATCTGCAAGCCATCAAGGCCAAGGCTCAAACGCTCGGCGTGAAGAAGGTCTACGTCGAGGACCTGCGCGAAACCTTCGTCAACGATTACGTGTTCCCGATGCTGCGTGGCAATGCCATGTATGAAGGCTGCTACCTCTTAGGTACGTCGATTGCGCGTCCGCTGATCGCTCGTCGCCAGGCTGAAATTGCCTTGAAGGAAGGCGCAGAGGCTGTCTCACATGGTGCAACGGGCAAGGGCAACGACCAGGTCCGGTTTGAATTGACCTATATGGCATTGGCGCCGGAGTTGAAGATTATTGCACCCTGGCGCGAATGGAATATGCGGTCCCGTCGCGAACTGATCGAATATGCCGAACGTCATGGCATCCCAGTCACCGCGACCAAGGCGAAGCCCTATAGTATGGATCTCAATTTGTTCCATGTCAGCTATGAGGGCGGCATTCTGGAAGATCCCTGGGAATCGCCCCCGGAGGAGATCTTCCAGATGACGGTCTCACCGGAAAAAGCGCCGAACAAGCCCGTGGAAGTCGAAATCGAGTATGAAGCCGGGAATCCGGTGGCGGTCGACAGTAGGAAGATGAGCCCCGCCAACTTACTCGCTCATTTGAACAAACTGGGCGGAGCGCACGGTATCGGGCGAGTCGATTTGGTTGAGAACCGCTACGTCGGCATGAAGTCCCGCGGTGTGTATGAGACTCCGGGTGGAACGATCCTGCACGTGGCGCATCGCGGCCTGGAATCGTTGACGATGGATCGCGAAGTGCTCCATTTCAGGGATAGCTTGATCCCGCGCTATGCGGATCTGATCTATAATGGCTATTGGTTCAGCCCGGAGCGTGACATGGTACAGAAGGCCATGGACGAGGCCCAAAAGGATGTAACAGGGACAGCACGAGTGAAGCTCTTTAAGGGCAACTGTACGCTAGCCGGACGGAAATCGAAAAACTCGTTGTATCGTCTCGACATCGCAACCTTCGAAGAAGACGAGGTCTATAACCAGAAAGATGCAGAAGGCTTTATCCGACTGAATGCATTACGATTGAAGATCAGAGCGCAGCGGAAAAAGGCGTCGTCCTAATGCCAAATGGGAAGGGGCGCAGAGGCGCCGGGTCCTCAAGCGGGAAGGCCTGGGACGGGCGGTTTCGGGAGCGGACAAACCGGCTGGTCGAAGCGTTTACCGTGTCAGTGGCGGTCGATCGGCGGCTATACGTCCAGGACA
>Ga0114129_10010850_pt1 | contig 12978 bp, 6 predicted proteins | sample RhiMetdeltSRZDD1_FD_80071 | JGI IMG/M metagenome (GOLD analysis project Ga0114129, IMG submission 80071) | Populus rhizosphere microbial communities from Tennessee, USA - Rhizosphere MetaG P. deltoides SRZDD1 (version 2) (version 2) | ecosystem: Host-associated > Plants > Roots > Rhizosphere >...
CGCCTCGATCAGCCGGCTACCAGCGATCGCAGCGATCAATCCGATACCAAGACCCGCGAGCGCGACGACGCTTCCCTGCCACACGATCGATCCTGCAACGGTTCGCGGCTCCGCACCGAGGGCAAGCCGCACGCCGATCTCACCTGTGCGCTGGCTGACGATGTAGGACATGACACCATAGACACCGATCGTTCCGAGCACGAGCGCGACCGCGGCGGCGATCGCCAGCAGCACCATCGTGAACGCCATCTGCGCCGAGGCGCGGTCGAGAATGTCCTGGAGCGTTCGGGGCCGCGCGATGGCGAGGTTGGCGTCAACGCCATCGATGGCGCGTCGCACGGAGGACTTCAGGTCGAGCGGAGCAGTCGCAGAGCGCACGACGTAACTCATGACCCCGGCGCTTGGACCCAGCAACGCTGATCGGGGGATGTCTCCCGCTCCGACGATTGACATCGGCATATACAACTGGGACGCAGGATCGGCCTCCCCGAGTGCGCGGACCGGCGTATTCGCCACCACGCCGACGACGGTGAGCCATTCGAGGTTAGGCATTTCCCCGGCTCGTGCCGGCGGCCGGTTCGATGCGACGCGCCGTCCGATCGGATCCTCGTTCGGAAAGAATCGATCCGCGAGCGCCTGATTGACGACGACGACACGCTCGTGACGCTCGATGTCGCCGCGATCGATGGGTCGGCCGCGTACCACTCGGATGCCCATCGCCTCGAAATAGCCGCCAGCGACGGCGCGGAACAGCGCGATCGGTGGAATCGTGCCTGCGGGATATTCGCGACCTTCGACGCGAAGCGTGTTGCCCCAGCACGTGCCCACGAGTGGCAGGCACGTGGATGCCGATACTGCCGTCACGCCGGGCAGCGCCGAGACCCGATCGAGAATCGCGTGATGCGCCGCAACCACGCCATCGAGGGTGCGGTATGTGCGATCGGGCAGTCCGATATCGAACGTGAGCGCAGACGAGGCGTCGAAGCCGGGATCCAGCGCGCGCAGCTGCCGGAAGCTGCGGACAATGAGACCCGCAGAGACGATGAGCACGAACGCCAGCGCAATCTGGCCGCCCATCAGCAATTGCCGTGTGCGATGACGGCGGCGGCTGGCCGTGTTGCCGCGCCCGCTCTCGTGCAGCGCGGCGCTCATCTCGGAACGACGCCACAATGGAATCGCCCCGAACACCAGTGCTACGACCATCGACAGCACACACGCGAACGTCACGGCAATTGCGTCGAGGCGGATTTCGTGGAGCCGCGGAAGCGTCGCCGGCCCGACACGCACGAGCAGTCGCACGGCGCCGGCGGCGAGGACAAGGCCGGCTGCGCCGCCAGCCATCGCGAGCAGCGCGCTCTCGCTCAGGAAGTAGCGTGCGATGCGCCCGCGGCTCGCACCAAGCGCCCGACGGACGGCAACGTCGCGCTGCCGCGCCTCGGAGCGCACCAGGAAGAGATTCGCGACGTTTGCGCAGGCGACCACGAACACGAGTGCGACGGACGCAAGGAGGATCCACAGAGCACGCGAGACGCCTCCAATCGTCGCCTCCTTCAACGGCCTCACGGCCGACACCAGCCTCGTCTGCACGTTGCCGATGGCTCCCGGATCGGCAGGATATGCCTGCGGCAGGTCGCGAATCAGTCCGTTCAGCTCGGCGCGTGCGCCCTCAATCGTTGCGTCATCGCGCAGCCGCGCAACGCCGTTGTAATTCCACAACCCGAAACCCATCGACCGGGCGACTTGCTCGCAAACCCAGAGATCGACGCGAGGACTGGGAAACGCATACGAGGGCGGCATGACGCCGACCACCTGGGTCGAAACGCCCTCGAGCACGACCGACCGGCCGATGATGCTTGGATCGCCGCCGTATCGGCGCATCCAGAGACCGTCCGAGAGTACGGCCACCGGTGGCGCACCTGGCGCGCCTTCCCGGTCGGTGAACCAGCGCCCGTGCGCGGCCGACGCGCGCAAGACAGATGCAAGCGATGGCGTGGCATGCGCCACGCGAACGCGTGCCGGCTCGCCGTCACCCGTGAGCGTGTCGTCCTCGATTCGGTAGATCGCGATGCCATCGAGCGTCCACGCGCGTTCCGCATACTGATAGTAAAGGCCGAGCGTCAGTCCCATCCCCGATCGCAGGTTGAGACGCTCGGCGCCGTGGTCGACCTCGATCAAACGATCCGAGTGCGGATACGGCAGCGGGTTCAGGAGGACCCGCTGCACGACGGCGAAGATCGAGACATTCGCGGCGATGGCGAGCGCGAGCGTCGACACGGCGGCCAGCGTGAACGACGGAGCACGCAGCAGCCGTCGCACGGCGTGGCGAATCTCAAGGCAGAGGCTGTCCATGAATCCGGCTCTCTTCCCCGCGTACATCCGCTCGCGATGCCGTCTCGCGCGCGCGGCCGTTCCCCACCGCTCCGACATGGCGAGGCCGAAGAGTCCAGCGAGCTCGCGCAGCCAGACCATTACGCACTGAAACACGCTGACGCGACGCGCGTCGAGGATGCGACGGGCAAACATCTCCTCCATCGCGGCGCCATACTCGCGCCGTACAGCCGCAGGACACAGCTGCAGTACCCACCGGTAGAGACGCATAGTCACGCGCGCTGTGCGTACAGCTTTCGCTGGCGCGCGGCTCGGACCAGCCCTTCGAGCCGTTGCGCTTCTTTGGCCGCGGCTCGCCGGCCCTGTTTGGTGAGCGCGAAGTACTTTCGGCGCGTGTCCGCGTCGCCGCGACCTTCTGCCGGAACGATCAGTCCTTCTTCAGTCAACCGACGCAGCGCCTGATACAGCGCTCCCGTCGTCGGGTCGAGGCGGCCGTCCGATTGCTCCTCGACGTCCTTCCCAATCGCGTACCCGTGCGAAGGCCCGGCACCAAGCGCGAGGAGAATGTGAAACGCCAAATCCGACAAGGGCGATGCGGGCTCTTCCTCGTTCATTCGAGTCATTTGACGGTGTCGGTGGGTCATATGTTTCCACAACTATAGTAGCAACTACTCTAGCACGCAATACTGGAATCGGTAGCTCGGTGGCTCGGTAGCTCGGTGGCAAGCGCCTGCGGCTGCGGCGGGCCGCGAACGCGGTCCCACCGTGCGAGCGGGGTCCCCGGCGCGCGGAGTTTGCGCGCTGGGGTACCGAGCGGGGTTTGGGGCGCCGCGAGCATTGAGAAAAGGAGTTCGGCGCACTCTCGGCGTCCCGCTTCCCTCGGTGTACGGCCCGAGCGCGGACGAGAACCCCTTCGCAGCTTAGGACCGGGTTCCCGGTTCTCAGGTTCCGAGGTTCCGGGTCGCAGCTTCGTCGCTCGAACTACCTGGAACCCGGAACCGGAGAACCTTGAACCTGCACCGTCACGACCAGCCCCGCTCGACCTGCCAGTAGACGGAATAGCGCCGATCGAAGAGGCTGTTCAGCGGCACCAGTGTGACGTCCTTCGTCTGTCCCGTCGTTCGAAAGGTGTGTGGTTTGTCGCCGGGTTTGATCCACGTGCTCAGGTCCGCGGCGGACGTCTTGAACGTGGGGACGTCGAGATCGGGGACGGACGGCACGCGATTGACCGGAGAGAGCGCCGAACCGCTCTGCTCCACATTTGGCGCGCCGACGCGGAAGTTCGGTCCGACGATGTGCGCCTCCGTCAGACCCTCTGCACCGAGATCGCCGGCGAGGACGAGCGGGCCACACATGAAGGCCTGCAGGTGTGGATCATCCGGCATCGCCTCGGCATGCAGGTGCATTGGCAGCTCCATCTCCACCTTGTCGCCGGCTTTCCACGACCGACTCAGCGTCAGGTAACTGCCTGGCGCGGCGGACGCGTCGAGGGCCCGTCCGTTAATCCTCACAGTCGGCGCAGCCCGGAGCCACGCCGGGATCCGCAGCCGCATCGCGACGGTGCCTGGGCGCGCGGCCATCACGGTCAGCGTCGTAGCCTCCATCAGCGGGTATCCGGTCTCTTGACGCAGCTTGAATCCCTTCTCCGACCAATCCAGCTCGGAAGGGATGAACAGGTTTACGTAGAGTCCGTCGGTGTCCCGCCAGTAGATGCTGTCATTGAGCTTCGCGTATTCCTCGATACCCGAGCCCGTGCAACACCAGAACGTCTGATCGTCCGTGCAGAAGGTCTTCCAGACACCTGGGGCGAGTGACAGGTAGTACTGCGTGGTGCCCACCTTCGGCCTGATCGTGCCGATGCGGTGATTGAGCAGCAGCCGCTCGTAGTAGTCGAAGTACCTCGATTCCGGTCGCCTCGTGTAGAGCTGCCGCGCGAGCTTCAACATGTTGTACGCGCAACAGCATTCCGCGGTGTTCACGCTCATCTTCAATTCGGCGGCGAGGCGGCGCGGAGGTGCCAGCCAGGCTTCGGCATTGCTCGTGCCGCCTGTGACGTACGTGCGGGCACTGACGACCTCGTCGAAGAAATAGTCGGCAACGTCGTGAAAACGCATGTCACCGGAGATCTCGTAGCGGCGAGCGGCGGCAATCGCCTGCGGGACGTGCGTATTGACGTGCAGCCCGCGGAGCTCGTCCCGGCGAAGGGCGAGCGGGTTGATGAAGCTCCTTTTTTGAAAACGGTCGCCAACCCTGGCCCACCGAGGCTCGTTCGTCTCAGCTGCGAGGTGATACAGCGTCTCCGCGATGCCGCCGAATTCGATCGTGAGAATGCGCTGCATGTGCTCGTCGGACTTGGGCGCGGTCCATTCGTCGGCCCAGGCCGACATGCCTTCGAGGACCGCAAGCGCCTGTTTGTTCCCCGCGAAGCGGTACATGTCGAACATGCCCGCCATGATCTTGTGAATCGTGTAGAACGGCGCCCAGACGCGCTCGCCTTTCTCGAGACGGTCCCACCAGGTTGTTGGAAACGCGCTGAGATACTTCCCGCCGAGTTTCTCCTGACACTTCGCCAGTTCGGCGACCATGTAGTCGCCCTTCGCTTTAGCGGTCTTGTCGCCGGTCGACGCGTACAAGAGCGCGCTCGCCGAAAGAAAATGACCCCCAAAATGCCCACGCAGCTCGCTCGATCGCTGGCCGTTCTCCGGCTGCTCCCACCCGCCGAGCGGCTTCGCGGATCCCGTCGCCAGTCCGGCGTTGACCCGGAACGTGTAGAGCATCCGGTCCGCGTCGAGACGCGCCATGTACGCGCGGTTCCAGTCCTGCGCGTCCGCGAACACGTCGTTCGGGAGCAGTCGAACCTGCGTCATGGGAAACGGCTCGACCGTCCGGGCGACTGGCTTGAGCACGAACTCGAGGTTCGCGTCGAACGGCGGCGTGTCCGGCACGAGGCGGCGCTGCGGCGGCAGCGCCGCGGCCGGCGGAGGCTGTTGTTGCGACGGCGTCGGTGGCGTCTGAGCGCCAAGCAGTGGCAGCGTCGCGCCAGCCGCGACGAGGCCGCCAAACTCCCGGCGGCTCAGGCGACTCCCCGGGCGCCTCTGTTCATCACTCATGTTGTGTCACCTCTGCTGCGGAAGGGGGCGGTCCTGGTCTCGAGCGTCAGTCCGACCATGCGTCGTGCGCCGCACCCGGACCGGGATATCCCCGGCCGGGAACGACGCAGGCCCCTACGCCAGTAATGAGCCTCCTCATCATCAGAACCGGAGCCGGACGCCGAACTGCATCGTCCGCGTGGCCAGCTGGCTGGTCGACTTCCCGAAGCTGGCGTTGCTCAGGTCCATCACCGGGTCGGCGAGGTTCACCGTGTTGAACACGTTGAACGCGTCGAGACGGACCTCGGCGTTGAAGCTGCCGCCCAGGGCGAACTTCTTCGACAGCGAGAGGCTGACATCAGAGAATCCGGGCCCCCGGTACGCATTGCGCGGCAGATTGCCGTTCGTGCCCGCTTCCGGCCTGGGGAAGTCGGACACCCGGAAGATGCCCGCAAGGAATTCGTCGTTCGTCCAGCCGCTCGTCTTCACGCCTGATGCCGGCGCGTTGGGCCGATCGCCGGCGTTGTTGTCCGCGTTGTAGTCACCCGCGGGGTAGGCAGCGCTGTTGGTGACGTTGATCGGGTTGCCCGTCTGAAAAATCCCGTAGCCCTGGATCTGCCATCCGCCCAGCAGGCTTTTCGTGATCCCGGTGCTGCGCTTGAAGAACGGCATTTCCCACATCGCGACGAAGGAGAGCTTGTGCGTCACGTCGTAGCTGGCCACCGCCCATTCGGCCCCCAGGTCCGTAGCGTCCTGGATGTTCGTCGCGCCGACCGCCTGGTCGGTGTCGTTCATCGCCTTGCCGAAGGTGTACGACGTCTGGAACATGAAGCTGTTGCGGAACGGCCGGCGGAGCGACAGTGACAGACCGTTGTAATTCGACTTCGAGGTCGACGTGACCATGTTGATGGTCGAGAAGCTCGGGTTGTACCCGTTGAACCGCCCGTCGAGCATGTCGCCTACGAAACGGTTCACATTGTAGGCGTTGTCCAGGTTTCGTCCTGCCGAGCCGAGGTAGTTCGCGTCGGCAGCCATGTTCCACCAGATCTCTTTCTGGACGCCGACGAACCAGGTGTGGGCGTAGGGCGACACGAGGCCCGTATCGACGGTCGTGAGACTCACACGGGCGCCCTTGACGCCGTTCCGTTCGTCGAGCCCGGTCTGCAGCGCCGGGTCGACGGGGTAGCCGTAGTTGGGCTTGCTCGGGTCGCCGAGGCTGTAGGTGAACGCCGTGCCGAACACCTGGCCAAGTGAGACCTGGGCCCGCAGTGGCGGACTGTGCCGGTAGTTCTCCGCTGGCAGGTTCATCAGGCGGTCGTAGGCGATTGAGTATCCGCCGCGCACGGCCATCTTCGCGTCACCCTTCGGATCCCACGCGAAGCCGAGGCGCGGGGCGAAATTGTTGTTGTCGGGCGCGTAGAACCGGTCGACGATGTCCACCCTTGCCGCCGCCAGCTGCTCGAAGTAGTTCGTGCCGGCTCCCGTGATCAGGTTCCGCAGGGTGCCGTCCGGGTCCTTGAACGTGCCGTAGTTCTCGTATCGCACGCCGGCGTTGATCGTCAGCCTGTCGCTGATCCGCCAGTCGTCGTTCCAGAACAGCGCCCACTCCGTCTGGATGAGCATGGAGTACGCCGTCGCTGGCTGGCCTGTCCGCGGATCGACGTAACGATTCATCTGCCTGGCTTCGTCGTTGGCGAAGTTGTGGATGCTGAAGAACTGATAGGCGGGAATGTAGTTCGTGGTGTTCACGGCCGAGCCGTACATCTGCCGCAGCTCGCCGCCCATCTTCATCGTGTGGCTGCCCTGGACTGCCGTGAAGATGTTCTTGAAGTGCCAATTCGTCTGGTCCCACCCGCGCGGGTAGCTCGATCCCCCGAAGCCTGAGATGCCGGTAATCGTGATGCCCGGAATGCCGAGTGTGTCGAGGGGGACCTGGGGCCGGCCGATCAGCTGCATCATGCCGCCGCGAAACTCGTTGAGCTTCGTCCTGCTGAAGATGTGGGTGTGATTCAGGTTGGCGAAGTACGTGGTCTCCTTCACGGGGTAGTCGAAGTACGGGCGGATGCTGCCGTTCATGGTCAAGGACGTGGTCCGGTAGAAGTTGGTGTACAGCCTGTCCTTGCCGGGCCGCAGTTCCCAGTCGCCGCGGACGTTGAACTGGTTGCCGTCACGCCAGACGTTGGGGATGTAGAACGCGGATCCGATGTCCATGATGCCGTCTGCCGGCCCGACGGTGCTGGGCCCCGGCGCGGGGCTGCCCGTGTCGCGGAAGTTCGACGTCGGGTAGGCACCCGGCTGATAGTTCTTGAAGAGGTTGGCGGCGATGCTGTTCGGCCGCGTCGACACGACGAAGTCCCGGTACTGCGGTGTTTCGACGGTGAAGGACGACCCGCGCCCACCCGCCTGCCGCAGGCCCTCATACGACGTGAAGAAGAAGAGGCGGTTCTTCATGATGGGCCCGCCGAGACTGGTCCCGAACTGCTTCTTCGAAAAGTCGGGGACGCCGGTCTCGAACACGTTCTTGCTGGCGAAGTTCTGGTCCTGGTAGTAGAACGACCCGCTGCCGTGGAACTGGTTGGTGCCGCCCTTCGAGATGACCTGGATCTGGGCGCCGCTGTTGCGGCCGTCCACGGCCGAGAAGTTGTTGGCCACGACCCGGATTTCTTCGACCGACTCGGCGTTGGGCGTCAGGTTGGTGATGCCGCCGCGGGCCACGCCGTTGGTGCTGGTGTCGTCGAGGGTGAACGAGTTGGCCTCATCGCGCTGGCCGCCGGCGTTGATGCGCGGCGCGGACTCGCCCGAGAACGAGTCGTTGCCATTGCCGCCCGCCCCGAAGGTGGACGAAATCCCCTTCCCGGTCACTCCCGGCTGCAGCGCGATGAGGTTGTAGAGGTTCCGGCCATTGAGAGGCATTTCCTGAAGCTGTGTCGCGTCCACACGCCCGGAGACGCGGCCCTGGGTGGTTTCGATCAAGGGCGACGTCCCGGCCACCGTCACGCTTTCGGCGATGCTGGAGACTTCGAGTGAGAAGTCCACCCGCGCCGTCTCGCTGATGCCGACGGAGGCTTGACGCGTGCCTTTCTGGAACCCGGACAACTGGACCTCGATCCGGTAGGTGCCGACGGCGAGGCTGACAACGGTGAAGACGCCGTCGGCCGACGTCACCGTTTCACGGATCTGTCCGGTCGCGATGTTGGTGACCTTGACCGTGGCGCCGGGGAGCACGCCTTTCTGGGCGTCTGTCACGGTGCCCTGGATCGTGCTGTTGAACTGCGCGCTCGCTGTGCGGGGAAGGAAGAAGAGAGACACGAGAACGGCAATGCGGAGGGACTTTGTCGGGATCATCAGAGAGCCTCCTGAGTGGAGCACGTCTGCTGCGGCGACGGACACGAGTGGCCTCGTGGACTCAGAGCGTCGCCCGACCTCGAGACGCAGTCAACAGTTCTTTGATGGTATTCACCCTTCTTCTCGCCTCATAAGCGCGGGTATGGAAGCGAGTTGACGCTCATTCAGCGCGGTTGCCTTCGATGTCGAGCAGCACGATCGGCGCGATCCCGGTGGCCTTCAACCGCCCTTCGGTGGTCGCCCGATCGCCCACAATCACGATGGCTAGGTGGTCCAGATCGATGTACTTCCTGGCCACACGGACGACATCGTCCTTCGTGATCGCGCGGACAGCTTTGGCGTATTGGTGGTAGTAGTCGTCTGGCAGACCCTGCCTCCACAACGACGTGATGGCGCCGTTGATGCCGCTGACTGATGCGAACGTCGACGGCAGACCTTGAACGAGGGCGTCCTTCGCTGTCGTCAGCTCGTCATCGGTCACCGGACGGCCGCCGGCAATGCCACGAAGCTCCTTCATGAACTCGACGAGGGCCGCGTCGGTCTTGTCGCTGACGATGTCACCCCCGGTGCGGAACGGGCCGGGACCTTTTCCAAATGCGAACCGCGAGGTGACGCCGTAGCTGTACCCCTTCTCTTCGCGCAGATTCGCGTTCAGGCGCGACTGGAACTGGTCGCCCAGGATCGTGTTCATCACCACCAACGCGAAGTAGTCGGGAGTATTGCGCGGCGGGCCGACGTTGCCGATTGCAAAAGTTGATTGCGCGGAGCCCGGCTTGTCGACGAGAAAGATCGTTCTCGACGAAGGCGCAGGAGGCGGCGGATACGAGAACGTCGGCTTCTCGCCGGCGCCCGTCCACCCTCCCAACGCACGCTCGATGACCGACTTGATCTCCGCCGGTTTGATGTCGCCCACGACGGTCACGAGCGCACGTCCGGGGCGGAAGTACTCGCGATGAAAGGCAATGACGTCCTCGCGCGTGATCGCCTTGATCGATGCTTCGGTCACCAGCTGCCCGTATGGATGCGCGGCGCCGTACAAGACGTGCGGAAAGACCCGAGCGGCGATCGATGACGGCTCCGCCTTTGCCTGCGTCAGCGCCACGAGCTGCTGCGCGCGCACCCGTTCCAGCGCGTCCGCGGGAAACGTGGAATTCACGAGCATGTCCGCCAGAATGTCGAGAGTGGACGTAACCTTGCCGCTCGTCGCAACGAAGCTCATCGATCCGCTCTCGCTGCCGATCGCTGTGGAGACGTCCGTGCCGAGCAACTGCAGCGCGTTCGACAGCGATTCACCATCCCGCGTCTTCGTTCCTTCGCTCAGCATCGACGCAGTCAGCGCTGCCACGCCACGCCGATCGGGTTTTTCGAACTGGTCGGCGCCGCCGAGGATCGTGATCGAGAACGACACAAGCGGCAGATCGTGTTTCTCAGACAGGATCAGCTCTGCACCATTGGTGAGGGTCGACCGCGTCCAGACCGGCACGCGAAGCACCGGCGGCTTCCCCGGCGGCGGGATCTTCGTGCGATCGAGCGCCTGCCGTGCCATCAGCGGCGCCGCAGCGATGGCAACGGCAACGACGGCAACGGCCACCCGCCGATTCGCTCGACGACGCTCGGATGTCATCGCGTGGCCTCCGCTTCTACGCCGGGTCCCACGCCGCCTTGCGGTGCCTTCCTGTCAGTGACCTTCTTGCTTTCGGCGGGCTTCGAAGCCTGATCGAGCTTGCCGACGGGAACCACGCTGAGAACCACTCGCCCCTTCGTCAGGTACTTGTTGGCAACGCGTCTGACATCAGCAGCCGTCACTGAGAGGTACTTCTGGTATTCGGTCTTGAAATATCCCGGATCGTCGTGGAAGCCGGCGCCGTCAGCAAGCTGCATCGCCTTGCCGAGATTGGATTCGAGACCGCTGACGAAACTCAATTCCAGACCAGCCGTCGCCTTCTGGATCTCCTCCGACGTCGGCCCTCCGCTCTTCAGCCTTTCGATCACCGCGTCGGCGGCAGCCTCGAGCTCGGTCAGGGTACGGTCGGGTCTGGGCGTAATCGTCACGCGGAACTCGCCAACATCTTCGTTGGTGCTTTGATCGGCCGAGACCGCCGCGGCCGCCTGCGTCTCATACACGAGCGCCTTCGTCAGGCGAGCGGTACGTGGACCCGCCAGAATCGCGCCGAGCACATCGAGCGCGAATTGATCGTCGTTCTTCTCCCCCACGGTCGGCCACTGGATGTAGAGGCGAGGAACTTGGACGCGGTCCTCGAACACGAGCCTGTGTTCCGGATCGAGCTCCACGGGCGCAACTTTCGGACGCGTAATCGGCTTGCCCTTCCGGATATCGCCGAAGTACTTCGCAATCCAGGTCTTCGCCTGCGCGGGATCGAAATCACCGACAATGGTGAGCCACGCGTTGTTCGGCGCGTAGTGGAGACGGAAGAAGTTCTTGACGTCGTCCTCGGACGCCGCGGAGAGATCTTCCATGCTGCCGAGAACGTCCCACGAGTACGGGTTGGTCGGCGGATACGTGGCGTGAGACAGGATCTCGTCCACTCGGCCGTAGGGCTGGTTGTCCATCGACTGGCGCCGCTCGTTCTTCACGATGTCCCGCTGCGCGTTGAGCTTCTCGAGATCGAGGCTGTCGAGGAGAAACCCCATTCGGTCGGACTCCAGCCAGAGCGCAGATTCGAGATAATTCGACGGGATGGTCTCGTAATACGTCGTGCGATCGTTCGACGTCGTCCCGTTGTTCGAGCCGCCGACGCCTTCCGTCAGCTTGTCGTGGAGGCCATACGGAACGTGTCCTGAACCGGTGAACATGACGTGCTCGAAGAGATGCGCAAAACCGGTTCGTCCCGGCGCCTCGTTCTTCGACCCGACGTGATACCAGACATCCACGGCAACAGTGGGCGTCGTGCGATCCGTTGAAAGGATCACGGTCAGCCCGTTCGGCAGCGTGTACGTCTCAAATGGAATCTCAATCGCGTCGGACCCTGCGCGTGGCGCGGTAGCCGGCCCTTGGACGCCAGCGGAACCGGCGAGCACGCCGCAGCCAAGCACCATGACACGGTGAATGCTCCTGAGCACTTCCATTCCTTTCAAATACTGCCCGGTATTCTCGGTCGTCGCACCTTGCATCGCGGGCGCATCGCCGCCCTCGATGCACGAGCTATTTCGCGATCGGACCACTCGCGATCATATCGTGGGGTGTAAGGCGGGGAACGGCGACGGGAGTTGACTGCCACGCTCTCCCGCATACGATCTGGAAGGAATGACTTGGGGTCAACGACTTCGTGCGATCGCTGCGACAGTTACTTTGGCGATTCTCGGGCCTGCATGCGGCGGGAGAGCGCCGCAGGAATCGACTTCGGCGCAGGCATCTGCTGACTCGACCATCGAAGCCATCGAGAAGTGGCGCGCGAAACACGAGGCGGATTACAGACGCGATTGGGCCACGATTGCCGGCCTGCACCCCCTGAAGCCGGGCGCCAACAGCGCTGGAAGTGCACAGAACAACGACATCGTATTGTCCGCCTCGGCGCCCGCAACGCTGGGCGTTTTCGTCCTCGAGCAGGGACGCGTTCGCTTCGAGCCTGCTCCGGGGGCCCACGTCCTGCTCAAGGACGCGCCGGTTACCGCGGCGATCGACCTGCACGACGATTCGGCACGCGGGTCGGATGAACTGGTCGTGGGCGACATTCGACTGGTCGTTCATGTCAGCGGGGACAAGAGGGCGATCCGGGTGCGCGATCCGAACGGTCCTCAGGCAAAGGGATTCCTCGGCTTCTCGTGGTTCCCCATCGACCTGCAATACCGCGTCGTCGGGCAATTCATCAAGGACGCAGAACCGCGGCGGCTAAAAGTCGTCAACACGTTTGGCGATATCGACGAGTACACCAGCGAGGGCGTGGTCGAATTCACCGTGCTCGGTCAGACCTTGCGGCTGCGACCGTTCACCACCAGGCCGAAGCGCTTCTATTTCGTCTTCAAGGACGCATCGAGCGGGCACGAAACGTACGAAGCGGCAAGGTTCCTGTATTCGGATCTGCTGGACGACGGGACAACGGTGCTGGACTTCAACGAAGCATACAACCCGCCGTGCGCGTTCAACCCTTACACGACGTGCCCGATCCCGCTGCGCGAAAACAACCTGCCTGTCAAGATCCTTGCCGGGGAAAAGGCCTACGGAAAACACTGAATCCCTGATCCCTGATCCCTGATC
>Ga0114129_10010851_pt1 | contig 12978 bp, 7 predicted proteins | sample RhiMetdeltSRZDD1_FD_80071 | JGI IMG/M metagenome (GOLD analysis project Ga0114129, IMG submission 80071) | Populus rhizosphere microbial communities from Tennessee, USA - Rhizosphere MetaG P. deltoides SRZDD1 (version 2) (version 2) | ecosystem: Host-associated > Plants > Roots > Rhizosphere >...
CATTGTCAACTAAATGGAAAATTGCTGATGGACGCCTTCCCCTCAAGGGAATCTGATGGTGTGCCGATGGCGAAAATACAGCGGTTCGTGAAGGAGCAAAACCAGCAAGAGTTTTTTTCTTTACCGCACGAATGTGTGGTTTTTACGTTAAGTTGACAATGCCACCACGGTTTCTGGTGCGCAGTACCGCGGTTCGCCTTTTCTACAAGGGACAACGTTGATGTCAGAAGCACTGAAGGAGATGCATCTATGTCGAGCGGACGACCAGTTTTGCCACCCCAGCGCGGCCCTGTTTCCATCGCCGTGCCGTCTGTCGAGAGCAGGAACCTGGTATGCACCATCTAAGCGGTATCGCCAAGAGCCATCGGCTCTCCCTGCTGTTGTATGTGGCCGCTGCCCTCGTCCTACTGAATGCTCTGTCTACCAGACCAGCCTATAGTGAGCCCCCGCCAAGCTTACGCTTTGTCGAGGGCGTGGATAGCGCTCCAACGCTGATGGCTGGGAGTGTGAATATACCATGGATTCATGGCTCGGCGGAGTGCTCTCGGAGCACGGGTCCCCCGCTCCAAACGTACCAATATGCGCCGCATACCTTCATCCTGCGGGAAAGTAAATGCCTCAACTACGAGGGGAACTTTCTGTATCTGCTTCTGGGCACGCAGAAAGCTGTGCTCCTTGATACCGGCTCGCAGCCGCAACACCCTCAACAGATACTGCCCCTACGCGAGACCATTGAGGGTATTATGCGGCAATGGGCGGCAGCACATGGCATCGCTCAGCTTGAGTTAATCGTGGCGCACTCCCATAGTCACGCGGATCATATCTTTGGCGATACGCAGTTCCATCATCAGCCCCACACGAGGGTTGTGCCCCTGGATGTGGCTGGCATCAAACAATTCTATAACCTTCCTCATTGGCCTCATGGTATGACCACGCTTGATTTGGGAGATCGTCTATTGACCATCCTGCCCATTCCTGGCCATGAGGCAGCGCACATCGCCATCTACGACGCTACCACGCAGATTCTCCTCACAGGGGATACGCTCTATCCAGGGCTCCTCACCGTGGAGGACTGGCCGGCATACCACGCGAGTGTCAGCACCCTGGCACAGTTTGCCTCTACTCATCCCATCGCGTCTATTCTCGGAGCTCATATTGAGATGACCCGGACACCGCGTCAGCTGTATCCTATTGGCACGACCTTTCAACCCAATGAGCATGTGTTACCACTTGACATCACCCATCTCCGGGAGTTGCACGCTGCATGCGAGGCTATGGGGAACAGCTCCCATCGAGATGTGCATAATGATTTTATTATAGAACCACGGTAGCAGCATACTACATGGATATCCACTTTCCTGTCTTTCTATATCTAACAGGAGAATGTATATCACTATGCTATGAGGGCGCATCGTCATGTTGAGTTTTAGTGCCGATCCAGCATCCTCTCTCTGCGTTAAGAATTCTGGCGCGGCTGCGTATTGCAGGCTCGCCCGACTGGGTCGGCATTGATGCGGAAAAGTATGGATTTCCAATAAAGCCAAGAATAACATTGTGCCGGTTGGACGTCGGCCATGTGCCGGTCTAGGCGTAGGATTCAATAGTGTCTGGGTGCCAAATTGCGGGGACGCCACCATATCGCGTGTAGAGACAACCAGGCATACGGTCATTGCCACCATTGCTACGGGCATTGCTGATAGCGAAGGGAGCATTGGCGTGGGCGAAGGGGCTGTGTGGATGCCCACCGACGCCAATGGGATACTGGCGCGTATCGACCCTGCCACAAACGCCATTATGTCTCGGATTCGTGTGCGTGAGGCATCTTTCGCGGCCGCAGTAGGATTGGGCGCCGTCTGGGTGACCAGCACAACCCATAACCTGGTGTCGCGTATCAATCCGCACACGAACACCGTCGTGGCGAGCATTCCTGTTGGACCTTTCCCGCGCTTCCTGGCTGTGGGCGCGGGGGCGGTGTGGGTGCTGAACCAGGGAGATGGGACAGTGCCGCGCATCGATCCTCTCAGCAACCGGGTGGTAGCCACTATTGAGGTGGGCGTGCCTGGACCAGGAGGAGATATTGCTGTGGGAGAAAGGTTTGTCGGGGTGACGGCCGTCGGTAAACCGTTCTCCCGCATTGACCCCCACTCAAATCGTCTCGTCGCCCAGTTTGTCGGGGAGGGGGGAGATGCCTTGAGGATAGGCCATGGATCCGTGTGGCTTGCTAGCTTTTTCCTCCAAGAGATATGGCGTGTTGATCTGACTATCTAGGGCGTACACTCCCCAGGTGCTCTACAATGCATCGCGTTGAGTAGTATCCGCTCAGGGTGAACGGACGCGTTTGATCATTAACCAGAGGATGGCACTCATGCAAGTCGATCATTTCGATCCCCCGGGAAACATCGACGACTTTGGCGGCGATGCCAATTTGAAAAATCTATGGACTCGCGAGATGTCAGGCATGTTCGAGGACAGCGTCGCGCTCGTCACCCAGTTTCTGCACATACACAACGGTGGTATCTGCCAGTTCTACAACCCATTCACGCACGGTCGAACAGCTCCCGACCTGGCACCGAGCCTCGGAGATATTCCGTGGAATGGCTTCCCGAAACGGTTTGCATCGACGGGGCCTGGGCACCCGACCCGCTTCGCCGATGCCGAGCCGTCGCGGGTGACGGGCCAGGCCCGCTTACAGGACGAATACTTGGAGTGGCATGTCAACCGCAATGCGGCAGGGAAAATCGTCTCGATCCACTTCACCTGCGAGGCATGGGATTACTTCGATTTCCTCGCCGAGCATGCGCCGACGAAAATCCTGCAGTTGTACCAAACGTTCATTAACCCTGCCGTCACCCGAGCGGATCTCTTCCCTGGCGGGAGCTACAACCGGCTGAATAAGTGGAACACCGCCCTGGGCGCCATGCACCTCACCCACAGTGCGAACAACCTGGGGGCCGAGGTGTTCCTCGCAGCCAGTGCCACGGTGCGTCGACAGAACCAGGGGGTTGAACTGACGCATTCCATCCCGCTGATCCAATGTGCCGGCTATGGCGATGACAAACGCAATAGCGATCCGAACATTGGCATCGCGGTGAACAACCTGGCGCGGCAGGGCCGGATGATTACGCTTGCGAACCCTGTCGGGCTCTACATGTCGGGGTTCGACGGTTCCGGACTGACTTTGAATGGCCAGCCCGCTGGCGGGTTCTTCCGTGTGGTGCGAGGCTCGTTCCCGCGGGCACTCCGGGCAGTGTACGAGTTGCCACCCGCCGAGGGTGGCGCGGGGCACACCGTTTCGGATATCACGATCGGCGGACAGGCCTTGGAGTTTGGCGGACAACTCGCCGAGCGCATCACCATGCACCTGTTTGGCATCGCCAGCGTAGCGCAAGATGTCCACAACTCGCCGGTCGGGTGCGGCCCGATTCCCACGGCGGTGGCACCGGCCCATGCAGCGCCTGCCGCCGTGGCGCATACAACACGTCTCCTACAGGCGAGGATTTGACCTATGGCTCGTGCCACCCGATCCCCGCGTGAACCGCTTTTGGATGTCGCCGACATCCAGGGGAATATCCTTGCCGGATTCAACAAGGATCAACAACTTTTGCTGATGCTGACGCTGCGGGACATCCCTGCAGCGCGGCGCTGGCTCCGCCGTATCGTTGGCGACATCAGCAGCTTGGAATTGGTCCACGACTTCAATGCGCTCTTCCGCAAAGCTCGGGCCAGCCGCGGACACGATCCTGCCGGCATCATTGCCACGTGGACGAACATCGCCTTCTCTCATCCGGGGCTCTCCAAGCTTACCTCCACCGAAGAGGCGAACGGCATCCCCGACGAAGCATTCCAGGCCGGTCTCCCGGCCCGGTCGGCTACGCTCGGCGACCAAAACCCTGGTGGGAGCGCTGATCCCACCACCAACTGGAAAATCGGCGGCACCGGGAACGTGCCAGATGTACTGCTGATAGTCGCTAGCGATAGTATGGGCGAATTGACGAAGGTCGCAGATCGCCTCCGTCCCAACGCTGGTGACGGGCCCGGAGAGCCACAAGTGATATGGGAGGAGCTAGGTCAAACACGACCAGACATGCCAGGGCACGAACATTTCGGATTTAAAGATGGGGTTTCTCAGCCGGGTGTGCGTGGACGCATTTCCGCGAGGCCCGAACGGTTTCTCACTGTACGGCGACTCGCACCGCCCGCGCCGGGGGACATGGAGTTTGCCAGCGCGGGCCAGCCGCTCATCTGGCCGGGCCAGTTTGTCTTCGGCTACGAATCCACCGACGGATCAAGCGGATCAAGCGGTGGGCCGATCAAACCAGCGAAGCTCAAGCCGGCGTGGTTGAAGAACGGATCGCTTCTGGTCTTCCGGCGCTTGCAACAGAATGTCGCAGGGTTCACCAAGTTCGTGCAAGACACTGCCGCGACGATCCCTGGGATGACCCCAGATCGGCTTGGGGCGATGCTCGTTGGTCGGTGGAAAAGCGGCGCACCGATTTTGCGGGCTCAGCAGAACGATATTCCAGCGCTCGGCGTCTGTCCGCTGGCGAACAACGATTTCCTCTATACGGCAAACAGCCCGCCACCGGTCTTCCTCCCTGGCACGCAGGTGCCGCCTCCGTTCGCTGCGGCACCTGCCGATCCTAATGGTTTTGTCTGCCCACATGCGGCGCATATCCGCAAGGTGAATCCACGGGATCAGGATTCCAATCTCGGCGACCAGTTCGACACCCTCACCCGGCGCATTCTCCGGCGCGGCATTCCCTACGGTCCACCAATCCACGATCCCACCACCGATGACGGCGTCGACCGAGGGCTGCACTTCCTTTGCTACCAGAGCTCAATTGAACGCCAATTCGAGGTGCTGCAACGGGATTGGGCCAATCAAACTCTCAACCCCGTTCCTGGTGGGCACGACGTGATTATTGGTGAGACCGCGAATCAGCAACGTGCATTGGAATTGTTCACCTCGGGAGGCACCGCTTCGCAAACTCTCACCGCGCCAACGCAGTGGGTGATACCCACCGGCGGGGGATACTTTTTTGCGCCATCGATCAGTGCTATACGCGATGTACTCGGTGCGGGCTCATAAATCCTGCCTGCTGTGTTGGAGAGGGCTCAATGGAGTTTTCTCCCGATTTATGGTAGGCTGCGCCTCCCACGACAGGAGGCACAGAGAGGAAAGCATTACAGTACACCATAAATCGAGATAAACTCAAACAATTCCGAGAAGTTATTCGAGCCGATCATACATACCGCATATTGATCCATGATCGGGACGCAATTTTTGCCACACAAGTTGATCAAGGCGTGCGCAACATGGGAATGTACGTCATCCAAACGCCAGTACGGACGCCCATGGCGAATGCGATTGGTGAAGGTGTCATCGGAGCCATGCGACGCGAGTGTTTGGAGCTCGTGATCCCGCTGGGCGAAAATCACCTATATGGCCTTTTGCAGGCATGGGTAGCACACTACAACGAAGGCCGCCCCACATGTCGCTATGGCCAGGTATTCCCCAGCCGTCCGCAGGACGGCCGGTGTCGCTCCAGGCGAAGCGACACCAGTTGCCAGAGGAACGCTCTGTTATGGTACGTCCAATCCTCGGCGGCTTACATAACGAATACGAGCTGGCTGAACAGGCAGCGTGAAGATGCAGACAAGTGTCGAGGGGCAACCGATAGCGCAAGAGTGAGTTTGGAAGTTTGCAAAATGGTACCTGAGCGTTTCGTGATTCCCGAGATTGTCAAGAACGGCGCGGTCGTGCTCCAGAACGATACCCCTTTGCTCGATGGCGCCCACGTGGACATTTTTATCAGTCCGACAGATGTGACACCCGCACTGGAAGCCGAATTGGATCAGTGGGACAAGGCCAGCGACGAGGCATGGGCGATGATTGACCAATGGGAGGTGGAAGAGCAGTGAGTGTCAGCGACATGCACTGAGTCGATCTGCCAGCCGCCAACGGCCGCGAGCAACGAGGAGTCCCCCCGCAGTAGTTTGTTAAGATGACGTCTATGGAGGTGATCTGCCCGTTGTCCTTGTCGTACCGCTGACGACAGCAAGGGCGGCGATGCGTTTTGCAGGCACAGCGTCGGCAGCCATCCATAGTCCAGTGTGAATGTTGTGTGACCACTCTTAGCCATGAGAGAAAGGACTGCATGTATGCCTGTCAACGCTGTCCCTAACACGGATGCACAGGAGGTGCGGATTGTTGATCTGTTTATTCTCCCTCCTCAAGCCATTGGGCGGCTGGGAGGGAGCCCGACGCCCCTGGAGTGCTATCGCTGGGGTGAAGATCCCACGATTGCTGGCACCGCGCAAACGGTGATCGAACCCGACGTCACCTTAGAGGTGGTGGAGGACGGGTCGCTCTGTCCATACTTGCCGGCACACCTGCGGTTTCGCGACGGCGGGCTGTACCGCCCGGTAGCGCCGTTTCTGGAACTCTGGGCTGGCTTCGTTTCGCCTGATAAGCCGAACCAGCGGCAAGAATCGCCACTGACCTTGAACCTGCTGCACCGTGCGGGGGCTGCGCTGGACAATCTGGTCTTTCATGTCGAGGCCGTGAATCTCAAGGCCGCCCGACGTTGTGGTGATCCTGCCAGTGGGTTTGCGGCACAGACGCGCATCATCGGCACCGATCACGCGCGTCATCAGTTGCTCGCCAGCAGCCCGAATCGTCCCGGTGCAGAGCCTCTCGTCAGTGTGGACCGACCGATCCCCCTGGGGTTCTTCCAAGTGATCCGTCCGGTACCAACCAGCGCGATGGGCGTTGACCTGAGTATCGTCCGGGCCCGCTTTACCCCTGCTGGCGGTGAAGTCTACGGTCCACCGACCGCGACTGTGGCTCCAGCTCCGGGTACGCAACGGCTGCACGTGATTGTGAAGCCCGACAACCGCATCCTGAATCCGCAGGCCGCATGGGTGCAGTACGATGCCAGCGAGGACAGGTTCCAGAATCCCCAGCCGTCCGATACCTATGATGGTGCGGACATCAATGACGAACGGGCCTGGGGAGTCGTGGATGACACCTGCGAAGTGGCTATCCGAGCTGTCCTGGTCGTCGGTGGAGTCCAGATGCAGGCGCAAAGTCGCATTGCCGTCGGGCCACCGGACTTTGCTCCCGATCGTCGACCGTTCGTGTCGCTGGCGGATGATCTTGCCGACCGTGACCCACAGAATTTTACGGATGATGAGTCGAGCGAGGACGCTGAGCGCCGGGTGAATGATCTCTTTCAGCGGGCCTGGGAGACTGCTGGGCTCCTTAACCTGGATGCCATTCGAGACCGAGCGCTAGGCGACAACGGCGGTGGTCTCCCGGACGTGCCAGGGTTACCACATACGGATGAGCGCAGCATGACAGCCGCTGACAGACCATTTGCCGACTTCACCGTCGATACGTCTCCTTCCGTGCCACATGCCCGGCTGCCACTGTCGGATGTGATTGAGCGCGCTCACGCGCAGCTGGCCGATCTGGATACCATGGTTGACAAGCTCCGTGAACAGGCAGAGCGCATCCGGATGATGATCCGTCCGCCGTATGGCCACTTCACAGAATTGGATGCCCAGCCGGCCGCGGCGCCGGCCCCGACCCATCGTGACCCACGCATTCTCCGCGATCAGGCGCATGATATGCGTATGCCGCCCTACATGCGAGACAACGAAGCGTCAGCGCTCTCCCTCACGCATCGACAGTACGACGAATTAATGCACTTGGTAGAGCGTCTCAGCACTGCTCGAGAAGCTGTAGCAAACCATCTCCTGGCTGCGGGGATGGACGACCTGCCACCCGTGCATCCCAACACGCCTATTCGCCGACGGGTTGCCCAGTTCATGCAGACGCACGGGCATCTCCGTGCGGCGTCCTTCGCAGCAACAGCAGGCATGGCGCTTCCTGAGATGCCCAGTAATCGTCCAGCCGTGCGCTCCAAAATCTTCCCACGGAACCTGACGGCCCGTGCGGCATACCGTATGGCTGGCAACCCCGAGTCGACACGCTTGGAAAGTGGCGTGGGCAACTGCTTTCCGGGATTGGAGTTTGACCATCGCAACCTCGATCGCCGCTTTCTGCCCGGTATCGTCGTCGAGTATGTGGTGACTTCTGGGCCAGCGCGTGTCAACGCGCAAGGAGCCCAATTTGTGCAGCTCGACTTCCGTGACTCGGGTTTGCTCCCCAGCACGCTGGCCTCAGCCAACGAAGTGGCCGCATTACAGCAGCTTGGCCAAGATCTCAGGGCAAACGCTAGGGCGCTCGGCCGCGGGACTTGGTTCCTCAGTGCGCTCATCCAAGGTGGGAAGCGCATCGAGCTAACGACACAGGATGATAACGGGCAGACGGTGCCACTCGATGGTTTGACTGTCTGGCGTCTCGTGCGTGGTCTGGAACATGATGCTGTCCAGGTCGAGTTGACCGCCCGGACGATGCCACAAAACGAGCCAATTCCTCCACCTGTAGTGCTGCATGGCTGGCGGCGGCACTATACCGATCCTGTGACTGGTGTCATCCCATCGGTGTTTCGTCCGGGAGAGCTGACACAGAGTCTTTGCTCTCCGTGGCAGCACGACTTCCGGGACTGTGGCTGCACCTATTGGGCGTCCAATCATCCAGACATCGTGCACGTCGAGGATCTGCCAAGCGAGCCCGTACTCTCTTCGGGACAGTCCGCCGACCCCACGCGCGCCCTCAGTCGCGTCCGTTGGCTGCGGGCCGATCGTGCCCCCGAACGGTCACCAGAGGCGCGCGAGACGTTCCAACTCAACCGGCTCATTGAAATGGATCACTATGAGATCAACCAGCGCTGGCAGGAGCTTCCCGTCGTGCTGGGGGACAAAGAAATCTCGAGTGTGTATCGCCCCCGCCAGAGCGACGCGGCCGTCCCGTTTCCCTCAGCCGCTGCGATGGCCGACCAGATCACAGCACTCGCCACCCTGGAGCATGTCCTGGCTCTGGAATATCTCTACGCCTACTACTCCATTCGTCTCCCTGAAGAGATCCCAGACAGCTCGGTAGCAACATTCCTGCGGCAAGACGTGGTGTTTATCCGACACTTCATCCAACTGGTCGCCGTCAATGAAATGCAACACTTACGGTGGGCTAACCAGTTGCTCTGGGAACTAAAGGAGCATGGGTTGATTGACGCCGCGAAGTACGGCCCGTCGCTTGGGGTCTCGTCCACGGTGCCCGTCTCCTCAGCGGGTGGATCCAGGCCTGCGGCGCTCCGTCCGCTCACCCCTGACACTTTGCGCGACTTCATTGCCGTCGAGCGTCCGAGCGGGCAGATCGAGGGGCAATATGCGCGCGTCGTCGCCACGTTACGCCAAAATGAGAAGGGCTATCCCGACTCGCTGTTTCAACTGGCCTCCCGGATCGTCAACGAAGGGCAGGAGCACTTCAACCGCTTCCGTGAGATTGAGTCCGTCATGCGGCAATACCGCGATACCCTCTGGCTGCGGACCATCCGCAAGGGGTCCATGTCCAACGCTGACGTACGCCAGGCGATAGACCTGTATCACGAGATCGTGTGCGATTTGACGGCGGCGTACACGACTGGCAGTGTCACGGATCGGCAACATATCATCGCGGCGCGCACGGCGATGACGAACCTGCATGAGGCCAGCGAAGCGCTGGCCAAGCAAGGGCTGGGGATGCCGTTCTTCTGAGGCCGCAGGGCCGCATATGTTGCCCTGTACGGTCCTTCTATGGTGTCCATAGCCACCGGCCTCATTGTGTTTCTGGAGGAGCACTGTGTTATCTATCCCTCTACCCATCATCACTGCTGCGCCCGTCTGGCAAGACGAGGAGGCGCGGCTGGACTGGTTTGGCAGCGATATACCAGACTGGCATCAATTTGCTGTCGATGAGCGCTCTTTCCTACTGGTAGCCGATCAGTCGCAGATTTTTGAAATTGACGGCGCTGAGTTCAGTCGTCATATCAGTCGACTCGATCCTGAGACTCCACCGGCACATGTGCTCGCCGAGTTTGGAATTCCACCTACGCATGCTGTCGACGATACTCCTCTTGAAGCCCCGCCGCTCCGTGCGCTCTCCCTGGCGGTGGCCCAGAAATGCAATCTCGGTTGCACATACTGCTACGCGCAGGAGGGCGATTTCGGTGGGCAGGCAAAGGCGATGTCGCTCGATGTGGCCCTGGCGGCCGTGGAGCGCTTATTTGAGGACTGCGCACCGCACGACCGCGTTAATCTGTCCTTCCTCGGTGGCGAGCCGTTGCTAGGGCGAGAGGTGCTGCGCGCAGCTACGCAACGGGCGGCACAACTCGGACGAGAGCGGGCTGTGCGCGTGGGTTTCTCGATTACGACCAATGGCACGCTCCTCACACCCGAGGATGGGGATTTCTTCGAGCAGTATGGCTTTGCCGTGACGATCAGCATCGACGGCGTGGGGGAGACACACGACCGGCAACGGAGTTTCAAGAGCGGTCGTGGCAGTTATGAGCACATTCTCGCTCGCCTCCAGCCGCTCCTCGGGCGGCAGCGACAGATGCACGTCTCAGCCCGCGTGACCGTCACGCCACGCAATTTGGAGTTGCCGCAGACACTCGACACGCTCGTGGGCCTCGGTTTTCACGCGGTGGGATTCTCGCCGATGCTTGCCTCGCCCACGGGGCGTGATGCGATGGATCGCGACAGTCTCTCCGTGATGCTGGGCCAGATGATCGAGTGTGGGCGTGCGTTCGAGCGCCGAGTCATTGCCGGCGAGCGCTATCCGTTCTCGAACATGGGTGCCGCGATGCAGGCATTGCATCGTGGCACCCATCGGCCCTACCCGTGCGGAGCAGGCGCAGGGTATCTTGGTGTCTCGGCAGATGGGGACTTGTTCGCCTGTCATCGCTTTGTGAACGACGATACCGCAGCCTTTGGTGATCTGACGCATGGCATCGATCGTGCACGGCAGGCCGCGTGGCTCCGGGATCGCCATGTGCACCGCCAAACGCCGTGTCGTGGGTGTTGGGCACGCTACCTCTGCGGGGGTGGCTGTCACCATGAAGTCCTGCGCCGTGGACGGCCGGCCTGCGACTACATCCGCGGTTGGCTTGACTATTGTCTCCAGGCCTACATGCGCCTTGTCGAGTCACGCGCAGACTACTTTATGTCCGAATTGCCCACAGAGGCCGCGCTATGACACCCCCAGGGGACGTTGACGTCTGTGTGATGGGCGGTGGTCCGGCGGGGTCTACTATTGGCCGGCAGTTGGCCCAAGGGGGATACCACGTCTGTCTGATCGAGAAGGCGCGATTTCCACGCCCGCATGTTGGCGAGTCGCTTCCTCCATCGATCCTGCCGTTGCTGGAATCCCTTGGCTTGGTGGCGACAATCGAGCACGCTGGTTTTCTCCGAACGCACCGCGTGCTGCTGCACTGGGCCACCGTGCAACGTGTGGATCCAGCACCTGATACACCGCGCGGTTTCCAGGTGGATCGTGGCCGTTTTGACCAACTGCTGCTCAACGCGGCCCGGCAAGCCGGGGTAAGAGTGCTGCTGCCAGCTTCTGCACGGCGTGCAATCTGCACCCAAGACGGCACCTGGCAGATACGCATTGCTACCGAGGGGAACGCATATCTCATGCGGGCGCGCTTCCTGGTGGATGCCGCTGGCAAGTCAGGCTATCTCCGTGGGGAACGCCAACGGACCGCCCCGGCGACCCTTGCTCTGTTCGCGTACTGGAACGGCGTTCCTTGCGATGGCCCAGAGACGCGCGTGGAAGATGGCGCGGACGGCTGGTACTGGGGAGCACCACTGCCTGACGGGACGTTCAACGCCACAGTCTTCCTCGATCCCGAGCGCTATAGGGAGGCTGGCCAAGGTGGTCTGGAGGCGCTCTATCGGTCGCGACTCACGGAGTCAAGACTGCTGCGCGATTGCCTACGGGGGCACCTCGTAGCGCCGGTGCGTTGCTGTGATGCAACATGCTATGCGGTGCCGGCGCCGGCCGGCAATAATTGGATTAAAGTGGGTGAGGCATCATTCTCTATCGACCCACTCTCTTCGCAGGGTGTACAGACCGCCATCAGCACCGCGGTACAAGCGGCGGCAGTCGTCAACACGTTGTTGCGCCGACCAGACAATGCGGCTGTTGCGATCGACTTTTATCGCGCCCGTCAAGCCGAACTGATTGCCCACCATCACGACTTCGCGGCCGAGTCCTATGCGCTCCAACAGTCACACTATGACACGCTTTTTTGGCGACGGCGGGCCACGGTACCTGAACGCAAGCGCAGCCAGTACTCATCAGGGAGGCAGAGTGCAGCGTCCCAAGCACCACTCGATCTCCATGCCCAGATTCGACTCGCGCACTCGGTGCGCGTCGTGGAAACGGGGGTACTACATAACGGGCAGATCGAACAAGTTCCAGCGCTTGTCGCCCCTCATTGGGAACGTCCTGTTGCGTTTGTCCACAATATTTCGGTCGGTCCGTTGGCAGATACGCTGCGTCGTGTACGGCCTGTCTGGCAAATTCTCTCGCTGTGGTCGAATATACTCCCGTGGGACCACTGCCAAATCATACTGGCATGGATGTGGCAGAGCAATCTTCTGGAAAAGGTGGTGTGAGGGCTCTGTCGCAAAATTGCCTTCGCTCAATTTATCAACGGTCCGGCAAAAAGCTAAATACACAGGTAGGCCTGTCAATGGTAGTAACCGATGGTGCTAGTCTCTTACATACTAGATACTTATGTTAGTTTTTTACAAACTAAATTCAGCTATGGAGAGGGGTACGAAACCAGACGCGTTGGGCCGTAAGCCCTGCCACTGGACCAGCACATTGAAGGCCGCCATGGTGAACGCGAGGCGAGCGTGGAAATAGGCCCAGACCCGGTGCATGACCTTCTTGAAGTGGCACACGACGGTCAGCATCGACAAGACCGTCTCCACCAGCATACGGTCCTCCCACTCCCCGCGCTGACACATAACTGGTTGCGCGTTTTAGGTCCCGCAGAACGTGCGCAGATTGAGCAACGGGTA
>Ga0114129_10010852_pt1 | contig 12978 bp, 13 predicted proteins | sample RhiMetdeltSRZDD1_FD_80071 | JGI IMG/M metagenome (GOLD analysis project Ga0114129, IMG submission 80071) | Populus rhizosphere microbial communities from Tennessee, USA - Rhizosphere MetaG P. deltoides SRZDD1 (version 2) (version 2) | ecosystem: Host-associated > Plants > Roots > Rhizosphere >...
AACCTAGCCGTGCTCCTCAAACGTCGCAGTCGCTGCAAGAAAAGCACCAATGGCTGTCATCAGGGCGACGATGGGACAACGTCAACACCGCCGCATCTGGATTTCGTACTGTCAATTGCGGGTGCAGACGAAGTGCCACCGTTGAAATGTTCCGGAAGACCCGGTACTTAAGCTTTCACGGCCGAAGACGGATCGTCAGGAAACGGACGGCCGAAGACGGAGCGTCAGGAGACGGACGGTCGAGTAAGTGTTACAAGGACCTGCGAGACACTACAGCCACGTAGCGCGAGTCACCTTCGAGCCCGTGAGCGACATGGATGCGATGTTTGCTCCGACTGTGGAACAACTACGGAGCAAATCGACTCGGTAAGGACTGCCGCTTGCGGCCGACGTTCAACACAAGGGGGATGGAACACTCGCCGAGAAGCGCGACCGATTACTTGCAATGGCCTTGCTCGACAAGCTCGGCTGATTACACGAGGGGCGGCGCGGGCCGCCCCTCGCCCTTCGTCTCAGCGGATGGCGGTCGGCGCGACCGTGGAGCCCGTGAAGCCCTGCAGCTTGAGCGGCTGCATCACGAAGGCGAACTCGTACATGCGCTTGCTGGCGAGCTCGTCGAGCTTCAGATTCTCCAGCAGGTGGATGCCGTTCACCACGAGCATGATCTGGTGCACCGGCAGCGAGATCTCCGGATCGGGATTGGGTGAGACCTCGACCGGCGCCGTGTCGCCGCCGACCAGCATCGGGTCTTGCTTGGCGAGCCACTCCGCCGCCTTCACGCCGATGCCGGGACTGCTCTTCATGTAGCGCGCGTTGTCCTTCCCCCAGAGCTTGCCCCAGCCCGTGTTGATGATGACCGCGTCGCCCGGCTGCAGCTTCTGGTTCTGCTTCTGGAGCGCCTGCTCCAGGTCGGCCACCGTGATCTCGTAGGTCTCACCGAGCATGTCCACGCCCTTGAGCGCGGCGACGTCGATGAGCACACCGCGGGTCATCAGGGTTCCCACCTTCTCGATGCCCACCTTCGTGAACCCGGTGCGGGTGGCGATGTCGTCGAGCTTGTAGCAGTTGTAGACCTTGTCCTCGATGGTCTGGTGGGCGAAGCCGTCGAACTGCGTGCCTACCTGACCGATCTCGCTGGTCAGGAGCTCCTCGTTGCTGCCGCGCCGGTTCGACGGCTTGTTCATGAACGTGCGCTTTGTGTGCACGTTGAACTGCCGCGTGCCCGAGATCGGCATCGACTGGCTGAGCACGTGACCGAGCTCCACGTACTCGCCGGTCTTGATGAGCTGCGCGGCCTTGAGCACGGACGCGGGCTTCATGTGGTTGCCGGCGCCGCGCTCGTCGGTCGCGCCCCACTTCGAGGGACAGCGCTGGCTGTCCGTCGGCGGGCGCCAGGACGGGCTCTGGGCGACGGCGGTGGACAGGCCGAGCGCGACGACGGTCAGGGAGAGGCCGATAACGATGGGTCGCATGGTGTCTCCTCCAGGGTGAAAGGCGCTCACGCGATCTTGATGATGCCGGGCTCGATTTCCTTGAACCGGTCCTTCACTTGAGGATCGTGGCCGGCGACGACGAGCTTCGTCGAGCCGGCGAGCCGGTCGATGGTCTCGAAGGCGGTGAGCATCTGGGGCAGGCTAGTGATGATCTGGACCGGCTGCCGGGTCTCAACGTTGTGGTAGAAATGCGAGGCATCGGAGGTGAGCACCACGGGGCCGCGCCGGGTGTCGACGGTGACGATCTGGAGCCCGGCGGTATGGCCGCCCACCTTGTGCACGCGGATGCCCGGCCACACCTCGTGGTCGCCCTCGACGATCTTGATCTTGTTCGCGTAGTTCAGGGTGACCAGACGCGACAGCGCGTCCACGTTGGCCGATCCGCGGAACGCCGGCGTGCTGCCGAACGGGCCGGTCCAGAACGCGACCTCCTCGCCCTGGATCCAGAACTCCGCGTTCGGGAACAGGCTGTGGCCGGCCCAGTGATCGTAGTGCAGATGCGTGATGAGCGAGATCGGCACGTCGGAGGCCCGGACCCCGGCGCGCTCGACCATGGCCGCCGGGCTCACGTAGTTACGGATGCCGCGCGCCCGCGCGTCGTCGTCGCGAAACCCGGTGTCGACCAGGAGCGGCTGGGGACCGCCCAGGATGAGCCACACGAAATAGTCGAGGGTGAGCTTGTCGTGCGAGGACTCGCGATAGAAGAACTGGCACTTCGTCGTGTCTCGCTCGCCGTACTTGAGCGCAAGCACTTCGTACATGGCTGGTCTCCCTCCCTGGCGCGCAACTGTACTATGATCGGCGAACATCGAGGAACCTGACATGACCAAGCGCGAGCGCGTCATGGCGGCGCTGCAAGGCGCACCGGTGGACCGCGTGCCGGTGAGCCTGTGGCTCCACAACTTCGCCACCGAGAACTCGGCCGACGACCTCGCCGCCGAGACGCTCCGGCTGGCGCGCCGGTTCGACTGGGACTTCCTCAAGCCGCAGACCCGCGCACAGTGTTTCGCCGAGATGTGGGGCTTTCGCTACCGGCCCTCGCGCGAGCGGGCCACGTCCTACACGGTGACCGAGACGCCGCTGACCACGGCGGCTGATCTGCGTGCGCTCGAGCCGGCCGACGCGAGATTCGGCGCCCTCGGCGAGCAGCTCGAGGCGTTCGAGATGATCCGGAAGGCAGTAGGGCCGGACACGCCGATCATCTGGACGGTGTTCTCGCCGCTCATGGTCCTGCCGTTTCTGCTGGCGGGAGGCCGCGCGCAGGCCGTGGCGCTCATGCGCTCGGAGCCCACGGCGGTCGAGCATGCGCTCGACGCGATGGCGGTGACGCTCGAGGACTACGCGCGCGCGGCCGTGGAGTCGGGCGCGGACGGCCTCTTCTACGCGACCAACATGGCCACGCGCGAGCTGTCGACGGCTGGCGAGTGCCGGCGCTTTCAGCGACCGTACGATCTGCGCATTCTCGGCCGCGTCGAGAGCTCGCCCTTCAACATGCTTCACGTGTGCGGGGCAGGCGTCCTCTTCGACGAGTTCGCAGACTATCCGGCGACGGCACTGAGCTGGGCGACGATGCCCGGCAACCCGACGCTCAGCGGCGCCCACCGTCGGACCGGGCGGGCGGTCGTGGGCGGGCTTCCCGCCAAGCCCGAGATCGCGGGCTTGCCGCCGGCCGAAATCGAGGCGCGGGGCCGCCGGGCCATCGGCGAGATGGGCGGACGCTTTCTCCTGCTCGGCCCGGACTGCTCGATCAACCCTGACACGCCCGACGCGGTGATGGACGCCGCTACCGCCGCGACGCGCTGACGAGAGAGGTACGAGATGACCGCAAGTCTCGCCCGGGAACAGCTCGAGCGCTTGTGGGCCGAGCACCTCAAAGGTGAGTTCGAGAGCAAGGACGTCGAGGCGACACTGGCCACCATGGTCGACGACGCTTACGTCAACCACATGCCGGTGAACACCGGGGGCCGCGGTAAGGCTGCGCTGCGGGCCTTCTATCGGGACGACTTCATCCCGTCATGGCCGGACGATCTGCAGATGACGCCCATCAACCGGGTCGTCGGTGACGGACAGCTCGTGGACGAGCTCCGCCTCACGTTCACTCACGACAGGCCGATGCCGTGGTTCCTGCCGAACATGCCTCCGACCGCCAGGAAGATCACCATCGACGTCGTGGTGGTCGTGCAGTTTCGCGGCGACAAGCTGGCGTGTGAGCGGATCTACTGGGACCACGCCGCCGCGCTTCGGCAGGCGGGTCTCCTGAAGTCGGACTGACGGCTACAGCATCACCAGGCCGCCGTTGACGTCGAGCGAGGCGCCGGTCACGTAGCGCGCCGCGTCGGAGGCCAGGAACAGCACGACATCGGCGATCTCTTCTGGCTCTCCGATGCGGCCGAGGGGAACCGTCGCCGCGATCCGGCGCGTCTGCTCGGGGGTCCGCAGCGCCTTGACTCGCTCGGTCGCCACCGTGCCCGGCGCGACCGCGTTGACCCGGATGCCGCCGCCCGCCACCTCGAGGGCCACGTGACGCGTGAAGCCGAGGATCGCCGCCTTCGCCGCCGCGTAGTGGGACGTGGTGGTGACGTTGCTGGAGCGACCGGCGATCGACGAGAGGTTCACGATCGAGCCCGATCGCTGCCGCCGCATGTGCGGGAGCACAGCCTTGGTGCAGAGGAAGGCGCTCGTCACGTTGAATCGAAAGATCGCCTCCCACTCCTCGTCGGGAATGTCCTCGGTGCGGCGGATCACCGAGAAGCCGCCGGCGTTGTTGACCAGCACGTCGACGCGGCCCCACCGGCTCACGACGGCTTCGACCGCGCGCCGGACCTCGCCGGCCGCCGTGACGTCGACCTTCAGACCAACCGCCTCGCGACCTGCGGCCCCGAGCTCGTGGGCGAGACTTTCCACGCCGTCGGCGTTCACGTCGAGCGCCGCGACGCGCGCGCCCTCATGGCCGAACGCCCGCGCGACGCGCAGGCCGATGCCCTTGGCGGCGCCAGTGACGATGGCCACCTTTCCCTCGAACCTCATGTGGAGAGCCTCCCTCCCGTTGCCGCGTCGAACAGCACGATCCGGTCCCGGCGAAACGTGAACGATCTTCGATTCCCGACGGCCAGCTTCTCCTCGGCGTCCACCTTCGCGACCAGCGACGATGGCCCGCCGTAGTCGAGAAAGACTAGCGTCGCGTCGCCGAGCGGCTCGATGAGGCTCACCGCCGCCGGCCAGCTCTCGCCTGCGCTCACGAGGCGCACGTGCTCGGGTCGTACGCCGAGGACGGCCGGGCCCGAGCCGAGCCGCTGCCCGGGCAGGCTCAGTCCCAGGGCTTGAGCCACGAAGCGCGCGCCGCCGCTCTCGGCGTGGAGCTCGCCCTCCACGAAGTTCATGGCCGGCACGCCGAAGAATCCGGCCACGAAGCGGTTGGCGGGGTTGCCGTACACCTCGAGCGGGCGGCCGACCTGCTGGATACGGCCCTGGTGCATGACCACGATGCGGTCGGCCATCGTCATGGCCTCGGCCTGATCGTGAGTGACATAGACGAACGTCGAGCGGAGCGTGCCGTGCAGCCGCTTGATCTCGGTGCGCATCTCGACGCGCAGCTTGGCGTCGAGGCTCGAGAGCGGCTCGTCCATCAGAAAGACGCTCGGCTCCACGACCAGCGTGCGGGCCAGCGCCACCCGCTGGGCTTCGCCGCCCGACAGGGTCGCCGGGCGCTTGGCGAGGAGATGGCCGACGTGCACGGTGTCGCCGACCGCCCGGACCCGCCGCTCGATCTCCGCCGGCGCGACGCGCTTGATCCGGAGCGGAAACGCAATGTTGTCGAACACGGTCATGTGCGGAAAGAGCGCCAGGCTCTGGAACACCATGCCTAGGCTCCGGTCGCCCGGCTCCCAGTCGGTGACCCGGTCGTCGCCGATCCAGATGTCGCCAGAGGTCGGAACCTCGAGCCCGGCGATCATGTTGAGCGTGGTCGTCTTGCCGCAGCCGGAGGGCCCCACGAGAACGACGAACTCACCGTCGGGAATCGTCAGATCGATCCCGTCGACGGCGCGCGTCGCGCCGAACACCTTCCCCAGGCGCTGGAGACGGATCCCGGCCACGCGCTACTTCCTGAGCAGCCCGAAGCTGAAGCCGCGAAGCAGGTGCTTCTGGATGAGGAAGCCCAGCACGACCACCGGCAGCGTGGCGATCGTCCCGATGGCGGCCTGCGGTCCGTAGTCGCGGCCCTCGTTGGCCGACTGGAACTTGTTGAGCTGGATCGGAATCGTGGAGACCTCCGTATTGGTGAGCGTCATGGCGAGCAGGAGCTCGCTCCAGTTCAGGATGAAGACGAAGAGGAAGGTGACGACCAGGCCCGAAGCCGTGAGCGGCAGCACCACCGAGCGCAGCACCTTCCAGCGCGACGCGCCCATGACGCGGGCGGCGCGCTCGAGCTCGACCGGGACCTCCTCCACGAAGGCCAGCATCATCCAGATCACGTACGGCAGGCTTGTGGCGAGGTACACGAGGATCAGCCCGGTGTAGGTGTCCAGGAGGCGCAGCGTGACGAAGTAGACGACGAACGGGACCGCGATGACGATGGGCGGCACCATCCGGATCGAGAGGATGTTGTAGGGATAGCTTCGCCCACCAGTGCCGAAGCGGGCCCAGCTATACGCGAGGGCGCTACCGAGCAGGACGGCGATCAGCGAGCCGATCCCGGACACGATCAGGCTGTCGCCGATCGGCTTCAAGATCTTGAGCGTCTGCCGGCCGAGCTCGAACGTCGAGGTGCCGGGGGTGAGGACCTTCACGTAGTTGACCAGCGTCGGCTCGTGCGGAAACCAGCGCGGCGGCCACGTCACCCATTCGGCCGCCTGCTTGAACGACGTCATCACCATCCAGTAGATCGGAAAGAGCGTGACGGCCGCCCACGCCAGGAGCAGCGTATGGCGGACGAGCGGGAAGAGCGGGAATCCGCGCTGCCTCACACTGCCCCTTCCTCGGTCAGCCGCCGGCGCTCGCGCCGGAGAACGCGGATGGCGACCAGGATGTACATGGCCACCGCAACCAGGAGGATCAGCGACATGGCGGCGGCATCGGAGACCCGGGCGAATTCCCAGCCTACGCGCCAGAGATAGACGGCGACGGTCTCGGTGGCGTTGCCCGGCCCAGCCTGCGTGAGCAGCATCGGGTAGTCGAACATCTTGAGCGCCTCCATCGAGCGGAGAATGACGGCGATGGCGATGACCGGCTTCAAGAGCGGCAGCTCGATGTGCCAGAAGATCTGCCAGCGGCTGGCCCCCATGACGCGGGCCGCGCGGATCGGCTCCTCCGGCAGCCCGGCGAGGCCGGCGGTGAAGACCAGAAACGTCAGCGCGGTCCACTGCCAGACGTCGGCGCCGATCACCGCGAGCTGGGCCGGCGTGTATTCCGACAGCCAGCGCACCGTGACCGTGCGGCCAGCGAAGAGGCTCAGGAGCTGGTTGAACGGCCCCTGGTCGATGAGCAGCATCGAGAGGTCGTAGCCGACGACGGCGGGGACGATCATCATCGGCAGCAGGAACACACTGGTGTAGATGCGCCGGCCGCGGAACGAGCGGCGGCAGAGCATCGCCAGGCCGAAGACCAGCAGGAGCTCGAGCGGGACCGCCACCGCCGCGAAGGCGAAGGTGCGGGCAAGTGCCCACAGAAAGCGCGAGTCCTCGAGGGCGCGCTGGAACGAGTCGAGCCCGGTGAAGGCGGCGTTCCACCAGGCCCCGCGGGTGATCCGCCACGACAGGAGAGAGAGATAGACGAGCAGCAGGAAGTTCGGGAGCAGGAGCAGGGCAAAGAGCCCCTGCACGGGTACGAACGGCAGCCACTTGAAGACGCGCTCGCGCTCGAGCCAGCGGCGCAGGCCGCCGGCCCCCGGCGCTCCCGCCGCGGTCATCGCTCAGTCCGGGACGTTCTTGGTCGGGAACGCCGGCTTGATCGCCTTCCAGCCCTCGATCTGCTGCTTGCGGCCGATCTGGTTGGTGATCTTCTCCCAGGCGGCCGCGGTGTTCTTGAGGGCATCCTCGGCCGTGATCTTGCCGAGCAGCGCCTCCTGGATGTTCTGGTCGAGGACGTCGTTGTACTCGACGGCGCCCTGGATCAGGATCATCGGCGCCATCACCTGCGCGTTCTTCAGGTGGGTCTCGACCATCTCCTTCGTCCGCGCCTTGATGACGCGGGCGTCGGTGAGATGCGAGCGGCGATACGGGTCGTAGACCGAATTCGGACCGGAGACGAGCCGGGCGGAGACTTCCTTGCTGGTCAGGTACTGGGCGAGCCAGTAGGCCGCCTCGGGGTGCTTGGCGTAGCTGGAGACGTAGAAGATATTGCCGTAGCCCTGCAGCGACCGCCGCACGAGCTTGCCACCGACCACGTAGCCGGGCACCAGGCAGTAGCGGTTCTTACCCACGATCTTGGAGCGCTCGGGATGCTCGGCCGCGATCGCGATCGACGGGTAGGTCATGATCGAGAACGCGTTACCGCCGGCGTAGAAGGGATAGGCCTGCGGCGTCGCCCAGCCCAGGATGTCCTTGGGCATGAATTTCGTGAGGGCGATGTAGTCGCGCAGCGACTCCAAGCCTTCCTTCCCGGCGATGAGCGGCTTAAGGTTGTCGTCGAAGGGCATGCCGCCCTTGGCGTAGAACTGCTGGAGCCACCAGCGCCAGCCCCAGCTGCGCGCCCGATAGCCCATGGCCCCATACACCTCGGGCACGCCGGCGCCCTTCGGGTCTCGCGTGAAGAACTCGGCGAGCTGGTACCACTGCTCGTACGTGTCCGGACAGCCGGGCTCCCAGCCGTACTTGGCCTTGAACTTCTGGCGCTCGCCGGGCGCGTCGATCAGGTCCTTGCGGATCGCCAGGATGAAGTTGTCGCCGTCGGCGACGAGGCCGTAGGTCTTGCCCTTGTAGCGCGCCTGCTCCTGGAAGCCGGGCACGATGTCGTCGAGGTCGGCCTTGCCGCGCGCCACCAGGTCGTCGATCGGCTTGGCGAGCCCGGCCTCCGCGAGGTCGGGCAGCGAGATCGGATCGCCGATCCAGAAGTCGAAGCTCCCGCTCTTGGCGACCGCTTCGGACATGGCCTTGGCCTGGATCTGGAGAATGCCAACCTCGAAGTAGTTGACGCCGATGCCGGTCTCCTTCTCGAAGTTCGCCATCTCGACCGTGCTGCCGGCGGTGAAGATAGACGGCATCATCATGTTGAGCTTCAGCGAGGTGAGCCCCTTCGACTGCATGTAGGCCTTGGCGCCGGCGACCGCGCGGGCGTCGGCCGTTGTCCCGGCCGGTGTCTGGGCCGAGGCTGCCGTGAGCCCGCTGGTGAGCGCGACCGCGCCGACGATGGACAAGAATCCGGAGAGGCGCCTCATGTTCCGATCTCCTCTTTTATCGTCGATCGTCACATCGTGGGGCTGCTGAACTCGCCGCCGAGCGCGACCAGCGCCCACGGCCCGCCCTGCGCGTCCCAGCTGAAGCCGATGTGACCGGCGAGCGCGTGCTGGTCGCGGAAGAGCCGCTGGATGGGGTAGCGGTCGTAGATGCCGTTGGCGCCGGCCAGGGCATGGAGCGTGTCTACCGCGTCGGTGCAGAGCTCCATCGCGTAGGCGACGTTGCGCTTGAAGCGGAGCTTCTCCTCGAGCATGGGCGCGCGGCCCGCGCGGGCGATGTGCTCGGCGTCGAGGCAGTCGGTGCGGATGATGAGCCGGGCCGCGTCGACCATCGCGCCGGCGCGGCCCACGCGTAGCTGCACGGCCTGGAAGTCGCGCATGCGCGCGCCCGTGTAGTTGGTGCTCCGCTCGCGGATCGCGTCGATCGTCATCTCGAGCGCGGCCTGGGCGTTGCCCACGCCGGCCGCCGCCAGGCAGTGAGAGCCCAGGGCCGACAGCGGCACCTGGTAGAGCGGGTTCGGGTTGGCGCGCGCCCCTGGGAATTGATTGCCCCCGCGCGCCAGGTACATGCAGAGTGCCCGGTGCTCGGGGACGAAGATCTCACGGGCCCGGACCGACTTGGAGCCGGTGCTGCGCATACCGAGCACGTTCCAGTCGTCGACGATCTCGTAGTCGCTCTTCGGCACCAGGCACATGCGATGGTCGACGACGCGCTCGCCGTCCTTGACCATGACGGCGAGCATGTTCCAGTCGCAGGCGTCGACGCCGCTCGAGAAATTCCAGAATCCGCTGACGACGAAGCCGCCGTCGACGCGGCGGCCGCTGCCCTGCGGATAGGCGATCCCCGAGGCGATCAGGGCATCGGGGTTCTTGCTCCACACCTCGTCCTGGGCGCGCTCGTCGTAGAGCGCCAGCATCCAGTGGTGCACCCCCAGGTTCGCGACGTTCCAGCCCGTCGAGGCGCAGCCGCGGGCGATCTCGGCCGGCACGTCGAACAGCGCCACGAAGTCGAGCTCCATGCCGCCCCATCGACGCGGCTGATGGAAGCGGAAGAGCCCCGTGCGGTGCAGGTCCTCCAGCGTCGCCTTCGGCATCTCGCGCCCGGCTTCGGCCGCCGCGGCGCGCTCGCGCAGAGCCGGCACGAGCCCGCGCGCCCGGCGCATCGCCTCGTCGTAGTCGACTTCGGCGAAGCCCGGGCGCGCCGGTCGCGCCTCGGTCATGCCCGCATGCCGGCCGTCGCCTGGGGCATCTTGGAGTAATCCTCGCCGCCCCAGTCGGTGACGTCCTTCAGGCCGAAGAAGTTGAGCTCGATGGTGAGGCCGTTCGGGTCCTTGATAAAGATTTGATAGAGATCGAACTCCGGCAGCGACCGCGGCTGGAAGTCGAGGCCGCGCGCCTTGAAGCGCCGGATGAAGTTCCCGGGCTCGGTGGCGAGGAACGCGATGTGGTCGACCACGCCCGCGTGGTCGGTCACCGCGCCCTTCGGCGTCCCCAGATAGTAGAGGTCGGCGTTGTCGATGCCGTCCGGCCCCATGTGCACCTGGATCTTGCCGTTCACGCCGAGCCAGTAGCCGGGGAAGGGAAAGCTCGGCCGATTCATGACCTCGAAGCCGAGGACGTCGCAGTAGAAGGCCTTGGTCTTCTCGAGGTCGTTGGCCCGGATGAAGTAATGGTTGAGCTCTGTCAGCGGCATGGGCTCCTCCTCACGCGTTGGCGGTTCGTGCCGATGGTACGCGAAAGGCCGCTCGATGCGCAAAGTCGTCGACGTCTGGACCGCGGACAGCATCCGCCGTATCCTCCGGGCGGGAGGACTAGCCGATGGATCCGAACGCCAAGAAGACCACGCTCCGGATGATCCCCTACGGCCTGTACGTTCTGACCGCCGCCAGCAAGGACGGCCAGGTCGCCGCAGCCACCGTGAACTGGGTGACCCAGGCCTCGTTCGAGCCGCCGCTCGTCGCGATCGGCGTGAAGACCGACTCGCACGCCCACGCGATCATCAAGGACACCAAGGCTTTCGCGCTGAACGTGCTCGGCAAGGGGCAGCAGGCGCTCGCCTACACGTTCTTCAAGCCGGCTGAGCGCAAGGACGACACGATCTCGGGCGAGAAGTTCCGCCCGGGCACGACCGGGGCGCCGATCCTCGCCAGCACGCCCGCGTTCATCGAGTGCACGCTCGAGGCCACGGTGGAGAAGGGCGATCACTCCGTCTTCGTCGGCAAGGTGGTCGAGGTAGGGCTCGCCAAGACGCCCGACGGCCGCGCCGACGACGCGACGCTCTGGCTGAAGGACCTGGGGGACAAGGTCTTCTACGGCGGCTAATCACCTCAGGCCGGCGCGATGTTCGCGTTGGCGCGGAAGAGGTTCGTCGGGTCGTACACGCCCTTGAGCTCGCGCAGCCGGGCGTAGTTCGACCCGAACGAGGCGCGGACCTTCTCGGGCCGGTCGTCGGCGGCCAGGTGGTTGACGTACGCGCTGCCCTGCAGGTGCGGCTCGAGCCGCTCCCAGAGCTTCCGGATCCACGCGATGTGCTGCGCCGACTGCGCGGCGTCAGTCCAACATCCGATGGCGTCGAAGTCCCACTGGGGCCGCCGGGCGGCGAACGCCGTGGCGGTCGGCGAGACGCGCGTCACCGCGCCGTGCACGTTGAAGAAGATCAGCGCGCTCATGGGCGAGCTGAAGCCCGCGGCGCCGTCGACCATCACGTCGATGAGTCCGTCCGAGATCTGCTCGGTGAAAGCCGACCGCCAGTACCGGTGCAGGCCGTGCACCGCGTTGGGGTCGTCCAGCATGGTCTGGCGCGCCCTGTACGGCACCGGCCCAACGAGATCGGCGATGGGCTTGCGGAACTGACGCGCCGGCGCCAGCACCTTCACGCCCTCCTCGATCGGCCCGTTGTAGCCCAGGATGAGCGCCGAGACCGGCTTGCCGTCCGGCGCGGTGAGAAGAGCGGTGTAGGCCTCCGCCTCGTCCGGGAGCGCCTGGCTGAAGTCGCGATAGAAACGAAGCACTTCGCGCGCCTGATCGAGCGGATACAGCACGAGCCCGCCCAGAACCTGTGTTACGGGATGCAGGCGGTATTCGAACGACGTGACGACGCCGAAGTTGCCGCCGCCGCCCCGGAGCGCCCAGAAGAGATCGGGATTGTCCGTCGCGCTCGCCTTGCGAAGCTGGCCGTCCGCCGTCACGACGTCGGCCGAGATCAGGTTGTCGACGGTGAGCCCGTGCTTACCCATGAGCCAGCCGAGGCCTCCGCCCAGCGTGAGCCCGGCGATGCCGGTGTTGGAAACGGTGCCGCCGGTCGTGGCGAGGCCGAAGGCCTGGGTCTCGTGATCGAGCTCGCGCCAGAGCACGCCGCCCTCGGCGCGAACCGTCCGGGCGCCGGGATCGACCCGGATGCCCTTCAGCGCTGACAGATCGAGTACGAGCCCGCCGTCGTTGGTGCCGTAACCCGGCGCGCTGTGGCCGCCGCCGCGCAGGGCCAGCGCCAGGCGGTTGGTCCGGGCGAAGTTGACGGCCTGCTGCACGTCGGCGACGCCGGTCGCCCGCAAGATGAGGGCGGGGCGGCGGTCGACGTTGCCGTTCCACACGCGTCGCGCGGTGTCATAGCCGGCGTGATCGCTTCCGATCAGATCGCCGCGAAGCGCGCTTCGGAGACCGTCGATGTCGGCGGTCCCGAGGTTGATGCTGGTTCCATCTGCGGTCACTGCGGCGATGTTGGCCATGACGTCACCTCGGGCTCTTTCAAGGGTGCTCGATCGGACAATTCAGCAGCTAGGGCAGCGCGGCGCGATAGCGCTCGGGATCCTCGTCGAACATCTCCTTGCAGTGGCGACAGCAGAAGTACACGGTGCGCTCCGCGAATTCCGAGTGGAACCTCGCGGTCACGCTGTCGACCATCATGCCGCAGATCGGATCCTTCGACTCGATTCGAACCAGCACCGCCGGGGCGGCGGGCTCCGGCTCGACGGCGACGGTCTTGTCGCTGCGGCGATGCTGGATGATCTCGGCGAGGATGCTCACCGCGATCTCCTCGGGGGTGACCGCACCGATGTCGAGCCCGGCCGGCGCCTTGAGCCGGCCGAACCGGTCGGG
>Ga0114129_10010853_pt1 | contig 12977 bp, 10 predicted proteins | sample RhiMetdeltSRZDD1_FD_80071 | JGI IMG/M metagenome (GOLD analysis project Ga0114129, IMG submission 80071) | Populus rhizosphere microbial communities from Tennessee, USA - Rhizosphere MetaG P. deltoides SRZDD1 (version 2) (version 2) | ecosystem: Host-associated > Plants > Roots > Rhizosphere >...
GAAACGCGTTCTAAGTCTTCGACACCTGGCGCGCGATGAAATTCTTGACCATCTCGCGTGCGCGATCCGTCTGCGGTCCTTCTTTGGCGACCCACTCGTGCTCGCTGCCTTCGAACACGTGGAACTCGCATTCGCCGCCGGCCGCCTTGTAGGCCGCCGCGAATTTCTCCTGCACCGCCGGGAGCACGTTGTCGTCGAGCGCGCCTTGCATGATCAGCAACGGCACGAGCGTCACCCGTTCGTGGCGCTCGAGGATCTGCTGCGGGTTGGATTCGAAGATCGTCTCCCACGGATTGAAGAAGGTCTTGTTGTTCTTGACCATCGCGTCGCGCTTCTTCTCCTCCGCGTTTTGAAAGCGCGCGTACGTGTTGCTGATCGGCGAGCGCATCGCGGCGTAGGCCACGCTCGCATCCACGTTCGGCGCAGACGCCAGCGGAATCGCGTTGTAGCGCGCATCGCGCGGGCGCATGCAGAGCAGCTCGGCGACGTGGCCGCCGCTGGAGCTTCCGTAGATGCCGACTCTCGACGGATCGCCATTCCACGAGGCCGCCTTCGACTTCAGCCAGCGCACGCCGTAGTTGGCGTCCTGCACGCACGCCGGGTACGGCGCTTCCGGCGCGAGCGTCAAGTCGATCGCGACGACCAGCACGCCGCTCGACGCGATCGAGCGGTCCATCGGCTCCTCTGCGCGGCGGTCTTTGCCGTTCCACGCGCCGCCGTGCAGATCGAGAACGGTGGGGAACGGACCGGCGCCGACCGGCTGATAGATGCGGGCCATCAACATGCGGCCGGCCGCATTGCGCCGGAACTCGACTTCGGTGACTTTGATGTCGAACTTGGCGCGCGGATCGTAGACCGTTTTCGCGTGGACGCGAGATCGCAGGCCCGGCACGACGACGGGCAGGCCGGCGGCGCCGAGCGCGGTCATCTTGATGAGGAAGTCACGACGGCCGGATGAATGCCTGTCCATGCTGGTCCTCCTTGGCGGCGTGGCCGTGAATGATAGCGCTATTTCGCGAGCGGAGTCGGTCGGACCTGGAACTTCACAACTTTGGGCCTTGCCCCCTTGCCGCCTTCCTGGTGCCAAGGCGTGTACATCGAATAACTCGACCAGAACCCGCGACCCTTCCAGCCCGCATTCGGATCGTCGATCCGTCCCGAGCCTGCCCGAGCGGCAAATCCCAGCGGGTACGGAACGCGCAACGTCAACGTCGTCATCCGACCACCTTGCGGCATCACGACGAAGAACGAGTCGGCGTTGACGTCGCCCGACAACACCACGTCCTTCCCGAGACCGAGCGTGTTGTCGCGATCGATCTCAGTCATGTACAGCATGTCCGTGCTCGCATACTCGGCCGCTCCTTGGAACCTGGGGCCCGGCTTCGTGTACACGGTCCATCCTTCAGGGCACTGCTGCCCGGTGGCGTCGGGTCCGTTCAACACTTTGCATTTGCTTCGGTCGAAGCTCAACATCTCGTGCGCGCCGCGCCAGTTCTGCCACACGAGACCATTCGTACCGATGGCCACGCCGCCCGAACCGGGCAGTGGCATCTTGTCAGGCGGTGGTACGTAGACTTCCGCCTTACATGTTTGCGGCGGATTCGATCCACGCTCGAGGCGCATGAGGGTCTTGTCTCTCACGCCGATTCCCGAGCACCACAGACTGCCATCGAGAGGATTGATGGCAACGCCGTAGCATCCGAAATTGATCCGGTGGTCCTTCTTCGGATCGATCGGTTGATTCGGTTCGGTCCACTCGGTGATCTTCCCGTCGCCGTTGGTGTCGAGCACGGCCGGACACCATCCCTGCGACGCTGCGGCGTCGTGGGTCTTATCGAACGTCGCCGTGTCGAGCCAGCCGACGGCGTTGTTCTGGCCGAAAATAATCGCGTCCTTGTCGTCGAAGTGGTTATGGTCCGCGGCGAAACAGGTATCGATCATCGTGATCTGTTTCGTCTTGGGGTCGTACATCTCGACCTGTCTGGCGCTCGGGCCTGGGAGCGGGAAGTACTTGGCGAACTTGTTCGTCGATCCGTCCTTACAGAACGCGGGCTGATCCTGTGGGCCGCGAATCCGAGCCGTCACGAATACACGTCCGTGGCTGTCCATCACCACGCTACGAGGGTCGGCAGATCGCGCCCAGATCTTTTCGGTCCCCCAGTACGGAGACGCTGGCGTATCGGTGTCGACTTGGGGAGCGTTGGACGGAAGCTTGATCTGCGTTGCTCGGTTCTCGCGCGGATCGAGCACGGCAATGATGTCGGAGCTCTGGATGGATCCGTAGACCGGCCCGTTCGCGTTCATCGTCGGCGTGCGCTCGTCGGTGGCGGCCACATCGGTCCGTCGGCTCGTCGGCAGGGCCCAATCCCACATGGAGATCACGACGTTGCGCTCGAGGCCGGTGGGACGTGGCGGCGGCTGGGGATACGCGCCTGCCGCGATGCGATCGGTCCAATCGGCGTACGCCTTGCGCTGCGCCCCCATCCGCTTGAAGTTCGCGGTCATGCCGGGTCCATTGGGTCCCACCGTGACGTGGTGATCCCAGGCGTCGAGGCTCGACGTGTATGAGCCGAGGTTCTTCGAGATTTCGCGCGTCGCGACGTCGCCCACTTGATGGCATGAGTAGCACGCCTTGGTTTCCAGGAGCACGTCCTTGTCGGACACATCGCCTTTGGGAATCTCCATGAGGCTCAGCCAATAATTTGCCGGATACACCTGCGCGGCGGCGCGTCCGTCGGGCGCGACGGACGCTTTGAGATCGAGACGCTGCCCCAGCTTCGCGGACACGCGTGCCGAATCCACGAGCCCGTAGCCGCGGACGAAGACCTGGTAGTTCGCTCGTGGAAGATCCGGCAAGACGTAGCGCCCCTGATCGTCGGTGACTACGATCCTGGCGAACTTCGTCGGCAGGTCAGAGGTTTCGGCGATCACCCACACGCCTGCCTCGGGACCGTTCGAGCTCGTGACGACGCCACCGATGTCATCGGGGTCGATCGCGACCGTGGCGCCGCTTCTCTGCTGCGCGTTGACCCAGGTCAACGAGGCGATCAGCACGATCGTCGCCGCCAACGAACCTACGCTCGGATTCACGCGAAATTTCATGTGCCGCCTCCGCCGACATGATGCCGCGATGCCGCTTCGGAACGTTAGGTCCGCACGCTATGAATGTCAATCGTAGGAGGTGAACACAGCGCCCGAAAACCTGATGTCCAAAACAGAACAGGCGTTGACGTCGACGAGCTGTAAAGTCTCCGCGTGCTGCTTGATCTGCCATTCCGTTGTGAACTTCCGAAAACCCTGACTGGCATCCGCGGCTTCGACGAGATCACGCGCGGCGGGTTGCCCACAGGCCGGCCAACGCTCGTGTGCGGCGGGCCTGGGTCCGGCAAGACGCTGCTCGCCCTCACCTTTCTCGTGAATGGTGCGCTTCAGTTCGGCGAACCCGGTGTGCTCCTCACGTTCGAAGAGAACGCCGAGGAGATGGCGAGCGACGTCGCGTCACTCGGGTTCGATCTTCCCGAGTTGATCGCGACAAAAAAGCTGGCGGTCGACTACGTGCGCGTGGAGCGCGGCGAGATCGAGGAAACGGGCGAGTACGATCTCGAAGGGCTGTTTGTCCGGCTCGCGCATGCGATCCGCACAGTCGGCGCCAAGCGCGTGGTCCTCGACACCATCGAATCGTTGTTCGCGGGGTTGAAGAACGACGCGATTCTCCGCTCCGAGCTGCGACGTCTGTTCAGCTGGCTGAAGGATCAGCGCGTCACGGCCCTCATTACGGGCGAGCGCGGCGCGGGTCTCCTCACCCGCCAAGGACTCGAGGAATACGTCTCGGATGCCGTGATTCTGCTCGACCATCGAGTCCACGATCAGGTCTCCACGCGCCGCCTGCGCGTCGTGAAATACCGCGGCTCCCACCACGGCACGAACGAGTATCCGTTCCTCATCGATGCCGACGGCATCAGCGTACTGCCCGTGTCGTCGATGGCGCTTCAGCACGACGCACCGATGGAGCGCGTGTCGTCGGGGGTTGCCTGTCTCGACGAGATGCTCAGCGGTAAGGGGTACTACCGCGGGAGCACGATCCTCGTGTCCGGAACGGCCGGCACCGGAAAGACGAGTGTGGGTGCCCACTTCCTCGACGCGGCCTGCCGTCGGGGCGAACGATGCCTGTACTTCCTCTTCGAAGAGTCACCGCAGCAGCTCCTGCGAAACATGCGTTCCATCGGGATCGATCTGGAGCCCTGGGTGGCGGCGGGATTGCTCCAATTCCATGCGGATCGACCGTCGCGATACGGCCTCGAGACGCATCTCGCCACGATGCACCGCGTCGTCGCCGACTTCAAGCCGACCGTGATCGTCATCGACCCCGTCACGAACCTGATGACGGTCGGCACCTCCGCCGACGTCCAGGCGATGCTGACACGCATCATCGATCACTTGAAGACCGAGAACATCACGGCGATGTTGGCGAGCCTCACGCCCGGACAGAACGCGATCGAGCGGACGGAAACCACCATCTCGTCGCTCATGGATACGTGGATCGTGTTGGCGAACGAGGAGGTCGGCGGCCGGCACCGGCGCGCGCTGTACGTCCTCAAGTCGCGCGGCATGGCTCACTCCAACGAGCTTCGTGAATTCGCCTTGACCGATCACGGGGTACAGGTCCTCGACGGGACCGACGAGCGGCACAGACCGTCGCGCCGCAAACATCTCCCGGAAGGGCTGGGCCAACATGCCGGCGTTTGAGGGCGCGACCGCAGGACCGGCACCTGCCGGCCAAACGTACGAGTTGCGATTGTACGTCGCTGGGCAGACGCCGAAATCAGTCCTCGCCCTCGCGAATCTGCGGCAGATCTGCGAGGAGCACCTCCACGGCCGGTACGAGATCGAGGTGATCGATCTCATGGAGAATCCACAGCTCGCCCAAGGCGACCAGATCCTCGCGGTCCCCACGCTCGTGCGACGGCTGCCCGAACCGATCAAGAAGATCATCGGCGATCTCTCGAACACGGAACGCGTCCTCGTCGGATTGGATCTCCGTGTCCGGACGTAGAGGCGAGCCGCAGGACCCGGACGATTCACCCGCCGGAGGCGACCGTGCCGCCCCGCCACCTGCTGCGGAGCGATACGTCCTTCGACTGTATGTGACCGGCATGACGCCTCGCTCCGCGCAGGCGATCAAGAACCTGCAGGCGATCTGCGATGAGCATCTCGCGGGACGTTACGACCTCGACGTGATCGACATCTATCAACAACCGGTCCTCACGAAGGGCGAGCAGATCATCGCAGCACCGACGCTCATCAAGAGGCTCCCGCTGCCGATGCGACGGCTCGTCGGCGACATGTCCAACCGGGAGCGCGTGCTGCTGGGGCTTGATCTCGTGAGCGTACCTCCCAAGGACTAAGGCGATGATCACACGCGAAGCGCACAGCCCCGAACCGTGGTCGACGCTGGAGATGCGTCTCGCGGAAGCCGCGGACATGTTGCGCGCGATTCGTCACGGCGAAATCGACGCGCTCGTTGTCGAGGGTCCAGCCGGTAACCAGGTTTACACGCTGCACAGTGACGAGGAACCGTACCGCACCCTGGTCGAGCAAATGCAAGAAGGCGCCGTGGTCCTCACCGGTCGCGGCGACATCGTGTATGCCAACGCCCGCTTCGCCGCGCTCGTCGGCGAGCCGCTCGAGTCCGTCGTCGGCAGTCGGCTCGATCGATTCGTGCAGGCGTCCGACAAACACGACGTGGACGCCCTCCTCAGCCACGGCAGCGGTCGATGCCGAAGCCGCATAGTCGTATCGGGTTCACAGAGCCTCGAGGTGAGCCTGTCGCTCGCCACAACGAGGTCTCTGGCTGGTAATCGCCTGAACCTGATCGTGACGGATCTGAGCGATTTGCTCGAGGCTCGCACCCTGCGCGACCGCGCTGAACGCGAGAGCCGCACAAAGGACGAGTTTCTCGCGACGTTCGCGCACGAGTTGCGCAACCCCCTCGGCGCGATCAGCGGCGCCGCCCGACTGCTCGAAGTGACGCGCGACACCGTGCAGCCCCCCACCCGGGCGTACGCGGTGATCGCGCATCAGATCGATCACATTTCACACTTGATCAATGACTTGCTCGATGTCGAACGCGTGGCGTCCGGCAAACTCCGACTGAATCGGCAACGGGTCGACCTCGACGAGGCGATTCGCCACGTCGTCGCCACCTTCACCGACGATGCGACATTGGGTCGGCAAATCATCATGAGCACGGAGCCAGTGTGGGTTGAATGGGACGCGGTTCGGCTCCAGCAGGTACTGACCAACATCATGACCAACGCGGTCAAGTACACGCCCTCAGGTGGACAGATTCGAGTGACGCTGCGCGCCGAGGACGGCGACGCCGTGCTGACTATCGAGGACACCGGCTTCGGCATCGCGCCGGCGCTGCTGCCCTTCGTCTTCGACATGTACGTGCAGGTCGACCAGACACTGGAGCACGCGAAGAACGGCCTCGGGATCGGCCTGGCCCTCGTCCGGCGCCTCGTCGAGCTGCACGGCGGCACGGTCGTCGCGTCGAGCGACGGCGAAGGACGCGGCAGTACGTTTACCGTCCGACTGAAGCAGAGTGCCGCGCCAAGCCACTCCGTCGTGGCGTCACTCCCGCAGGAATGCCGTGCAACGCCCAGACGCGTGCTCCTGATCGAAGACAGCGGGGACGCGCGAGAGCGACTGCGAGAGATGCTCGAACTCGCCGGACACGTGGTCTACGAGGCGGCCGACGTTGGGCACGGCCTGGAACTCGTGACGACAGTCAGCCCAGACGTGGGTATTATCGACATGCGCTCTCGGATCGCGGACCGCCGTCTCGTCGCCAGGCGGTTTCGCGAGGAGTCGCACGGCCGCAAAATGGTACTGGTCGCTGTCGGTCCGCCAGCCTGTGCGAGCGACGCGAACGGTCCCTCGGAGGACGGATTCGATTTTCACCTGGTCGAACCCGTCGATGCCGAACACCTTGCGCGTCTACTCGCCCACGATGCCACACAGGCACACGCGGCGAATCAGTGACCACGCGGTCGGACGGATGCCGATGACGGGGAATGATCGGTTCGATCGTCGTTGCCTTCACAGGGGCACTGACGCTGGCGCAGATAAACAGAGCCTTGATGAGAGCGCCTAGGCTCTAGAGGCGGGCTTGTCGACGCAAGCACACGACGTAATTCCGCGTGGGTACTTCATCCCGAGGCTATGAGGCGAGGCAGCAGCCTCACCGCGTTGTCGCGCTCGATCGCGCGCAAGGCGCGATCGTCGAAGAAGCCGAGCGCCGCGACCGCCGCGGCCACCGCGAGATTCGTTCCGCCAGGCGGGAAATCGGTCCCGAAGAGAATCTGCGACGGCCCCACCAGTTCCAGCAGCGACGCGATGGCGCCGCGGTTCGCGGCGCCCGCCGTATCGTAAAAGTCCTTTCACCTCCGCGATCCACGCGGGCGGGGCGAAGTGATGGTGGATGGCGACGCGCTGAGATTTGCTGCCGGTCGGCCGCTGCGTCAACGGCGCGATCACCGCCAACGCAGTGGAAAGAAAACTTCGTCGATCGACCTCGGTCATGGCATGCGGAACGTCTTTTTCACGTACTCGATGTTGGCGCGAGTGTCGGCGACGATGTCCTTCGTCGGCGATGCGGTCTCGAGCACGTACCAGCCGCGATATCCGATCTCATAAAACTGCTGCGCCATTCGCGGCCAATTCAGTATGCCGCCCGGCGTGGACAACAGCATGTCGCCGTTCTTCACGTGAACCTGATGGATGCGCTTGCCCAGGAGCTTCGGCTCCGCGTAGATGTCCTTCAGGTCTTTCACCTTCGCGACGATGTTGTGGGCGTCGTAATAGACGGCCACATGATCCGAGCCGATCGCATCCAGCAGCCTGATGTTGTCTTCCGCCGAGATCCAATCTTCCAGGCCGACGACCACGTCGAACTTCTCCGCGTAGCGCGCCACTTCTTTCATCATCGCGACGAAGGTGTCGACCTGCGACTGATTCGTCATGTCGATGTGGCTGTCGCCGAGGATCGGCAGCAGGATGTTGTTGGTGCCGAGATTGCGGGCGACTTCCACCGCCTCGACGAGAAGGATGGCTGCCGCCGGGTTGGTGTGCAGCGGCAACCGCGAGCGGCCCGGCGAGCCGATGGCGAGCGAGCAAATCTGAATGCCATTGTCCAACGCCGCCTGCCGGAAGGCGGCCTGCGTTTTCGGATCGCGCAGCGTCGGCGTCTTCGCGTCGGTCGGGAATTGGAGACTCACCTGAATCCCGTCGAGCCCGATTTCGCGCGCGAGCGCGATCTTGGTGATGTCGCCGCGCTGGCCGAGACTCCAGTCCGGCATGCCGATACGGACGCGGATCGGGTTCACCGCGTGTTTCGTCTGCGCATGCACGATCGCCGGCACGGCCGCCGACGCGGCGATCGCCTGCCTGAAGAAATCCCTTCGAGTCATGAGCGCCTCAGGATGTCGTTCCAGCCCTTGCGATACTCGGGCCGCTTGATGAACGGCGCCGCCTCCGGCGCGTTCGTCGCGCGCAGGTTCTCGTAGTCCCATTCAATTTTCTTCCCGGTCCGATACGCCACGTTGCCGAGGTGATTCGCTTCCGTCGTCCATCCTGAGTACTGGAAGTTCGAACCAGGTACGGGACCGCGCTCCTTCGCGTAATCGACCCATTCGATCCAGTGGCCCGGCGAGCGCCTCAGCGTCTCGGGCGGCGTCTGAAAGTCTTTGAACTTTTCCTCCGGCAACAGCCTGCCGTCGCCGAGCAGCATGCCATGGTCGCCGATGAAGAGTTGCGAGCGTCCGCCCCACGCCGGCACCCAGCCTGGCGGTTTGCTGTTCCCCTGGTGCCAGACAAGCTTCACCGGCGGCGCGCCCGATGGTGACGCAGCGAACTCATAGACCACCGTCATCGTCGCTGGTGCGAGCTCTTTGTGCGCGATCGGTCCATTCGGCGACGACGCCTCGATCGTCAGCGGCTGCCGGATGTCCAGCACGGTATACGGCACGTCGTTGTCGTGGCTGCCGAGATCGCTCATCGTGCCGTTCCCGAAATCCCACCAGCGATACCAGCGCGGACCAGGGAAATAGGTTTCGTGGAACGGCCGCGCCGGCGCAGGCCCGAGCCAGAGATCGAAGTGATTGGACGGCGGGATCGGCATCGTCTCCGTGAACCGATCGACGATCTGGATGCCCTTGTAGAACCCGTGCGGCTTGTCGAACTTTTCGGCGGACGCCGCATCCTGGAGTCCCCACGCGCGCTCCGCCCAGACGTGGACTTCGCGCACCGGACCGATGACGCCGGTCGTCAGGATCTCTTTGATCTTGCGCCGGGCCGGCGAGGCGTGGCCCTGATTGCCCATCTGCGTCGACAGCTTCGGGTACTTCGCCGCGGTCTCGCGAATGAGCCGCGCTTCCCAGATGTTGTAGGTGAGCGGCTTCTCGCAGTAGACGTGCTTGCCGTTGGTCAGCGCGAGATACGTCGCGAACGCGTGCGTGTGCTCGGCCGTCGACACGACGACGGCGTCGAAGTCGTTCGGGCGATCGAACACGCGCCGGAGGTCGTTGAATGTCTTGGCGCGCGGGAAGCGCTGCGACGCGGCGTCCAGCGCATTCTGGTTCACGTCGCACAGCACGACGACATTCTCGTCGGGATGCCGCGCCGCGTCCTCGCCTTCCCCGGCGCCGCGCCCCGGCGCGATCGTGAGCTCTTTGAGATTGTCGAGCGCACGGCCGCCGCAGGCGATGAATGCGATATCGAGCTTGTCGTTCAGATTCCGCCCACGGAGCAGCGCGGGTGCGCCCGCAATCACACCGGCGGCAGCCACGGCTCCGCCGACGAACTCGCGGCGCGTGATCTTTCGCATGCCCGTTTTTCTCGACGCTTTCCTCATGATGCTCTCCCTGACCCGCGTGTTCTCTATTTTCCGGCGGGCTTCACAACCTCGAGCAACGAATCGTGGATCCAGCCGTTGTTCTCATTCTTGTACCAACGCATGACCATGCCGGTCTTTCTGAGCTCCGGCGAGAGACCGACCTGAATCCACTCGCCGCGGCGCGCGAGCACCGGCAGGACCGTTCCTTTTGCGGCGAGCACCAGCACCTCGTTGCCGGATGTGGGACCGGTGTGAACATTCGCGTGCGCAGCTTTCACGCGCACGAGCTCGCCGGTGGGCGGAGGCGCCTGAGCTTCCGCCCCGCGGCCTTGACCGCGGCCGCGCTGTCCGTGTGCGGTGAGAGGAAGCATGAGAACGACCGTCAACACGCACAGGGTCGCCGCGGCGCGAATGATGGTCGTGCGCATGCCGCATAGGTCACCACTGCCGCCGCTCCATGTCAAGGATGTTACGATGGCGCACTTTCGCTGGAGTCAGCTCATGCGCGCACAAACGCTCGTCATCGGATCATCGCTGGCTCTCGCGGCTCTCATTCCGAGCGGCGATCTCTCGAACCTCGGTCAACTCCACGCGCAGCAGACGATCAAGAAGGTCGACATGGGCGACTACGAGCCCGTGGTTCCGTGGCCGAAACCGTTGCCCGATACGGATCTCTCGCACGATGGGTGGACATGGGGATCGGGCGCCGGCGTGTGGGCGGAGAGCCCCGAGAAGGTCTGGGTCATGCAGCGCGGCGAAATATCTTTGCCGCCCGGCGCCGAGCCCTGGATCTGTGCGTGCCTGCTGAATCCGCGCCGCACGAACACGGGCAGGCGCGACTACTCAGGAACGCCGTACCCGTATCAGATGCGCCGGCACCATCTCGTCTTCGCCGTGGATGGCACCGGCAAGACGATCGAGGAATGGCTGCAGCACGATGAATACCTCGCGCCGCCACGCGGCACCGGCCTGGGAGAGATGGGCCGCGGACCGCACAAGATCCTGATGAATCCGTACGATCCCGAAAAACACATCTGGATCGTCGACGACGACATGCACGAGATCAACATCTTCACGCACGAGGGCAAGCTCGTGAAGACGATGGGTGAGCGCGGCGTGCCGGGACGCGACGCGAATCATTTCAATCGGCCCACCGACATCGCGTGGCTTCCCGACGGCACGTTCTTCGTGGCCGACGGCTACGCCGGCACGCGCGTCGCCAAATTCGATCGCAACGGAACGTTTCTGATGGACTGGGGCCAGCCGCCGGTCGATCCCAATAATCCCAAGCCGATGGAATTCTGGTCCGTGCACAGCATCGGCATCAGCCGCGACCGGCGGCTCTTCGTCGCGGATCGCGAGCATCACCGCATGCAGGTGTTCGACGAAAACGGGAAGTTCCTGACGATGTGGCCGACGGGCTACAACTCGGCGGTGCTCGCGCACACCGTGACGCAGGACGATTTCATCTGGGTCGCTGATTGGACCACGGACCGCCTCGTCAAGTACGACCTCGACGGGCACTACATCCTCGACATCGGTGGCCACGGCGCGTTGCCCGGTCAGTTCGACGGCGTCCACCAGATCCACGTCGATTCCGCACGGAACCTGTATGTGACCGAGGTGTCGAACGATCGCTCGCAGATGTTCCGGCCCAAACCGAATGCGGACCCGAACAAGATCATCGGACCGATGGCCATGGTGAATCCGAAATGAAACTTCAGAGTTGTTGAGGAAACTACTGTCGAGATCCTCGTGCTTTGGACCGTTTTCCGTTACGACGTGGCAACCCGGTAGCCCAATCCCGCGTCACAGTCCGCCAGCACTCGCGTGCGCAAATCCGTCGAGTCCGGCGCCACTCGTCCCTCCCAGCGAGAGAAGTACCGTGACCGCCGTACTAAGTACAATCGGAAAACGCTCCTAAAGACGAGGGCCGCTAGTTCGATTCCAGGAGATTTCGCGCCACCGCCTCTGTCCTCTACTGACTGCCAGTAGTGAACGTCGACTGGAAAGAAACTAATCCCAGCCCGGCCAAGTCAGTGACACCAGTATTCACTCTGATCACATACGTTGTGTTCGGCAGCAAGTTGCTCGTCGGCGTGAACGTCGCGCTGCGTCCATTGGCCGCGGCGACGGTCGTACCGGCGATCGCGTTTCCGCCGTTGACCGTGACATTGAACGTGGACGATGTGATCGTTTGCGCGTTGATGGTTTTGTTAAATTGGACTTCCACCGTCGTGTTCATGCCCACTCCGATAGCGCCATCGGTCGGCACGACCGAAATCACCTGTGGCGGTGAGAAGTCGACTATCGCACCGGTAACGAACGTCGTCGTCACCGGCGAGATTACGTTGACGCCAGTCACGTCGGCGACGCCCGCGATGCTCACGGTATACGTTGTACTCGGCCTGAGCACGGCGAGCGGCGTGAGGATGAGCGTCTGATTGGCGTTCGTCGCGGTCCGAAATACCGGGATCGGTCCAGTTGCGGCGGTACCGAGGGTGACCTGGCCCAGCGTCTGAACGTCGACCGGCTCGCTGAACTGGATCATCACGCGTCCGTTGGTCGGGACCTGCGTGGACCCGTTCGAAGGACTCACCGATAATACTTGCGGCGCAGTTGAGTTCGGGCCGACACCCGTCGTGAATGAGAATGTGTAACCGCAACACCAATGGAGCAGGTTTCCGATCACGTCGGTGACACCTGCCGTCGAAGAGTTGACGAATACAGTGTAGGTGCGACCTGTGGCGAGCGGCGCGCTGGCCAAGAAGTACAGCGTCATCCCATCGGAACTCAACGTGTATGTCCCTGTGGTGTTCTGTCCGGTGACATTGTCGCGAACGCGGACGGTCACGTCGGTGATGCTTGCGAGATCGAGCACTGCGTTCGTCTGAATGGCAATCACGGTATTTGTCGGTACGTTACTCGCGTCGGAGGGAGGGTTCGTGCTCAGGACCTGCGCAGCCACCGTTGTCGGTGCGCCGCTGGTTTTGAAGTGGCTGGTGAAGGCGGCCACCGGATTCCCCGCGCTGTCCTCCACGCCACTCACCGTCAGCGTCATCGCCGTGTTGGGCGGCAGCAC
>Ga0114129_10010856_pt1 | contig 12976 bp, 17 predicted proteins | sample RhiMetdeltSRZDD1_FD_80071 | JGI IMG/M metagenome (GOLD analysis project Ga0114129, IMG submission 80071) | Populus rhizosphere microbial communities from Tennessee, USA - Rhizosphere MetaG P. deltoides SRZDD1 (version 2) (version 2) | ecosystem: Host-associated > Plants > Roots > Rhizosphere >...
ATGGACGTGAATCTCTGCTACGGCATCACGCCCATGGAGCATCGCGAGCGCTACCGCGAGGCGTTTGCGCTGACGCTCAAGGCGTGGCAGGCGCGTGAGATCTTCTCGTGGAACGGTCGCTATTACCAGCTCGCCAACGTGAATCTGTGGCCGCGTCCGATCCAGCAGCCGCATCCACCGGTGTGGGTCCCCGGCTCCGGCAGCATCAGCACCTTCGACTTCGCCGTCGACAACGACGTCTGCTACTGCTTCCTCAGCTACTCGGGAGCGAAAGCGGCCCATACAATGATGCAGGGTTACTGGAAGGTCGTGACCGATAAGGGTCACGATCCCAACCCGTACCGGGCTGGTTTCCTGCAGCTCGTCGCCGTCGCCGAGACGGATGCGCGGGCGGAGGAAAAGTACGCCCGGCACGTCGAGTACTTCTATCACAAGTGCCTGCACTGGCCGCTCGAGCTTGGCGCGCCGCCCGGCAATCAGGACTATCGCAGCCTGCTCGCTTCCGCACGGAGCAACGTCCGCCGTGCCGAAGACACCAAGAAGCTCCGCTATCGCGACTTCGTCGAGAAAGGCTACGTCATCGCCGGCAGTCCGGCGACCGTGCGCGACCGCATTCGCGAAGAGGTCGTGAAGGGGCTGCGCGTCGGCAACTTGATGGTCCTGCTGCAGATCGGCTCGATGCCGCATGAGCTGACGCTCGAGAACATGGAGCTCTTCTCTCGCGAGGTGCTGCCGCATCTGCGGCCGCTCTGGGATGACGAGGGCTGGGTCAATCACTGGTGGCCGGAACGGCTCCGCAATGCGCAAGGGCCGCTCACCGCCGCCGCCGTCGGGGCCGCCGGCGCATGAACGAGCGGACGCTTTCCGTCTGGCAGGGCAAGGTGCGGATGCGCGTGCTCTCGAAAGGCGATGGCCCGTCGCTCGTGTACTTGCACGGACCGTGGGGCCTGACCTGGGATCCGTTCCTCGATCACCTCGCTGAGCGCTTCACCGTGTACGCGCCGGAGCATCCGGGCACCACGCCCGACGCGCCCGACGACGTGTATCACCTCGATGGCCTGTGGGACCTGGTCCTCTGCTATGACGAGCTGCTCGACGCGCTCGGCGTCGAAAGGGCCGGCCTCGTGGGCCATTCGTTCGGCGGCATGGTGGCGTGTGAGCTGGCCGCGGCGGCGCCACGCCGCGCGCGTCGGCTGGTCCTCATCGATCCGCTCGGGTTCTGGCGCGACGGCGATCGCATCACCAACTGGATGACGCTCGACCCGGGACGGCTGCGCGAGATGCTCTTCCACGATCCCGGTAGCGAGGCCGCGCGGCGGATGTTCGGTGTCGTCGATGACCCCGAGGCGGCGGTGGCGGCGCGCGTTCGACGGACGTGGGCGATGGGCGCCACCGGGAAATTCATCTGGCCGATCCCCGACAAGGGCCTCAAGAAGCGGATTCATCGCGTGAAGGCGCCCACGCTGATCGTGTGGGGCAAGGAGGATCGCCTCGTCCCGCCCGTCTACGCCGACGAGTTCAGCCGACGCATCGCAGGCGCGCGCGTGCAGAGCGTGGACGCGGCCGGCCACGCGCCGCAGCTCGAACAGCCGGAGAAGGTCGCGCGCATGGTGGTAGACTTCGTCGGCGCTGCCGGCGGCGCGTGAGCGCTCCGCTGTCCGTCGAGCCGGTGGCCGGCGCGCTCGGCGCCGAGATCTCCGGGATCGATCTGGCGCGGCCGCTGTCCGAAGACGCCATCGCCGCCATCCGGCGCGCCTGGCTCGAGCACCTCGTCATCTTCTTCCGCGAACAGCCCTTGTCGCCGACCGAGTTCCTCGCCTTCGCACGCCGCTTCGGCGAGCCCATCGAGTACCCGTTCGTAAAGGGTCTCGCCGACTACCCGGAGATCATTCCGGTGTTGAAGCTCGAGCACGAGCGCGTGAACTTTGGTGGCGTGTGGCACTCGGACACGGCATATCTCGACGTGCCGCCGATGGCCAGCATGCTCGTCGCGCGCGAGATTCCGCCCTACGGTGGCGACACGCTGTTCGCCAACATGTATCTGGCCTACGAGACGCTGTCCGACGGGTTGAAAGCGATGCTCGACGGCCTCCTCGCCATCAACGGCTCCGCCAAGGCGGATGCCAGCCGAACGCGTGAGGACCGCATGAAGGACAGCGCCCGCGAGGTGAAGAAGGATTACGTCGCCGCGCACCCTGTCGTGCGACGCCATCCCGAGACGGGCCGCCGCGCGCTGTACGTGAACGTGGCGCACACTGTTCGCTTCGACGGCATGACGGAGGAGGAGAGCCGGCCGCTTCTCGAATATCTCTTCCGTCATCAGACGCGCCCTGAGTTCACGTGTCTTTTCCGCTGACGACCCGGGTCCATCGCGTTCTGGGACAACCCCTGCGCCCATCACAACGCCATCAACGACGACTCCGGCCATCGCCGGCTCCTCCACCGCATCACGCTCGCCGGAGACGTCCCGAAGGGATAAGTTCGTTCCGCGGGGGGCACCTTGCCATAATCGGGATGCTGGCACGTCGCCAGTACTCTGCGAGGAGGAGGTGTCCTGATGCAGAAGTACCGCATGGCTCTGGCCGTGCTCGCCGTCATCCCGCTCGTCTTCGGCGGCTGCGTGTCGAAGAGCGAGTATTTGAAGACGGTCGAGTCGGCGAACGCGCTCGAGGTCGACAACGCTCGTCTGAAGACCGACCTCACTGCCGCCGGCAAGCGCAACGACCAGCTCACCGCCGATCGCGCCGAGCTCGAGCGTCTGCTCGCCGCGCGCTCCGGCGAGCTCGGGCGCAGCATCACGGAGCTGCGTCAGCGGATCGGCACCCTCGAGACCGACAACGCGCGGCTCGCGCAAGACCTTGCCGATGCGCAGAAGGCGCGCGAAGAAAAGGTGCGCGAGGTCAGCTCGACCTACGAGCAGCTGGTCGACAAGATGAAGGGCGAGATCGCCAAGGGGCAGGTCACCATCTCCGAGCTTCAGGGCAAGCTCACGGTCAACATGGTGGACGCGATCCTCTTCGACTCCGGCAAGGCGGAGATCAAGCCGGAGGGCCTCGTGGTGCTCGGCAAGGTGATCGAGATCTTGAAGTCCGTGACCGACAAGTCGATCCGCATCGAGGGCCACACGGATGCGGTGCCGATCTCGGGCACGCTCGCACAGCGCTATCCGACGAACTGGGAGCTCTCGGCTGCGCGCGCGATCAATGTTGCGCGCTACCTGCAGAAGCAGGCGATCAATCCCGCGACGCTCTCCGCCGCCGGCTTCGGCGAGTTCAAGCCCGTCGCCGACAACGACACCGTAGAAGGTCGCGCGAAAAACCGCCGCATCGAAATCGTCCTCGTCCCGAAAGGCGAATAGACGAATAGAGGCGCGGCCCGGCTCCGCCGGGCCGCGCCGAAGGCTGGGGGGTATGGGGAGCCTTCGAGGCCTCCCATGTCCATGTCCAACAGGCACGCCACGCGGTCACGCCGCGCGCCTTCCCGCCACGTAGCGTGTGTCGGCCGGCGTGAAGGCAGCGATTTCAAAATCGATCGACGTTCTGGCTTGGTCCTTGCCTCGTACGTCCGCGGAGTTCAAACCGGCGTTCAGCGTCGGAGGGATGATCGATGGGCTTCTCGGGCGCTCGGGCATTTTTGATGATCGGGGCCCTGGTCGTGCTCGTGGTGGCCGTCACCAAGTTCGACCTGCCGGGCTGGATCATTCCCGTCGGCCTCATCGTGGCCGGAGTCATCGTCAGGGAGAAGCGCGCCTAGCGCTTGCGCCACCACCGTGATCAGCGAGCTCCTGCTGATCGTGTCATCGTTCTTCGCTCCTGCGGCCGTGTCGGTCGCCGCCGAATCGCATCCGCCGACGAGCGTGGTGGTGTTCGTCGACTTCTCGGCGAGCATCCACGGACCGGCCCGGGCCGCCTATCGCCGTGATCTGGAGACGAACATCCTCCCGTTCCTCGGCCCCGGCGACCGCATCATGATCGCCCCGATCCACGACAAGACGCTGACGGGCTTTCGGCCTCTCGCGGAGGCGACGCTGCCGGCGATGCCGCAGTTCAACGGCTTCGTCGACAACACGCTGAAGCACGCGCAGCAGACGAAAGAGACCGCGCGCGCGATCGCGAACGCCCGCCAACAGCTCCAGGCCGACGTCGCGCGAAGCCTGGCGCAGCCTCTCGCCAGCCAGTACACGGATATCTTCAGCTCGCTGGCCATGGCCGAAAAGTACTTCGACGGCGAGACCCGCCGTAAGGTGCTCGTCCTCATGTCCGACATGGTGGAAGACAACCCGCCGTACAAGTTCGACGCGATGCGCTGGCAGCCAGGCCAGAGCGACAAGCTCCTCAACGAACTTGCGGCCAAGCGCATCATTCCCAATTTGTCCAACGTGTGCGTGTATGTGAGCGGTGCCTCGGCGCCGTCGGCGGCCATGGCCACGCACATCGGCCGGTTCTGGCAGAGCTTTTTCGAGCGCTCGGGCGCGGATTTCGATTCCGCCCGGTATGCGCACGTGCTCTTGCACTGGCCGCCGTCGAAGTCCTGCCGTTCCCGCTAGAATCTGGCCATCGAAGCACCGGCGCGAACCGGACCCTCTCGTGAGGAGGATCGATGGCCATCTACGTGTTGATCCACGGGGCATATCAGGGCGGTTGGATCTGGAAACCCGTCGTGTCTCGGCTGCGCGCCGCCGGCCACGTCGCGCATGCGCCGAGCCTTGAGGGCTGCGCCGAGCGCGCGCGGTCGCTTCGCCGCGGCATCACCGTCGGCACTCACGCGCACGAAGTGGCCCAGCTTCTTTTCTACGAAGACCTGGCTGATGTCGTGCTGGTCGGCACGAGCTCGGGCGGCATGGTGGTTCAGAAGGCCGCGGAGCTGGCGCGCGGGCGCATCGGCCGGCTCGTGTTCGTGGATGCGCTGGCGCTCATGCCGGGTGAGCGCGTGGACGAGATCGTGAAGCGCGCGACGCCGAACGAGACAACGGACCTCGCAACCGGTCCGACGCGCGCCGACGCCGAGAGCCGGCTATTCCGTGATCTCGATCCGGCGACGCGCGGCTGGGCCCTGGCGCGGATTACGCCGCACCCCGTGGCCGCGCTCGAGGCGCCCATGGAGGCGACGGCCTTCTGGGATCAGGCGTGGCGCGCGACGGTCATCCGGTGCCGCCGCGCGGTCAATCCGCCGGAAACGCATCAGCGCCGGACGGCCGAGCGGCTGCAGGCCGAGTGGCACGAGCTCGACACCGGGCACTATCCGATGCTGAGCGCCGCCGACGAGCTCACGCGTCTGCTGCTCGCCTCTTGACAAGCCGCGACCGCGGCCTGATTGTCGCGGAGCGGCGAAAGGCAGGTGCGTGCGTGGGCTACGAAGCGATCGTGACCGAGCGTCGGGACGGTGTCGCCTTGATCGTGCTGAACCGTCCCGACAAGCTGAACGCGCTCAGTTTCGGCTTGATCCGCGAGCTCGACCAGGAGCTCGGCGCCCTCGCGGCCGACGACACCGTCAACGTCGTCGTCCTCACCGGCGCCGGCGACAAGGCCTTCTCGGCCGGTGCCGACATCCACGAGATGGCGGGGCTCAGCAGCGAGGAGCTTGCCGAGCGGCAGGCCTTCCGCAACCGGGCCAACTGGAACATCGCAACCTTCAGCAAGCCGATCATCGGCGCCATCAACGGGTTGGCGTACGGCGGAGCGGCCTTGCTCACGTCGATGCTCGACATCCGGATCGGCTGCGAGCGCTCGAAGTTCCGCTTCCTCGCCGCCACGTACGGGCGCGTGAACTCGACGTGGTCGCTCCCATTGGTGGTCGGACTGCCAAAGGCCAAGGAGCTGCTCTATACCGGCCGCGACGTGCTCGCCGACGAAGCGGAGCGCATCGGACTGCTGAACCAGGTCGTGCCGGCCGCCGAGCTTCGCGAGCGCGCGCTCGACATGGCGCGAACGATCGCCCGCAACGACGGCCGCATGGTGCAGGGGATCAAGCGCCTCGTGCACGAGGACATCGGATTGTCGTGGCGCGAGCGCTACGACAATGAGGAGACGGCCCGGGCTACGTGGCTCACGTCGGCCCATCCACGCGACGGCTTCAAGGACTTCCTCGCACGCAAGGCGCCAGGATCGTGACCGGAATGCAGTTCGGGATCTTCGTCGAGGAGCGGCGTCGCGACACCAGCGAGGCGACCGCGTTTCAGGAGGCGCTCGAGCTCACGGATGCTGCGGAGGCCTGGGGACTCGACGGTGTCTGGCTCGGCGAGATCCACTTCAACCCCGGGCGTTCCGTGCAGTCCGCGCCGATCGCGCTCGCCAGCTTCATGGCCGCGCGGACGCGCCGCGTTCGCATCGGCACCGCGGTCACGGTGTTGCCGCTCGCGAACCCGCTGCGCATCGCCGAAGACGTCGCCACGGTCGACCATCTGAGTGGCGGACGATTCGATTTCGGGATCGGCCGCAGCGGTTCGCCGCGCGCCTATGACGTTCTCAACATTCCGTACGGCGAGAGCCAGGCGCGGTTCGAAGAAGCGCTGACGATCCTCAAGGAGGCGTGGAAAGGCGAGCCGTTCAGCTACGACGGCAAGTTCTACCGGTTCCAGAACACCACGGTGGCTCCGCGCCCTCTCCAGGTGCCGCACCCGCCGATGCGGATGGCCGCGAACTCGCCCGAGACATTTCGCTTCGTCGGTCGCATGGGGCTGCCGCTCTTCGTCGGGCTCCGCGATCACGACATTCCGTCCCTCCGGGAGCACCTCGGCAGCTATCGAGCGGCGTGGCGCGAGGCCGGACATCCCGGCGATGGCGACGTGTGTCTGCGGATTCCGGTCTATGCCGCCGCGACGCACCAGGCGGCGATCGACGAGCCATACGAGAACATCACCTACTTCTTCCGCCGTCACGCGGAGCTGACGCGCTCGCGTCTCGGCCGGGGGGACACGGGTTCTGCCGACCTCAACATCGCGCTGCACGAGCATGTGGTGAAGATGAGCTACGAGGAGATTCTCGAGCGACGCGTCGCCTTCGGCACCGCGCCCGAGCTCGTGGAGCGTCTGGGCCGGTTGCGCGAGGACCTCGGTCTCGACGGCATGATCGCCGAGCTGAATCCCGGTGGACTGCTACCGATGAACCAGATGCTTCGGACGCTGCGAATCTTCACCCACGAGGTGATGCCCGCCCTTCGCTGACGACGGCGTACTCGGTGCGTGGCAGTCGGATGGAGCGATGCGCCAGCATCGCGGCCACCGCGCGGCCGAGATCGCGCACGCTGCGCGCCGCCGGCTCGTCGATTCGCGGCGCCAGCCGCGCGGCGGCCGCCCGGCCGAAGGCGGACAGCAGGAACAACATGTGCACCTCGCGCCACTCCGAGCCGAGAACCTGCATCGGGCCGGCGAGCGTATACGCGAGAATGCCGGCGAGCCCGGAGGTCAGGGCGAAGCCGAGCCCGCCGGCGGTGGCGAAGGTCGCCAGGTAGAACGGACGTCCGCGTCGCGGCGCGAGTCCGATCGATAGATCGATCGTCGCGATCCCGTGCCCGCCCCACAGCGTGCCGGCCACGACGGCCTCGATCGCGATCGGCCACAGGCGGTCCGCCGCGATGAACAGCCAGATCATCGGCACGACCGAGATTCCCCAGGAGCAGACGATCAACACCGGGCGCGCGCCGAACGCATCGACCAGCCGCCCCCAGACCGGCGCGGAGGCGACGCGGACGGCCGCCACCAGAATGCCGTGAGCGGCCACCAGCACGAAGCCCATCTTGAGGTTCGCGAGCATGTGATACGAGAAAAAGCCCGCCGAGATCCCGACCGCGGCGTTCCAGCCGAGGAGATACGCGAGCAGCGGACGCGTCGCTGCATCGCGTAGCGAGCGTCGAACGTCGCTCCAGTGAGGAGACGCGAGATCCGCCCCGGCGCTGGGTCCCTGCTGTGCGAGCAGCAGCCAGATACTGATGAGCCCGGCCGCGCACGCGACGGCAAGCAACGCGCCCAGCGTTTCGCCTTTCAGCCCCCGGGGGCCAAGCGTGTCGAGCGCGAAGCCGGCGGCGAGTGAGGCCGCGGTGCCGGCGATGTTGAGATAGACCATGCGACGACCGAAGAAACGGCCACGGATCGCGCCCGGGACCAGATCGCCCATCCACGCCGTCCACGCGTTGCCGCCGACGACGCCGAGGATGGTGGCGACCGTGACGATGGTGACGAACACGGCGAGCGCAGTGGCCGGGGCGAGATGAACAAGGGGCACGGCGATCAGCGGCAGCCAGACCAGCCGCGACGCGCCGACCGCCGTGATCGCCAATCGCTTGGCGCCGACGCGCTGCGTGAGCCACGCGGCCGGAAGCTGAAAGACCTGCGCCGCGACCGGCAGCGCCGTCAGGAGGCCGATAGTCACCGCGCTGGCCCCGAGGTACAGCGCCCATCCGGTGAGAACCGCGCCGCCGGCGCAAGCGCCGAAGACCTCCGCGGCGGCGCCCTCGGCGATCGAGGCGCCGAGCGAGGCGCGGAGCTGTCCGGGCCGACCTGGCTGGTGAGCGTCACAGCCGTGGACCTCGGCCCGTTCGAGCGTCGGCGTGAGCGCCGGCAGGATGGCGGCCATGCCCTCGGACTGCGTGCGAAGCGCGCCGCCTGTGGTGTAACGGAGCCCGAGGCGGATCAGGGTACATCGAGCTTATCTCGGCAGCACGCCGTCACCGAAATTCGGCGGCGGCGTCGCGCATGGCGGCCGGCGACTGCCCGCTCGTCGTGGCAGTGGTGCCCAGCCCGGAGGGCTACGGAATCCTCACGCTCGTCGAGTCACCCGTCGCCGAGACGGTGAAGACACCGATACCCGTATCGGCGCTGTAGGCGTACGCGCTCCAGCCGGAGGGAGCGGCAGGGATGGACGCCATGAACGGTCCTGCCACCTGGTTTTGTGCGTTGGTGGCCTGCGCGGTCAGATCAGCGAGCGCGCTCGGTAAATGCCCCATATGCGCGCCATAAATCGACGCGGCGGTGGCAAGGGCACGCGAGTCTGCCTGCGCTTTCGCGATCCGCGCGCGCTGTTGGACGTTGGCGTAGAGCGGCACCGCGATGGCGGCCAGGATCCCGATGATGGCGACGACGATGAGGAGCTCGATGAGGGTGAATCCGCGCTGAGCGTTCATGGCCTGCCCTCCCTGTGCGACGACGTCATCGCACGCCGGGTGCCAATGCAGGCAGCGCCGATGCGACGAGAGCTATCGGGTCACGCCTCGCCGCGATGGTCGCCGAGACGCAGCAGGTCGTAACGCCACACGACCCAAACGATGAGGCCACCCATGAACCCGGCGGCGAGGGAAGCCAGGAGCACGGCGACGATCGCGCCGACGTTGAGCGTTCGCGCGCCGTTGGCGGCGTCGGAGCGCCAGCCGAGTCGGATCACGCAGCACCCGAGAGCCGCCGCCACAGCATCTCGCCGAGCAGCAGGGCGAAGGCCGCGATCGGCAACATGACGAACGCCGCAGTGAACAACGTCACCCTGAGTCGCATGGTGTACGGGTCCTCCTGCCCCCTCATTTCGCAAGGCATGTGCCGGACCCGGTGCGGGACGGTTTGGGCGCCGAATTCAGCTACTTGCGATCCGTGACCGCTGCTGCGGAGCCGAACGTTGGTGAGGCCTTAATCGGCCGGGCTGAACGAAAAACGGCCGCCGGTGGAGGAGGCCGGAAAGCTCTTGTGCCGACGGCCGGGATCATCGCACACTGTCGTTTCGAGGAAGTTCCTCCGCTCTCGTGGCGTGTGGGCCACGTCGACGCCGCTTTCCCCAGGAGCTCGGGTATGACGCCCTCGCTGTTCATCGTGTCGGTGTATCGCCCGGACCTGTACAACGCCGCCCTCGAAGCCGTCGGGTTAGCGCATGACGTCGAAGTCGTGCTGGATCGTCGGGTAGGGGACCGCCGCCGCCCGGGACGCGAGCTTGTCGACGGCGCGGACATCAACGAGCGACGTCGGTTACTGATCGACGAGCAGCTTCGCACGGACGGCTGGGCGCGGGTCTCCCCCGACGCGCGCAGTGGAGCGAGGTCAGCCGCGCGCGGCTAGCTGCTGCGCTGGCACTCCTCTTCCCAGATCCGGTGGCAGCGGCCGTGGAACCTGACGATGCGGCCGTCCGGGAAACGGTAGGCGACCTGCGCGCCGGGCGAATCGCAGGCGGCGCACTTCACGACGCCGATCGCGGCGTCCGCGTTGATGTGCCCCGTCGGCGAGCCGCGCCAGCCCGGCTCGGACGTCAGCGGCGGAATCACGCGGGGTAGAACGCCGGATTCCATCCGCTGCCGGATTCGCTGCGTCACGTCGCTCTTGTCCATCGTTGGTTCTCCCAAGTCGCCGCCGGCCACACCGGCCTCGATTGAAATCGTCCCTTAGCGCGCGCCGACGAGTCAAATTTTGGAGGCGATATCACCACCAGCGACGTCTTCGCGTCGCGCTGGCATGAGGGCCGGCGGCGCGTTCTGCTGCGCCTTGTCGAGAGAATCCGCGAGCTTGCCTGAGTGGCGCATGAAGCGCGCGACAAAGCCGGCGCATCGAGCGTGCGCGGCTGACATGCCGCACGCGGTGAGCAGCCCGGTCGCCGCGTCGTGCTGACGGCAACGTGACAACGCGACATGGATCGGCGAGGGGCGGTGTCACATCGGCGTCTCCACCGAAGTCGCGCGTGAGTTCTCGGGCACTTGCGCTTGGCACATCGTTTGAACCCGAAGCGCGCCGTTTCGCGTGTCGTCCGCTGTGACGTACGCGCTGTTGGACGGGCCGAGGAGTCGAGGAGCCTCGATGGCGATGGGGCGGCGGGAGAGGTTGCAGTCCAAACAGACGAAAGGAGTCCAGCAGTGCTGAACGACACAGAAGTCAAACGGATCATCGACGCGATCACCGAGTACCGGGAACTGGTGCAGCAATCGAGCGAGATGCGCGACCAGCTCGAGAGCCTCCAGAAGCGCTGGTCGGCCCTCAAGAGTGAGCGCGACGGTCTCCGGGTCAGTGTCGATGCGCTGCACCAGACGCTCGCGCAGATGAAAGTCGACTACCAGGCGGTCATGAAGCGCATGACCGATCTGTCGTCCACGGAAGACACGGTGCTCGACAACGTCAAGTTCCTGATCGACGAGCTCAGCTCGGTGCTGAAGAAGCACGAGGCGTAGCCGTCATGAACTTGCCGCTTGGCCAACGGAAGCCCCCGGCGGTCGAGTTCGCCGACGAGAGCCGCATTCTCGCCGAGGGACAGAAGGACGGGGAGCGCAACATCCCGGAGATGGGATCGTATACGCCGGCTCCGTTCGAGCAGGCGCTCATCTCCAACGGCGAACAGGCGGTCCAGCAGATCTACAAGACCGCCTCGGCCGTGATCGCGCGCCTGCGGCCGAGCGTCGAGGCGCTGCAACGGCAGCTCGACGATCTCGACCGGCGCATGAGACCCACCGCCGACGCGTACAAGGCACGCGTCACGGAAGTTGGTCGCGAAGCGACGATCGTGTTCCCGCCGGTGTTCCACTGGGCGCTGATCGTGTTCCTGGCGGTCGGAGAGTTCCCGCTCAACACGGTCGTCTTCCGGCTCTTCGGCGAGGCGGAGTTTCTCACGTACGTCATGGCCTCCACGCTCGCGATCATCATCCCATTGATCGGTGTGTTCATCGGCGCGCATCTACGCCACTCGGTCCCGACCTGGATCGGCAACCTCCTGATCAGCGTGCTGACCCCGGGCATCGTCGCCGCCACGCTGTACGCGGTGAGCTTGCTGCGTAACACGTACATCACGTCGCAGTTCTCGAGCACCGGCTACGTGGCGACCGAGGGCAACCAGATGGCATACGCCCTCTTCGCGCTGAACGCCCTCGTCTTCTTCGGCGCGGCGGTGGCGTCGTACTTCGCGCACGACCCCGACGCCCGCCTGGACGCGCTCCATCACTCGCTCAAGGGTCTCGACAAGAAGAAGCACAAGATCCGGACCAAGCTCTTCGCGGTCGGCACGAAGCTCAACGGCGAGATCCAGCAGGCCAAGAGCCAGATCGAGCAGATTCGTGCCCTGACCAACCAGCGCGTGCAGCTCTACCGCCAGACGAACATCCGCCATCGCAAGCTCTTGCCACCGCCGTCGTTTCGGAAGAACGCCGACTTTCCAGCGATCAAATGGTGGCCCGAGGTGAACCTGAGCGGCGGGGAGGACGCCTGATGCTTCCGCCACGAAGAATCACCGAGCTGCTGCTGCTGGCCGCGCTGCCGGCGCTGGTGCTCTCCACCGGCTGCACCAAGTCGACAGAGGCCGAGGTGCACCGGGGAACGGCGGTGGTGATCTTCGTGGATTTCTCGGACAGTATCGGCGGGATGGACCGGACGGGCTACAAGCGCGAGCTCGAGAAGCAGGTGCTGCCGTGGCTCCAGCCCGGCGATAGCGTCATGATCGCGCCCATCACCGACAAGACCCTGACGGAGTTCCGCCCGCTCGTCGAGGCCGATCTGCCTGCCCGGCCGCAGTTCAGCGGCTGGGTCAACAACGTGATGAAGTTCAACAAAGAGAAGAAAGAGACGGACGCGCGCATCGTCCAGGTGAAGCAATCGCTGCTCAAAGACACGGCGGCCGCGCTCGACCGCAAGTACCAGGCGCGCTATACCGACATCTTCAGCTCGCTGCTGCTCGCCGAGAAGATCTACAGCGCCGAGACACGGCGCAAGGTCCTCATCCTGATGTCCGACATGATCGAGGACTATCCGCCGTACGCGTTCGATCGCATGAACTGGACGCCGAATACGACGCAAAAGCTTCTGGCGGATCTGGAAGGTAAGCGGATGATCCCGGATCTTTCGGGCGTCTGTATCTATGTGTCAGGCGTATCCGCGCCATCGGCCGAGCTCGCCCGAAACATCGGAAACTTCTGGGATGCCTATTTCCGCAAGGCCAAGGCGGATCTGAGCCCCAGCCGCTACGCCCACGTCCTGCTGCACTGGCCGCCGCAGACGTCCTGCCGCGCACAGTAGCCGCGGGCGCGCGGC
>Ga0114129_10010858_pt1 | contig 12974 bp, 9 predicted proteins | sample RhiMetdeltSRZDD1_FD_80071 | JGI IMG/M metagenome (GOLD analysis project Ga0114129, IMG submission 80071) | Populus rhizosphere microbial communities from Tennessee, USA - Rhizosphere MetaG P. deltoides SRZDD1 (version 2) (version 2) | ecosystem: Host-associated > Plants > Roots > Rhizosphere >...
GGCTGCAGCGGTTCCGTGGAGCCTTCGCACCGCGAGACTGCTGGGCGAGCCGGACTTCGCGTCGTTGCGGGCTGGTCTCCCCCCGCGGGCGGTCCGATTCGTCGAAGCGCTCGGCGGGTCTCGAGGAGACGCCCGGGAGCGGGGGCGGTAGGAGCCGTGACCGCGCCGTCTGCCCGGTGCCATGTTCTTCTCGAATGCGCAACCAGCAACCACCCGACCGCAGGCTCTGGAGAGATTCGCGCGTTCGCGAAATGCAGAAACGAGCACCTTCGTCTGCCGGCCTTCTTGAAGCACTATCGGGCGCTAGGCGTCGACCAATTTTTTATCGTCGACAACGACTCGTCTGATGGATCCACCGAGTACCTGGCGGGCGAGCCCGATGTTCGCATGTTCCGAACGACAAATCGGTTCAATGAGTCCAGCGCCGGATCGACCTGGCTCAACGCACTCCTATCGCGGTTCGGTGTCAATGCGTGGTGCGTCACCGTGGACATTGATGAACTTCTCGTCTATCCCGGAAGCGAATCGGCGTCGTTACGTGAACTGACCAACCATCTCGATCGAAGCGGATCGCAGGCGCTCTCTTGCTTGCTCCTGGACTTGTACCCGCCCGGACCATTGGGACAGTGTCCGTACAACCCCGGCGATGACCCGCTCGCCGCGGCCCCCTACTTCGACGCCGGCCCGTACGAAGCATCGCCCGTCGATTCGTGTCCCGGAGTCTTCATCACCGGCGGGGCGAGAGAGCGGATCTTTTTCCCAGAATTCAGAGCGCGCGGTGCTGGCGCAAAGGCCTATGACGCGGCGGTCAATGCTGTCGCCTATCACGTCCCGTTTCTTCGCGATCTGCCGTGGATGCGCGCAACCCGGCGCCGCCGACCGCCGCTTCTGACCAAAATCCCGTTGGTCCGTTGGGACGAGAGGTCGAGGTATCTCGACAGCCCGCACTGGATCTCTCCGAGAGTCGTGGCACCAGAGACCGGCGTCCTTCTGCACTTCAAGTTCCTGCATGACTTTCACGGTCGCGCCATTCGAGAGGCCGCGCGAGGCGAGTACTACGATGAGGCAACCGAGTATCGGCGATACGCGAAACGGCTCAATGCGAACCCGAACCTTGCGTTGATGTACGAAGGCTCGACACGTTTTGAAGGAACCTCCCAACTGGTACGTTTGGGACTGATGCGAGACACCAACGCCTGGGCCGGGAGTCGCGGACCCCGAACCGAATGACGACTCCCTCCAGTCTGTGCCACGTTCTCCTCGAACGGCTCACCGATCCGCCTGGCGCCGCGGCGACTCGCGAGATTCGAGCGTTCTCCGGGTGCAGAAACGAACGTCTTCGGCTGCCGGCTTTTCTCCGGCACTATCGCGCGTTGGGAGTGGAGCGGTTCTTCATCGTCGACAATGATTCTTCTGATGGAACCACCGAGTACTTGGCCGAGCAGCCCGATGTCCATGTCTTTCGAACGACCAATCGGTTTCATGAGGCGAGATATGGCACCGACTGGCTGAATGCGCTCCTGGCGGAATACGGCATCGGCTGCTGGTGCGTGACGGTCGACATCGACGAGATGCTCGTGTACCCCGGAAGTGAGCAGGCGTCGCTGCGCACGCTGACGGCGTATCTCGATCGAAATGATTACGAGGCGCTGTCGTGCCTGCTGCTTGACCTCTATCCGTCCGGACCGTTGAAAGAGAGTTCGTACCATCCGGGCGACGATTTGCTCGCAGCGGCGCCCTACTTCGATCCTGGCCCCTACCGACAGATGTCAATCGACCTGTGTCCAGGCGTTCTCGTCAGAGGCGGCATGCGCGAGCGAATCTTCTATCCGGAGTTCCGGGCCCGCACCCTCGGCGCAAGAATCTATGACACATTGCTCAATCGGGTCGTTCTTCGCGTACCGTTTCTTCGGGATATGCCGCGCCTGCAGGCACAGCGCCGTCCGACGCCGCCCTGCCTCACGAAGGTTCCTCTCGTCCTTTGGGACCAAACGTCGACGTACCTCAACTGCACGCATTGGGTCTCTCGAAAGATCGTTGCACCGGAGACGGGATGCCTCCTGCATTTCAAGTTCCTGCATGACTTTCACGCGCGCGCCGTTCACGAGGCGGTGCGCGGCGAACACTACGATGCGGCAACCGAATACCGAAGGTACGCTGAAAAGCTTGTACAGGATCCCGATATCTCACTGATGTACGAAGGATCGAGCCGCTACGAGGGGACTACCCGGCTTATCGGCCTTGGACTGATGCACGACTCAACAGCGTGGTCCGATGCGCGAATGAAACTGATGTAGCTATCGCGTAATCGGCACGATGTGAAGGAATTCGCGATTGCTGAGGGAGGGAAAGCGCAAGTCCACGCTGGCGACGGGACTGATATCGCCGATCACACGATACAGGTCGACTCGCCGCTCGCCCGCGCCGGTGATCGGAAAGGCGCGCACGAACTCGAATTCGGATCGCGCGACGGCCTGTCGCAGCAAGCGCTGTCCCAGCACCCAACTGGGCCTGCCGTCCAGCTCAATCGCCACCCAGCGGCACCCGCAGCGAGACCGCAACAGAGCCACAACATCATCGGTCGACGTGACGTTCGACTTCTGAACCCACGTGAAGGAGGTCGTGGGTCCGGACTCGTACAGCAGCCTGTCGGCCAGGACCAGCCGGCGCTCGAAGTTCGGATCTGAAGCGCGAACATGAAACCCGAACAGCCCGTCGTAGGAGCCATCGTAGAGGACGGCGTCCGCCGGCGCTCGCGCCTGAAGATAGGTCGCGACCTCACGAAACCCGGACACCTGAGGAACCTGCACGGCCGCCGCGGACCACAGGCCCGCGCCGAGGCCAACCGTGAGGGCGACCGTCTGCCAGGCCGGCGCGAGCGGCGGCACGCGCTCCGCAGCCCACGCCACTCCGATCGCGGCGGCAATGGTGAACGCCGGCGCGACGAGCAACACATAACGTGGATCCCTCGCGGGCAACAACGACAACGTGAAAATCAGTACGAGAATCCAACTGACGATGTAGCCGGCCTCGCCTCTCCAATTCGATGTCAACAAAGCTCCGGCCAAACCCGCCGCACCCAGCGCAAACGCCGGGCCGCCGACAATGCCCTGCAGCACGCCCCAGTAATAGGTCCAGGTCGTCCTGCTGCTCAGGAACGCGATCGTGGGCAACTGTCTCGACGTGTGCACCGGTGCGAGGAAGACGGCAGCGAGCAGCGGAATGGCCGCCACCAGAGCCAACGCGGCGATCCAGGCCAAACGGCGATCGACACGAAGGTCGCGCACATGAAACAGCGCCCAGACGGCCAGGACACACACCACGCTTGCACCGGGGTAGTAGGTCAGCAACACTGCCATCACGAAGCACGCGGCGGCGACGAGCTGCGGACTTCGTCCGGACTCCAGCCACCGGCGGAAGTGGTAGAGCGACGCGAGACCGAGTACGGTCGCCGGCACGTTGAGCATGACGGTGTTCGACCAGAGCACGACTCCCGGGATGACGGCGACAAACGCTCCCGCCCAGCCGGCGGGCGGCCCAATCCACCGCCTGGCCCACGCTGTCGTGTAAAGACCAGTCGCGACCGCGAACAACAGGACCACGCTTTTCGCCACGTGAGGCGAGGGCCCGAACGCGGCGAACGCCAGTCCCTCGAACAGGTAAAAGAGCGGAGGATATGCGACGGGGGCGATCACCGGATACCGCGCGTAGTAGCTGACGGCGAATGCCACCGGATCCCGTGGCAAGGCCTTCAGCAGGTCCCACCAGAACAGACCGTTGACGGCATGCCTGGGGGCATCGCCCTGGAACCACAAGCCATCGCTTTGTCGATTCAGGACGGCAACGATGAAAACCGTTAGGAGCAGACCGGCAGTCTGGCAGGCGCGCGAACGCAGGAGGACACTCATCTGGGCGAAGACGCCGCCGCCCTCGATCGTTCGAGGCGCTTCTGATAAATCCGATCGTAGGGGACCAACGGGCAGGGGACCTCCCAGTTGCTGAAGCGCACACCCGGCCCGATGATTCTTGCACCTGGTGGCCCCGTCCGAACGAGTCTCCTGGCAAAGAAGCCAATCAGGTGGGGAAGAACCTGAAACGCCAAGCTGGATCGCAGTGCTCGCAGGCCCCAGCCAAGAGCGTGACTGTATCCGCCGGACCAGAAGGACACGCCGGCAAGGTGCAGGGCGAGCTGATTCCGCGAACGCCGGACAATCGCGGGCGACAGCGTCGGTCGCCGCTGCCGGGCACTCTCAATCACGAACCGGTGGGATCGCCACATCCGATCGGTTCGAGTGGACATTGCGCCGCGACTTCGGCGATAGCCGACGAGCACCGACGGCACCACCGCCAGATGGGATCGCTCGGCAACCTTGAGCGCCAGGTCCAAATCCTCGCAGCCTTCCGCGTCGCGTTCGCGCAGCGTCACATCGTATCCCCCCACTTGCTCGAGGTGATGGCGGCGATACAACGGCACGCTGGCGTTGCCGGTGTAGTTCACCTCCAGCAGGATGTCGGCGGCCGCTCCCTCGAACCGCCACGGAGGGGACGAATCGAGCACCACGCCATCGGCATCGATCGACACCCACCAGCAGTAGACCAACCCGGTGCTCTCGCCAGCGTCGATCATCCGGCGGACCTGCTGCTCGATTTTGGTCGGATCCCATAGATCGTCGGCATCGAGCGGCGCAATCAGCTCGCCCTTTGACGCCTCGATGGCTCGATTCCTGGCCGCGGCGACGCCGCTGTTCGCCTGCGCGATGAGCCGCACCCGTGCATCGCGCGCCACCCATCGCTCAACCACTGCCCGTGTGCCGTCTCGCGACCCATCGTCGACCACAACAATTTCAGTATGGCGGTACGTCTGACCTGCGGCCGACGCGAGCGTCTGTCCAATCGAGGATTCGCCGTCGCGGACCGGCAGAATGATCGACACGAGGGGCTGGTTGTCAGCCATTGGACATACTTTAGTCGCCCGATTCAGCGGACATCGAACACGTTGATGAGACGGCCGCGCACACCAGGGCCGGGCGTCGAGCGGCACGCCGCTTGTTTAACCGCGGCCGCTTGCGCCGCCACACTGCACCTCATCAATAAGTTGCGACGTTCAATGATCGCTCGAAGCAGCGCGACGGAACTTGAATCGTGTGTGCGGCCCGAGGCGCCCGTCGTCGTCATCGGCGCCGGACCCGGCGGATTGACCGCCGCGCTCGAACTGGCGGAGATCGGCATGCCGGTGCTCGTCGTCGAGGCGAACCGACGCGTGGGGGGACTCGCCCAGACTGTCGAGTACAAGGGGTTCCGTTTCGACATCGGCGGACACCGGTTCTTCACCAAGGTGCCCGCGGTGCGTGGGTTGTGGCGATCGATGCTCGGCGCCGATTTCCTCACGCGACCGCGCCTCTCGCGAATCCTGTTCGACGGGAAATTCTTCGACTACCCCTTGAAGCCCGTGGACGCCTTGTTCAACCTGGGGGTCTTCCGCAGCCTCGCGATTCTCGCCAGTTGCCTCCGAATCAAACTACGCCCGATTGATCCAGAAGTCAGCTTCGAGGACTGGGTCACGAATCGCTTCGGACGAAGGCTGTTCCGGCTGTTCTTCAAGACCTACACCGAGAAAGTGTGGGGCATCCCGTGCAGCTCAATCAGCGCGCGGTGGGCTGCCCAGCGAATTCAGGGCCTGTCCTTGAAAATCGCCGTCATCAACATGCTGGCGCCCTGGCTGAACCGCCGCCCGGGGCGGCAGGTCAAGACGCTCGTGGATGAATTCGAGTACCCGCGTCTAGGCCCGGGGATGATGTGGGAAGCCTTTGCGGCGCGGATCGAGCAGCTGGGTGGATCGGTCCTGCTGAACGCGCGCGTCACCGCCGTGTCGCACGACGGCGGCACCGTCCGCGGCGTCGAGATCGAGGACGCTGACGGCGGCCGCCTGTTCCAGCCGGCCTCGAACATCGTCTCGACGATGCCGTTGACGCATCTGGTCCGGAGTCTGGGTCCGACGATGCCGGCGAGCGTTCGTCAGGCGACGCACGACCTCAAGTACCGCGACTTCATCACCGTGGCGGTCATCGTCGATCGCGCGGAAGTGTTCCCGGACAACTGGATCTACATCCACGATCCGTCCGTGAAGGTCGGCCGCATCCAGAACTTCAAGAACTGGAGCGCCGACATGGTTCCGGATCAGACCAAGACCTGTCTGGGCCTCGAGTACTTCTGCTCGGCCGGCGACGACATCTCGTCGCTGTCGAACGCGCAACTCGTCGAGCTGGCCAAGTCCGAGCTCGAAGCGACTGGCCTCGTCGAACGCCGATCGATCGTCGACGCGACGGTCGTCCGCGTCCCGAATGCGTATCCGGTCTACGACGAGGATTACGAGAAAGCCTTGAACACGATTCGCACGTACGTGTCGGGATTTGCCAACCTGCAGACGATCGGTCGAAACGGCACGCACACGTACAACAATCAGGACCACTCGATGGTCATGGGCATGCTGGCGGTCCGGAATCTCTTCGGTGACCGGCACGACGTCTGGACCATCGATCACCCGGACGAGTATCTCGAGGAGCTCTACGAAGACCGCACGCCGTCGCCTCGCATGGGCGGCCGCACGCTCGCCTCGACCCAGCCGCTCTTTCCGACGCTGGTCCGCGCGCGAGAGGCCTTCGAACCGCGATAGCCATTCTGAACCGTGATGAACGGGACGCCGCTTCGTTTTTCGGTCATCGTCCCATTCCATCGCGGGCTTTCCCTCCTTGCCCAATGTCTCCGGGCGCTCGACGCGCGGCCGCCGGACAGCGAACTGATCATCGCCGCCGACAGCCCGGTCGACGATTGCGGACCGCTCGCAGCGCATCACGGCGCGCACATCATCGCCCTGGCTGGACGTTCGGGTCCTGCGGTCGCGCGCAATGCCGCTGCCGCCGCGGCTACTGGTGACGTACTCGTGTTCGTCGACGCCGATGTGGTCGTTTCGAAATCGGGGCTGGCGCGGATGGCTCGCATATTCGACGAACGGCCACAGACCGCGGCCGTGTTCGGCGCGTACGACGACCAACCGCCGGATCCCGGGTTCATGTCGCAGTACAAGAACCTTTCCCATTCCTTCATCCATCACACGTCCGCGACGAGGGCGAGCACATTCTGGGCGGGGTTTGGTGCGGTCCGCCGCGAGGCTTTTGAACGCGTGGGCGGCTTCGACGAGCGCTTCGTTCGGCCGTCTGTGGAAGACATCGACCTGGGCTATCGGCTCACTGCCGCCGGCTACGAAGTTCTGCTCGATCCAGCGCTCTCGGCCTCGCATCTCAAGCGCTGGACGATCGGTTCGTCGATTGTGAGCGACGTTCGCGATCGGGGCGTACCGTGGACGCAGTTAATCTGGCGGTACGGCGCGCTGGGCAACGACCTGAACCTGCGTACCGAGTACCGCCTCTCCGTCCTGCTCGCGTATCTCGCGGTGGGATCGCTGCTGCTGGCGCTTGTCGACCTGCGCGCTCTCGTCGTCTCAGCGTTCGCCGTGGTTGGACTCACGGCGTTGAACCGTCACTACGTCCGGTTCTTTCTCGAGAAGCGCGGGACCTGGTTCGCAACGAAGGTGTGGGTGATGCATCTCGTGCACAATCTGTGCAACGGACTGTCGTTCGCGATCGGCACGGCCCTCTTCGTTGCCGCCAGTCTCAGGCTGCGCTTACCCGGTGGCCTTTCCACGGAGTCGTGGAGCGCGAGCAGCCCAGAAGACGCCAAGCCAGCAGTCCTCTTGCATTAGCGAACTGAGCATCAACGACGCAATCAAGCCTCGGTTCCAGCCAACTGACTGGCCGCACGGGTCAACCGATTGGCCTCGCCAGATTTTCTGCACAGTTGGGCTATCGTGCGTCTAAGATGCCTGAACACTTTCAGCTTCCTTCTCGGAGCAGCCACGGTCGAGGCGCGACCAGGGAGCTGCAAGCGCTTGCTCAAAGCAGGCCCGCCGGATCATTCGAGGACTATCAGCGATGGCGAATAAGGATTCGGCCAACAGGGACTCAATCCTCGTCGCGAGCGCGACCGCCTGGCTCCGACTGTTGACCGGCAAACAACCGATGCTTGACTCGCAGCCAGTCGGACGTCTCGAGCGTCGCGTGATTCTCGGCTGGCTATGCGTCCTGATGCCGATCCCCTTGATCACCATCGTGATCGTCGACATGCAGCGGCAATGGATAGGACTCGGGCAGGGGCTGTCCCTGATCGTGATCGTCTTCACGTTCATGCTGAGCCTGTGGATGTTCACTACGAGCATCGAGAGCGAGAAACGGCTGTCGATCGAGAGCCATTGGGGGGGCCTCGGCGGGGGCCTCGGCGGATGGCGCGTCTCGCGCGCTCTGGTGTTCCTCGTCACGACGTCGATCACGTTGTACGTGTTGCTGCGGGCCCTCAATTCGTACGTGCCGCTTCCGGACTTGCGCGAACGGTACCGTTCTGCGAAGGCAATCGCGGCGCGCAAGGCCATCCAATGCGAGGACGGCGGCATTTCGCGTGGCAAGCTGACGCTCAATTGTGCCGTCCCTCCAGGCGACGCCGGGACGAAGGCCATGAACGAGGTGTGGGATCAGATCAAGCTTGCGAATGCGCTCCTCGACGACATCACCGTCAACGTCACGTCAGCGGTACCCGCTCAGGCGACCCCAGGCGGTCCAGGAGCGGCAAGCCGTCCGGCCGCCGGTGCGCCCACGACCACGCCCACTCCGGCAGCGCCAACTCCTGCGAACGCGACACAGCCTGCGGCGAAGTAGACGAGCCAGTCCATGCGCGAATACGGCCTCAGGTTCGATCCGGCGCCTTCGGATATCACGGGACAGACCGACGCGCGAGAGTCCCGTCCGGTGCTAGCCCGCAGCGACAGCTTGAATCATCTGGCTTCCGAGATGAAGCGCTATGCGATTGGCGATGTACTCGGACGCAGCTGCCTGATCGCAGGCCCGCGAGGATCCGGCAAGTCGACGCTCGTCGAGCGCGCGCACGACGAAACGTCCGACGCCGAGGGCACGACTCGTTGCCGGTTAATCCGCGTACGGCTCCACGGTCCGTCACTGCTGGCCAACCCGGCCGTTCCGTATGACAAGAAGAAGGAACTGTACGAGCACGTCCTCAAGACGATGCTGCTGAATCTCTATCAGACGCTCGCCGAGGAAATGGCGAACGCGTACCAGCAGATCGCCGAACCAATTGGCAGCGAATCTGCCGAAATGGCGGCCCAGCTCCGCATTGTCCTCGACGGCGCGCCGACCGCCGCCGTGCTGCGCATCTTCTGGGACCGCATCGGCGCGTTGCCGCACGGCGTGTTGACGTTCGGCGGTCCCAATCAAGGCCTGGCCGAGATCGTCGCGCTGGCGACGGCGGCCGAGGCGTATCGCAGCGCCAGCGGCCAGTACAAGCGCGAGCAGAAAGACGAAGGCTCCGCCGGATCGAAGCTCGACCAGAAGCAGGAGTTCGCCGCGAAGGGATCGGATTTCAAACAGCTCATCACGAGCGCCGCCTCTTTTCTCGGCGTGGCGGCCACCGCACAGGCCGCCGCGGCGTCTCAGCCCGTGGCGATCGCCGCTGGCGCCGTTGCGGCGCTCGCGTCCTTGTACGCGGTCTCGTTCACGTCCTCCCGCAGCCTTGAAACGGTCGTCAAAGAAGCAGTGACGTTTCTGCCCGACCTCAGCGTTTCGGCTCTGGTCCATCGCGTCCCGCTCGTGTTGCAGCGGTTGCGACAGGCGCACATTGCGCCGATCTTCATGATCGATGAGCTGGACAAGGTGCCAGCCTGCCGATTGACTGAGTTGGCCTCGTATCTGAAATTCATCACTGCCGATCAGGCGTTCTTCTGTTTCCTGACCGACCGCGGCTATCTCGCCGCCATGGCCGCCGTCACCGCTGACCAGGTGGAACGTACAATCTTCACGAACCTGTTCTCCGTCGTCTACCACATCCACGATCTGCGGCTCTACCTGAACACGGTGATCACCACCGGAGGGACTCCGTCGCACGACGTCGAAGCCGAGGACATGGCGTACGACGCCGAGGCGCTTCGATTCACGCTGCTGCAGCGCGCTCGCATGCTGCCGTTCGAGCTGCGGCGCGCGATTGCCGAGGTCAACGATGGCACCTGGCTCGTCGTCGCTCCCCGCGAGCCGCGAACCAGCAAGCCCTACGTCTTTCATCTGATGCTCCAGCTCGCAATCGAGTACGTGCTGACGACGCCTTCTGTCGCGGAGCGCCTGCAGCGCGACGCCGCCTTCGCCCAGTTGGTGTACGACGCGGTGTACTACCCGACGAATCGGTGGTACTCGGGCGAGCTCGAGCTCGACCTGTCCGCGGTTGCCATCTTCAAAGGGCTCGCGGAAGTTTCGGGACACGAGATCACCATCCCCCCGCAGGACAAGGAGCTGATCCACCAGCTTGTCAGACGAGTGATCACTCTCGTGGAGAACCCCCACGAACTGGCAACCTCGGTGGGACAGGCCGCCCGCGACGGCCAGATGTCCGTGTCGACGCCGGTTCGGGAATCGATTCCCGAGATGACCGCGCTGGTCGAAGCGCGCGGTGGCGACAAGTACGAGTGGCGGGTCAACCGGTTCGGCACCTGGCACAAAGCTGGGGACGTGGACGCCATCCTCGCCAACGAACAGCTTCGCGCGGCAGAAGACACGATTGTGGAGATGCGGCAACTGCTCGCCACGCTGGCGCTGCGGCCGACCGTCGAGACGGTGACGAAGGCAGTCGAGGGCGGGCTCGCACTGCTCGAACGCGTTGGTGGCCTGACGCTGGAGATCTGACGTGACCGACAACGCAACGCCAACGTTTGCGCTGGACCTCGACCAACTCGAGGCCAACTCGATTCTACGATCGATCCCGTCGTGGAAGGACGTGCAGGCGGCGAGGGACCGGTTGAATGCGTTGCGGACCACGCAGCAGCCGTACGATTTGATGGAGGCGGACCGCGACGCGGTACAGCAGTACTCCACCATTCTGCAACGCTCCGCCAACACGATCGCGATGGGCATCCTACTCGGCGTGCACCTGGGGCGCTTGTCGCGGGCGGCGTCGCCGAAGGATCGGTTCGGCGACGGTCTTCGCGCGCTCGCGGAAGGCCTCGACCTCAGAACGCTCGACGAAACCGACACAAACCAGCAGCTGGCTCGCTGCGTTGACGCCGCCTTCCCCGGAGCCGCGTTCGATTTCCGGACCGCGATGCCGGTACCTCCTGAGGCCCTCGCCGCGTGGCTGAAGAAGCTTCAGGAAGCGCTCTCGGCGATTCATGGCCTGCCCCCGGTGCGCGCGCTGGATGTGCGGCAGAGGGCCTGGAAGACCTGGCTGACGCGATGCGCAGCGGTCATGAGCGGCACCGCCGACGTCCCCGCCGATATCGACTATCTGCGCTGCCGCGCCGAAGGGTCCGCGGCCGGAACCATCCTGTCGGCGAACACGAAGATCCTCACGCTGCGAGAATGGGGCGACGCCTACATCCGCAGCATGAGCACCCAAGACACTCTTGACACGGTGCCATTAGGGTTCACCGCGGGCGTGATCGCCGCGATGGGCTTCGACCTGTCTCCAGGTTTCTACGGAACGATGCCGAAGAGTCAGGACCTGGAAGATGCGCGAGCGGCCTTCACGCGTACGGACTCGGTTTCGCGAAAGGGTCTCGTCATCGTGCGCGTGCAATCGGGATCGATGACGACCGTCTGGCGGCCCGTCCAAACGATTCCCACGCTGTCAGTGACTGCCGGCGGCCTGCACGGCGCGACGCGCGTGGACCTGCGATCGTACCTGGCCTCGCGTCTGCACGGTGTCCTCATCGAGATCGACTCGGGCGAGTCGATCGCCGACGCGTTCCTTCGAGTCAACGACAAGGCGATCCGATCGCTGTTTCCTGGCGTGCGACTGGGCGTACTCGCGCGATCGCGCCCGGACCCGGTGCCGCAGGGGATCGGCGTTGCACTCGCCGGTGACGGGGTCGTCGCAGCTGTGCAGGCATTTGAACCGGTCGCGTCCTAGGGACAGAATGGGGACTGGAGATCTTGATGAGGACCACTTCTCTTGTTGGGATCGCGATCGCCATCACACTCCTGAGCGCACCGGTAGCCGCACAGGAAACCAAGCCTGTGCCGAAGGACTCCGCGCGCGTCTCGATTTCGGGATGCACGAAAGGCTATGTCTTCACGGCCGGCCCCCGCAGCGTCGAGCACCCGGGCAGCGTCGACGTCCCGGAAGGGATGCATATCCGTATGAACGGGCCCAAGACGATGATGGCCGAGATCAAAGCGCACGAAGGTTCCGTGATCGAGCTCACGGGCCTGATGAAAAAGGGCCAGAACGGACCTGACGGTGTCGCCATCGGCGGCGGCGTACGGATTGGGCCAGGACCTGCGCCCAACGGCGGTCTGGGCGTCAGTGCGACGACACGACAGTTCCTCATCGACGTGGAGGGTTGGCGTCCGGTCGTCGGCGAGTGCAGGTCGCGCTGATCAAAGAGCGCTTCAGCTGCGAAATCAGGCCGGTTCGGGGCGGTGCGGTCAGGCGCGAAGGGTCTCGCCGCTGGCGCCGGATGCCACGGCGTGGGCGGCCACCGGGCGCACGGGCACATGGGACGGCCACTCGAACGGTGTTGACGGGTGCACCGGGACCGCGTCGGTGGCCGCGGCGACAAGATCCAACTCGATCCTCTTCGGGCCGAGCGGCTGGTTGGCGGCCAGAAGCTCCTCGACCGCCTTGGTCGAGATCGGGCGTGAGAACAGATAGCCCTGGGCGTGCGTGCAACCGAGTCGCTCGAGCTCGCGCCACTGCACTTCGCTCTCGATCCCTTCGGCGACTACGCTCGTGTTCATCGTGCGCGCCAGCGCCAGAATACTCTCGACGATCGCGGGACGATCCGGCAGCAGGAGACTCTTGACGAACGACCGATCGATCTTGAGCGCATCGACCGGAAGCTTGTGCAGGTGGCTGAGCGACGAGTA
>Ga0114129_10010860_pt1 | contig 12974 bp, 8 predicted proteins | sample RhiMetdeltSRZDD1_FD_80071 | JGI IMG/M metagenome (GOLD analysis project Ga0114129, IMG submission 80071) | Populus rhizosphere microbial communities from Tennessee, USA - Rhizosphere MetaG P. deltoides SRZDD1 (version 2) (version 2) | ecosystem: Host-associated > Plants > Roots > Rhizosphere >...
CAGGAATCGCATGCGCTCGAGGCGCGATGGATCGTGACCGAGCAGATATGGCTTGAGGCTGGCGAACGCAGCGACGGCGCTTTCGCCACCACCGCCCATCTCACCCAGACCGATCAGCCCCTCGTCCGTCTCGACCTCGACGATGGTTCGAACGAAGCGGCCCCAGTGACAACCGTTCGCGTGACGCAGTGGCGCCTCGAGCGGCACGGTCACCGGGGTGGCTCGGATGTCGATGATCTTCATGCGAGGCGCTTCAGGTCGTGAGTGTGATCAATTGACCTTATGACTAGGGATCTTGGTTTTGCAATCACCATCTGTCAAGTCAGACACAAGAAGGCTCTCCCCATCGGCGGCAAGCCTTTCTCGGGAACTGCGATAAAGCGGATCAAACCGAAACTGCCGGATCGGACTTTGGGCTGACGCTGGCTCGCGCAAACGAGCCCGTTTTCAGGAGGAACCACCTCGGGACGTATGGGCCTCCCGGGGCCGTTTACCAAGGATCCCGGCTCGTGGTGTGAGGAGCCAGACCTGTTAGGCTGGATCCGGCAGTTTGCGCTGTGATCCGCTCAATGGCAGTTCCCGAAAAAGCTTGATTTGATGATGGATCCCATCGCTGCATGTCGACGCGTAATCATGACATTATAGAGCCACTATAGCGTCTGATTTTGCTTACACACCACTGAATGCGCTGAATCCACCGTCTACGGGAAGGACCACCCCGGTCACGAACGACGCGGAGTCGCTGCAGAGCCACTGCACCGCGGCGTTGAGCTCATCAGGTCGACCGAACCGCCCCATAGGCGTGTGGGCGATTATCGTGAGCGCCCGCGTGGTAAACGACCCGTCGGCGTTGAGCAGCACAGCTCGATTCTGATCGGCGATGAAAAACCCCGGTGCGATGGCGTTGACGCGCACGCCTTCCCCGTACTTTCGCGCCATCTCGACTGCCATCCAGCGAGTGAAGCTGTCAATGCCGGCCTTCGCGATCGAGTAGCCAAGTGTTCCGCTGATGGCCCGAGCAGCAGCCATGGACGAGATGTTGAGGATGACACCCGATCGCTGTCGGCCCATGGCTTCGCCGAAACGCATCGACGGGCGGACGGTACCCTGAAGGTTCAGTCGAATGACTTCCTCGAACGCGTCGGTGGGAACGTCGAAAACGGGCCGATCATCGCTGCGCGCGCGCGCGACGTTACCGCCGGCTGCGTTCACCAGGATGTCGATCCGGCCCCACGCGCCAAGCAGATCATCCCGGGCGGCAGTGAGCTGCTCCTCGTCCAGGACGTCGGCGACGAGCGCCCGCGCGACACCACCGGCATCATCGAGCTCCTTCGCCTTGCGCTCGGCCGACTCGCGCCGGCGGCCGAGGATGGCGACGCGAGCGCCGGCGTTGGCGAGTCCCGCCGCAATGCTTCCGCCGAGCACGCCGTAGCCGCCTGTGACGACGGCGACCTTTCCTTCGAGGGAGAATGCGCTTGGTTGCGGCTTCATAGGGTCATCCGGTATGCGACGATATTCGGCGGTCGGCAAGTACGCGATCGCGCTCCGGCTACGGTTCCGACAAGTGACCGCCGCGAGTCATCGAGGGTTTCGGCAGAAGTATTCAACAGGCCCCATTGGAGGCTCGCCGTGCCGATTGGTTTCGTCCGCACTGTTCGATCTACGTCCTTCATCGGTCTCATCGGGCTGGCCACACTTGTCGGTGGCTGCTCCAGTACCAATGCGTTAGGCCCCGGTGACGCGAGGCTCGGCCAGAACGGTCGCGCCGTCGGCCCGTCTGGGCTCGAGCAACGGGTCGTTGCCAAGGTCGAGGCAGCACCGCCGGGGAGCCCGTACACGGCGCTACTCACGGCGACGTCTTCACTCGTGAACACCAGCTCCACATCCGCGCACCTCACCTCGCGTGTGTGCCTGTTCCAGGAGGCGGACGTGGAGACTACGGCGCAGCTCGATCGTTTCGAGCCACTCATCTCGTGCGCCGCTGTGAGTGCCGAAGGCGATCTCGCACCGGGCGCGTCTACCGAGCTCGCCGTACAATTCGGCGTCCGCTCGGGCCCGGGAACGTACTCGCTCAAGCTGCGTCACTCGATCAACCCGGACTTTCGCGCCGAGGTGTCGTTCCGGATCCCCTGACGCGGCGCAGGACACCTGACGCCGCCCGTGCCTAACGACGAACGCTGGCAGTAACCGCCGCCGTCACGGCCTTCACGGTTGTATCCTGCAGCGCGAGCGCGTCGTTCGTCGTGCCATCGATCGTGCTCGCCCAAACGGTCGAATCGTTCGCCACGCTTACCAGCCGAATGCTCACCCGCAATCGCTGATTGGCGCGCTGCACCGTGCCCTCGATCAGCATCGTGGCGTTGAGCGCACGCGCGGCGTCAGCCGGCGTTCGCACACCCTGACGGACCGCGGCCGCGGTGGTCTGCGACGAGACACGCACACCGGGCACTCGCGAGACCGCACTCGCGAGCTCCGACGTAATCCCCTCGGCCGCCTGACCGGCCTGCGCGTCATTGCCCACGCTCACGAGCGGGAACACCGCGACGGCATAGGGCACGGTGGTGGTCGCTGCTGCCGCGGCTGGACCACTCGCCGCCGCGCGCGTGGCGGAGTCTCGGCGCGCGCTGTTCGCGGAATCGGCCGCAGACCCGGCGGGTGCGGCGGGCTCGGTGAGTACCCAGGCGACAGCGACGGCAGCGACTACTACCACGCCGATCCCAATCTCCATGAGCCGCTTGCGGCGCTGCTTCGGTGCCTCGGCCGCGGGGAACGCGTCGCTGACGAGAACACCCGGGTCATCGAGCATGCGCAGCACGTCGTTCGCCGATTTCGGCCGCTTCGCCGGTTCCTTCTCGAGACACTGCATGACGAGCGTCGACAGCGGGACGCTCACGTCGTAGCGCCGAGTGGTGAGCGGAGCCGGTAGCTCGGAGAGCTGCGCCGCGAGGAGCGCCTGCGGGGTTCGTCCGTGAAACGGCGGCGCGCCGGTGAGCATCTCGTACGCGACGATGCCGAGCGCGTAGAGATCGGCGCGGTGGTCGGTGGAGGGATCCGCGGCGGCCTGCTCGGGCGCCATGTAGGCAGGCGTCCCGAGTGACGTCCCGACACCCGTCATGGTTGGGGCGGACGCGCGAACGCCCTGCTGCTGTCGCGACGCTGAAATCGCCTTGGCGACACCGAAGTCGGTGACGACGGCGGCGCCCGCTGCGAGGAGGACGTTGTCGGGTTTGATGTCGCGGTGGATGATGCCGCGGTTGTGCGCGAACGCGAGTGCGCGTACGACGTCCTTCAGAATCGTGACCGTTTCGCGGACGGAAAGCGGGCCGCGCATCATGCGCGCGCGGAGCGACTCGCCGTCGATGAACGGCATGACGAAGTACGGCAGGGTACCGAGCTCGCCCGCGCTCAGCACGGGCACGATGTTCGGGTGTTGGAGCTGCGCGGCCAGCATGATCTCGCGCTTGAAGCGTTCGGCGGAGATCGTGGCGGTTACCTGCGGCGGCAGGAGCTTGATGACGACACGCCGATCGAGCTTTTCGTCGCGCGCGACGAAGACGCGCGACATGCCGCCGCCGCCGAGCTCGCGCTCGAGGACGTACTTGTCAGCGAAGTGGGATTGGAGGTCGTCGAGCAGGTCAGGCACCGGGTACAGCATACGCCAGGAACGCGCCGCGTCAACGCGGGTGGCTGGCTGTCGACCACTGTCTGGACGGCTCGTCCCCAGCCGACAGACGGCAGCCGGGTGGCATGGTCAGTACCTGGAGGTCGGCAGGAGTCGGTCACCGACGCACCAGGTACCGGCCATACCGAGCCGGATGATGAGCGTGATGCCTAACGATTCTCCGCGTTGGCCTCCCGGCCGCGGTCCCTGACCTTGGATGCCGAGCCGGGCTCGGAGAGCTTGCGGTGCATCTCGGCGGTGACCTTGTCGGGCGTCACCTGCGCCATGGTCGATTGCACTTTGTTCTTGAACGAGCCGGCGACGACGTGGTCCTTGCCGGCCATGAGCGCCTCGAACCCGTCGCGCGCGACGTCGGCCGGGTCGTCCTTCTTGTCCGCGCCGACCTTGGTGTCGAGCATCCCGGCACGAGCGAAGAAGTTGGTGTCGGTGGGCCCCGGCTGCAGCGCCGTCACCGTGATCCTCGTGTCCTTCAGCTCATTTCGCAGTGCCTCGGCGAAGGAGAGGAGGAAGGCCTTGGACGCGCCGTACACCGCCTCGAACGGGGCGGGCATCTCGGCCGCGATCGACGACGTGATGAGGATGCGGCCTTCGCCGCACTCCGACATCTGCCTTACAGCGTGCTTCGCGAGGTGGACGGCGCCGGTGACGTTCAGGTTGATGAGGTTGATCTCGTCCTCGAGATCATTGTCGACGAAGGGGCCGCCGACGCCGACGCCGGCGTTGATTGCGATTGCGTCGACCGGCCGTCCCGTGCGTTGCACGCGCTGCCATAGCCGCTCGACGCCCTCGCGTGTCGCGAGGTCGGCCTGGACACTTTCCACGATTGGGCCGAGCGACCTCAACGTCTCAGCGGCCGAGTTGATTCTGCTATCCTCGGCGACAATGACGAGATCGTAGCCGTGTTCGGCGAAGAGCTTGGCGAGCTCGAACCCGATACCGCTCGAGGCTCCGGTAACGACTGCCAGTTGTCCGGTAGAGTTTTCCATGCACACCTCGCGATCCTGGACATCGATCTGCTCGCCCGTGGGCACGAGCGCAGAGCGGCTCCCTGGAGCAAGGCCAGCGCCGCTGGGGTGTCCGAGGCTGGAATTGTCGTGCGCCGATGCGTCGCGAGCTCTCATTCGTCCGCACATTTGATGGTTGGCCCATGTCACCCACACACAACGCGCACGACGGTCCGGTCGAGGAAGGCGCTCCCGGTGCCGGGCCGAACTGGGGCCATCTCCCGCATGGCCAACTCACGAACGCGATCATTGGCGCCCTGTTCGAGGTTCACAACGTCCTTTGCGCGGGCTTCCTCGAGAGCGTCTATGCCAACGCGCTCACCGTCGAGCTCCGGCTGCGGGGCGTGCCGGTCGAACGCAACGTCTCGTTCGAGGTGATGTATCGCGGCACGTCCGTTGGACGATACGTGGCGGATCTCGTGGTGGACCAGACGGTGATCGTGGAGACCAAGGTCGCGAAAGCGATCGACCCGGTTCACCGCGCCCAGCTATTTGAATTACCTACGGGCGTCGGGTCTCGAAGTCGGGCTCGTCGCCAATTTCGGAAGCTCAGTGCAATTCAAGCGTGTCGTCTGGACCCGACGGGCAGACCAGCATCTCGGCGGGGGCGAGTCTGAAAACGGCAAGACCTAACGCGGATTCGACTTCGATTGCGCTAATGTTCGCGGATTTGCTCCGTGCGCAGTGATAGCTTCAGCGGCGGCATACGGATCTTCCATTTCTTTGGTGAAAGGCCCCAGGAAGCCACTGTATCCCGGGGGGTTTCATCAAAGAATTCTTGGTTCGTGGCCTCGCGGCAGTGGCTTCCCGAGGCTGTTTACAACAAAAGATGAGAGACCAGCCCCGCCGTCGGAGGCGTCAATGCCCTCGGGACAAATCCGCGAACATCGGCGCAATCGATGTTCGAAATCCGCGTTAGGAATTGCCGTTCAGATCGTCCCGACCGAACGGGCTACGGCCGGGCGGGCGGTAGTGGCTCCTCCCACTGGCGCAGCGGCGAGTCGAGGATGGCCTGCTGTACGACGTCAGCGACGGCACGACGCAGCGGGCCGATCTTCTGATTGTCGCGCGTCGGGTTCACGCGGTTCGTCAGCAGGACGACGAACAGGTCCTTCTCTGGGTCGGCCCAGATGGACGTGCCGGTAAAGCCAGTGTGGCCGAAGCTTCGGAGCGAGAAGAATCGGCCGGCGCTCGACAGCGACGACGGAGTGTCCCAGCCTAACGCTCGGCTGGCGTCCGGACGTTGCCGCGCCGTCCAGCGGGCCACGGTCGACGGCTTCAGCAGGCGGACACCGCCATACGAGCCGCCATTGAGCAGCGTCTGAACGAAGACGGCGAGGTCGCGGGCGCTCGAAAACAGTCCCGCGTTGCCCGAGACGCCGCCAAGCACCCACGCTGTCTCGTCGTGCACCACCCCCCAGACCTGCCCGCCGCGGAAGTCCTCCGTCTCGGTGGGCGCAATACGCCGCTTGAGCGATTCGGGCGGTGTGTACTGCGTGTCCCGCATGCCGAGCGGTCCGAACACCCGCGCCTGCACGAACTGGTCGAGTGTCTGACCCGTGATGCGCTCGATGATGAACTGCATGAGCACCATGTTCCAATCCGTGTATTCGACGGCCGAGCCGGGCTCACGAACGAGCGGGAAGTTCACCATGCCGGCGAAGTACTGCTCTCTCCCCTTCGCCTCCTTCCACAGCGGGAAATTGGAACGGATCCCGCTCGCGTGCGTGAGCAGCATGCGGACCGTGATGGCGCGCTTGTCGGGCACATCGTACTCGGGCAGGTAGCTGGCGACGGTGCGGTCGATGTTCAGCGTCCCTTCCTCCTCGAGGATCATGGCCGCCGTCGTGGTCGCGACGACCTTCGTGAGCGACGCCAGGTCGTACATCGTGCTGTCAGTGGTGCGTGGCGCGCCCGGCGCCCAATCGGTGTGACCGTAACCCTTGAGCAGGAGGAGCTTTCCGCGCCGCGCGACTGCGATGGTCGCTCCGGGCGTCGCGTGGTCGGCGATCGCCGCTTTGATGACGGAGTCGAGCCGCGGGACGAGTCTGCTGCTCATGCCAACCGCGGACGGCTTCGTGCGCGTGAGCGTGAGGGCCGGCCCGAACGAGCGCGCGGCGTTAGGCGCGGCCGTCTGTGCGAACGTCCCGGCCGGCATGACGATGAGCGCGACCGTGGCGAGGCGAGCGAAACGAGTCATCATGAATTCAGCGGGTGCGGGCCCCGACGCACTACGTCGGTCGAGCAAAGCCGTCAGACGGTCGCCTTTCGCCTGGACTGGTTGGCGGCCGGCGGACGGCTGTCCTGCGCGCTGGTGAGGTCGACGGCGTGCCAGCTGCCTCGCTCGCCGTATCGCGCGATCACTCGCGTCAAACGATCGGCAGCATTGTGCCAGTTGACCTCGATCGCGTGCTGCGCCGCTCGCGCATCGCCCTTCAGGATGCCGTTGATGATCGCGTCGTGCTCGCTCAGCGATTCCGTGAGCTCGCCGAGCAGCACACCGATATAGGCGCGTGCGTAGCGCTCGATCTGAAGCTTGATGCTGTGGTGGAGGGCGAGCAGCCGCGGGCCGACGCTCGCCTCGACGATCAGGCGGTGGAACTCGAGGTCGAGCTGGAAGACCTCGCCCACGAGCGTGCGTTGACGAAGGACGACGGCGAGCTGGCGGTTGATGGCCCGCAGCTTCGTGACGAGCGCTTGCCGCTGCACGAGCGGAAGGCGGGTCGCGAGGTATGCGGCTAGCCCTTCGAGATGGCCGACGGTGAGGTAGAGCTCGCGGCCGTCAACCTGGGTCATGGGTGCTACGGTGAGACGCTGCTCGCCGTGGTCCCGCAGCGAGGCGACGAATCCCTCCTGACGGAGACGATGGAGCGCACTGCGCACTGGCGTGCGGCTCACCCCCAGGCGCTCGGCGACGATCCGCTCGGCCAGTGGTGTCCCGGGAGGCAACTGGCCCCAGACGATGAGCTCGCGAAGCTGCTCGAACGCGTAGTCCGCGCTGTCACGTTGGGCGGGCTGGGCGCGCTGGGCGCGCGAGACCTCACGCGAGCGCGCGGACTTCTTCTTCCCCGCTCTGGGGGACGAGGACGAAGGCACGGTGCAACGTTACCGGCGCGTCGTACGTCACGCAATAGCACGGCGCCCAAGCACGTCTCGAGCTTGCGCGCCGTTGGTAAACCGGAATAAGGTTCGCGCCTGGTCTACCGTCCTGGTATACCTCTGTGGCAGACCAGCCTACTCCCGGCCGGTAAGCCGACAACCCCAATCGGGTCGGAGATCCGATGCTCACTCGTCTCATTGTCGCTCTCGGCGCGCTCGTGACGCTCGCCGCACCGATCCCCGCGCAGCGCGGAGCCGGAGGTGGGGGCGGAGCAGGGGGCGGTGGCGGGCTGCCGCTCGTACCGACGCGTCCACTCAAGTTCACGACGGACGAAGGAACGTGGATGTCGGTGGATGTGTCGCCCGACGGCCGGACGCTCGTGTTCGACCTGCTCGGCGACCTGTACACGCTGCCGATCGCCGGAGGAACGGCCACCCGCGTCACGAGCGGCCAGGCATTCGACGCGATGCCGAGCTTCTCGCCGGATGGCAAACACATCGCGTTCGTAAGCGATCGCAGCGGCGCGCCGAACCTCTGGGTGGCCAATGCCGATGGAACCCAGCCGCGGCAACTGAGCCGCACCGAAGGGTTCGGCTACGATTACGTGTCGCCAACGTGGACACCCGACGGCAATGCAGTCGTCGTATCGCACAACGTCGGGCCGGCCAACACAGGTTTGACGCTTCGCGGGTTCACGCCGTTCGAGCTCTATCTCTACCCGATCGCCGGCGGTGCGGGGCAGCGCCTAACGGGCGGTGACCCGAACGCGCCCGGCGTGACTGGCCGTAACGCATTCACCGCCCCGGCCTACCTCGGCCCTCGGTTCGCCGGACCGCAGACGATCTGGTACTCGAGCGGCGGCCAGACCCCACAGCTCTTCACGCTGGATGTCCCTAGCGGAAAGTCGGTGCGCCGTTCAACGCCACGAACCATCGGCATGCGCCCCATCTTGAGCCCCGACCACCGGTGGCTGGTCTACGCGACGCGGCGCAACGAACAGACGTCCCTTCGCCTCCGCGAGCTGGCCACGGGTGACGAGCGTTGGCTCGTTCGCAACGCGCAGCACGATCAGATGGCCACGAAAACGACGCGCGATCTCATGCCGGGTATGGCGTTCACGCCGGACAGCAAGGCGCTCGTCACTTCGTACGACGGGAAATTCTGGCGAGTGGCGGTACCCTCGGGTGAAGCGACGCCGATTCCCTTCACCGCCGACTACGATGAGATGATCGGCGCGTCGACGCAGTTCAGCTACGCGTTCAACGACTCGACCGTGACGGCGCGGCAAATCCGTTGGCCGCGCCTTTCCCCTGACGGAAAGCGGGTCGCGTTCATCGCGCTCGATCGGCTGTGGGTGGCCGACTTGCCGAGCCGGCGCGTTCCGGGTCAGACCGTCGCTGCAACCAATGCCCATCGCCTAACGAAATTCGACGTCAGCGAATACAGTCCCGCATGGAGCCCCGACGGCCAGTCGATCGCCTTCACGACCTGGGACGACAGCACCGGTGGTGAGATCTATCGTGTGCATCTCTCGGGCCCGGGTGCCACGCCCGGCGTACCACAGCGGCTCTCGAGCTCGAAGGCATTCTACGAGAAACTCGCCTTTACGCCCGACGGTACGAAGCTGCTGTTCGCGCGCGCCACGCGCACCGAGCGCTTCGAGGGCGACGAGCTGGGATTCGCCGAGCCGTCGTCCACGCACGCGGATCTCATGTGGATGCCAGTGGGATGCCCGAATGCGAGAATGGCTTCACCGGCCGCGCGTGGGTGCGGGACCGCGACGACCATCACGCGACTCGAGTATTTGAGCCGCCTCGACCCGCCCTACTACGGCGTGCCACACTTCGGCCCGGATACGTCGCGCATCCTGCTGTTCGACGCGAACGCGAACGGCCTCTACTCGATGCGGCTCGACGGGTCGGACCGGCAGCTCATCGCGCGTGCAAGCCAGCGGCCGTGGAACAGCAATGGCGAGGAACCAGTCGACGACGCGATTCTCGCGCCCAAGGGTGGCCATCTCGCCATCCTCGGTGGCCAGAACATGTGGCTCGCGACGCTCACGCCCGGAGCCACGACTCCCGCGATCTCGCTACTACGGTCTAACGCGTCACCAGTACCGCTCAAGCGCCTAACGAAGATCGGCGCGCAGTTCGCCGGCTGGAGTGCCGATGGACGCATCCTCGAATACTCGCTCGGGTCGGCGCTATACCTATACGACGTCGCCGCAGCTGACTCGATTGACCGCGCGCCGGTGAACCCCGAGCAGCCCGCCTCGTACGAGCCAACGCGCGTGGACATCACGATCACAATGCCGAAGGACCGGCCGAGCGGCGCGGTCGTACTCCGCGGCGCGCGTGTCATCTCGATGAAGGGCGCCGAGGTGATCGAGAACGCGGACGTCGTGGTCCGCGACAATCGCATCGCCGCCGTGGGCGCGCGTGGCCAGGTGCAAACGCCGGCGGGGGCGCGCGTCATCGACGTCTCGGGAAAGACCATCGTGCCCGGCTACGTGGATACGCACGCGCACATGTATGCCCCGGGTTGGGGACTGCATCGCACGGAGTTGTGGCAGTACTACGCGAACCTCGCGTACGGTGTCACATCGACACGCGATCCGCAGACCGGCAGCTACGACGTGATCGATTACAGCGACCGCGTCGAAGCGGGCGACGTGTTGGGGCCTCGAATCTTCACGACCGCCAAGGGCTTCTTCGAGAACGAAGGCATCCAGACGCTCGACGATGCTCGCAACGCGCTTCGCCGAAACGCCGATTTCTTCAAGACGGAAACGATCAAGGCGTACGCGGTGGGCGATCGGCGGCGGCGACAGCTCGTCGCGCAGGCGGCACAGGAGCTCAAGCTCTCGCCGACGAACGAGGGCGATGCCGACTTCATGCTCGACCTGACCCACATGCTCGATGGGTACGCCGGCGAGGAGCATACGCTTCCGACGTATCCGCTTTACAAAGACGTAGTGCAGCTGGTCGTGCAGAGCGGCATCACCAACACGCCGGTGCTGACGATCTCGTACGGCGGTCCGACCGTGCAGGAGTATTTCACGACGCGCTACGACATTCGCGGCGAGAAGAAGGTGCAGCGCTTCTGGCCCGAGAGCTACACCGAGCTGCGCACCGGCAGCTCGCAATGGCATCCGGATGAGCAGTACGCGTTCCCGAAGTTCGCCGCCGAGGCAGCGAAGATCGCCGCTGCTGGTGGTCGTATCGCGGTGGGCTCACACGGCAACCTGCAGGGCATTGGCTACCATTTCGAGATGTGGGGCCTGGCGATGGGCGGCATGAGCGCTCACGAAGTATTGAGGTCGGCGACGATGGTCGGCGCCCAGGCGATCGGTCACGCGCAGGATCTCGGGTCGATCGAGCCGGGCAAGCTCGCGGATCTCCAGGTGCTGGACGCGAATCCGCTCGAGAACATCCGCAACACGAACACGGTGCGGTATGTGATGAAGAACGGGCGGCTCTATGATGCCGCGACGCTCGACGAGATGTGGCCGCGCCAACGGAAGCTTCCAACCACGCAGTGGTGGATGGCGAGTGAGCGTCAGTAGCTCTCACTCGAGCACTTCGACCTCGGCACCGACGCGAAGCACGCCCGCGCGGTCGTGGACGAGATTCTGGCCGAACATGACCCCGCGCCCCGCGACGTGGCGGAACGTCGCGAGCGTGCGGAGCGGCTCGTGGGACCGTTCGCCGGTGTCCTGGTCGGTGGTGGTGATCGCACACCGCGCGCAGGGCTTCACCACAGCGAACATGATGCCGTCAATGCGGATACGCTTCCACCGATCCTCCTCGAACGCCTCTGACCCGACGACGACGATGTTCGGGCGAAAGCGATTCATCGGCAGTGGTGCTGGCAGCCGCTGATTCAGATCGTCGAGCGATGCGCGCGAAGTGAGCAGGAACGAGAAGCCGTCGGCGAAGCCGACCTGATCGTCGGGGCCGGCGTATCCCGGATCCACTCGACGCACCTCGTCGTCGGGAATCCGGACCAGGCGGCATTGTACCTCGAGAAAAGTGCTCAACCATTCCGCGGCGCGCGGGCCTTCATCGACCGCCCCACAGCGGTCGTCCCAGACGATGACGCGGGTCCGCTCACCCTGCATGCTGGGCGACACGTTGAGCGGCGGCATCCCCGGCGCGGTCATCTCGAGGCCCCCGTCAATCAGTCGCGGACTCACGAGCGCCATGCGGGGGAGCTCCCGTTGAGTAAGGAACTCGCCCTTCTCGTCGACGATCATCCACTGGCGGTCAGCCGCGATGCCGCGCGGGCCGACGACCGCCGCGTTGAGCGACGTGCCCCGACATGATTTGACGGGATAGCAGTAGAGTCCGTCGACTCGCCGCCTAACGTCTTCCATCACGCAACGCGGATGAGCGGGCGGCCGCGCTCACGCCGCGCACCAGGCGAGCATCGTGCGCGCGAGCACTTTGGTACAGGTGACGACTTGCTCGAGCGAGATGTACTCGTCGGCCGCGTGGGCGTGGATCACGTTGCCCGGGCCGTACAGCACCGTCGGAATGCCTGCGTGTCGAGTGAAGAGGCGGAGGTCCGTGCCGCATGGCACGCCGAACAGCGATGCCAGCGTACCAGTCACTGCCTCGTGGCTGCGGGCGAGACGTTCGATGATCGGCGAGTCCAGTGGCGTCATGCCCGGCTCGAACTGCCCTTCCACCCATTCCACGACGGGCGGGTTGTCCCGGAGCCACGCGCGGCCCGATGCTACCTCGCGTACCGTCGCCTCGAGTACCGCACGCGCTTCCCTCACAGACTCGTCAGGAAATACGCCGAGCCTCCCTTCGGCGACGAGCAGGTCCGGTACGGTGGAGGGCCAGTCGCCCCCGCGGACTGTGCCGATGCTGAGCGATGCGATGTTGTTCGGGTCGTCGAACAGCGCATCGTGAAACCGCTGGTGCCGATCCGCGTTGAGGTGCTCGAGCGCAGTCACGATCGGGACGAATTCCGTGATCGCGCTCACGCCGTGCGGCCGCATGCAGGCATGCGCCGCCTGCCCGTTCACGGTGATGCGGAACGTGAGCGCGCCGGTGTGAACCGGCGCGATGCGGAGATTCATTGGTTCCATGATCACACATGCGTCGGCGCGGTAGCCGCGCACGATCGTCGCGAGCGTGCCGACTCCACCCGACTCCTCGCCGATGACGCTCTGCAGCAG
>Ga0114129_10010861_pt1 | contig 12974 bp, 13 predicted proteins | sample RhiMetdeltSRZDD1_FD_80071 | JGI IMG/M metagenome (GOLD analysis project Ga0114129, IMG submission 80071) | Populus rhizosphere microbial communities from Tennessee, USA - Rhizosphere MetaG P. deltoides SRZDD1 (version 2) (version 2) | ecosystem: Host-associated > Plants > Roots > Rhizosphere >...
AATGACGATCTCGGGATCCACGAACTCGACGGGGGGACGGAGCCAGCCCTGCTGGCGGAAGCGCGCCGCCACCTCGAAGCCGCTCCGGCCCTCGAGCAGGTCGCTGAAGAAGGCCGCGCGCTCCGGCCGCTGCTCGGGGTGCTCGAGGAAGCGCTCGTAATACGACGCGGTCAGGACGAGCCACGGGGCCGCCTCGGCCGGGTAGCGGGCCGCCGCCTCCGCGAAGCGATCGGGCGGCGCCATCTCGCGAGACAGCGTCGGCACGACGCGCAGGTTGCGCCCGGGAGGAAGCGAGGGCGCGTAGCCCGGATTGTTGGCGATGAGGTCGACGGTGGCGCCCGTCGGCACGTGCTGCTCGATCCATCTTTGGGCGACCAGCCGCGAGTCGACGAAGAAGAGCCGGACGACGAGCACCGAGCCGAGCGCGGCGCGGGCGAGGACGAGGACCGTGCCCGCGCGGCGGGCGGCGGCCGATCGGAGCGCGGAGAGCCCCACCGCGGCGAGCCAGGCGGCGGCGGGCAGCGCGGGCGCGAGGAACCGCAGCGCCTGGTGGCCCGACGAGGCGACGAGCAGGTACGGAGCCAGGAGCCCGGCCAGGAGCACGGCGGCCGCGCCGTCGCCGGCGGCGGTGCGTCCCGCGGCGACGACCGCTCCCGCCGCCGTCGCGACGAGAAAGGGCCCGGTCAGCGCGTCGCGCAACAGGCGCACGTAGGCGAGGTAGGACGTCGACGCGCCCACGAGCCCCTTGTACTCGAAGCGCGTCTGGTGGTTGAAGGCGAGATCGCTGAGGAACGCTTGCGGGTCGAGCAGGGCGTACGGCGTGCCGATGACGAAGCCGGCGGCGGCGGCCGCGATCACGACCGCGACGTCTTCCCGCGCCAGCCGGGCCGCCCATCCCAGGCGCGTCGCGAGCGTGGCCAGGAGCGCCAGGGCGAGGCCTCCGATGATCAGCCCCTGCTCCAGCGTGCGTACGAAGCCGAGCGCGTGCTCCGGGTGCAGCAGCCGCGCGTCCTTGAGATGCAGCCGCGCGGCCAGGGGCTCGGCGCCGCCGAGCGCCAGCGCCAGCCCGGCGGCGAGAAGCCCTCCGGCGAGCGCAACCAGGAGACCGCGTCGGGGCACGGCCGGCCCGGGGGGGGTCTCGCGCAACCAGACGGCCACCAGCGCCGGAGCGAGCAGCGCCGCCGCCGTGTACTTCGTGGACGCGGTGAGGCCGAGGGCGAGGCCGAGCGCCCACGCCGGCACCTCGCCCCGCAGGTAGCGCAGGGCCAGGGCCAGGGTCGCGGCCGTGCCGAGCAGCAGCCACGCCTCGGGTGTCGCGAAGTGGCAGAGGTTCACCGCCCCCGGCATCAGCGCGAAGAGAAAGGCGGGCAGCGCGCCGAGACGCGGATGCGCGCGCAGCGAGGCGCGGCCGAGGACGTAGGCGGCGGCGGCCCCGGCCAGCGCCGAGAGCGCGCGGCCCACCGGCAACGCGTCGGCCGCGCGACCGCGCACGACGCCGGCCTGGGCGAGGCGCGCCTGCGCCCACAGCGCGGGCGCCATCAGATAGAGAGGCAGCGACGGGTTGATGAACGAGTCGGGCCGCAGGCGGGGCGCGAGCGCCATCTCCGCGGCGGCGTCGGCCTTCTCGTCCGGGTGCCAGCGGGCGGGCAGGCCCCACGTGATCCCGGCCAGGTCGAGCGCGAGAGCGAGGCCGGCGGCGACCATGACGCCCGCCCGCGCGCTCACCCGCAGAGGCTACCTGCTCTTCGCGCTCTCTCGCAGGCGCCGGGGCAGGTCCTTCGACTTGGCCAGGACCTCCGCGGCCATGCGCTGCCGCCGCTCGTGCAGCTTGCGGCGCAGGCCCGCGTCGCCCAGCGCGAGCATCTCGGCGGCGAGATGGCCGGCGTTGGCCGCGCCCATCGGGCCGACGCCGACCGTGGCCACCGGGACGCCGGGCGGCATCTGGACGGTGGCGAGGAGGGAGTCGAAGCCGGACAGCGGGGAGCTGGCCAGCGGCACGCCGATGACGGGGAGCGTCGTGTGCGCGGCCACCGCCCCCGCCAGGTGGGCGGCGCCGCCCGCCCCCGCCACGATCACGCGCAGCCCCCGGCCCTCGGCCGCGCGCACGTAGCGGGCGGTGGCGTCCGGGGTGCGGTGGGCGGAGAGCACCCGCGCCTCGTACGGGATGCCGTACTCCTCGAGCACGCGCGTGCAGCCGGCCATGGCGGGAGCGTCGCTGTCGCTTCCCATCAGGACGGCGACGAGCGCCTTCACCGCGGGGCGTGCAGCTTGGCCAGCGCGCGCTGGCCGATGTCCTTGCGGTAGGACATTCCCTCGAAGCGGATCTTGCCGATCGCCTCGTAGGCCCGCTGCACGGCGGCGTCGAGGTTGCTGCCGAGCGCGGTGACGCCGAGCACGCGCCCGCCGACCGTCACGACCTTGCCCTCGCGGATGGCGGTGGCCGCGTGGTAGACGATCACGTCCGGCTCGTTCTTGAGCGCGTCGAGGCCGTGGATCTCCTGGCCCGTCTCCGGCGCGTCGGGGTAGCCCCTGGCCGCGAGCACCACGCACGCCGCGGGCTCCTTGACCCAGTCGATCTTCGATTCCTTCAGGTGCCCTTCGGCCACGCCCGTCAGGATCGGGACCAGGTCCGAGCGCATGCGCGCCATGATGACCTGGGTCTCGGGATCGCCGAAGCGGGCGTTGAACTCCAGCACCCGGGGGCCCGCGTCGGTGATCATGAGGCCGGCGTAGAGCACGCCCTGGTAGCGCCGGCCCTCGGTCGCGAGGCCGCCCACCGTGGGCAACACGATCTCCTGCATGATCTGCTTGTGGATGTCCACGTTGAGGATGGTCGATGGGGAGACGGTGCCCATGCCGCCGGTGTTGGGTCCCCGGTCGCCGTCGAGGGCCCGCTTGTGGTCCTGCACGGAGACCATCGGCACCACCCGCGCGCCGTCGGAGAAGACGAGGAAGGAGATCTCCTCGCCGTCGAGGAACTCCTCCATCACCACCTTGGCCCCGGCCACGCCGAACTTCTTCTCCGTCATGATCTCGGCCACGGCGTCCTTGGCCTCGGCGGCGTTGTTCACGACCAGCGTACCTTTGCCCGACGCGAGCCCGTCGGCCTTGATCACGAACGGGAACCCGAACGGCTTCTTCTTGACGAAGGCCTCGGCCTCCTCGGCGGAGGCGCAGATCTCGTAGCGCGGGGCGGGGATGTTGTGGCGGTGCATGAACTCCCGCGCGAAGGCCTTGGAGCCCTCGATCTCGGCGGCCGCCCGGCTAGGGCAGAAGATCGGCAGCTCGCGCCGGTGGAACTCGTCGGCGATGCCGAGCACCATCGGCAGCTCGGGCCCGACCACGGTGAGGTCGGCTCCGATCGTCTGGGCGAAGTCGGCCAGCTCGACGATGTTCGAGGTCTCGATGGGGACGCAGTCGGCGAGGGCGGCCATGCCCGCGTTGCCCGGAGCGCAGTAGACCTCCTTGACGAGCGGGCTCTGGCGGATCTTCCACACGAGGGCGTGCTCCCGCCCCCCGTTTCCGACCACCAGGACCTTCATCGGGGCTTGCTCGGGCTCATGAAGTCGGCTGGAACCGGCGAAGTCTGGCACGCGCCCGCTTTGACTGTCAACGACGGCGTGACGGCGGTCACCCCGGCGCGCCCTCTGCTATCCTAGGCCGCAAGCCTGTGGCCCGCATCGTTCCCCTCACGCCCACGGTGGACCTCACGACCCGCCGCGGGACGCTCCTCGTCGGGAGCCGGCTGCGGCGCGCCGACCGGTATCTGCTCGCCGTCGACCTGTACTCTCACCTCCGCGAGAGCCATCCCGAGACGCATCTCGGTTACTGGGTCTTTCCGTTGCCGGAAGGGGAGGCGCTCACCACCATCGGCCTGGACTTCACGACCATCGGCCCCGGCTCGGTGTGGAAGGAGACCGCGATCGGGCGGCAGCCGGCGATCGACTCGTGGCACAACCCGCGCTACGTCTTCGACCCCGTCGTGGGCATCCAGCTCGTGCTGCGCGACCGCCGGGGGCGGGTGGTGGAGAACCGCTTCGTGGGCGCGAGAGTGACGGATCCCGACGTCCTCCGCTCCTACTACCAGCGCGTGCACGCGGGGCACGGCTACACGCCCGCCGAGCCGTTCCTCTTCGAGCTGCACGCCGCGATGCTGCGCAAGCTGGCGCGGATCTTCCGCACGGAGATCCCGCCGGGCGCGCGCGTCCTGGACGTGGGCTGCGGGCGGAGCCTCTTCACCGAGATCCGTCCGGACTGGCCGTTCATGATCGTGGCCGCCGACGTGGAGCACGGGCTGCTCCGCGAGCGCCGGCGCGAGTTTCCCAGCGTGCAGTGGGTGGTGGCCGGCGCCCACCCGCTGCCCTTCCCGGACGAGGCCTTCGACGCGGTGTTCGCCGGGGAGCTCATCGAGCACCTGGTGGATCCGCGTGATGGCCTGGCCGAGTTCAATCGCGTGCTCCACGGGGGGGGACTGCTCGTCCTCACGACCCCCAACCGCCGACGCCTCGCCAACGTCGTCGACGGCTCCGATCGGCCCTACAGCCCCGACCACCTGAGCGAGGTGAGCTACGACGAGGCGCACGGCCTGCTGGGCGCGGCGGGCTTCGAAGTGGAGCGCGCCAGCGGCCTCCACCTCGAGCTGATGCTCAACTGGTTTTCGTCCCAACCGAAGCTGGACCGGCTGCAGCGCGGCTGGAACCGCCGGTGGGCGGTGCCCCTCATGCGCGCCCTGCTCGCGGCGGGCGCCCTCGCGCCGCGCTACAGCCTCGACCTGATCTTCGTCGCCCGAAAGAAGCGCCCCGGACACGTGGGGATGGCCGTGGGCAGAAGCGCTTTCTGAGCGTCACCAGCGCGCCGGCGCGGGCCCGGGCCGCGGGCGCGGCGGCCGCCGTCCTCTGGCTCCTCCTCGGCCTGCGGTGGTTCGACGCCGCCGCGGGCTGGCGGCCGGCCTGGCTCGACCGGGTGCCGCCGGGCATGCTCGGGGGCGCGGTGCTGATCGCGCTCGCCCTCTCGCTCCCCGGCCGGTGGCGCGAGCTCGCGCACGACGTGAAGGGCCCGCGCGGAGGGCGGCTGCTCGTGGTCGGCCTCGCCGTCCTCTTTCGTCTCCCCCTCGCCGGGCAGGGAGCCGCCGCGTACGTGACGCCCGACGGCGCGCTGTCGGGGATCGTCGCCCTCCACCTCCGGGAGGGGACGGAGCACCTCGTCTTCGTTCCGCAGGTGCCGTACAGCGGCAGCCTGAAGTCGCATCTGACGGCGCCGCTGGCCGCCGTCATCGATCCCGCGCGCGCGTTTGCCCTGGTCTCGGTGGCCTTCTACGCGGCGTTCGTCGCCGCGCTCTATCGGCTGGCGCTCCTCGCCGGCGGCACGGCGTGGTCCGCGGTGGCGGCCGGCCTCTACGCGGCCTTCGCGCCGGCCTTCGTCACGCGCTACAGCCTCAGCAACGACGGCAACTACGTCGAGGTGCTCGCGCTCGGCACGTGGGCGCTCGTGATGGCGGGGCGCTGGCGACGCGAGGACCGGGCCACCGATCTGCTCGCGCTGGCCACCGGGCTGCTGCTCGGCCTCGCGTTCTGGTGCCACATCCTGGCCGTGATCCACGGCGCGGCCATCGCGCTCTGGGCCCTCGTCGCCGCGCCGCGCCGGGCCCTTCGCGCCGCGCCCTCGGCGCTGCTCGGCTTCGTGCTGGGCGACTGGCCCGGCCTGCTGTGGAACGCCGCCCACGGCTGGGAATCGTTCCAGTACCTGGTGCCTGGGCGCGTGGGCGGCGGGGATCCGGTGACCGGGCCGGGCGTCGCGGCCCGAGCCTGGCGGCTGATCGCCGATCAGGCGCGGGTGCTCCTCGGGTACGACCCGGGTTACTCCGCGGTCGTCGACCTCGTCTTGAGCGTGACGGCCGTCCTGGCGGTGGGGGTGGCCATCGTCGCGACCGTCGCGGCGGCGCGCGAAGCGTGGCGGCGGCGCTCGGCGGAGCTGGCTCTGCTTCTCGTGCTCACCGCCGTGAACGTGCTCGTCGCGCTCGTGGCTCTGCCCCAGATCGAAGGCAACCCGCGCTATCTCCAGTTCCTCATGGCGCCGCTTCCGGTCTTCATCGCCCTCCTCCTGGACTCGCCGGGCCGGCGATGGCTCATGGCGCTGCTCGTGGCCTTCGGCGCCGCCGGCTCGCTGGCCCAGGCCCCCGGCGCCTTCCGGGCCGATGCGCAGTGGCGCCGCTTCGTCGCCGACCTCGAGCAGGCGGGCGTCCGCTGGTGCGAGACGGACTTCCACCTCGCCACCAAGATCAACTTCCTCTCGCAGGAGCGCGTGGTCTGCTCGTCCAAGCTCGGCCCGGTGACGACGGAGTATTTCTTCGAGTACCGCCGGCGGGTCGAGGCCGCCCCGGAGGCGGCGCTCGTCGCAGTGAACCCGACCGCGGCCGAGAAGCTGGAGCGCCGGCTCGAGCGGCTGGGCGTGACCTACGAGCGGCGCGACCTCATGAAGCCGGTGCTGCTGCGGCTGTCGCGCAAGGTGGAGCCGGAGGAGCTCTTCCCCGGCCGCGAATTCCCGCTGCGCTGAGGGCCGAAGGCATCCCCTCTCCCGGAAAGGGAGAGGGGCAGGGGTGAGGGTCCGCCGCCGGCGCTATCATCTAGACGTGGCTCGATGAGTCTGTCCTTGCTGACGCTTGCGCTCCTGGCCGCTCCTTCCGCTGCCGCCTGTCCCGCATCGGAACGCGTCTACGACTCGGCGCCGCGCGACCCCAACGCCGATCCCGTTCACGGCTTCTGGTACCGGAACGCGGACCGCACCCTGTGGGCGGTCGTCCCCAAGGATGGGTGGCGTGTCGGCCGCAACAAGAGCTACTGGGTCCGCCCGCCGGGCACGACGCTGACGATTGCGGGTCGGCGGATTGGAGCCGACCCAACGCCACTGCGCGCGCGCATCCCGTGCTGTTATCCTACGGGCTTCCAGATCGTCGGCCTCGACTTCCCGGCGAAGGGGTGCTGGGAGGTGAGCGCCACCGCCGGCCGCAGCGCGCTGGTGTTCGTCACCGAGGTCAAGCCCTAGACCTCGCGGAGCTGGAACTCACCGCCTTCCGCGTGGACGACGAACAGCGCGTCGAAGCCTTCCTCGGGGCGGGGCGGCTCGAGCCGGGCGCGGGAGACGTGGATGGCGACGTCGGGGACGCGCGCCTTGCCCTCGCGGGCCCGGTTCCGCGCCAGGCACTCCCTGGCGGTCGCGTCGAAGAAGTAGCCGACCACCTTCGCGCCGGCGGCGCGCGCGGCCGCGACGAGCGGCGCGCGGTCCGCGACCCTGAGGTTCGTGTTGTCGGCCACGGCCGAGCGGCCGGTGGCGAGGGCCCGAGCGATGAGGGAAAGCTGGCGGGCGTTGCGGTCCCGCGCGCTGCCCATCAGGTCCTTGCTCACGTGGACGTGCCCGGGCAGGCGCGCGTGCACGAAGGTCGTCTTGCCCGCGCCGGGAAGGCCGACGAGGATGGCCAGCTCCACCGGCGGCCGGTCGCCGTTCACTCCCCGCCCTGCAGGACGCGCCGGTAGACCTCGCGGGCGGGCAGGCCCAGCGCTCGCGCCACGGCCTTGACCGCCTCCCGCCGCGGGCGGCCCTCCGCGGTGAGGCGCGCGAAGAGCGCCTCCGCGGACTCGGTGACCGCCGGCCCCTCGGCCGCCCCCCCCACGACGAGGACGATCTCGCCGCGGACCGCCGCTTGCTCGGCGAGGTGTGCCCGAAGCTCCGCGAGCGTGCCCCGCCGGTACTCCTCGTGCAGCTTGGTCGCCTCGCGGCAGAGAAACGCCGGCCGGTCGCCGAGCGCCTGCCGCATGTCGTCCAGGCTCGCGAGCGCCCGCACGGGGGACTCGTAGAAGACCAGCGTCTCCCGCGCCGCCGCCAGCTCCGCCAGGGCCGCGCGGCGCGCGCCGGAGCGCGGGGGCAGGAAGCCGACGAAGAGGAAGCGGTCGGTGGGCAGGCCGGAGACCGACAGCGCGGCCACCGCCGCGCTGGGGCCCGGGACCGGCACGACGGGCAAGCCCTCCGCGCGCGCGTCGCGCACGAGCCGGTAGCCGGGGTCGGAGATCCCGGGCGTTCCCGCGTCGGAGACGAGCGCCACGTCGCCGCCCCTCCGGATCACGTCCAGGACCCGCGCTCCCTTCCACCTTTCGTTGTGCTCGAAGTAGGAGGTGGTCGGGGTGGTGATGCCGTGGGCCTTCAGCAGGCCGGCGGTCCGCCGCGTGTCCTCGCAGGCGATGAGCGTCGCCTCGCGCAGCACGCGCAAGGCGCGCAGCGTGACGTCCTCGAGGTTGCCGAGGGGTGTCGCGACCACGTAGAGCGTCCCGGGGCGCTCCGTCATGGCCGTGCTACGATCCGGCGCGGTGGGGGAGAGGGCCGCGGACGCCGCCACGACGGCCGGACGCCGGGCCGCGGCGGCATGCGCCCTCCCGCTGTGGGTCCTCGGAGCCGACGCCTGGTTCCACGGGCCGATCCTCCACGGCCGGCTGGGCGCTGCCGCCGCCCTGCTGCTGCTCCTCGCCGCCGCGGTTGCGGCGGCCATCGCCCTCCGCGCCGCGGGCGGGCCGCGCTTCGACCGGCGCTTCGCCGTCGCGACCGCCGCCGTGTGCCTGCTCGCGACCGTGGTGCGCCTGCCGGCCCTGGCCGCGCCGGGCAGCCTCATCTCCTCCGACAGCGCGGTGGCGGGCATCATCGCACAGGAGGTGCGGGCGGGGCAGCTTCCCCCGCCGATCTACGCCCCCGGGTTCCCGTACGAGGGGACGCTGAAGGCGCAGCTCACGGCGCTCCTCGGCCGCATGTTCCCGGGCGCGGGCACGCCGCTGCTGTACGCCGTGTGCTCCCACCTCTTCTACCTGGTCTGGACGGCGGCGGTCATGCTGCTGGCGACGGACCTCGGCGGCCTCCGCGCGGCGCTCGGCGCGGGTCTGTTCATGGCCATCCCGCCCCGCTTCCTGATGGCCTTCTCCCTCAACAACGTCGGCCAGTACCCGGAGGTGAACGCGCTCGGCACGCTGGGCCTCGCCCTCATGACGGCGAGCCCCGGGCTGATCCTGCCCGGGTTCCTCATCGGGCTGGCCGTGTGGCAGCAACTCCTCGGCATCTACTTCGTGATCGTGGCCGCCGTCGCGATCGCCTTCACACCTGAGTGGCGCCGCGCCGGGCGGGTGGCCGGCGCTCTCGCCGGTTTCCTGGCCGGAAGCTATCCGGTGTGGGCGTGGAACGCCGCGCACGGCTGGGCGACGTTCGATTTCTTCCGCCGGGGCGGCAAGGAGCCGGCGGCGCGGCTGGCCGGGCTGCCCGAGCGTCTCGGCCAGACGATGAGCGTGAGCTTTCCGAAGATGTTCGGCCTGACCGATGCCGGCGTGCCGGCCACGCTGGCGACCGCGCTCGGCCTCACGTTGCCGCTGCTGGTCCTGATCATGCTGTGGGCGCGCCGGCGCGACGCGCTCGACGGCCGGGGCCGCCGCGCGGTGTCTCTCGCCGTGCTGCTCTTCGTGGTCGTGGTGGCCGTCTTCTGCGTGTCGAAGTTCAGCTACCGCGGCCTGCGCCGCCCGCGCTACCTGATCCCGATCTACACCTCGACCGCGGTGGCCCTCGGCTGGGGCCTCGACGCGCTCGCCCGGCGTTCGCGGCTGGCGGCGGCGACGGCCGCGCTGGCCGTCGTGGGCCTGGACGGGGCGGGCCTCGTGCCCTGGCTGCGCGGGCGCGCGCCGGTGGAGGCGGCCGACGAGGCCTTCCTGCAGAAGGCGGATGAGCTCGGGATACGCACCGGGTACACCGGCTTCTGGATCGGGCCGCGGTTCTCGTTCCTTTCCGAGGGCCGCGTGGTGCTGTCCGGGGAACTGGGGCCGGACGTCTCGTGGGTCCATCCCGCCCATGCGGACCGCGTGCGGTCCGACGGGCCCGATGCGCTCGTGCTGGATCAGCCCGACCTCGTGCGCGCGCTGGAGCGCCGGCTGGACGCGCTGGGGGTGCGTCACGAGCGAGCCGACGTCGCCGGGTTGACGATCCTGCACCGGTTTTCCCGTGCGGTGAGGCTCGAAGAGCTGGCTGGATACGACGGGGAGGAGGCGCCGGCCAGGGCCGATCGGGAGGAAAAGCCCGAGGACCCAACTAATTGATATAGAAGTTTTTAGCCCGGAACGCCGTCGCTGGCCGTTGCAAGATTTGTCAATGCACGCGACAATCCTCGTATGCCGCTGAGCCGCAATTATTTCCTTGACACTCGTCTCGGGATCCGCCTAGGATCCCTGCCGATCTGGGCGCCGTGACCCGCCCCCGATCGGAGGAATCGGCTCCATTTCACAGACAAAATCTCCAAAGAGTAGGGGGTGTTCACGTCTTGGCCGAGATCAAATTGCAGGAGGGTGAGTCGATCGAAAACGCCCTCCGGCGCTTCAAGCGTAAGGTCCAGCAGGAAGACATCATCAAGGACATCAAGAAACACAGCTTCTATCTGAAGCCGGGCGACAAGCGCCGCGCCAAGCAGGCGCTGGCCCGGAAGAGGAACCGGAAGAAGATCCGCCGCGAGACCGAGTAGGCCGTAGCCGGATCCGCCCGCGGGAGGCCGCGGGGCTCTCTGGGGGCACCGAGTGCCCCCAGAGCTCAAAGGGCGAGCGTCGGGAGCCGAGAGCTCCCGCGCGAGCGAAATGCGAGAGGACATGGAGTACCGAGACAAGACGCTGGTTTGCGTCGAGTGTCATCAGCCGTTCATCTGGACCGCGGGCGAGCAGCTCTTCTACGCGGACAAGAACTTCAAGAACGAGCCCAAGCGCTGCAAGGAATGCAAGGCCAAGCGCAACTCCCGGCTGAATCATCCCCAGCGCGAGCGCGTCGAGACGACGGCGACCTGCTCCCAGTGCGGCAAGGAGACGACCGTCCCCTTCAAGCCGACACAAGGACGGCCGGTCTACTGCAAGGAGTGCTTCCAGCAGCGCAAGGCCGCCGCCGTCTAGCCTTCTCCTCCCTCCCAGGTAGCTTCCGCGCCGGGCACCCTGCACCCGGTCCGCCCGGTCACTCGACGAGGGTCTACGTGTGCTCGCCCGCGGCGGCAGCCTGCACGGCCGTCACCGCGATGACGTCGACGATGTCGTCTTCATTCAAACGCGGTGTGACGCTTGTCCGGAAGGCCCGCGTCACACCTGAGAGCCGCGTCCTCGGCGGCGCCCGTCGTCGATTTCCGCCTTCGCGGGAGTGAATCCCGCTCAGGCGGGAAGGAAGCGCCGCCTGCGGGCGCTCCAACAGCGGTGCCATGGCTCAGCCGCTCGCCGCTTGAACCGCAGTGATGGCAATGACGTCCACGATGTCCTCGACCGAGCAGCCGCGCGAGAGGTCGTTGGCGGGCCTGGCCAGGCCCTGAAGGATGGGCCCGAGGGCGCGCGCCCCCGCGATCCGCTCCACCAGCTTGTAGCCGATGTTCCCCGCATCCAGGTCGGGGAAGACGAGGACGTTGGCCCGACCGGCGACCGGGCTGCCCGCCGCCTTGCTCGCCCCCACCGCGGGCACCAGGGCCGCGTCGAGCTGAAGCTCCCCGTCGGCGGCCAGGTCCGGGACCCGCGCGCGCACGATGCGGGCCGCCTCCGCCACCTTGCGGGAGCGAGGATGGTCGGCGCTGCCCTTCGTGGAGAACGACAGCAGCGCCACCCGCGGCGCCGTGTCCAGGAACCGGCGCGCGTTCTCCGCGGCCAGCATCGCGATCTCGGCCAGCTCCGCGGCCGAGGGCTCGGGGATCACCCCGCAGTCGGCGAAGACGAGCGCGCCACCCTCGCCCAGCTCCACGCGGGGCGTCAGCATCAACATGAAGGACGAGAGGCGGGAGACCCCGCTCCTCACGCCGATCCCGCGCAGGGCGGCCCTCAGCGTCTGCGCCGTCGTCGACACCGCTCCCGCCACGAAGCCGTCGAAGCGCCCGGCGGCCACGCCGAGGGCGGCCCACAGCAGCGGATCGGCGAGGTGCTCGCGGGCCTCCTCGGCCCCGATGCCGCGGTGCCGGACCCGCTCCACGTACGCCCGCAGCGCCGCCTCGACCTCGCGGCCCTCCCGGGGGACGGCTTCGACGCCCACACCGTCCAGATCGACGCCCAGCTCACGGGCCTTCACCCGCACGTTCTCGGGCTCTCCCAGGAGGGTCACCCGCGCCAGGCCCTTCCGGGCGGCGACGGCCGCCGCCTGCAGCGTGCGGGCGTCGGTGCCCTCGGGCAGGACGACGCGGCGGCTGGCCTGGCGGGCGTGCGCGTGCAGGCGCTCGCGGAGATCCATCGCGAAGGCGCACGCTAGCACACATGGGCCCCGCGTTGACAGCCGTGGAGGCGCTGTGATAGCGTGACCGCTTCTCGCAAGTAACTGTCGCCGCAGGGAGAAAGCGCCATGAAGATCGTCGAGCGCCAGGTCGGTGACGTGACCATCCTCGACCTCCACGGGAAGATCCTGATCGGCGAGGGCGACGACGCCCTCCGCGACGCCGTGACGAGGCTGGTGGACGGCGGGAAGACCAGGATCATCCTCAACCTCGCCGACGTCCCCTACGTCGACTCGGCCGGCCTGGGCGAGATCGTGCGCTGCTACACCACCGTCAGCCGCAAGGGCGGCAAGCTGAAGCTGCTGAACCTGACCAAGAAGATCCAGGACCTGCTGGCCATCACCAAGCTCCTCACCGTCTTCGAGACGTACGACTCCGAAGAAGAGGCGGTCCGGAGCTTCTAGGAAGCCCTGCGGGCGATCCTCGTCTCGCTGCGTCCGCACCAGTGGACGAAGAACCTGCTGGTGTTCGCGGCGCTCGCCTTTTCGAAGCACCTGTTCGAACGCGGCCCCCTGCTGCGCTCGGTTCTGGCCTTCGCGCTCTTCTGCGCGCTCTCCGGAGCCGTCTATCTCCTGAACGACGTCGCCGACGTGGAACGGGACCGGCTCCATCCCGTCAAGCGCCGGCGGCCGATCGCCCGCGGCGATCTGTCGGTCCGGACCGCGGCCCTGACCGCGGTGGG
>Ga0114129_10010862_pt1 | contig 12974 bp, 11 predicted proteins | sample RhiMetdeltSRZDD1_FD_80071 | JGI IMG/M metagenome (GOLD analysis project Ga0114129, IMG submission 80071) | Populus rhizosphere microbial communities from Tennessee, USA - Rhizosphere MetaG P. deltoides SRZDD1 (version 2) (version 2) | ecosystem: Host-associated > Plants > Roots > Rhizosphere >...
CGCCACCGTCTTGCCGTTGCGCAGATCGATCACGGTTCGGGTAGTGTCGTCCTGATCGTGGTCGTCGTTGCGATCGATCGATAGCCGATGTTCGATCGCGACGTACGGTCCCAGAACGTTGAGAATGTCCGTCTCACCAACGGCCGTAATGTCGACGTTATCCTCCGGATCGTCGTCGGGGCCTAGTGCGGGGGCGGCGGGATGCTGTTTGTGGTACAGCTCGGCGAGGTGGACAATCGCCGTGTCTTCGTAGATCAACGTCGAATCGCCTGTCGCCAGATCGCGCCGGAAGATGCGCTCGCCGCTCAACAGTGCCTTGGGGTATGAGCGATCGACTTCGCCGACGAAGAGCTCATAATAGCGGCCACCCGTCCGTGCGAGGATGAGGGGCGAGCCACGAACCCTGAGGCCCGAGTTGTCGCTGCGGACCCAATAGGTCTGATCCCCCGCTGAGACCAGGAATTCGGCCAGCGGAGGCGGTGGAGGCGGAAGCGCGCAGCCGACGGTGATCGCTGCGACGAGGAGCGTAAGGTGACGCATCAATGCCAAATATAGGGGGGTGTTAAAGTGGGGGTCGACGAGGAGCCAGTCTGTCGCGCGAGTGACAGCGAAGCACCGGTCGGCATCACGACGTTCATGGGACCAATTACGCAACCGGGCAGTACTAAAGGTTGCGATATCGGCTTTTTTTCGCCGCGGTCTTATTAGATTGGACCGTCCTTCTCCAGTCCCAGAACACTCGAAGATGCGTTCCAGTTACTACACCCTCGCGTCGGCTGCGATGGCGGCTACGCTCACGCTTGCGTGCACCGGCGCCCACGAGGCAGGCGCCAGGAGCGCAACCCCCGAAGTCCAGGCTGCAACCGTTGCGCGTCTTCCGGGAGTCCCGGTATCAGCGCAGGCCGACACGGATACCACGAAACGACAGGTCGTCGTCGGCTCACATCCGACGCCGCCGGTTCTGGATTCCCTCATCAAGGGAACACTGCCGGCTCGCGGACTCTACGTTTTCCGGTTCGCCGCCAATCCACGTCGGATGAAGCATCTCATCGGCATCGCGGACTCGACCGAAATCAACGCTTTCATCATTGACGTCAAGGACGAGTTCGGGCTCAACTACGAGTCCAGCGACCCGATGGTGAAGAAGAACGCCGGGACACAGGTCAAGGCGCACAATCTTCAGGCGCTCGTCGATACGATTCGCGCGCACGGAATTCTTCCGGTCGCTCGCATCGTCGTATTCAAGGATTCAGTGACTGCACGCAACAATCCCGATCACACCATCAGGAAGGCGGATGGCAGCGCGTGGCGCGACAAGAAGCGCCAGACGTGGGTGAACCCGTACGCCAATGCGATCTGGGAATACAATTTCCGCGTCGCTGAAGAGGCGATCAAAATGGGATTCGGGGAGATCCAGTTCGATTACATCAGATTCCCGGAGCCATTCAGGAGTCTGCCGCAACAGGTTTTCCCCGAGCAAGCCGGCCGCTCCAAGCCGCAGGTGCTCGCCGAATTTCTCAAGACCGCGCGTGCGCGCTTCGCAAAACTCGGCGTGAGAACCACCGCCGATATTTTTGGTCTGGTCACTACTGTTGGAGGGGCGCTCGAGGTGGGCCAGCAATGGGAGCACGTTTCGCCCAACGTCGATGTCGTACTGCCGATGGTCTATCCTTCGCACTATCCGCCGGGCTCGTTTCAGCTCCCGCGCCCGAACGCCGCGCCCTACGACGTGATTCACATCGCGATCTCTCGTGCGCGCGAGCGTGACCAAAAGCTCGGCATCACGGGGGACCACATTCGTCCCTGGCTGCAGGCGTTCAGCCTCGGCAAGCCGCCCTACGGTGCGCACGAGATCGAGGAACAAAAGCGCGGGGTCTACGACTCGGGATATGACGGCTGGGTAATGTGGGAGCCGGGGTCTCGCTACGACAAATTCATCCCCGCGTTCGAGAAGACCTTCGTGTCCCGCAAGAAAGTGCCACCCGTACCGCGGCCCGCGAACCGACTCGACTAACTGCTGCGGACTGCGGACACGGGAACCGGGTAATACACGCCTTCCGGGTTGACGCGGTAAGAGGCAGGAGTAGCACGGGTGCCCGGTACCAGGAAAGCTGAGAGCCCAACCTGGCAACAGGCACCGGTGCTACAGGCACCTCTCACCGCGTCAACCCGGAAGGCGTGTAAAACTCGGACGAGTTTTTTCCCCCCTTCACTATATCTTTGCCCGATATGACGACCACCGTCTCCATCAACGGCATGTCGTGCGTTCACTGTGTTCGCGCGGTATTCACTTCTCTCGCGGGAGTCGAGGGAATCAAACGCGCTGATGTCTCGATCGGCCGCGCCGTAATCGAGCACGATGGTACCGTAACGCCGGAACAGATTCGCGACGCGATCGCGACCGCCGGCTACGAAGCAGCTGATTTCACAACCGACCGGCGGTCCCTGCCGATTGCGCCATGATGACACCGACGCATAACGCTCCGGTCGATACCGACAACGAGCGCACGCTCGGCGCGCTGCTGGCGCCCGACATCCTCGAGCTGCTCGAGGAGAATCCGGAAGCAATCAGCGCCGAGACCGAAGAGCTGCACGCGAGAGATCTTGCCGACGTAGCCCAGACTCTGCCCCGCGAGCTCGTCGCACCGTTCCTGTCGGCGCTGCCCGTCGAGCGGGCCGCCGACGTGCTGGAGTATCTCAACGAGGAGCTGCGCGCAGAGATCCTCGAGACGATGAATGTCCGCCAGGCGGCGGAGCTCGTCACGGAGATGACTCCGGATGATCGCGCCGACACACTGGAGACGCTCGAGGAAGAGAGCGCTGAAGGAATTCTCGCCGAGATTCCGGCCGAGGAACGGGCGGAGACCGAAAGGCTCCTCGCCTACGATCCGGATTCCGCCGGCGGATTGATGACGACGGAGTTCGTCTCCGTCTCGCAGGAGACTCCCGTCGAAGAAGCTCTCGCCGCTGTCAGGCGCATTGCCAGGTCCGAAAGACTCGAGGCGATGAACACGATCTACACCACTGATTCAGCGGGCCGGGTGCAGGGCGTGATGTCGCTGCGCGAATTGCTCGCCGCACCCGAGGGCGGCAAAGTCTCAGACGTTGCGTGGCAGGAAGTGCAAACCGTTCCCGTCACTGCCGATCGCGAGGAGGTCGCGAGAAAGGTGCGCGAGTACGCCCTCGTCGCGGTGCCAGTCGTCGATGAGAACGGCGTCATCCAGGGTGTCGTCACCGTCGACGACGTCATCGACGCGCTCGTCGAAGAGCACACGGAAGACGTGCAGCGATTCGGCGGAATGGAAGCGCTGGAGATGCCGTACACGCAGATCGGTTTCTTCTCGATGATCGGCAAGCGCGCGCCGTGGCTGGCGGCGCTTTTCCTGAGCGAGATGCTCACGACGACAGCGATGGGACACTTTCAGGGTGAGCTGGAGAAAGCGGTGGTGCTCGCGCTGTTCGTGCCGCTGATCATCAGCTCGGGTGGCAACTCCGGCTCTCAGGCAACTTCGCTGATCATCCGCTCACTGGCTCTCGGCGAGATCAAGTTGCGGGATTGGTGGAAGGTCGTACTGCGCGAGCTGCCCTCGGGTCTCCTGCTCGGCGCCATTCTCGGTACGCTCGGAATCGGGCGGATTCTGTTGTGGCAACACCTCGGACTGGCGGATTACCCGCATCCAAACCTGCTCGCGCTGACGGTCGGTTTTGCGCTGGTCGGCGTCGTTACGTTCGGCTCGCTCTCCGGATCCATGTTGCCGTTCATTCTTCAGCGACTTGGCTTCGATCCTGCCAGCGCATCGGCTCCCTTTGTCGCCACGCTCGTCGACGTCACTGGCCTCTCGATCTACTTCTACGTCGCGCTCCTGATTCTTCGCGGGACGCTCTTGTAACGAGATCTTCGCCCCGGTCAGTCGGCTAGGGTCCTCACGCGACAACGCGAGCTCGGGCGTGCACCGATGGAGCGCGGTCGGGCGGATACGCTGCTCACTGACGAGAGTCGGCGGCATCTAAAGATCTAGGGAGGGAGGGAGGCGAGAGCGTTCCCTGAAAAGGTCGCGCAGACCCGCCCATCTCTGATCGCCACTCATATGGATGTCACACCGAAGCGGGGCGAGAAGCTTTTCAGGGAATGCTCTCGCCGACCGACCGCGCCGCGATCTCTACTAGCGCCAGCGGAGACGTGGCGGTGGCGGATTCACCCGAGCGCGCTACAATAGTGGCGCGCATCTCAAAGGAGCGAACTGAAATGACGACCACGATTCAAAAGCTGGCCGCGGTTTTCGGTGTCCTGTTTATCATCGTAGCGATTGTCGGATTCCTGGCGCCAGGCGGCATGTTCATGCAGCCGAGCGATCCGGCGATGGCAGCCAAAGCACTTGGCATGTTCCCCGTGAATCTGCTGCACAACATCGTGCACCTGCTGTTCGGCATCTGGGGGTTGGCCGCTTCGCGCAGCTGGAGCGGATCGAAATCGTTCTTCGTCTGGGTCGGCGTGATCTACGCGATTCTGACCGTACTCGCCTTCGTCTCCCCGAGCGGATTTGGACTGGTCCCGCTCGCCGGACCGGACATCGGCCTGCACTGTCTGCTCGCGATCGTGATGCTGGGAATCGGTCTCACCGCCAAGCCCGTCGCGTCCGCGATGCCGACGGTCTAGTCTCGAGCGTCGCGCGGGAGTGAAGGTAAGAAGAGGCCGGATCTGACGATCCGGCCTCTTCGCATCGCGTGGGTGGAGAGTGCGATCTCAGGGTAGGGAGGCGAGGAGCGTTCTCTGAAAAGGTCGCGCAGCCCCGCGTCATCTCGAATTGCAAACTACACGGCTTTCGCGAGGAAGCGGGGCGAGAAGCTTTTCAGAGAACGCTCCTCGCCGACCGACGCACGAGATCTACTGCGTCGCCCCGACTTTTGCCGTCGTCGAACTGGAGCCCGCAGGGGCGGGCGGAACAGCTGGGCCCCCAGTTGAGCGCCGCTTCCCGCGATCCATTTGCGCGACGCTGGTGACGATACCCTGCTCCAGCCACGCGTGCTCACCGCGCAGCACTTCCTGAGAAAGTTTGTAGAGCGCAGGATCGTCCAGGCCGAATAACTGATCGAAATGGATGCGAATCCGCTCGCGCGCCTCGATGCAGAATACGTCGGCTAGTGCGATCGCTTCTTTCCGCCCCTGCTTTGCCAGCATCTGCGCCCGTGAGCACGCTGCCGACATCGCGAACAGCTCGGCGCCGATGTCTACGGCGCGGAAAAGTACCATTTGCCGGCGCTCGAGCTTTGGCCCGAAACGCACCATGGCGTGAAATATCGAACGGCCGAGATGTCTGGTGGCGCGCTCGATGTAACGCACGTGGCGCGCGAGCTTGCCGAACTCGCTGTACCTGTTCAGTCGGCCGATGTTCAGCCACCGCGATGGGTACCACGTGAGATAGAACGGAGTAGCCTTGGCCAAAGCGGCCAGCTTCTCTTTGAAGCTCGTTTCCGGGCTGACGATGTTGAACGCGAGCTTGAAGTGGTAATCCACCGCTTCGCGCGCAATGAACAGCCTCATGATCTCCGACGATCCCTCGAAGATCAGATTGATGCGGAAATCACGCATCGCCCGCTCGACCGGGATCGCCGGCTCGCCGCGACGCGCCAGCGATTCCGCCATCTCATAGCCGCGACCGCCGCGGATCTGCAGCGTGTCGTCGATGATCCTCCACCCAGCCTCGGTGTTAAATAGTTTGGCGATCGCTGCCTCGAGCCGGATGTCATAACCGCCTCGCTCGTAGAGCGCCGCCGACAGTTCAGCAACTGATTCCATCGCGAACGTGTACGCGGTCATGCGCGCGAGCTTTTGGGCGACCGCTTCGTGTTTGCCGATCGGTTGTCCCCACTGCACACGCTCGTTCGCCCACTTTCGAGTAATCGACACCATCTGCTTCCCGGCACCAGCGCAGCCGGCGGGAATCGTCAGGCGTCCGGTGTTGAGCGTGATCAACGCCAGCTTCAGCCCCTTGCCTTCGTCCCACAGCATGTTCTCGCGCGGAACCTTGACGTTGTTGAAGCTGATGACGCCGTTTTCGAGCGCTTTCAGTCCCATAAAGCGCAGGCGATGAACGACTTCGACACCGGGCGAGGAGGCTTCGACGATAAACGCTGTGATCTGCTTCTTCGGCTTGCCGTTGACGATCTTGTCCGGTGTCCTCGCCATCACCACGAACAACTCGGCACGCGTCCCATTGGTGATCCACAGCTTCTGGCCGTTAAGGATGAAGAATTTCCCATCCTCCGTTGCCGTTGCCGTCGTACGCATGTTGGCAGGATCAGATCCCGCATCGACTTCGGTGAGAGCAAACGCTGAGATTGCACCCTTGGCGAGACGCGGGAAGTACTTGCGCTTCTGCTCTTCCGTGCCGAACAGCTTTAATGGCTGCGGTACGCCGATCGACTGGTGCGCGGAAAGAAGGGCCGTAAGTGATCCGTCCTTCGACGTCACCATCTCGATTGCGCGGATATAACTCATCTGCGACAACCCGAGCCCGCCGTATTCCTTCGGAATCTTGATTCCGAAGGCGCCCATCTCGCGGAGCTCCTGCACTGTCGCCTCGGGAATCTCGCCGGTGCGGTCGATTTCTTCGGAGTCGACTCGCTCCATGAACGCGCGCAGCTTGTCCATGAACGGTTTCGCGCGCGCTTCTTCCGCCGCATCACCGGGCGGATGAGGATGAATCAGGTCGAGTCGGAATCTGCCGAGGAATAGCTCGCGGACGAAACTCGGATTCTCCCACTCGGTTTCGCGCGCGGCTTCCGCGACATCGCGCGCTTCCTTTTCGGTCGCGGTTTCAGTGGAGGGGACAACTATGTCACTCATGTGCGTCTGATAAAGATCACTAATCCAATAATAGAGATCGCCGCAAACGAAAACCACTGGATCGCGTAGTTGCGATATGGCCCTTCGTCGAGCGGCAACGGCTCAACGCGCGGAGGTGCGCTCGCAGATGCAGACGAATCGGTGAGCACGACGTAATAGTTTGCGATCGGATAGGGCAGAACCTTTTGCAGCTGTGCCCGGTTAAGGCGCCGGAATGCGTTCGGGCGAGCGGGGTTGGGCGCCGGGAACGGGCCCCGGGTCGGAAAGGTCTCGACGAATCCGTGTCCGTTTACGACGTCGGCTTCCCGCCACGGGTTCAGATCGATGGTGATACCATCCGGTGAATAGACCCAGCCGCGATTGACGAGCACGACGGTGTCTTTGCCGTTCCGCAGCAGCGGCGTGAGGATATTTACGCCCGGGGAGCCGTTGCGCTGCCGGAGCGTGAACACGATCTCGTGCGCGTGGTCGTAGTTGCCGGAGATGTGAACGCGGCGGAAGCGAGCCGCGTTGGTGTCGCGAGGAAGACCATCAAGCTCGACCTCCGGAGCAAACCGGCGGGCGGCGATCGACGCGTTCTGCTTTTCCCGCGCTGAGAGTTTTCCTAGCTGCCACACTCCCGCACCAATACAAAGGATCGCGAACGCGATCGCGAGGATGCCTAGAACAAGTTTTCGGTGCAATTACGTCCCGGCTGGTTTCGGAAGCGGAACGATAAGCACCCGATGTTTGTCGATCCACCATGCCCACGGCACGAATAGCCAGATTCCCATGGTCATCCACGCCAGTGCCCGCTCGCTGGGCGGAGGCGCATTGCTGGTGACGAAGAGCGCGACAAGGACGAGGACGTAAATCCACCATCCCCACCGCCCTATCTGGTCAGTCGGTCGCGTCGTGCGGTTGTACGCAGATACTCCGACAAGGAGGATCGTGAACTCGATGATGTACGTGAGCGACATCGAATTCCAAAGTCCCCAGCCAAATTTTGGACTCGCCCCGCCGGGCCAGAGAGGCAGCTCCTTCTGGTGCATTGGTAAATCGAGAAACCAGTGACTGGCGACGAGAAGTCCAACCACCCACGCACCACGGCCGTACCGTCGGAACACGAAATATCCGGCACCGATGAGCGCTCCCCACACTATCGCCATCAGCAGACTGTGCGAGAACGGGTAGTACGTGAACTGCAAATCACTGGCGACCATCAGACCAGGCACGATTCTCACTTGCTCGACACCGAGCAGCAGCAGAATAGGCCACAACTCGTCGAGAAACTCGCCCGCGAATACGAGCGTGCCGAGCGATGTTCGTGGTGCAGCCCGTTTCGCGGCTAGAGCGAGCCCGTAGTGTCCAAGAAACATCGTCCTGGTTCCTCAATTAGTCCGCAGTTCGGACTGGCCGTTGGTCCGGAAGCCTCAGTCCTCTTAGAACAGAGACATCTGCTCGCCCAGCAGATCCGGATTCACCGGCGTCTGGCCGACTTTGTACTGAAGGTCTCTCACCGTCGCCGGCGCGTGACCGGAGAACGTGTTCGCCACATATCCATAGATGTGGGACACTTTCTCTGACAGCTCGGCGATCGCATCGCTCCATAGATCGATCTCGTACGAGCGGTCCACCTGCACCCTCGTGTAATCGACGAGATCCCGATTGGGGCCCATCCACCTTATGTAGGCAAAGTCAGCCGTTGGGCGCGTTGCGAGGCTCACCATCAGCTTGCGCGGAATCCAGCGGCCATCGATCAGCGCCAGCGCGATGTTGTGTTCGCGTAGCAACGCCAACACGCCTTCCGTGATCCAGCCGCGGTGCCGGAACTCCAGCGCAATGCGCAGATCCTTGGGTGCGTGACCAATGAAATCCACGAGCGCGGGCAGCTCGCCGGGCTGGAAATCAGGTCCAGTCTGCACCAGGACAGGTCCGAGCTTCTCTCCCAGCTCACGCACACGATTGAAAAAAATCTCCGACGCGCCCGTTATGTCGCGCAGCCGTTGTTCGTGGGTGATTTCCTGCGGCAGCTTCAGCGCAAAGACAAAACCTTTGGGAGTGCGGTCTGCCCAGCTCCGTATCGTCGCTTCGGCAGGGGACGCGTAAAAGGTCGAATCGACTTCCACAGAGTCGAACGCACGGGCGTAAACGGTGAGAAAATCAGAGGGACGCGTGCCCGCCGGGTAGAAAGGACCGACCCAGGCGTCGTAGTTCCAGCCTTGGGTTCCCAGGTGAATCTCCGCGCTCATGACGTTCAATCGGAAGCCGCGGCAGTCGGATGTCAAGCGATGTCAGCGGTACGTCTCGAAAAAGCCGCTCCCCATCCCCATCAACGGCAGTCCATTCACTCGACCACTGAGCCGCGCCATTCCTTTCATCTGAATGAAGTACGGTTTCAGGCGCGCGCTGGCCAACGGATCGCCACGCTCGGCTCCGGCAGGCCGCGTGTCAGTCGCAATTGCGTCGTCGATTATCAGGTCGACGTGAAGTGTATCAGACCTACGTGCGTCAAAGAGTGTCGCGGTTGCGGGAACGCCAATCACTGCCTTTCCCAAACTCTCTTCGCATTTACGCATCCGTCTTCCCTCTTCCCTCTTCCCTCTTCCCGCCTCAATCATCCCGCATCCCTCGTACTCCACCGCCTGCGGCCGGAACACCGCGCGGAAACCCAACGAGTCGATCAGGTACACCAGCACCGGCGGAATTGAGGCGGCGCTGTCCGGCGGATAGACGCGCCCGTAGAGAAAGGTGTACTGACCTGCGCGTGACGCGCCCCAATCCCAGGTGACGTCCCGCCAGACACCCCAGTTGTGATCGTGGTATGACTGCGCGTCACTGAGCGATTCGCAAACAGCATCGACGCAAAGCGTACCGCTGGCGGTGGCGCGCAAGGCCGGCACCGTGTAGCCCGAGACAAATCCGCCCGAGCTCATCGACACCCCGGGGAAGTACGCGTAAGGCTCGGGGTGTACGCGCAGGTCGACAGAGATCCTGCCGCGTCCGTTTCGTTCCGGCGCACTTGCATGGACCTGATAATCGCCGTTCGCGAGCACCGTAACGCGAGAGCCGCCGAAAGTGAGATCGGCACTGTTCGTCGAAAAACGCACCCGCGATTTATCGAGAGTGTCGGTAAAGCGGCGAGTTGTCCCACCCTGCTCGCGCAGTGTTATGGCGACTTGCCCACCCCAGGTCGTGCTCGTCACATCACCACCGACGATGAATGAAATGAACGCCCACCGCCGCCTATCCGCGGACAGAACGTTGAAGTAGTGCCACTCCGCCCAGCTGTCACGATTGGTCACGCTGTCGCCGGGAAGGTGAAAGTGATCGATCTCGTTACGCAGCTCGAACGCCGTCGGCGCAGTCCACTTCCGATCGCCTTCATCGTTCTCCCACTTGCCCGCGATCAGTTCCGGTGCAGCGCCGACACTTCGCGTCGCCGCCGGAATCTCACCGCTCACATGGATGGCGTATTCCTTCCCATCCTTTGCGCGAAGGTAAAGAAGCCTGCCTTCGATCTGCGGCGCGACAGCGGCGACCGTGTTTGCATAACGAGGCGACGCCAACACTTGCCGATACAGGAATGAGGCGTGATCGATCGAGAAGAACAGACCGCCGATCCCGCCGGTCTTCATCACCTCGACATCGAGTCCCTCAGGCAGAACGGTAATGTTTCCGCCGCCGACCAGTTTCTCTTCACGCGCCTGCGTCAGCATCGCTTCTCCGATCGACAGCAACACGATCATCACTGCGACGCCTACGCCAAACCCGAAGAACATCAGCAGCGATCGCCACGGCCGATAAGTGAGATTGCGCAGCGCGAGCTGGCCGATCATCCGTCAACCACCTTGCCGTCGCGCATGTGAACCTTTCGCCGCGCCGCGCTGGCGAGATCCTCGTCGTGCGTCACCACGACCAGTGTCGTTCCATCCGCATTCAGTTTCTGGAATAGTGAGATGATCTCTGCACCCGTTTTCGCGTCGAGCTCGCCGGTTGGCTCGTCGGCGAGCAACAGCGCCGGCCGATTGGCGAGCGCTCGCGCAATTGCTACACGTTGTTGTTCCCCACCGGACATCTCCGACGGACGATGACGCTGCCTGTTCCCCAGCCCAACGTAAGACAGCAATCCGGCAGCGCGATCTACCCGTTCCCCCCTCGACAGACCTGCTTCTGCCATGGGCAGCGCCACGTTCTCGACTGCAGACAGGATGGGCATCAGATAGAACCGCTGAAAAACGAAGCCGATATTGCGTAGCCGGAACTGTGTCGCCTCGCGATCGCTCATGCTGTCGACGCGTCGACCATCGATCGTCACCGTGCCCGACGTCGGCTGATCGATCACGCCAATGAGGTTGAGCAGCGTCGATTTGCCGCAACCCGACGGACCAACAATGGCGACGTAATCGCTGCGATCGATGTCGAGACTCACACCCTGCAGCGCGTGCACACGCTCGGCGCCCAGTGCATAATCCCGACGAACATCCCGCAGCGAGATGATCGGACCGGCGTCGTTCACGCGATTGCCTCGCGTCGTAATGTCTGGGAGATCGGCAACGAAGCGGCTCGGAACGCTGGATAAACTCCGGCGCCAATTCCGCTCGCGATCACCAGGCCCAACGCCGACCATGCGGCCTTCGGTTGGAACAGGAAGAAATCGATCGCCATCGGCAGTCCCGGAAAAGCCGCCAGGATGCTGTTGAGATAGCGAGCGGTCACCAGGCCAAGCGCCAGTCCGAGCAGCGCGCCGGTGAGACTGATCACGAGGCCCTCCACCACGATCTGTTCTACGACGTGCGATCGTGAGACGCCGATCGCGCGCATGACGGCGATCTCGCCCGCCCGCTCGTTCACCGAGACAGTCACCAGTGTCGTAACGAGCAGGAATCCGACGAACAGACTCACCGCGCCGAGTATGATGGCGAGCTGCCGAAAATAGCTCAGACGCTGATCGACCTCGGCGATGGCCGTCGCGATCGATAATGCGCTGACGTTCGGCAGCTGCGCTTCGATCCATCTTCGCACCTGCTCCGCATCCGCGCCCTGTCGGGCGCGCACCATGAACAGCGATGCTCGATCCCCCGCTCGAGTCGGCGACTGCGCGTTCATCTGCTGCAGCGTCTCGCGGCGCACGGCGGCTCCCGACTGATCGGTCGCCCCATACAGAAATCTCACCGTGCCGGTTATGACCAGGTCGCGCTGGCCCGAATAGCTGCGCGTTTGCGGATCGTAGCCGGTGGCGACGCGAATTGTATCGCCAATGCGCCGGCCCAGCTCGCGCAACAGCCGATCATTCACGGCAATCGCGTCAGTCGCCAAGACATCGCGCCCGGTTTGCAGCTCATAATCGCCCTGCACACTCGGATCGATGCCCAGCACCGAAGCACTGACGTCGCGCCCACCGATCGGGATGTGAATCGAGCCGCCAAGCACAGGGCTGATCTCACGAATGTCGGGATTGCGGCGTAGCGTCTGTGTGACGGCCGACACATCAGCAATCGTCGCGTCTGTGTCGAAGGGCAGTGTCCCCTTCGGAGCCAAACGCAGCTGGAAGCCGCGAGTGAGCAGCAGCTCGCGAAACGATTCGCGCATCCCTGTCGCCAGCATCACCATGTCGAGCAGCATCGCCGACGCGATCGCCACGCCGAGGATTGCCAACATCGTACGCGCGCGATGTCTAACTAGGGACGCCTTCGCCAGCGCAGCTCTCATCTAGCGTCCGAACAGAGCGAGCGGTGGCTGACGCACCAGACGCAGCGACGCTGCCACTCCGGCCGTGATTCCCAGCACCAGCGACAGCCCGACCGCGACGATCACGATCGGCGGTGTGACGATCGAGAATGCGAGCGGGGTCCGATACACCGCCTGATAGTGCGAATTGACCAGCAACGAAATCAGCCAGCCAAGCACAATCCCGAGCATGCTGCCCAGAGTCGCGATCAACGCCGCCTCGACGACTATCGCTCGCACCACCGTCCACCGCGAAATACCCATCAGTCGGAGAGCGGCGATGTCACGACGGCGCTCTTCGACCTTGAGCACCATGATGCACAGCAGAAACACGGAGCTGGCGACAATGGTGATGATCCCGATCGCACGATGGAATCGGCTGACTACCTGAAACGTGCGCGATGTCTCTACCGCGATA
>Ga0114129_10010864_pt1 | contig 12971 bp, 8 predicted proteins | sample RhiMetdeltSRZDD1_FD_80071 | JGI IMG/M metagenome (GOLD analysis project Ga0114129, IMG submission 80071) | Populus rhizosphere microbial communities from Tennessee, USA - Rhizosphere MetaG P. deltoides SRZDD1 (version 2) (version 2) | ecosystem: Host-associated > Plants > Roots > Rhizosphere >...
GACGAGGGATGCGAGATCGTTGCTCGACCTCGCGCGCGCCAAGGGTCTGCTGGTGTGTTCAGGCCACCAACTGCTGCGCGACTCGGCCTTCGAACGTTTGCTCGCCCGCGCGCCGGAGCTTGGGACGCTGGTGCAGGTGGACAGCCATTTCGCATTTCGTCCCGTCGGTTCGGCGGCGGTGCACGCTGGTCCGCGCTCGCTCGCCGCGCAGCTGATCGACATCCTGCCGCATCCCCTCTACGCCCTCGTCGCGGTTCTCGAACGGTTCGGCGGTGCCTCGGATCGGGTTGAAGTCGTGGGCACGCACGCTTCCGCATCGGATCTGCAAGTCCTTCTTCGGGCCGGCGAGCTGATCGGGCGCTTGTCGGTGAGTCTGCGCGCGCGCCCGGTGGCCTCGTCGCTGACGCTGATGGGGACGAAAGGGCTGCTGTCTACCGACTTCGTGCGCTCCACGGTCGTGGGTGCGGCAAATCCTGGGACCGAGGTCCTCGAGAAGATCCTGAATCCGATGCTGGAAGGAGCTCAGCTCCTGGGAAGGACGGCGCTGAGCCTGCCGCAGCGGCTGCGTTCGGGCGGCAGCTATCCCGGGCTGGCGGAGCTGATTGGTGATTTTTACCGGGCTGTGGGCACGGCTGGCGCGTCCCCCGTTTCGCCGGAGCATCTGCTTCGCGTGACGGATCTCTTCGAAACATTCGCCGCCAAGATCGAGACAGCGGCGCGCCGGCCGGAGCCCGCCACACTCGTTGCTGCGTCAACCGCGAAAGCCCCTGTCGTCGTCACCGGGGCGCGCGGATTTCTTGGCGCGCGGATCGCGCGATCGCTGGATTACGTGCGCGGGATCGGACGCACGGCGAACCCCGACGATCCGAACGTGAACGAATGGATCGTGGCGGATCTCGGCCGGGGCCTTGCGGCGTCGGCGCTGGAGGGAGCGTCGGTTGTGATTCACGCCGCAGCCGAAACGTGCGGCGGCTACGAAGCGCATCAGCGCAACACCATCGACGCGACGCGGCATCTGCTGCGCGCGATGCAGAAGAGCGGCGTATCGCGACTCGTGCTCGTCAGCAGCCTGTCGGTGTTGAGGCCTCCTCGCACGCCATGGGAGTGTCAGGACGAGCGCACTCCTCGACCGCTGGACGCGCGGCCCTTCGGCGCGTACAGCTGGGGGAAGTCCGAGCAGGAAGCGCTCGTCGAACGTGAAGCGGCCGCGCTCGGCGTCATGACGCGGATCGTTCGCCCCGGCGCGCTCATCGACTCCAGGGACCCGATCTTGCCCGGCCTGATCGGACGACGTCTCTTCGGTCGATGGCATCTGGGTCTCGGACGTCCCGGTCTGCCGACTGCCGTCTGCGACGTCGATCGATGCGCGCAGGTGGTGGCGTGGTGCGCCACGCATTTCGACGAAGCGCCCGCGATCGTGAACCTTTTCGATCCGCGGTTTGCCACCCGCGGCAGCGTCGCCGAGCACCTGCGTTCGCTGGGTTGGAACGGGCGAATGATCTGGGTGCCGATCAGCGCCATTGCCGCAGGGTTGTCCACCGCGCGCACGTTGCTTGCGCTTGCGCGGGGACGCTGGCCCGAACGCATGGCGGCATGGTCGATCCTGCGTCCGCGTCGCTTCGATGCGCGCCTGTCGGCGGAGCTGCTCGAAGAATCACACCGTCCACCGGCGTTTGCCGACGCCACCGTGCAACTGTCCGCGTAGTCACGCTGATGAACGCTTTCGTCACCGACGGCAACCAGCGGCCGGCGCTTGCGATTACCCGATCGCTCGGCCGGCGCGGCATCTCCGTCATCGTCGGGGAGTCGGCTGCGTCGAGCCTTGCGTCTTCATCGAGATACGCGTCGCGGCACGTCACGTACCCCTCACCAGAGCATGAGCCGAAAGCGTTTCAGCGCTTTCTTCTGAACTTCGTCCGGCGGGAACACGTGGACGTGATCGTGCCCGTGACCGACGTCACGACCCATCTGGTCACCGCCAACCAGGAAGCACTCCATCACTACTCCGCACTTGCAGCCCCTCCGTTCGAAGCGTTCGAGGCGATCACCAACAAATGGACGCTTCTGGACCGCGCGGCGAGATGCGGAGTGCCGGTGGCCGGAACGACATTGGTCGAGGGGATCGCCCGGCTGAACGAGCGTCTTGTCAGCGTGCGATATCCCGTCGTCGTGAAGTCCACACATTCGCGACTCCTCACGGATCGCGGCTGGATGAGCACGACGGTGCAGTATGCCGGTTCGGAAGCGCAGCTGAAACGGATCTACGAAACGACCGGCTATTTGAGATCCCATCCGTCGTTGATCCAGGAGCGGATCGACGGCGCCGGTGTGGCGATCTTCGCGCTGTTCGATCGCGGCCGACCCCTGACAGCTTTTGCGCATCGACGGCTTCGCGAGAAGCCGCCTTCCGGCGGTGTCAGCGTCCTGTGCGAGAGCGCCGCCGTGGATCCCCAACTACATGACTTCGCGAACCGCGTTCTTTCGTCGGTGGGCTGGCACGGCGTCGCGATGATGGAGTTCAAAAAGGAGCGCCGGACCGGTACCTGTTTTCTGATGGAAGTGAACGGCCGCTTCTGGGGATCGCTGCAGCTCGCGATCGACGCCGGCGTCGACTTTCCATACTTGAGTTATCAGCTCGCTCTGGGACACCAACCGGCCGTGCCCGCGACGTACCGCGTCGGCGTCAAGAGCCGGTGGCTCCTCGGCGATCTGGACCACCTCCTGATTCGCCTGACCAGCCGCAATGGAGATCTGCATCTGTCGGAGTCGGCCTCGTCGCGCCTGGCCGCGCTCATCGAGTTTCTGAAGTTCGTCCAGCCCGACCTCTCTTACGACACCATCAGCGCCAGCGATCCACGGCCGTTCGTTCACGAGCTGCTCTCTTACGCGAGAGGCAATGTAAGTGCCGCCGCACGAGCGATGCGCAGGCGCTTTTCACACACGACCCGACCGACACTCGACGAGGCGACAACATGCTAGCGCCCACAGGCACGTCACAGATCAAATGGGACCGGTGGCTCACCGCGCAGGAGTACGAGCAGGCGTACTGGCGCTCGCACGCCGAGAGCATCGACAAGGGCACCGTCGGGCAGCTCGATTGGTACGACTGGCGGGCGCGTCAGCTCGAGGCGCGCCTTGCGTCGCTGCCGAATCCACGGCCCAAAAGTGGCCGGATTCTCGAAATCGGGAGCGGTCCCATCGGCATCGTCAACAGCCTGGGCTGGGGGGAGCGCTATGCGATCGATCCGCTCGAGTGGTTCTACAGACAGACGCCGAGTCTGGTGAAGCTGCGGAGACCTGGAACGATCTATCTCTCCGGCGCCGGCGAAACGCTCCCACTGGAAGACGCGTCATGCGGGCTCGTGATCATCGAGAACGTCATCGACCATACGTACGCGCCGACGACGATCATGCGCGAAATCTCTCGCGTGCTGGAGCCGGGCGGCGAACTCTATCTGCTCGTCAACGTCCACACGCGCTGGGGAGCGTTTCTCCACAATCTGCTTGCGGCCCTTCACATCGACAGGGGCCATCCCTACACGTTCACCAGTGCGTCGCTTCGGCGGTTCATCGAGCGATGCGGGTTCACGATCGCGCTGGAGGAAATTGGCAGCTACCAGGATGCCAGACGTGAAGATCGTGGATCGCCGAACGCGAAGGCGAAGCTGAAAGGCTACAGCGGCCTGTCGGAGTTTCAGCACGCGGTGATTTGCCGAAAGCAGCCATGAGCGCCGGAGCCCTCCCGATCGCGCGCCAGCCTCGGTCGACGCCCTCGTCGCGTGTGCGGCCGATCCATGTCTGCCACGTGATGTCCGCAGATCTCTGGGCGGGCGCGGAAGTCCAGGTGGCGACCGTTGCGTCGTATCTCGTCAGGCATCCCGATGTGACGCTCACGGTCGTTCTGATGAACGACGGCCGTCTCGCTCGTGAGCTCAAGCGGCTCGGCGTCAGCACCGTCGTTGTCGACGAACAGCGCCATGGCGCGCTGAGCATCCTGTCCTTTCTCCATCGATTCTTGAGAGATCACGAGATCGACGTCGTTCATACCCATCGCTACAAGGACACCGTGCTCGGGAGCGTTGCAGCCAGGTTGGCGGACATCCCACATTTGATCCGGACCGTGCATGGCCTCAGTGAGCCGATGCACGGATGGGATCGCGTGAAATTCCGGTTGTACGAAGCGCTCGACAAGGCTGCGCTCTGGTGGTTTGCGGACCGGATTATCGCCGTGTCGAAGGGGATGGCAGAAACGCTCAAGCAGACGGGCTACAAGCGCACGGCTGTGACGCACCTGCACAACGGGATCGATCTCGGGAAAGTCCGGCCCACCTGGCCTCGTGACGAAGTGCGATGCGAGCTGGGCGCGGGAACCCGCACGTTCCTGATTGGCACCGCCGGAAGGCTCTCAGCCGTGAAGGCCCAGTCGACGCTGATTCGCGCCGCGAAGTTGATCCTTCAACGCCAGCCACACGCCCGGTTCCTCATCGTCGGCGACGGTCCGCTGCGTCGGGAGCTGCAGGCGCTGGCCGTCGAGCTCGGCGTCGATCGCGAGTGCATCTTCACGGGTGCGCGCGAAGACGTCTTCGATCTCGTGCGCGCCCTCGACGTCTTCGTCCTGCCGTCGCTCGCCGAGGGAATTCCGATGGCGCTTCTCGAAGCGATGGCGCTCGAACGTCCCGTCGTCGCCACGGCCGTCGGAGGGATTCCTGAGGTCGTGAAGCATCGGGTGAATGGTCTGCTGGTTCGTGCGGGCGACGAGTACGAGCTGGCCAATGCATGCGTGCACCTTGCGCTCGACCACCGATACGCGAGGCAGCTTGGGAGGCAAGGCAGGCGAACCGTGGAACGACATTTTTCTCATGAAACCAACGGCGAGGCGCTCGTCGACCTGTATCGAACCGTTGAAATAAGGTCCAGCCGAGGGTCGCGCGTGCGAACGAACGAATTCACTGGCCACTCTGACGCTGCGTCGCTGGGTCCCTTCACGCTCGCGTGGGAGCTCGTTCGCGGGCTCGTGCGTTACGTCGCGCGTGTTGCGACCGCTGCCGCGGATCGCGCACGCGAGCGACGCCGGATGGAGCAGATTCGGAATCATCCGGCTCCGCTGCTGGCCGTGTTGAGATCCGCAACCCGAATCCTGATCGTGTGTCAGGGCAATATCATCCGCAGCCCGTTCGCGGCATCGCTGCTGACCGAAGCCCTGAGCCGCAGGGGCCGCGTATCGATTTCATCGGCGGGCCTCTCGGCCGTCGACGGCAATCCTGCGCACGAGACCGCCGTCCACGTTGCAAGCGCGCGGCTCGTGGACTTGAGCGGGCACCGCTCCTCCGGGCTTGCACCCGAGGCCATCGCGACGCACGACGTCATCTTCGTGATGGACGTGCCGCAGCTCGTCGCGCTGCAGAACCGTTTTCCGGAGGCACGCGGCAAGACGTTCCTCCTGGCGTGTCTCGCGTCCGACGCTCCGCTCGAAATCAGCGATCCGATCGATGGCGACGAGCCGCGGTTCCAGGCGTGTTTCGGTCATATTTCCCGCGCCGTCCAGCCAATCGCGCAGACGCTGGCGGCGGCGACCATGCGGCAATGAAGGAGCCCATCAAGCGGCTGCTCGGTCGCACGATCTTCGCGTCGCGCCTCGACGCGGTGCTGCTGAAGAACTCAGCCGTCATCGTGGCGTTCCATCGCGTCCAGGAAACGCCGAAGCCCGACGGACTCACGGTCAACGTCGCGACGTTCGAGCGCTACTGCCGGTATTTCAGCGATCACTTCCGCGTCATTCCCTTGCGCGAGCTCGTTAGCAAGCTGGAACGCGGCGACAGGCTGAACCGCGAGCTGGCCATTACGTTCGACGATGGGTACCGGGATAACTTCGAGAACGCCACGCCAGTGCTCGAGAGGCTGGGACTACCAGCGACGTTCTTCATCGTGACCCAGTGGATAGGCAGCAGCGTCGTGCCGTGGTGGGACCAGCAAGAAGGTGTCGCTCACCCGTGGATGACGTGGGACCAGGTGCGCTCTCTTCACCGCCGCGGATTCGACGTCGGCGCCCATACGCGAACGCACGTCGATCTTGGCCGCGTGACGGAGGAGCAGGCGAACGAGGAGATCCTCGGCGCTCGTTGCGAGCTCGAGCGGCAGCTCGAAGCGCGCGTCGAGCTGTTCGCCTACCCGTACGGCATGCGCGTCAACCTTGCCGACTCGAACCGGAACCTGATCCGAGGTGCCGGATTCAGGTGCTGCTGCTCCTGCTTTGGCGGTCTGATCGATTCCAGAACGGATCCCTTCCACCTTGCGCGGATCCCGATCTCACCGCGGTATTCATCCCCGCATCAGTTCGGGTTCGATGTCGCCTTTGGCAGAAGCGTCCTTCACGCATAGCCCGGCCGAAACGTCTTCATCGAAGGAAACAATCGTGCTGCGTAACGTTGGGAGCAACTGGGTACTGACGCTGGTCGCCATCGCGTCCACGTACTTCCTGACCCCTTTCATCATTCACACGCTTGGCGCGGAGGGGTATGGGATCTGGACGTTGATCACGGCGATAACCGGTTACGTCAGCCTTCTGGCTCTCGGTGTTCCGATGGCCTGCGTGCGCTATCTCGCGCAGCACGTCGCGGAAGGCGACGTGAAGAAGGTGAACCAGACGATTGGCAGCTGCGCCGGCATGTATCTGATGATGGGGGCGGCAGCGCTGCTGATCGGCGCGATGCTGACCGGCGTGTTCGTGCTGCTGTACGACATTCCGCCGAGTCTGCGGGGCTCGGCGGATCTGGCCCTCGGTCTCATGGTGCTCCAGGTCTCCGCCGCCTTCATCGGGTTCCTGCCCGAAGGCATCATGTTCGCGCACCACGATTTCGTGCTGCGCAATCTCGTCCGGGTCAGCGGTGTCATCCTGCGGCTCGGTCTGACGCTCGGCCTGCTTCTTCTCAACACATCGCTCGTTGTTCTGGCTCTCATCCAGATCATCTGCTTCGTCTTCGACCTGACGGTCTCATTGCTTCTCGTTCGCTGGCGATACCCGGCGATCCGCTTGAGTCTCGCCGACTGCGATCGACAGACGGTGAAGCAGATCTTCTCCTTCAGCGTGTACGTGCTGCTGCTCACCGCGGGGGCGCGCCTCTGCTTCGAGACCGACGCGCTCGTGATTGGCGCAACGCTTGGCGTGAGCGAAATCCCGTACTACGCCGTCGCGAACAGCCTCATCGTCTATCTGATGGATTTCATCATCGCCATTGCCGCCGTCGTGGCGCCGATGGCCACGATGCTCGGCACGCAGGGCAAATGGGACGAGCTGCGAGAGATCTTCCTGAAGTGGTCGAAGGTGGCGCTGTCGGTCACCGTCATGGCCGGCCTGTTTCTGATCGTCCTTGGCCCGAGGTTCCTTGCCTGGTGGATCGATCCGTCCTTCGAGCATCCGTCCGGGCGGGTGCTCCAGATCATCATGGTGTCGAGCCTGCTGTTCCTGCCGGTTCGAGGCGTCGCACTCCCGATTCTCATGGGTCTCGGCAAACCGAAGGCGCCGACGATGGCGTTTCTCGGAGCGGGGATCCTGAACCTTCTCCTCAGCATCCTGCTGGCGCATCCGCTGGGGCTTGTGGGCGTCGCCCTCGGAACCGCGATACCAAACGTGCTCTTTGCGGTCGTCGTGCTGGTGATGGCGTGCCGCGAGCTTCACATCACGCTCGGGAGGTACGTTGGCTACGTTGTGCCACGCGCGGCCCTGGGAGCGCTGCCGGTGCTGGCGTTGCTCCTGTGGTTCAAGGTGGGACTGGATGTGCGGACGATTATGGGCCTCATCGCCGCCGGCACGGCGATGACGTTTCTCTTCGGCCTCACCTGGGTCTTCTTCGTATACCGCGACGATCCGTACGTCAATCTGAGAGGACCGCTGGAGCGTCTTCGCGTGTGGAGCCGCGCGTGACTCAGAACGCTCTCGCGATCGACCGTTCTGCTCGGACGGCGGTGTCGCATCAGGCGCCTGCCGAGCGTCTGAGCGTCGAGCTGACGCGAAGTCTCGATCTTCGCCCCGAAGACAGCGCGACGCTCGAGAGGCTCATCGACGAGCGGCCGAGCGTTGGTGTGTTCGTGTCGACGCCCTGGCTGTCCGGCTTCTTTCATGAGCCTCCTGCGGGTTTCGATCCCGCGCTCCTCCTGCTTCGCGAGGGTGCTCAGTTGCGTGGCGTCGTTCCGGTTGCGATTCGACCGACGCTCACACACACACGCATCACGCTGCTCGGGGGAGGTTTTGGATCCGACCGTGTCGATCTGCTGGCCGCCAGGGGATTCGAGGCCGTCGCGGCCGACGCGTTTCTGGTCTGGCTCGATCGGACGTTTGGCGCGAAGGGCTTCCTCCTCGAGCTGCGCGACGTCCCGGCGGAGTCCGCGTTGTGGGGTGCGATTCAACGTGCCGGCCTCGAACGGACCTTGCGACTCGCGCTGCAGCCGCGGGAGATTTTCACGCTTCCATATCTCGATCTCTCTGAAGCCTCGAGGGCTGAACTCAATGAGGCGCCGAGCGCAAGGACGCTGCAGTCGCTGGCGAAGCATCGCCGGTGGCTCGAGCGCAAGTGCCGGCTTCGGATCGATCTGCTCGACAGTGTCGGCGACGTGATGACCGCGTTCGACTCTCTGGGCGGATTCCTTCGGGCGCGATGGCAGGGCCAGGAACACGGGTCCGTTCTCGACGATCCCCGGTTGCGGCGATTTCACGAGCGGGCCCTTCCGCGTCTGCTCAGCGCCGGGCGCTTGAGGATGATCCGCCTGTCCGGGGACGACAGAACGATCGGCGTGTTCTATGGGATTGCCGCGGGCAGATGGTGGGGATATTACCTTGCCGGCTACGACCGCGCCTGGTCGGGGCGGATTCATCTCGGTCAGCTGACGCTGGCGGCCGCGATTGACCTCGCCGCGCGCGAAGGGGCGGCCGAGTTCGACTTTCTCAAAGGGGCCGAGCGGATCAAATACTCGTGGCCGGTTCGTGAGCGCATCGCCCTCGATGCCGATGCGTTCTCCGAGAGAACCGGCGCTCAGCTGACGCGCGCTACTCGAGCGACGCGCGATGCCGCGGCGGCGCTCACCAAGTCGGCGCGCGATCTGTTCTCCGCGTAAACCGTTTCAGTTCTCCCGATGGGATACACACGCTCCTTCGTCGAAGACGACATTCCGCAGGTCGCGCGCCTGCACCGGACCGTCTTCAAAACGGGCCAGCGCGTCGCCGCGCTGGGCCTCGATTCGTACCATGAGTATTTCAAACGGGTGTTTCTCGACAACCCGTCGGGGGATCCCTCGCTGCCGTCGCTCGTCTACGAGGACGACGAAAAACGCATCGTCGGGTTCATGGGCGTGGTGCCGCGGCGGATCAGGATGAACGGCAAGCGATTCCAGGCGGCAATCAGCACCCAGTTCGTCGTCGACGCGGAGACGCGCGCCGGGCTGATTGCCGTGCGGCTCTCCAAGGCGTTTCTCGAGGGGCCGCAGGATCTGTCCATCACCGACGAGGCTACGGATATCGCGCGGAAGATCTGGGAAGGGCTCGGTGGGCGGACGGCGTTGCTGCACAGCCTGCATTGGACGCGTCCGGTGAGACCGGCGCGACTCGCGCTGGCGCTGCTGCGGCAGCGAGCCGGTCTGGCGCCGCTCGCGCTGGCGGGCGGGTCTGTCGCGCCGCTCATCGACGCGCTCGCGACGCGGCTGCGCCACAGTCAGTTGCGCTACTCGAGGCCTGAAGGATCGGCGACCGACACGCTGACCGCGCGCGCCGTGTTGACCTCGCAGTCTGCCTTCGTGCCGTCAGGGTCGCTTCACGTCGAATACGACGAGCAGACGCTCAGCTGGCTGCTCGAATGCGCGCGGCGTCGAGGCGGCAATGGCGCGATTCGAGCCGCCGTCGTGCGGAAGGATCAGCGCATCATGGGCTACTACGTTTACCATCTCGACGAAGCGCATGTCGCAAGCGTGCTACATATCGGCGCGCAACCAGACGCGGCATCAGACGTTCTCGATCATCTTCTCTATCAGGCGAGCCAGGATGGCGCGATCGCGGCGACCGGCCGCCTCGAGCCGCGTTACCTGCAGATCCTGTCGGACAAGTACTGCGTGTTTCATCGCCGCGGCCCCTGGCTGCTGCTCAAGGCGAGAAACGCGGACATCCTGCGATCGTTCGAAACCGGAGACGCCTTCTTCTCACGCCTCGACGGCGAATGGTGTCTCGGGTTCTAGCCGGCGCCCGAAGGGCGTTGCTGAGGTGGAGCGCACTGTGACTGTTTTTGCCTGGTTAGCGGTCCCGTGCGGCCTGCTGCTTGTGGCAGCAGCAGCCGAATTCACCGCGCGATGGTGGATCCACCGTCGCAGTCGGTACTACGTCCTGCCGCCTGGGCTGCGTCTGCGGCTCGAGCCCGATCCCGGCGTGCTGCCCCAGCTCGAGCCCGTCGTCCGGTTCGAGGTCAACTCGGAAGGGGAGCGGGGCGACGAACTGCCCCGTTCAGCAGCTGCATTGTGCCGGATTCTCGTTGCCGGCGGCAGCCAGCCCGAAGGCTATCTCCTCGACCAGGACACGACGTGGCCTGGCGCGCTGCATCGCCTGCTTCAGCAGCCGGAACATCTGCGGTCGTTGAAAGCGAAACACGTCCACGTCGGCAACATCGCACGCTCGGGTGTGGGATCGGAGGCGCTCGATCTCATTCTCGAGCGTGTGCTCCCGCGCTATCCGCGCCTCGACGCGATCATCATCCTCGTCGGCGCGAGCGACCTTCTCCGATGGCTCGAGTTGGGTGCGCCGCCGTGCGCGCCACCTCCGGTCAAAGCCTCGGAGGTCTTCAGGTGCCATCCGGAACTGAAGTTCGGTTGGACGCCGAAGCAGGGCGCCCTGGTCGAGCTCCTGCTTCGACTGCGCCAGCGCTGGCTGAGGCCGGAGCAGGTGCATCAGCGCACGTGCAAGTGGATCGGGAAGGCGCGGGCGATGCGCGCGCGTGCGAAGGAAGTTCGCACGGCAACGCCGGATCCGGCGCCAATGCTGGCGCACTTCGAACGTCACCTCCGCAGCGCGATCGACAAGGCAAAGGCCCGCGCGGATCGAGTCATCGTCGTCCGGCAGCCATGGTTTGCCAAACATTGCACCCCTGAAGAGGCTGCGCTCATGTGGCACGGCGGCGTCGGCCAGGCCTGGCAGGAGGAAGTGACCTCCTTTTACTCTCTGGACGTGCTTTCGGCGCTCATGGCCGAACTCGATTCCAGCGCTGCTCGTGTGGCACACGATCTTCACGTCGAACAGCTCGACCTCATGCCGATCATCGCGCCCAACGCGAAGAACTACTACGACTTCTTTCATGCGACGCCCACCGGCGCGCGCACGATCGCGGCCGCGGTTGCGTCGGTCGTCCTCCGTCAGCCGCAGCCATCCATCGTGGCGGAGGATGTCGTCCCCGAGCTCCAACAGAAAGTCTCCTGACGGCAGACAACGACAATGTGCGGATTTGCAGGAATTCTAGGCGCCACAGCGCCTGCGGATGCGTTGACCGATCGCACCGCGCGGATGATCGCACCTATCCGGCACCGCGGCCCTGACGACGAGGGCATCTGGGTCGATGGGCCGGCGGGCGTCGCGCTCGGGTTCCGCCGGCTGTCCATCATCGATCTGTCGCCGCTCGGCCATCAGCCGATGACGTCGCCGTCCGGCCGCTTCGTCGCGGTGTTCAACGGCGAAATCTACAACTTCCGGGAGCTGCGTCACGAGCTCGAGCAGCACGGCTACCTCTTTCGCGGCCACTCCGACACCGAGGTAATCCTCGCGGCGTTCGAGCGGTGGGGCATTGCAGACGCCGTCCGCCGCTTCGTCGGCATGTTTGCCATCGCGGTGTGGGACGCGGATCGACGCGCGCTGTCGCTCGTGAGAGATCGACTCGGCAAGAAGCCTTTGTACGTGTATCAGGAGCCGGGTCTCGTCACGTTCGGGTCGGAGCTCAAGACGTTGTTCGCAGGACCCTCCTTCGATCGAACGATCGATCGAGCGGCGCTCGCCTCATATCTGCGATACCTCTACATCCCCGCTCCGAAAACCATTTTCGAACGAGCCATCAAAGTGCCGGCCGCGCACATCCTGACGATCTGGGATGCGCGCAGCCCGCTTCCGGCCTCCGAGCCGTACTGGTCGTTGCAGGACGTGGCGCGCGGCGGTCTCGCGCGGCCCCGCGCCGGCTCCGACCAGGAGGCGGTCGACGAGCTCGACGCGCTGCTGGTGGACGCGGTGCGGCGCCGCATGTATTCGGACGTTCCGCTCGGGGCGCTTCTCTCCGGCGGCATCGACTCTTCCACCGTCGTCGCGCTCATGCAGGAGGCCAGCAACCGGCCCGTCAAGACCTACACGATCGGTTTCGACGACGAGGAGTTCGACGAGGCCGCTCATGCGGCTGGCGTGGCCCGTCACCTGGGCACCGATCACACGCAGCTGCCGCTGTCCGGCGACGAAGCGCGGTCGCTCATTCCACGCCTCCCTGAAATCTTCGACGAGCCGTTTGGCGATCCCTCGCAGCTGCCGACGTTGCTGGTTTCACAGCTTGCCCGGCGTGAGGTCACCGTCGCGCTATCGGGTGACGGCGGTGACGAGCTGTTCGGCGGCTACAACCGCTACGTGTACGGCACACGCGTGCTGCCGCGCGTCAATCGTCTTCCACGCAGCCTCCGGCACGCCGTTGCGGCGGGAATGGGCAGCGTGCCATCGACGGCGTGGGATCGACTGCCGCACCTGGCCGGAGCCGCCGCCGTTCCGGGCGGACGCGTTGGCGAGCGAATCAACAAGCTGCAGAACGTCATGAGCGCGGATTCGGTTGGCGGGATGTATCGGTCTCTGCTCTCGGCGTGGCAGCAGCCCGAACGCCTGGTGCTGGACTATCAGGCAGAGGCCGACGAGAACGATCGCATTCTCGACGCCGGCGAACCAAGCGAGCTGCTCGACCGAATGATGCTTGCCGACCAGA
>Ga0114129_10010865_pt1 | contig 12971 bp, 9 predicted proteins | sample RhiMetdeltSRZDD1_FD_80071 | JGI IMG/M metagenome (GOLD analysis project Ga0114129, IMG submission 80071) | Populus rhizosphere microbial communities from Tennessee, USA - Rhizosphere MetaG P. deltoides SRZDD1 (version 2) (version 2) | ecosystem: Host-associated > Plants > Roots > Rhizosphere >...
GTGTTGGCCGGGCTGTTGGGGATCATCGTCATCAGTCAAATCCGTCCGCTGGCGCTGTGGCTGATTGGCTGGGGCGAACGGCTGCCAATCGTCTCGCGCTTTTCCCATCACTTACATGAGTTCTACGAGGGGATGTATCAACTTTTTGGATTTAAAAGTACACTGATCGCGGTTGGCTTGGGGATGATCTCGTGGCTGGGGGAGGGGATTGGATTTTATCTGGTCGTGCGGGGCTTGGGCCTGCCTCCCAGTTTGCGGACGCTGTCCGTCGCCATCTTCGCGCTGTCGTTTTCGACGATTATCGGCGCCGTGTCCTCGTTACCGGGCGGCTTGGGCGCGGCGGAAGCGAGTCTGGCCGGGATGTTGTTTCTAACCCTCGGCGTCTCACGTGAGATCGCGGCCTCGGCCACGCTGCTCATTCGCCTGTTCACGCTCTGGTTCGGCGTTGCGCTGGGAATGCTGGTTTTATTTTCATCACGGCGTTTGTTATTGCTTGAGATTCCAGCTAATCCTGCCGTGGCAGGTGGCAAGTAGCAAGTGGCATGTAACCTTCTACCTGCCACCTTCCACTTGCCACTTTCCACCTGCTATTAGCCATCTGCTATGATCACTCTCGAACTCCACTCTCACACACATGCTTCCGGCGACTGTCTCATGCGCCCGGCGGACATCATTCGCATATGCCAACGGAAGGGCATTGACCGGCTGGCGGTCACCGACCACAACACGCTGCGCGGTGCGCTGGAAATGCGCGCGCTGGCGCCCGAGTTAGTGATCGTGGGCGAAGAAATTATGACCACGCAGGGTGAGCTATTGGCTTACTTCGTCAAGGAAGAGATTCCGCGCGGCCTGTCACCCGTGGAAACGATTAATCGTTTGCGCGCGCAGGGCGCGGCGATCAGCGTCTCGCATCCGTTTGATCGCTTGCGCCAGGGCGCATGGCGGGAAGCCGACTTGGCTGCGATCCTGCCGCTGGTGGATGCGATTGAAGTTTTTAACTCGCGCTGCATTTACCCGGAGGACAACGATCGCGCGCTGGCGTTTGCGCGGAAGAATGCTAAACTCGGCACGGTGGGTTCGGACGCGCACTGGCATTCGGAGTTCGGCTGCGCGGTGCTGCGGGTTCCGCAGCCCCCGACTTCGGGCGCGGAGTTCGTCGCCGCGCTGGCTGTCGCGGAATCCGTAACGCGGCGCTCATCGCCGTTGATTCATCTCACTTCTACCTTCGCTAAAATCTGCAAAAGACTCGGGCGACTTACCGGGCTTGCCTGATTTATGGATCAGACGGGTCTCGCCTCTGGTTTCTTGATCTCTGGTAAAGACGTCATTCCCGCGAAAGTCGAAGACCTTCGGCCTTCAGGGTGCGGGAATGACGGTTTCCACAGGAGGTTCACATGGCTCTATTCCTCGGCATTGGATTGTCAACGTTGTTCGGCATTGGCCCAATGGCACTGTATGCGGTGCTGCTGACCTTCTTTGATCGTTATGAGAAAGAGCCCCCCTGGCTCATGTTTGGCGTCTTTATGTGGGGGATGATCGTGGCCGCGGGTTCGGCCCTGATCCTAAACACAATCTTTGGCATCGGTCTTTTCGTGGCGACGGGCAGCGAAGGCCTCGCTAGCCTCGGCTCAGCGGTACTCTCGGCGCCGCTGGTCGAGGAAACGGTGAAAGGGCTGGCGGTGTTCGCCGTCTTTGTCTATTTCTACCAGGAATTTGATTCGATTCTGGATGGGATCATTTACGGCAGCCTGGTCGGGTTCGGGTTCGCGGCGGCCGAGAACGTCAATTACATCTTCTTTTACGGTTTTACGGAAGCGGGTTTGCAGGGCCTGTTTGCCGTCGCCTTTGTGCGGGTGATCCTCATCGCTTTTCTGCATGCGATGCTGACGTCGTTTACCGGGATTGGCTTCGCGGTGGCGCGCTTGAATAAAGGGCTCCTCCGTTTCATTGCCCCGGTCTTGGGATTTGGCACGGCCATTTTCCTACATGCGTTTCACAACACGTTGAGCAGCCTGGGGGTTACGCTGATTTGCCTGCTGGGAAGCTTAATAGACTGGATGGGCTTCACGGGGATGTTGATCTTTATCCTCTACCTGGTCTGGCGCGAAGGACAGATCATGCGCCGGCATTTGCGCGAAGAAGTAGACCTGGGCCATCTCTCGGCGCGACAGTACCAGACGGCTTGTTCGATCAGCGGGCAGGTGGCGGCGCGTTTGACGGCGCTGGCCGGGGGCCGCTGGGGGAGGTCCTCGAACTTTTACGATTTGTGTGGGGAGCTGGCGTTCAAGAAGTATGAACTCGCGCGCGTCGGGCCGGAGCCGGGCACGCAGGCGATCATTGATCGGCTGCGCGGCCAATTGGCGCTGCTAAGTCCGGGGGTGTAATGTTAACTAAACTTACGAAGTTCCTAAGAGTTTTTATCACGAATAAGGCCCCGGCCCGCGCGGCGCAGCCGGGGCGGGCGAATGGGCCGAATTCGCTTCGCGCGAATAAAACAAAAAAATTCGTGGTATTCGGTCTATTCGAGTCATTCGTGATTAAAAAAGTATTGATTGCGTAAGTTCAGGTTAAGTGCTCAAGCCGCCGTCCTCGGCGGCGTTGTGATCAAGAGGGGTGATGGTTCTCACCCCTCGCCGTAAGCGCAAGACCCACAAGCCAATCGTTCCCAGGGTAAGAATCAAGCTGCTGGACAGCGCGTGATTTAGCAGCACCGCGCCGGCCGCTAAATCTTTTTCAATCCCAAGTGTTACAAAAATCAATAAGCCGAACGCTTCCGTGCTGCCAATGTAGCCCGGCGCGCCGGGGACGATATAGCTGAGCGTCAACAGCGCGAAGCCGGTGGCCACGACGGCGAAGCTCACGTGGATATTCAAGGCCAGAAACAGCAGGTACAAGACCGCCGCATCGGCGAGGATTGCCACGAGCGAGAGTCCCAACATCAGCGCCAAATCACCGGGCCGCTGCGCGGCGGTCGCCAGCCCGCGAAGAAACGACTCGCCGGCCGACATGATCCGCTCCCGCAGCGTTTTACTCAGTTGCTTTGGCAAGAATCGGGAAAGCAGAGTCAGTAACCCTCGCCGGCTCCACAGCGTCAGGCCTATGAGGACGATGAAACTTAAGAGCAACCCGCCGCCGGCCAGGATGACGAGCGAGAGACGGTTGTCCAGGTGAACGCCCAACAACCCTCCCACAATTCCCAACGTCAGCACCGCCACTAAATCGAAAGACCGGTCAATGGCGACGGTGGGCAGCGAAGCCGCCACCGGAATCTGGCGGCGGTATTTCAAAAATAGACTCTTGGCAATTTCGGTCGTGCGTAAGGGGATCACAAAGTTGACCAGCGCGGCCGAGGCGTTGATCATCCACAGTTCCCACGGTGGCACACTCACCAGCGGCCGCAGCACCCGCCGCCAGCGGCTGGCGCGCAGGAGACCGTTGCCGGCTAATAAGCCGGCGGCCGCCAGCACCAACCACCGGTTGGCTTGACTGAGAATCTTAACGACCGTTTGCAAGTTGACCACGCGCAGCCAAAGCCACAAGAGGACGGCTCCGAGCAGCGTCTGGGCAATGAGGAAGCCGACTTGGTGGCGGGTGAGGAGTTTTTTTTCCATTAATCTTCCTCCAGCGGCGGCGGTTCCGGCCACTGAGGCACACTCACTTGTTTGGGTGCGGGCTTGGGCCGTCGTTGGGTGGCGATCGCTTGCTTGATCGCCGCGCGGCCTCGCCCACCGAAGAGCAAGCCATCCACCATCAATGCCAGGAAGACGAGAGCGCCTAACATCGAGAGGCCCGTCGCTGCTTGTTCGGCGGGGGAGGCCTCCCACGCCAACTTCACCGAAGCGGCGGTCGAAGCCGTTTGAAGCGGCATCAGCATAAATCCCGGCCCGGCGCGATAAATGGGAAGCGATTGCTGCCCGTGCTCATCGGTGAGATAAGCACGCCAATCGGGATAGTACGCCTCGCGCCAGTAAAGCCAGGTGGTCTGGCCGGGTGCGGCCTGGAATGCGAAGGCTACGTGATCGGGATCGTTCCGCGTCACCAGCGGCAAAGCCAAGTCCGCGCCGCTTTTTTCCTTAATCAACCAATCCAGCAAATTGCTCAATAAATGGAGTTCCTCGGCGTTTTGTTCACCGGAGGTTGCATGGGCAATCAGATTCATGCCGGACCAAATCACGCGACCGGTTCCATACTCTCCTGCGACGATGAGCGGACGACCCGTTGCGCTTAGAATGACCTGACCCCATTCGCGCACGTCGCTTGGCTGCGCGCCGGAGACGCTCCACGGTTGGCCTTCCCAAATCAACGGCGCGAATAAATCCGGGTTGAGGTCGCCCGCAATCTCCGGCGCGGCCAAACGATAGTCGTGGGTCATCCCGTAATTCGTCCAGGTGAGGCGTTTCACCGGCAGGACTTCCGGGGCTTGAGCGAATTCCCATTCCGGGACTTGGAATTCCCAACCCGTATCCACGAAGAGACTGCCGCCTTGCTGGACGTAGGCAGCGAGGGTGTCCCAGGCTTGATGGCTGTTTTGGTAGTCGTACCCATATAAGACCAACGCGGCAAACGGCTTAAGCTCTTCCAGCGTGTATTGATCCACCTCCGCCCGGCCTTCCACGATGAGCGCTTTTGAGTAAAGGAGGACGCCATTGTTTGCCAAACGGAAGATATTCATGTAGGCATTCGTTTTTTGTTTGCCGATGATGAGCACCGCCGGTCGCGTGGTGAGTGTCACCAAATTGATGGGAGTAGGATAACGCCACAGTTCAAGCGGGCGTTTGAAGGCCACCGGCTTCCAGCCTTCCGCTTGATAGCGTTGGTTCGCTGGATCAGCGTTACTCAAAAACAGATAGCCGGGCTGCGAGGGGTGCTGCCAGATTTCGCTCGGTTGGGTCTGCAAGACCGGTTGCCAACCAGCTGCCTGGTAAGTCTCTAACGGGTCTTGAACGGGATTCAGAAAAACGTATTCTGTTCCAAACCATTGAGCGAGTTCATTCAACGCCTGGGGCGTGCCATATTCCTTGCCCGGCGCCTCATGGGAGTAAAACACATTTTGCTGATAGCCCCACATGGCATGCACCAGATTAATTTGGAAGGCGTAGGAATTGATTTGAGAGGCTTGCGCGAAGCCACTCAAGTCTTCGGCCAGGCGTCCCAGGTAAGGCGAGATGTCAATTCGTAAACCGGCGGTTGGCAGCGCTTCAGCTAAATGCTGAGAGTAGGCGAGGTCGGGGTCTTGATCGTCCAGCGCGAACGCCGGCCAATTTTTAAAGCTCAGTTGAGCGATCACCGTTTCCAGTCGGGCGCGGCAGGGCCGCCAATCCCCCGTGAGGTCTGTGGCCTTCCGGCAATTTAGCAGAAATTCACTCAACAGCGATTCTGAGGGAGTCGTGGTCTGGCAGAGCGGCGGCGGCGCGCCACCCTTGGCCCGCACCTGTTGGCAGGCTTCACCAAACTCTTCGACGTTGAGGCTCGCTCTCGCCGCGGGCAGGTTGCAGAGCGGCGGCCGACTTTGGTTGTCGGGCAGTTCACAGATATCATCCAGCCGCTGGTGCCAAAGGTCGTGCAGGTCTATGCCCTGAGGGAGCGGGCCGTAGGCGACGCGCCAGGGTTCTTTGGCGGTGAAGCGCCACAGCCAGCCCAGGCCGCCGGCAGCGATGAATAGGGAGAGGAGAGCTACCCACACCGGGCGCGCGGGAAAGCGGGAGGTGTCCGATGACACTTTTGATTCAAGGTATTGGTGACGCAGGATTTCGACTTGATCAAAGAAGGCCCGCGCCAGACTCCAAACGCCGTAGGCGGCGATGACCGGTAGCAGTACCATCACCAAAAGTAGCAGGCTGCGGAAGTTAATCAGGAACATCAGAAACGGCGAGACCTTGAGCACGAGTTCTACCAGTTCGGGGGTGAGGGCGTAAATGGTCGCCACGCCTCCCACCAACGCCCAGGCCAGCGGCTTCCGCGCTTCAGCTGAATTTTTTCGGACGTAAATGAATGCCAAGAGAATCCCGACGAGGGCCAAGAGCGTGACCGCCAGCGGGAACTGCATCCGCGTCAGGATTTCTTTGGGGTTAATGGCGTGCAGGCCGAAGAACTCGGGCGGGGGCAGTCGGTGCAACTGGTGAGGCGCCGGGGTGTTGAGGCCCTCGCGGTTGGCGACTTGTCCATACGCATAAAACGGGACGAGATAGAAAGCGGCCAATACACCGACCGTCAGCCCGGTGAGGACTGTCAAGGTGAGGCCACTGCGGAGCATCGCGGACCGATCCGGCCTGACAAGCGCGGCGAACAGCGTATACAGCCCTATCCCCGCCGCGATCGCCGTGGCGATGAGGACATGGGTGAAGGTGGCGAGCAGAATTAAGATAACTAAGCCAACGAACCAAATCCATTTCAGGCGGCTCGAAGATTGGTTGAGCATCAATGTCAGCGTTTGATCGAAAGCGATCAAGGCCAGCGGCAAAAACACAAACGCCACCTGCTGAGGGAAAAATCCCCAGTCGTACATCCACGTCCAGGTAATTGGGGCAGCGAGATAAAAGATGGCCGCAATTAATCCCACGGTCTGGTTGCGGAAGACGATCCAGCCATACAGATAAATTCCGAGGGCGGAGAGGGGGAAGACGGCGAAGCTGATGAGCCGAAAGGTTTGCAAGAGCGAAAGTCCACTCAACTGATGCAAGCCGATGAGCAGGAGATGCGCCAGGATCGGGTAGCCGTGGAGGAGGGATTGGCCTCCGCCCTGAAGCGGATACCAATGTGGCACGTGGGGAAAGTAGATTTCCAACCAGCGCGCATACCCCAAATGCAGCGCACTGTCGCTACCCCGGAGCGGCCCGCTCAAGAGGGGATAGCCCAGGAAGTATGCCAGGGCGAAGATGATCACGCTTGAAGCGAGCAGGTGAAGAATTTTGCCGAGACGAGCCAGGGAGCGAGGCATAGAGTCAACGGATGGAACGGACCTTCGGCGGATGAGGCTGAAACAGATTGCGGCAAACTTCCAGGTGTTTCGAGCCGAGTATAGCCCAGGTCAGTTAAAAATCAATTCGCGCCCAGGGCCCTGGGCGCGTTTCAGGCTAATGAGAGTTTTGCTCACTGCTGGGGCTAAGGTACGAGCGCTTCGAGAAGCGGTTGGTTCCACGCATTCTGGGCGAGATCGTACAAGCCAAAGCCGGCGCCAAACTCCCAGTAAGCCCAGCTAATGTGGTGTTTCTCCGCGTCTCGAGCCAGATAACTGGTCCAGCGGACGCGCGAGTCCATATCCGCTTTGCTGTAAGCGCCGAACTCACCCAGCCACATCGGGCGTCTGTTTTCTTCTGACCATTGCGCCACCTGATCGAGGTGATAGTTGACGACGCTTTTGTCATTACTCTTCCCTAGCCATTCAGTGCCCAACCAGGCCTCGCTCCCCTTGACCCATTCCGCGCCTTGATGCGTGAATTCAAAGGGCGAATAGTAGTGGAAGGTGGCGATGACGTGCCGGTCGGCCTCGGGTAACTTTAAATCCATTAGCCCTTGGATGGAATTCCAATCCGCGCCCCCGATGATGACGTTCCGCGTAGGGTTGGTGGTGCGCACGGCTGCCAACGCTTCCTGGGCGATTGGATTCCACCGATTGGCAGACATGCCGTTTGGCTCATTGCACAACTCAAAGACCACGGTCGCCGGTTGATTCTGGTAACGCTCCGCAATTTGGGTCCAGATAGCAATGAAGCGGGCGCGATGCTCTTCCGGGTTGCTCATGAACTCTTCGTAATGATGCATGTTGACGACGATGTTCAGTCCGCGCCGCGTGGCGTGGGCGATGGCCCAGTCAATCCGCCGGAAGAAGTTCTCATCAATGGTGTATGGCGCTTGGACCTCCGCGTGCGCCGACCAGCGGACGGGGAGGCGAATGGTGGCAAAACCGCCTTCCTTCGCCAAATCGAAATAGCGCTCTTCCAGCGTCAGGCCCCACTCGCCCTCGTTCGGCGCTTCCAGCGCGTTGGCAAAATTTACACCGCGCCCAAGCTGTTCCGCCTGCTCAAACGCCTCGATCGGCTCACCGAAGCTGAGGGGGGTGGGAAAGATTTCTGGAGTAGGGGTGGGAGGAGTGCTCATCGTTGGCGAGGGAGGTGGGGAGAGTGGATTACACGCAGCAACAAACGAAATGATACAGAGGTAGAGCAGGGTAGTCAACTTTGGAAAGGATTTGTAAGGAGTCATCGCTGTGTCCATTGTGGATTGTTGTAAGTGCTGAATAGCGGGCGTTGGTCGAACCGCGGGCGAAAACCAAGTTGCCCGCGTACTATATATCCAGCCAGAGAACTCGGCTAGTTACTTCGCGGCCTTAGCCGCTACCCGAAGCAGCAACTGGTTGGGCGGCCATGATTTGTTTATTCGAACTTCTGGATTGTGCTCTCTAGAGATTTTGTCAGAGCCGCTATAGCACGTTTGGAGCACCCCTTGTGATATGCCTTTTGGGTCAATTTGTCGCTCTTGAAGAAGTTCGAGAAGTCTTTGCTTGGATCCCGTCGTTGTTCAGCTTTCTGTAGATCAAGAAACGTGTGTATCATCACTTTGTACATTTTCAATACCTTATTGGGGATGGCCGAGTGCCCAAGTTTGTGAGCTTCAAGAAGTTGAGGGATCCCTTTTCCCAGATAGGGTGACTGCTTGATTGCGTCGAACGTTGCCCGCATGAGTAAAAGATGTGATGTTCTAGCAAAGCCTCTGGTGCTTGCAGGTAGATGGCGCGGAAGATTCTTGACGACGAATCCAGACCAAACTAAGTGAGCTAAAGAGCTGTAGTCCTTTGACGTGAAATCGCGGTCGAACCCCTCAAAGATGCGCTTGTAGTACGTACTCTGAAACAAGTCCGAGATTTTTGCGCGGGCGCGGCCAAACCCAATTGAAAGGTACAGAGTTGAAAGCCATTGGGCCAGGTCTTTGATATTGAGTGCAATGTAGTCCGGCATCTTGGCTTTCTTCTCGTTGATCCACTCCCTCTCGCGGCGTTCGTAGAATATGTGGTATCTATCCAAATAGCGGGCTAAGTTGAGTTGAAGTGGGTCATGTGCCGACAAATTCATGAGCTTCATTGGATTGCGTGAGTTGGCACGTCGGATGACGTTACTCAGCAGAGTGGGGTCCTGCTGTCCATCCATTTCCAGAATTCTGACCAGGATTTTGCAGGGATGGCGAACTTTGGAATGATAGATTGAGTGAAGTGTCTGGGAACCGTTAATAATAGATGGGAATAACAGCACGTGATTTCCATGTTTCTCTTCCACTTCCTTACATACTATGTAGACTCCATTATTCCCCAGCCAAAACGTGCTGGGGTCTTGCTCATACGTTCGTTGGATCCCTTTATTCGTCTGGGAATGCAAGTCAGTCCGGACATTCTGTGCGAAGAGTCTCTCGTTAATGTCGTCGTCCATAAGGGCAAGAAAACTGGCGACATCCGCGACGCCAACATGAGTGCCGAATCTGTTCTCGGCCGACGCAATTTCCCAGGAGTTCTCAAGTCGGAGAGTTATGGATTCAGTCGGCGGGGTAAAACCCTCTGAATAAAGATGCCATAGCGCCGAAATCCGCTGAATGTCCTCAACAGCGACAAGAGGTCCTTCGCCAAGGGTGAATCTTTTTGTAGTTGCGAAGATAAACTTCACGTCAGCAGGAGAACGAAGAGCTTTTCGGTGTAGTTGTTCGTATATGGGGCGAAGCTCATTACGGACAGAGTCAGCCCAGTCACCGAAGTCCTCTTCCTTAGCAGGGTTTGTCAATATGTCGGCGACTTGTTCAAACGCCGATACTTCGTCTCGCTTTACTGTATCGAGACGTACAACCTTTTCAAACTTTGCTTGGATTATTGTAGTCTTGCCTCGCTCTTCGAGAATGGCGTCAATTCCGCCATCGTTGTCTCCGTCTACAATGGAAGTTACTGGTGCCGAGCCGAAGCGCGCCCGAATGAACCAAATAATGAATGCGCGCTCAATTGGAAATCTGCGATATTCAGCAGCCCCAAGGTGTTTGTGAAGCTCTCGCGCTGCCTGGCGGTAATGCTCAAGATTTAACTTTGCCATACAGTTGTGCCTCCCCGTCGCAATATTGGTATTATCTATACTATTGTTTCGAGCCGAGTATAGCCCACCTCAGTTAAAAATCAATTCGATATCTGGCGACTAAAGTCGCAGCAACAAGAGCGCGAAGTCGGCCTTCGCCGACTCGCTCTGAAATCATTTGAGTCGGCGAAGGCCGACTTCGCAGTTTTTAGGCGCGATTTTAATCGCCAGCCCACTACGCCCGCTAACGCGCCGCCAATGCTTTCCGCGTACAATAGCTCCATGCTTAATCTACTCATCGCCTCCCCATCCCCGGCTCTGCGCGCCGGGCTGCGCGTGTTGTTGGAAGAAGCTGGGCCGGCGGCTGTAAGCATTGTAGGCGAGGCCGACTCCGTAGAAGCCTGCTTGGAAGCTGTCCGCACAATTCATCCGCAGGTAGTGGTCTTCGATTTGGCGCTGGAGACCGACGACGAAATGAGCGGGCTGTGGCGCTTACGCTCGTTCGCGCCGGGGGCCGCCGTCCTGGCGCTCTCCGAGTCAAACTCCGATGTCCGCGTGTTGGCCGCTCTCCAAGCCGGCGCGCGCGGCTGCCTCCCCAAAACCGCGACGGGTGCCGAACTATACGAGGCCGCGCGGGGCGTCGTCGCTGGCGAAGCCATCCTCCATCCCTCCACGACCACGGTCCTCCTCGAACAATTGCGCGGTGAGAACTCCCGTGAATCGCTCACGTCGCGCGAGTCGGAAGTCCTGCGCTACGTCGCCGCCGGTCAGACCAATAAAGCCATCGCGCTCAAGTTGGGCATTAGCGAACATACGATCAAGTTTCACCTCAGTTCGGCTATGAGCAAGCTCGGCGCAGCCTCGCGCGCGGAGGCCGTCGCCATCGCCATCCGGCGGGGACTTATTTCAGTCTGAAGAGGGCAAGTGGAAAGTGGCAAGTGGCAGGTGGAAGGTGGCAAGTCTTCTTTTACCTGCCCCTTTCCACCTGCCACTTTCTCTCTTCATCCTTCATCCCTTCAGTACCCTCCCCCTTTGTCTAGCCGGTTTCCTCCCAAGTGGAGGAGGGCAGGGGAGCGCGGTTATGCTATTCTGCAGCCAGAGTAAATTTTCAGAGTCGTGAATCATTCATCATTGAGAAACCCGGTTTCTTGATAAGAAACAACACAAGCAGCATTAAGGGCTAGAAACCGGGTTTCTGCTAGGAGAGGGAGACTGAGTATGAGCGAACTACAGAAATTTTCAGATGGTCTGGCGGCGGCGGTTGAGCAGGCGGCCAAAGCGGTGGTGTCGGTGGAGGCGCGGCAGCACGTCCCGGCCAGTGGCGTCATCTGGAGCGCGGACGGCGAAATCCTCACCGCGGATCACGTCGTTCAGCGCGATGAAAACATCCAGGTGAAATTAGCCGATGGCAAAACCTACGGCGCTTCGGTTCTGGGCCGCGACCCGGCGAGCGATCTCGCGCTGTTGAAAGCCGATGGCGCGAGCGGTTGGGCCGTCCCCGAATTTGCCGAGGTGAAAGTGGGTCACCTGGTTTTGGCGGTGGGCCGACCCGACGAGGTGCAGGCGACCCTGGGCAGTGTGGTGGCGCTCGGCGGGCCGGTGCGCGGCCGGTTCCGTTTCCTGGAGGCCTACCTCCAGACCGATGTGACGATGTACCCGGGCTTCTCCGGTGGGCCGTTGGTGGATGTGAGTGGACGCGCCGTCGGCCTAAATAGCAGCGCGCTGGCGCGCGGCGCGAGCTTGGCCGTGCCCTCGGCGGTGGCGCGCGGAATTGCGGATGCGCTGCGCCAGCATGGACGTGTTAAGCGCGGCTTCTTGGGAGTGAGCACGCAGCCCGTCGCGCTCCCGGAGAGCGTCGGTAGCAAATTGAATCAACGTCAAGGCCTGATGGTAATCGGCGTGGAAAAAGGCGCCCCGGCGGAGCAGGGCGGCGTGATGCAAGGCGATGTGTTGGTGGGCGTTGGGTCACACGCTGTAACGGATATTGAATCCTTGCAGGGCGCGCTTGGCCCGGAGACAGTGGGCAAGTCGCTGCCGGTCAAAGTCGTGCGTGGCGGAGAATTGAAAGAGCTAAGTGTGAAGATTGGGGAACGCGCATAAGCGAGACGATTGGTCCCCGAGTGTTGGGATGGGAGACGGAGCGATCCGTCTCTCTTTTTTTAAGAGCGTACACGGATCACACGGAAGGCCACGGATTTCACGGAAAAAGAAAATAAAAATCCGTGAAATCTGCCGAAGGTATCCGTGTACTCCGTGTACTCTTTTTTTTCTACACAACAGGGCTGAAGAAATAAGTTACTCCGGAAACGATCAACCCCACGAAGCCCACCAGCATCACGAACCAACCTAAACCGATTCCCCACGGCGCGTTGAGGAGCGCGGAGGCCACGGGTCGCACGGCGAGCAAGGTCCACAAGCCATATGCGCCACCTAATCCGGCCAAAAGAATCTGCAGTAGGGTGTTCAAGCCAACCGGAAGGTAGAGCGTGAGAATTAAGCCGAGCAGTGTGGCAAGCGCGACGAAGAACTGAAGCTGAAATTCCGGATCGGCGTAGGCATGGAAGATATAAGGATAGGGCGGGAAGACGGTGTAGCAGCACAACAGCGCGAGCACCAGCAGTACCCAACCGATGAGTGACCTCGGCCACTTGGGACGCAGCCACGAACTCGGAGGTGGTGTTGATCTAAAGCGCGAGGCGGCGATGCCTAAGAGTAATGCTAAACAAGCGAGCGGAATTAAAAACGCCAACCGATTGAACGGCAGTGATCCATCGCGGACGCCGGGCAGGAACGTGACCCACTCAGAAAGCTCGTAACCGTTCAGCCGCAGCGCCGCGGCCGGGTGCGTGAGCCATGGAGTCCAGTAGCCGACCAAGGCTAAAAGCACGAAGAAAGGACGAAGGACAAAGGACGAAGGACGAAGGGGAA
>Ga0114129_10010866_pt1 | contig 12970 bp, 8 predicted proteins | sample RhiMetdeltSRZDD1_FD_80071 | JGI IMG/M metagenome (GOLD analysis project Ga0114129, IMG submission 80071) | Populus rhizosphere microbial communities from Tennessee, USA - Rhizosphere MetaG P. deltoides SRZDD1 (version 2) (version 2) | ecosystem: Host-associated > Plants > Roots > Rhizosphere >...
ACCCGAGAGCTTCGACTGAGCAAGCCAGCGAGCTGGCTCCATCATTGCGTTGAGCACCGGGAAATCCGCTTTGCGACAGGTGAGATTTCTTTGAGCGTGCTGTTCGTTTCGGCCGGATTTCGCGTTCTTGAACCACAGGGCTGATTCGCTCGTAGGGGCGGGTGTGACGACCCCCACGGTTGCACGAAAGGCCCGTCGCGTGGTTTGCTGCACCGCTCCGCGTTACACGGTTGGGCCCTGCTTCATATCGGCGCCTCTCCTGTGCCGGGTTCCGGAATCCGTCGACAGGTGCTGCGAAGGTGACCGACGCCCACGGAATCTGGAGGGAGGGTAGTGCGATGAGGACGTTCCTGTTGTCGCTGGGTGTCTCGCTGATGTTGGTGATACCCGCAACCGTGTTGGCACAGTCGCCGCCGGTGGTGTACGTGTGCACGCCGGATGGGCAGGTCCTGGAGGTCAACGGGACGGTGGCGCGCGTCCTGGCGCCTCCAGGGGGCGCGTTCGACGATTGTGTGCTGGGCCCCGACGGCTGGCTCTACATCTCCGAGGTTCTGGCCGGGGATGTCTCCCCGAATCGGATCGAACGTCTCGATCCAAACGGCCCGGCGCCACAGCTTCAACTGGTTGCCACCCTTCCGAACGCGTCCGCGCCTCGAGGACTGGCGTTCAACGTCACGCCTTCGAACACGACGCCTTTCAACAGGGCCACGCTGTTCATCAACACGGCCTCCTCCGGTGTGTACACGCTTCAGGAAACGGGCGCGCCGACGACACCGTTGACGTTCCCAACGATCGCGACGCAGCTTCCGAATTCCCCCGCGACGAGGGGCCGCGGGCTGGTTTTCAACGTGCGCGGCGATCTCGTCGCTGCCAGCGGCGGTACGATTCAGAGCGCGCCTGCGTTCTATACGACGTTTTCGACTCTGGTGAGCAACGCGACTCCCCAGGACGTCACGGTGAACACGTGCCGCGAAATCGTCTACACGGACAAGGCATCACAGAGCATCAAACGCATCGTGAACAACAGCACGAAGACGCTCGTGACACTGTCGAAGAAGGCGTTCCCGACGGCTGCCGAAACCGATCTCGGCAACCACATCTTCTTCCTCTCCGCCGAGGACGACAACGGCACGAACGCGATCCTCTGGCGCGCCGATCCGCCGGCGAACACACCGCTCGCGCAGTCGTGCGACACCGCCACGGCCACGCCGCTCCTGGACTTCAAGGCAAGCCTCAACGGAGCCAACATGATTCCGGGGCTGCTGTCGTCGCGTGCCAGGGGTCTGGCGATTGGCGTCAGCTCGGTCGCGATCAGCCACACGTTCTCGGGCGACTGCAAGTTCGCGTACGACTTCGGGCATCGCGTCGTGACGTATGCGTTCGATCCTCCGTGCGCGGCGGCCTCCGGGATCACGCTGGAGATTTCGAGCTTCAAGAGCAGGTGGCGCGACGTGGCGTTCACGACCCCGCCGTTCTTCGCGCCGCCGGCCACATGGGGTTTGCGCGAAAGCTCGATGGGAGCGTTCGGCACACAGTACCTGCTGCACGCGTCGAAGGACAACGTCGATCTCAGTACCTTGCCCCACTATCTCCAGACGTATGCGTTCAACACGCAGGAAACGCTGTTGAGCCCGGGGCTGGCGCGGCGAGAGGAAAAGGACCTGGCCCTTCCGTTCGATGAGAACATCACGAGCGACGTGTGGAACGTGGATCCCATCATTGGCGTGCGGGGAGACGGCGGATCGAAACATACGCTCTTCAACTCGAGCCTGGCGAAGAGCTGCGTGCTCGATGCAAAGTTCCAGGAACCGCTCAATTCCAACAATCCGCTCTTCAACGGTCCGCAGACGCTGGTGATCGCGATCGGGGCGACAGACCAGAACGGCAACCCGTGTGACGGCGGAACGCTTCACGTGTCGTTGATGCGATGCGGCGATACAGGATGTCAGGACGGTCCGTTCGCACCGCAACTGGTGACGTCTGCCGTGCGGTCCGGAAACACCATGAATCAGCTCGGCAAAGGCAAGTACGCGTACAATCTGGCTCTCGGCCCCGTGGACACCTCGGGCGCGGATGTGTCGCCGGTGCAGTTCGTGATCACTGTCTGGGGCGACATCGCCGTCCCGAGGAATCAGTTGTTCAGCGTCTCGAAGAGCAAGTAGTGAAGGAATTCTGACAGCGGCGGACGCTCGCGGCGTCCGAGTCGGTGTATAAAGGCCGCGATGACTGAGCTCGGCCGCCGCGACCTGCTGCTCAAATGCGCCGCACTCGGGACGCTGACGCTCGGACCCGGCGTCTCTCTGGCGGACGCGCTCGAGTGGGGCGCTCCAGACCAATCCGAACGGAAACCGACGCCGTGGGACGAGCTCGGACCCTTCTACAAGAAGAACGCGCCGCACGTGGCGCAAATGCGGCTGCCGAGCGATCCCGGGCTGCCCTTGTCGGTATCGGGGCAGGTGTTCGACACCCACGGAAACCTGCTCGAGGGGGCGACGCTCGAAATCTGGCAGGCGAATGACGCCGGACTATACGACCTCGACGGATATCGTTACCGCGCCGCCCTGCTCGCGGATCGCGCCGGCAAGTACGCGTTCGAGTCGGTGATGCCGGGACACTATCCAGGGCGGGTCTGCCAGCATGTGCACTACCTCGTGCGGGCAGCCGGGTGCAAACCTTTGACGACGCAGTTGTATTTCGCGACCGATCCGGTATTCGCCGGTGATCCGCAGCGGAACTACACGAAGGACCCACTCATCGACAGCGTCGAACTCGTTCGGCCCGTCACGATCGTCCGCACTCCCACCGGCCCGGCGGCGGCCGTCGCGTTCGAAATCGTGCTGGAGCATCTGTGAGTCGCCGGGGCGGCACCGCTATCTGGATCCTCGTCTTCATGCTCGCTGCCGAGCTGCGCGGCCCAGCTCAAAGCGCCACGCCGGCGGAGTCGATCCTGCGACTACCGGCGCGCGCAGTGTGGTTCGTCGTCGCGGCGGGACGTCCGATCGGGGCGGCGATCACGGTCGATAACAGGATTCGCGTGCTTTCGCTGCCGGACGGCCGCGAGCAGCGCGCCATCGATCTTCCACCCGGTCCCGCTGACGTGTTCTCGATTTCCCCGGACGGCCGCTTCATCGTCTTCGGCGACCACAAGGGAAACGTGCACGTGTGGTCGTCGGCCACCGGGGTTACGCAGTGCAAGCTGAGTCTGAGACGCTATCCCGGCGTCGCTGTCTTCTCGCATGACGGCGGTACGCTCGCGCTCGCCGCGCAGGGAGACGCGCTGCAGCTCGTCGACGTCGCAAAGTGTACGACACATGTTTCGCTTGCGCAGACGGCCGGTGGCGTCATGGCCGCGGCGTTCTCGCGCGACGACCGCTACATTGCCACCGCCGATGGCGATACCGCGGTGCGGGTGTACGAGGCTGCAAACGCGCGCCTGGTCAGCGAAAACAAGGACTCCGTCATGAGCCCGCTCGCCGTCGATTTTACGGCGGACGGCCGGACGGTCCTCGCGTTGGGCGGTGACAAGGTGGTGCTCTTCGTGGACGCCGCCACGGGCCGCACCAGCCGCCGCATGGACGCGACGCAACCCCCGTTCGCGATGCAGATTTCGCCGAACGGAACCCTTCTCGCCACCGTGTTCATGAAATCCGAAGACATGACACAACCCGATCACATCACACTGACGAGCCTTCCCGCGGGCACGCGCCAAGCGGACTGGGTCCCGCCGGTGCTGCCAATCGGAGGTGGCTGGACGGTCCACGGGCACTTCATCGTCGCCACCGCGGCGCAGAACACGCTTCACCTCTGGACGCTCAACTGATGGAATAGTGCTTTCGCCGGCAATGGTTCACCCCACCAACGTTCTTGGCTGGTCACACGCATGACGACAGACCTTCGCTTTGTGTTCCGCCAGTTGCGGAAGTCGCCCGGATTCACGCTGCTGGCGTTGCTGACGCTGGCGATCGGCATCGGCCTCAGCAGCGCCATCTTCAGCCTGATCGACGATCTGTTCTTGCGCGGGCTCCCTTACAGAGAGCCGGCCAGGGTTGTTCACATGTACGCCAATGTGAAGGACCGCGATCTCAACGAGATTCCGCTGTCGGCGCCGCGCTTCATGCATTACCGCGACGGGCAGACCGTCTTCAGCGATTTCGCCGCCGAGAATTTCTCCGCGTTCACCCTGACCGGCCTCGGCGATCCGGTGCAGGTCTTCGGCGGACGGTTGACGTGGAACTATTTCGGTCTGCTCGGCGTCCGGCCGATTCGCGGGCGCGACTTTCTGCCGGAGGAAGAAGAGCGAGCCGACGTCGCGGTCGTCACCGAGCGGTTCTGGCGGACGCGGCTGGGCGGCGATCCGAACGTGATCAGCCGGGGCATCACGCTGGACGGCCGATCGCACACAATCGTCGGCCTCCTGCCGAACCAGCCCGCCGCGTGGTTCGGCACCAATGCAGTGGCCGAAGTCTGGACGACGAAGCCGTTCGTCATCCCGGGCTTTTCGTACGAGCGCATGATGCGCGGCACCGGGTTTCTGCGCGTCCTGGGACGCCTCAAGCCAGCCGTCACGCTGGAGCAGGCGCGCGCGGCATTGCCATCTCTCGATCAGGGTTATGCCACGGCGTTTCCGAGCAACCTCGATCGCACTGCCGCCACGTCGCTTAAGACGATGCCGGAAGACGTAACCGGCAATCTGCGCCCGGCGTTCGCGACGCTCTTCGCGGCCGTCAGCCTCGTGCTGCTGATCGCGTGCAGCAATGTCGCAAACCTCCTGCTCGCGCGCTTCAGCGGACGCCGGCGGGAGATCGCGCTGCGCCTGTCGCTGGGCGCGTCGCGCTCGAGCGTGCTCCGGCTCTTCCTCTTCGAGAGCCTCGCCGTCAGCGCGCTGGCCGGAATCGCCGGCGCGTTCCTGGCGTCGCGCCTGGTTCCGCTGATTCCATCGATGGCCTCGAATTTCCTGCCGCTCGAGCGCGATTACAACCCCGGCTTGTCGCTTCCAGTGCTGACCTTCATGACGGCGTTGTCTGTTCTGACGGGTCTGGCCATGGGCCTGTACCCTGCGCTGCAAGGGTCGCGGGCTGATCTAATCGACGGGTTGAAGGAAGGCGCACGCGGCGCGAGCGGGAGCCGCCGGCAACAGCGCTTCCGCAAGATTCTCGTGGGCGCGCAGGTCGCATTGTCGGTCGCGCTGCTCGCGGGCGCCGCACTGCTCATCGCGAGCTTCGTGCGATTGACCCGGCAGGACCTCGGGTTCGAACCGGAACATTTGTGGGTCGGGTTCATCACCCTGCCGCAGGCGCGCTACGGCGATCTCGATGCGCGCCAGCGGTTCGTCGACCGGACGCTGGCCGCGCTGCGCAACCTGCCTGGTCTGGAGAGCGCAAGCGTTAGCGGCGACATTCCACTGATTGGCGGTGGGCGAACGCTGTACGCGCGCGCTGACGTCGAGGTTCCGCCGGTGGACAAACGTGCCTCCGCGCCTGGCCACGACATCGCCCCGGGATATCTCAAGACGTGGGGGATTCCGCTGCTGGCCGGTCGCGACTTCGATGAACATGACCTGGCGGATCGCCCGAACGTGCTGCTCATCAGCCAGGCCGGCGCGAAGATAGTCTTTCCCAATGAAAATCCGATCGGCAAGACGCTGCTCGTGACGAGCGCGGGCACGCCCGCTGAAATCGTCGGCGTGGTAGGCGACGTGCGCTCACAACGCGTGGCCGAACCGCCCAGGATGGAATTCTATCGGCCCTGGGCGCAGGAGAATTTTCCGTTCGCGCTCATCACGGTGCGCAGCCGCCTCGAGCTGAAAGCCGTTACGCGCCTCGTGCAGTCGGCGTTGACGACGGTCGATCCAGGAATCGTGGCGGCGCAGCCGCAGACCATGAACGCGGTCGTAGCGCAAACCCTGGGTCAGGCGCGTCTGATGATGTGGCTCCTTGGACTGTTCGCCGGCGTCGCCATGGTACTCGCGACGGTCGGCGTCTACGGCGCCGTGGCGTACACGGTCGGACAACGCACGGGCGAAATCGGCGTGCGCATGGCGTTCGGTGCCGAGACCCGCGACATCCTGCGTCTCGTGGTCGATCAGGGCATGCGCCCCGTCATTGTCGGCCTGGCTGTTGGCCTCGCGGCTGCGCTCGCGCTCGGCCGCCTGATTGCGTCGCAGCTGTATCAAACGTCCGCGCATAGTCCGCTCCTCCTCACCGCGACGATGGCGACGCTGGGACTCGCGGCGCTCGTCGCCTGCGTCGTTCCCGCGCGGCGGGCGAGTCTCGTCAATCCGGTGGACGCCCTTCGCGCGGAGTGATGCGCGCTCCAGCGGCCCCCTGAGCCTCTCACTTTACACCACAGAGTGTCACCCATGTGCCCGGAATACGGTGCGGTTGACAACCCCGCGACCGAGGAGCAGGATGGCGTGTTGCACGGCACAACAGGAGGTGCGCTATGCAGGCTCGCGTTCAGAAGGCGTTTCTGGCACTCGCAACGGGCACGATGGTCCTCACGCTGGTCTCCGGCGCCGCTGCGCAGGCGCCAAAGGGTCTCGACGGAACCTGGAAGCTGAACGCGGCGAAGTCGAAGTTCAGTCCAGGGCCGGCGCCAAAGGCCATGACGGTTGTCTATTCAACCGAAGGCGCCGACGGGATGAAGATCGTCGTCGACGTCACGCCGGCGGAGGGAGCGGCGCAGCATTGGGAAATGACGCCGCACTACGACGGGAAGGAGTACCCCGTGACCGGCAACCCGAATGCGGACATGGTCTCCGCCAAGAAGATCGACGATCGCACGGGCGAGAGCACCTTCAAGAAAAACGGCAAGGTCACGGCCGTGAACAGCCGCAAGCTCTCGGCGGACGGCAAAACGCTGACGATCACCAGCAAGGGCACGACGGTCGACGGCAAGCCGCGGCACGACGTCCAGGTGTTCGAGAAGTCATAACCCCAGAGTGGCGCACGCTGACCTGGCGGTCCGGTGCGCCACGCCCCGTCTTCGCGACGGGTTGACACGCAGTCTTACAACATGTAAGCATGCCCCCCGCGATGCCGCGGAGACCGACCCGCCTGCCCACCCTCTCGCACAAAGAAACGCTGATCCTCGAGCTGCTGATAGGCGCGAAAGAAATGTACGGCCTCGAGCTCGTGGCGGCGTCGGCTGGCGCGTTGAAGCGAGGCACGGTCTACGTCACGCTCGGCCGCATGGAGGACAAGGGCTACGTCACATCGAGGCTCGAGAGCGCGCCTCGCGCGGCCGGCGGTCTTCCGCGCCGTATTTATGCGCCGACAGCACTGGGACGCGAGGTGCTGGCCGCGTGGATGACGGCCGCAGGTCGCTTCAGACTGAGATTTGCGCGATGAACCGGCCTGGTCGTCTGCTGACCCTTCTCAGAATCCGGCGAGTCGGCATCGGCAGCCCCATGACCGAATAATGTCCAACCTCAGTGACATCCGCGACAGGTACAGTGCGGAAATCCGCGCCTCGGCAGACCTCCGATCGGAGGCCCTGGTCCGAGCCTTTGCCAAAGTGCCGCGCGAACATTTTCTTGGCCCTGGACCCTGGCAGATTCTGACTCCAGGGATCGACACAGACTACCGGACCACGCCCGACAGTGACCCTGCGCACCTCTACCGCGACGTACTCGTCGCGATCGATCCGAGCCGCCGGCTGAACAACGGTCAGCCGAGCTATCTTGCGTTCTGCATTGAATCGCTCGAACTTCACGAGGGAGACCGCGTTGTTCATGTCGGTTGCGGCGTCGGCTACTACACCGCGATCATCGCTGAAGTCGTTGGACCCACTGGTTCCGTCGTTGGCATCGAGATCGACGCTGACCTTGCGTCCCGTGCCGCCAGGAATCTTCGGTATCTCGACCACGTCGAGGTGATACACGGCGACGGTGCGAACGACGTTCCCGGCCCATGCGATGCGATCTTTGTCAACGCCGGCGCAACACACCCGAGAACCGTCTGGGTCGATTGCCTTCGACCAGGAGGACGATTGATCCTGTATCTCACCGTGGCGTTTGACGACACCGGCGCCGGAAAGGGTGTAACGCTGAAGGTGCGCCGTGAGGGCTCGGGATATCCGGCTCGTTTTCTTTTTCCCGTTGCGGTCTTTCATTGCATCGGCGGTCGCGACGACAGCGCGAACCGGCGCCTCCTGGAAGCCATGCAGCGTGGCCGGTGGGGATCGGTGCAGTCGCTGCGCCGTGATGCTCACGAGCTGAATGACGCCTGCTGGCTTCACGACGATCACTGCTGTCTCTCGACGCTGCCGCCGTCGATTGCCTCTTCATCGGTTGGGTAGAGCTGCGCTCCCGTCACGATCGGCGCGACACTGTTGACCCGCCTCCAAGAAGGAGTAACCTTTCGAGCATCGTTGAGCGGACGCGATTAGAACCGAAGTGAAATGACGCGAGGAGGGATGACGCGATGCGCTTTGCAAGCGAGTTGTTGTTCTGTCTTGCAGTGACCGTTGCCGCGGCATCAGCTCAAACGCCGGGCGGAAGCAGCGCGGAGGCGGAAAAGATTTACGCCGAGCGCTGCGCCAAATGTCATGAATCGGGAGTGCCGCGAGCCGCGAACCGTGAGGCGCTGCGGCGCCTGTCGCCAGATGCGATCCGGATCGCCCTCACCAGCGGCACCATGGTCACACAGGCCGCGGATCTCTCGCCGGCACAGATCGATATGCTCGCTCGCATGCTGGGAAGCGCGGCCACGACCGCGCGGCCGGCATCGACCAGCAACGCGTGCCCTGTCGACGCTTCTTCTTCCTTCGTGGATCCACTCGATCGCGCGCGATGGAATGGATGGGGCGCCAACCTCTCGCAGCACCGCTTTCAACCCGCCGAGATGGCGCTGCTGCCCGCGAATCAGGTCCCGCGTCTGAAACTCAAATGGTCCTTTGGCTTCCCTGGTGTGAGCCGCGCGTATGCGCAGCCCACCGTCGTCGGCGGACGCGTTTTCGTCGGGAGCGCCAGCGGCGTGGTCTATGCGCTGAGCGCGGCGAGCGGCTGCCAGCATTGGGCGTTCAAGGCCGACGCGCCGGTGCGAACGGCCATCACCATCGGCCCGGGCAGCGCGCCGGGAAAGTGGCTCACATACTTCGGCGATCAGCGCGCGAACGTGTACGCGCTGGACGCGCTGACCGGAGAAGTCTCATGGAAACGCCGTGTCGATGATTTCGGCGGCGCGATGATGACTGGCGCGCCGACGCTGGCTGAAGGCACGTTGTACGTGGTGACCTCGTCAGTCGAGGAAGTGTCAGGCGCCAACGCGAAGTACGAATGCTGCAAATTCCGCGGCAGCCTGTCCGCGCTGAACGCGTTGACAGGCGACGTGCGTTGGAAGAGCTACACCATACCGGAGGAACCCAAACCCGTACGCAAGAACAAGCAGGGTGTGCAACTGTGGGGACCCTCGGGTGCAGCGGTCTGGTCCTCAGCTGCAGTCGATCTCAAGCGAGGTGTTGTTTACGCGACGACGGGAGACAGCTACTCGGATCCTGCGGCTGGCACGTCAGACGCGTTCATCGCCTTCGATGTGAAGACGGGCAAGCTCCTCTGGTCGCGCCAGACCACGGCGCGCGACGCGTTTACAATCGACTGCGGTCTTCCGGAAGCGGCGCGCGCCAACTGTCCCGAAGCCAATGGCCCCGACTTCGACTTCGGTTCGTCGCCAATCCTGGCCGATCTGCCCACGGGTCGAAGCGCTGTGATTGCCGGCCAGAAGTCCGGTGTCGTGCACGCCGTTGATCCCGATCGCGGCGGGACGATTCTCTGGCAGACACGCGTAGGCAAGGGTTCTGCTCTCGGTGGCGTGCAGTGGGGATCGGCCTTTGATGGACACCGCGTGTACGTCGCGCTCTCGGACGCGGACCCGGAGCCGGCACAGCCCGGAACCCCGGGTGCGCAACCAACGGTCTTCGGGCAGCCGATGCGACTCAATCCACAGGCCGGTGGCGGACTCTTTGCCCTCGATCCAGCGACAGGGAAGATCATCTGGACGAAACCGCATCCCGGTTGCGGCGACCGGCCCAATTGCAGTCCCGCGCAGTCGGCCGCGGTGACCGCGATTCCCGGCGTCGTCTTTTCCGGCGGGCTGGATGGCCACCTTCGCGGCTACGCCAGCGACGATGGGACCATCATTTGGGATGTGGACACTGTGCAGTCGTACAAGACAGTGAATGGCGTACCGGCCAACGGCGGCTCGCTCGACGGCCCAGGACCGGTGGTGGTTGACGGAATGCTGTTCGTCAACTCCGGATACGGGTTCATCGGCGGCATTCCCGGCAACGTCCTGCTGGCGTTCTCAGTCGACGGCCGGTAGAGAACACTTAGGATTGATCCGTCGAGCACGGGGGTCGAAACATGACACCGGAGCGGTGGCAGCGTATCGAGAGGTTGTTCGAGCAGGCGGTCGACGTCGAGCTCGCCGCTCGCGCGGACTGGCTGACCCGCAACTGTTCGGATGACCGAGATCTGCGCGCCGAAGTGGAGCGGCTTCTTGCGGCCGATGCCAACGCTCCAGGCGAGGTGGGCGGCCTCGTCGCCGAGTCGGTGCGGGCGTTCGCCACCAGCGACGAGGCGAGCCTCCCGCGCGTGGGGCCCTATCAGATCCTCTCCGAGCTGGGACGCGGCGGCATGGGTGTGGTGTACCTCGCCCGTCGCGATGACGAGGTCTTCCACAAAGAAGTCGCGGTCAAGATCGTCAAACGCGGCATGGACACGGACCGGATCCTGGATCGTTTTCGCCACGAGCGCGAGATCCTCGCGAGCCTGGAGCATCCGTACATCGCGCGTGTGCTCGACGGCGGCAACACCAACGACGGATTACCGTACCTGGTGATGGAATACGTCAAGGGTGTACCGATTACCGACTATTGCAGCAGTCACGACTTGGACCTCGTCCAACGGCTGGACCTTTTCCGCAACGTGTGCGCGGCAGTGCAATACGCCCATCAGAACCTGGTCGTCCATCGCGATTTGAAACCCACCAACATTCTCGTGGACGACTCGGGATCGCCGAGGCTGCTGGACTTCGGGATCGCCAAGCTGCTGATGGGGGACCAGGCCCAGCACACCTGGACTCGGGAGGACTTGGCGTTGACTCCGCGCTACGCGAGCCCCGAGCAAGCCATGGGCGGTCCGATCACCACGGCGTCCGATACGTATTCGCTCGGCACGATCCTCTACGAACTCTTGACGGGCGTCGCCGCGCATCGCATCACAGGCGATACGCCGATGGCATGGACGAGGTCGATTTGCGAAGACGAGATCGTGCTGCCGAGCGTGGCTGCCCACGGGTCGGGATTGAAGATCTCCGCGGACCTGGACAACATCCTCGTGATGGCCCTGCAGAAAGATCCGCGACGACGGTACGGATCGGTTGAGCAGTTTTCCGAAGACCTACGACGGTACCTCGACGAGCTTCCTGTACTCGCACGGCCGCGGACGCTTCAATACCGCGCCGTCAAATTCGTGCGACGAAATCGGGTCGCGGTCATCCTGGGAGCGGCCGTGACCGGGAGCTTGATCGGCGGCATTGCCATCTCCATGCAGCAGGCGCGCCGCGCCGATCGGCGCGCTGAGCAGGTTCTCAGACTAGCCGACGCGTTCGTGTTCGAGGTACACGACCAGATCCAGAATCTCCCCGGCGCGACGCACGTGCGCGAGTCCGTGGTCAGAACCGCGCTCGAATACCTCGACAGCCTGGCGCGCGACTCGGCCGACGATCCGAACCTGCAGTGGGAGCTGGCCTCCGCGTACCAAAAAATCGGCGACGTTCAAGGGTACGGAGTTCGACCCAACCTTGGACAGTTCGAGGCGGCGATGCGAAGCCACCGCAAAGCCTTGGACATCACGCTTCAACTGGCGGCGCACGATCGGGATCCGAAGATCCTTCGGCTGCTGGCGCGCGCCCATCACCGCGTCGGCTTCCTGATCCGCGTCACCGACCCGAGAAGTGGTCTGACACACTTTCGACAGGGCCTCGAAATCGCCGAGGCGCTCTATAAAGCCGACGCGGGGAACCCGGAGACCATCGGGTTGCTGCTCGATCTGCACGGCCACTTCGGCGAGAGCGCGCTCGAAGCGGGCGACGTCACTGCGGCCCTCGAGAGCTGGGGCCGAACGTTCGAAGTGGCCCAACGATGGGCGGACCAGGATCCAACGGATGAAGCGCGTAACGCGCTGATCCGAGGCCGGCTGCGTATGAGCCGCGGGTTGCAGGTCGAAGGCGATCTCGATGGAGCACTCCAACAGGCGCGGGCGGCCGTGGCCATCGCCGAAGCCCTGTCGAAATCCAATCCTGTGAACGCGGGTTATCGCCGCAACCTTTTGAATAGCTACGAGCAGTTGGCAGGCGTGTGGTCGGGCATCAACCTGCCCAGCTTCGGCAATCACGTGGAAGCCCTCGTCGAGTACGCGAAGGTCAGAGCCATCGCCGAGGAGCTGGCCGCTGCCGACCCGAGCAATGTGATGGCGCGTTCCGACCTCACGCTCGCGTACCACGGGGTATGCGCAGCGCTGCTGGAGGATGACCCGCCCGCCGCGGCCGCCGAGTGCAGGCGAGCGTCGGCCGTAGCTGAGGAACTTCGGTTCGGCCACGAGGGCGGTCTCGTGAAGGTCCTGCTCGCGTCCGCACTCGGGCGCAGCGGGGAACGCGCGGAGTCGATCCGCCTGGCGCAAGAGGGTCTCGCGATTCTCACGCAGGACGCTGAACAGAACCGCGCCAGGCCGCGACTGAGGCGGGATCTCGTGCTCGCCGAGAATCGGGTCGGTACCCTCTTCTTGGAGAGCGGCGATTCGGCGGGGGCGGAGGCTCATCATCGCCGTGCGCTCGCGATGGCCGAAGAACTGGTGCGACTGCAGTCGGCCGATCCGCTGTTGCGCCGCGATCTCGCAGACTGCTACGAAAGTCTCGGCCGCCTCTACTCGCACACGGGCAATTGGTCCGCGGCCCGCGAGTGGATCCATAAG
>Ga0114129_10010867_pt1 | contig 12970 bp, 11 predicted proteins | sample RhiMetdeltSRZDD1_FD_80071 | JGI IMG/M metagenome (GOLD analysis project Ga0114129, IMG submission 80071) | Populus rhizosphere microbial communities from Tennessee, USA - Rhizosphere MetaG P. deltoides SRZDD1 (version 2) (version 2) | ecosystem: Host-associated > Plants > Roots > Rhizosphere >...
CGGGAGCCGCTTGCGTTTGTGCATCCGCGGCCGGACCGCTGAGGCTGATGACGAGCAACAGAATGGAGAGCACTTGCAAATCCGAAAAATCTATTCTCGCGTACTTCAACCACAAAAGCCCGCGCCAATCGCGGACAGCATGAAGCTACGACTAAAGGACGAGATCAAGGTCCGCCGAAAGGCGGACTCCACGATGTCCACCTGAAGGTGGACTCTACTTTGTTGCGGGAGGATCGCCGCGCTTCAGCCGATCGCGTGCGTGGTCGACATCGCGATGGAAGACGAACAACCGATCGGCATTGCCTTCGGGATCGGTGAAATCGAACGTCTTCCCTTTTCGGAGTTTCAGTTTCAGATTCTTCTTCAGGTAATCGACCTCGAAGCTTTCGATATCGAGCAGCGCCGCCGTAAACGCATCGTCCTTGTCGGTCGTTTGGTACCGCACGCCAAGTGGTGTGGCGATCAGCCGTCCTTTGCACGATCCGAATCGGTGCTTGTGAATGACGTCGAGCGACGCTTCGAGCCGCACTTCCCTCAACTTGATCGTGAGCCGGCGAGGACCGGGTGCAACGTTGATCGTTTCGACAACGCCTTCGAATCCCGTGGCCGATACGTTGACGCGATGCGATCCCGGCTTGATCTCGTAGCCGGTGATCGGCGCGGCGCCGATGAACTGCCGATCGATGAACACCTGCGCGCCGGGAACATCGCTCTCGATATCGAGGACTCCCGTCGTCGGAACCGGAACGGGCGCGTCCGTTGCCGCAGCTGAAGATCGCGCGGCGGCGGCGGGTGCTGCCGGCGCGCGGCGCGCCGCCCCCCGCTCCGCTGGCGGCGCAGCCTCCGCGCGACGCGTTTCGACGCGCGGCGTTGACGGTCGCGGAGCCGGGCGTTTGACGGCTTCACGCGTCACCGTTTGCCGCGGTGAGAAGAATGTCGCACTGACGAAGGCGCCTGCGGCAAGGCCGAGGGCCATCAAGCCAAGAATGACGAGGAGACGCCGCACAATTCGATCCTACCTCATCTGTTTGACAGCCTCGATCTCGAGGTTGACCATCGGCATCATCAGGGCGCCGTCCTCGGCCAGATCGCACGCAGGCGCAACGAGATCGGTCAATGCCGCCAGGAAGTCGCCACGCTGCTGTTCAGGGCAGCGCTCCGTGTAAGTCATCCACGTCGTCCGGAGCCATCCGGTCAACGCGGCCCGATCCGCATGGCGCATCGGCTTGGCAACCAGCTCGATTCGAGTGACGCGAAACCCGGCGCGCGCGAGCGGCGGCTCAAAATCCTCGGGTCCCCGAAAGTAGTGCGGGGACCGAGCACCGGCAAGATATGTGGCCCACGGGCCGGCGCTGGCGAGTCGCGCAAGCGCTTCACGGACGGGAGAAGCTGTGCCGCGGCCGCCCATCGAGAGAAACATTCGCCCCCCTGGACCGATAGCGCGCGACAAGCCTGTGACGACGGCGTGATGATCCGGCATCCAGTGAATCGCCGCATTCGAGAAGGCCAGGTCGAATGTCCCGGGCACCACCAGCGCCTGGGCATCGCACTGAAAGAAGGTCAACGCCGGCGATCGATGCGCCCACGTCCGGCGCGCCAGGTCAATCATTGCGGGTGAGCTGTCGACGCCGACGACGCGGCCGGACGGAAGGCGCTCGGCTATCGTCGCTGACACTTTGCCGTCACCACACCCGACGTCGAGGACGGTTTCATCGCCACCGAGGTCAAGCCGGTCGATGACGCTGAGCGCCCAGCCGAACTGGCCGCGCGAATGACTGGCGTAGTCGGCAGCGTCCCAGCTCGGCGTCATCGATTCGTCAACGCGCGCCAGATTTCGCGGTCCGCCGGCTCCGCACCCAGCACACGCCACATCGCGATGTACAAACCGAGGAACAGGGCGCCGGAGGCGACCTCGGCAGTGAGCGCTCCAAGCCCCCCGGACAGCAGCCGAACCCCGAGCGCAGGAACGAATGCGATCGTAAAAGCGGCAAGGGGCCGTCGCAGCGACTGCCAGGGCCACGACCAGCCGAACACGTGCTTGACCTCCGCGAAACGGAGCGCGCCCTGCACGACGAAGCCGGCGCACATCGCAACGGCTGCGCCGGTGACGCCCATGCGTGGAATCAGGACGATGCCGACAACCAGCTGTGTCGCGATCGTCACGGCCGCGTTTAGGAGATTGAGGCCCGGACGCTCGATCATGATCAGGGTCTCGACCAGGCCGGCGAAGCTGTTCGCACCGTGCGCGATGCCGAGGATCGCCAGCCACAGCGCGCCTTGCCGGAATGATGGCCCGTAAATGCTGAGGACGAAACCACTCGAGAGGAACAGCGCTCCGACCAGCGGCAGTTGCGCGGACAGGACCCAGCGTCCTGGCCCTGCGACGGTTTCGCGCAGCGACGCGGGCCCTTGCGCCGCACGCCGTGTGGCGATCACCGGCGCGAAGATCGGATCGAAGACCTGCCGTACTTTTCGCATTCCACCCGCGACTTCAGCGGCGGCGCAGAAGATTCCGAAACTTGCGACGGTCACGCCGGTGACGCTTCCGACATAGGCGCCGAGCAACAGCACATCCAGCTGCAGCACGAGCACATTCAGGAGCGACGATCCCGCAATCGGCGCCGAAAACCTGAGCATCGCGCGCGTGGAGGCCGTGGCAGGACTCCCCCCTTCGACCGGACTTCGGCCTCCGCCCAGCCGATTCAATGCGCGCACCGCGAGGATGTACGCGACGATGCCGCCTGCAGTTTCACCGGCAACGACGGCAAGCGCCGGAGCGCGATCCCCGACGCTCAGCGCCACCGCCAGCACGAACACGCCGGTCTGGACCCACGTCTCGACCAGCCCACGCGAGTAGAACTCGCTGCGCATGGACAGCAGCGCCCGAGATGCGCCGGTACTGATCCGGGCGACGGCAATGCCAGGAAGCGCGAGCAGCATGATCGCGCCGCCGCCGGCGAACGCGTCGAGGCCGCCGACGCGGGCAAGCCAATTGATGAACGGAATCGATACGAGCGCGAGCGCGAGCGACGCCGCCGTGGCGGCTGCGAGGCCGCGACGAAACAACCGCCGCGCGCCGTCGCCGTCGCCGGCAGCCGCTCTGGTCGCAACCGCCGGCACGATGCCCAGGTCGAGCCCGAGCATCCCGACCTTGCTCAATAGATCGGTTGTCGCCCACACGAGCCCGAACCGCCCGAGGGCGACGTCGCCAAGCAGGCGAGCGATCAAAAAAGTGAAAACGCCGCGGAAATTGGCGGCAATGAGGACGAGCGCGTTGGCGGCGGCCCCGCGCGCGAGCCGATGACCATCGGTCAGCGCGTGATCGTCGTCGCCGATCGTACCCGCCGGGACGGTTTCAAGCACCGGGCTGCGACCGCCACTCGTCGAACGCCGATGCCCGGCGAGCGCATCCGATCGTGCATCGCGCTTCGCACCCCTTGGGCGTGTAGAACCCGCGCTCCACGTCGTCGGGCGTGTAGTCGAGCAGGTCGATGCCCGGCGTGCCGCGGCGCTGGCTGCAGTACGAGACGAGGCCGAATTCGTCGACGTACAGATATCGGCCGCCGGCACGGCACTTGAACGGCGACGATCCGTCGTGCAGCATGTCGCGCTCCCACCCTTCACCAGTCCGGTGGAACACGCTCTTGCGGCTCATGCGCTGCATTTCGTCGTACGCCGAGGCGAGGCCGCTGCCGAGCAGGCCCGGTTCAATCTGTCCGCCGGCGTCGTGCATCAATCCCACAGTCATGAAGAAGCCGATGTCGCGGACCGCGGCGACCACCTGCCTGGTTTCCTCGAGCGTGGACGATCCGAGCACGGCGTTGACGTTGACGTTGAAGCGCGCGCGCTCCTTCAGGAGCTCCAGTTTCTTGCGCAGCTGACTCCATGATTTCTGCGACCACTCGTTCGGCTCGATGTTGTCGACCGACAACTGCAACAGCGACAAACCGGCGTCGTTCAGCCGGCGAACCCACTCGCGCGTCAGCGCGTAGCCGTTCGAGATGAGCGTACAGACCATGCCGCGCGAGACGACGCGCTCGACGAGGGAGTCGAGGCTCGGGTGCAGCAGCGGTTCGCCACCGGTGAGCGTCAGCACGAGCGTGCCGAGGTCGGCGGCGTGGTCGATGCGCCGGAGCAGCAGTGCCGCGTCAACCGGCGGCGATCGATCGTCGTACTCGTGGCAGTAACCGCAGGCGAGATTGCAGCGGCGGGTCACGACCAGCTGCACGAGCAATGGCGTCTTCGGCGAGGCGATCATGCGCGCGCCGCGTCCGGCGTTCCACACAGGATTGATCAGGCGAATCACGGTAATCTTTAGTTCAGGATTCGGGCTACGGACCACCGGCTCCAGGGATGTTTCAGACTTTTCACTTTTTACTTTTGCTTTTTACGTCTAACTTTTCTCACTCGTCATGCCCTCAGTCGCCGAAGTGCCTATGATACCCCCCCTCGTTGCGCTCCTACCTGGGCCTGACGTGCGCGTGCTCGGCATGTCGGCGCGCCTCCGTAACGAGCGTGTGGCCAACCGGGCGGGCGCCACACTTGTCCCGTACGACGCCGTTCAGCAGCACGATCGATCGGTCCTCGCCGTTCCGCCGGATCGATTGCTGGATTTGGCGGGGACCGAGCGGCTGATCGACGTCTCGACGCCAGCCGCGCGCCGCCGCGCGGCGTGGGCCATTCTGCGGCGCACCGAAAAGTCGACAGACGGGTGGTTTTCACGGACGCTCAACCGCCCGATCAGCCGTGCGGTGAGCTACGCGCTGCTTTCGCTGCGCTTGAACGCCAATCACGCATCCATGCTGGTGTTGATTCTCGGGCTCGCTGTGGCGCTGATTGGCGCGCAGCCAGGCTATCTGGCGCTGGCGACGATGGGGATTCTGTTTCACCTGGCGTCGGTGCTCGATGGGGTCGACGGCGAGATGGCGCGCGCCACGCTCTCCGAGTCGGAACTAGGGGCCAGACTCGACACGATTTCCGATCAGGTGACCTACGTCGCATGTTTCATCGGCCTGACGGTTGGATGGTTTCGTGAAGGACAGGGCGTGAACGCGGTCGCCTGGATGGCGCTCATCACCGTTGCGCTGGTCGCGACGCTGCTGCGGGGGGGACGATTCGTCTCGCGCTACGCGCCGGATGCGTCTTTCGTGTTCGTCGATCGCAGTGTCCGCCGCGCCGCCCGCGATTCGGGGCGGCTGCCCCTCCGGCTCGCCGCCGCGGGCTTCACGCTGCTCCGGCGCGATCTGTTCGCGCTGATCTTCATGGTGGTGTCGTTCACCGGCCGCCGCGCGCTGGTTCCCGCGCTGGTCGCGTTCGGCGTGGTGCTCGCGAACGTGACATTTACGCTTTACGGCCGCGAGCTCGCCGAGGCGGCAGTCGCAGAACGCACAGATGCTTGAGGTTCGGTCGGCTTGATTCCTGAGGTGCGGTTTGATCCTTGAGGCGCGGACGGATGCCTGAAGTGCGGGGAAGGTGCGTCGCACCTTCAGCGCACTGTCAGAGAAGCAGTCAGCACTTCAGGAGAGGTACTCCGCACTTCAGGAAGGTACTCCGCACTTCAAGCGTAAGGAAGCCGCACTTCCAGGAAGCGTTATGACGCTGCGCGCATGAGCGACGCGCCGGGAATGGCGATCCGCGTGAAGAAGTCCATCAGCCGGCGGGCGCGAGCGTCCCATGTGTACTGGGCGGCAGCGTCGAGGGCGTTTCGCGACAGTCGGCTCTGCAGCGCGCGGTCCTCGAGCAACTGCACCAGCGCCGCCACCGCCGGCATCGTCTCGCCGGCCGGGACGAGGCGCGCGGTGACGCCGTCACGCAGCATCTCCTCGATGTCGGGTAGCCGCGGCGCGAGGATCGGGCGGCCCGCGGCCAGATACATGAACAGCTTCATCGGCATCACGGTGCCGCGGAACCGCCTCAGCGGCTCGTCCGACGGCGGAATGATCAGACAGTCGGCCGCGTACAGGTACGGCGCCACTTCCGACACGCGAACCCGCGTCCGCAACAGCAGATTGGTCGCGCCGGCCGCTCGCGCCTCGCGGGCGATCGCGTCCGCTTCGCCCGAATCCGGATTGAGACCGAGAATCAGGAACGACAGTTGCGGTGCCGCCGCAGCCATTCTGATCAGTGCATCCAGACCCTTTTCCGGCCCCGAGTGTCCGGCGTAGACGACGAGCGGGCGATCGGCGGGAATGCCCAACAACCGCCGGGCCTCGCCGCGATCGAGCGCGGGCGTCATCAGCGACGGCGCAAACCCGTTGTGCGCGACGACACAACGGTCCGGCGCCGCTCCCGCATCGATGAACGCGGCGGCCGCCACCTGCGAGTGCAGGATGAATCCACGCACGTGTGGACTGCTGAAGCAGATCGAACGCCACGGCGCGAATCGCCGTCGTGTCGCGATGTCAGGCCGATAGGTCTCGAACACGACCGGCAGTCCCGCGCGCGCACAAGCGGCAGCCGCGACGAGATCCCGTGTCCAGATCAGATCGTGCCTGCCGCGCGTGACCCGCTGCGGCACGTGCCAATCGAAAAGCCCTTTCGCGATCCAGGTGCGTGCCGGCCGATCACCGCCGGGCACGAACTGCAAATCAGCCGGGATTGAGTCCGTCGACGCGCCGTAGTATGCGCCGATCACCGCACGCGGATTGGCGGACGCATCCGGAGCGACCGACGGAATCAGCAACTCCACGCGCGCGCCCAGCCTCGCGACCTCGATCACCGTCCAGAAAATCTGTTGGGTATTGGTGTCCGCGGAGGGGAATGTGTCGTGGCAGCTATAGGCGAGCCGAAGCGCTCTCTGCACGAAGCAGCCTTTGTTGCAGCAGGGTTTCAGCCGACTCGCGGTCGGCAGGCGTGTCGACGTCGACCCACCCTGTGGATCCGACGTGCACGGCGCCGAGCGATCCGCGCGAAGCGAGCTGGCGCATCCCCGATGATACCGTGCGCGGCTCGGCGGCGGGCGCCCGTCGCAGCGCCTCGAAGACACCCCGTGTCAGCACAAAGCATCCGGCATCGATGGCGTCCCACGGCTCGAGACCCTTGCCGATCGCGAGCACGCGATTGCCCGCCAGCCGGACCTTGGTCGCATCCTGCAGATCGATGTCGCGCGGCGCGCGGTCGACCAGCACGCGTCCGATTTCGTCTGGCGCGAGCGGCGTCGCGACGAGCTTCGGCAGCGTCACGTCATCGAAGAAATGATCGACCATTTGAAGAAAAAACTGTGAAGCCGCGACCGGCTCAGCAGCCAGAAGCGAGACGCCGTTGGGCGCGGTCGGGTCCGGACTTTCGACGAACCGCAGTTTCAGTCCGGCATCGAGCGCCTCGACCGCAGCCTTGACGCGTTCGCCCTCATGGCCGATCACCAGAATCGCCTCGGAGCAACCGCTTTCACGCGCATGCTCGAGCGCGTGCGCGACGAGAGGTGTGCCGCCGATCGTCATCAGCGGTTTCGGCACGCCGTGGCCATTGACGAGGCGGGAGCCGTTGCCAGCTGCGAGGATCACTGTTTGTGAAACCTTGAAGGACAACACGCAGCCTGAATCTTAGCGTATGGCGCGCAATGTCATATTCGTGTTACATTTCACGGCCTGGCCCAAACTCTCGATCCCGCGCGCGGAGGGACCGCGCCGGGCGCAGGCGCACTTCTTCCCGAGCGGTTCGAACGCGAAACGATCGACATCCTGAAACGTTTGAGCCGGCGTCCGATCGATCCCCGGCCCGACAGCGAGCTCATGGCGGACCTGGGTTTCGATTCCTTGCAGGTGCTCGAGCTCGTCGGTGAGCTCGAAGATCACTTCGACATCGCAGTCCCGCTCAACTCCTTGACGCATATCCGCACGGTTGCGCAGATCGCGGCCGAGGCTCAGCGCCTCGTCGTCGAGGAGGCCACCCGCAAGGCGAGCTCGTGATGCGGGCCGTCACACTCAGTGACGCGCTGACTGCCGCGGCCGCCACGCCGCGCCAGATCACGATGGTCGAACACGACGACCGATCGGTGACGATGCCCTACGCAGCTCTGCTTGCGGAGTCGCTCCTCATTGCCGGCGCACTGGTCGCGGCCGGCTACGAACCTGAAGACCGCATCGCGCTGATGCTTACCGAGGTTCGCGATTTCATCTGCGTGTTCTTCGCGCTCGCGGCCGCCGGTCTCGTTCCCGTGCCGCTGGTGCCACCCGGCCAGGCGGGCGATCTTCCGACTTTCACGCGCCAGGCGCGCCACCTTCTGAAGAAAGGCCGGGTCCGCGCGGTCGTCACGTCTTCCGGCGTTCAACCGCTCGTCGACGTCGTCGGGCTCGATCCAGCGCCTGCCGTCCTCACCGTTGATTCGTTGCGCAGCGCACCGCCGCTTCGTCAGCCCATCCACGTACCGATGAGCGCAACGGCTCTGCTGCAATTTACTTCCGGATCGACGGCGGCCCCGAAAGGCGTCGTGCTGACCCACGACAATATTCAGGCCAACGTCAGCGTGATCGACGACGGCTTGCGGCTCACGTCGTCGGATGTCGCCGTGAGCTGGCTCCCGCTCTATCACGACATGGGACTCATCGGCATGCTCGTCACTGCGATCTACGCGAAGGTCGATTCGGTGATCATGTCGCCGATTCTGTTTCTCAAGCGGCCGACGATGTGGCTCGAGGCGTTGTCGCGGCACCGCGGCACGATCTCGTTTGCGCCGAATTTTGCCTACGATCTCTGCCTGCGCCGCGTGAAGCGGTCGCAAATCCCATCGCTCGACCTGACTGCGTGGCGCGTCGCCGGGTGCGGCGCCGAACCTGTTCGCGCGGAAACACTACACACCTTCGCCAACTACTTCGCGCCGGCAGGATTTCATGCGTCGAGCTTTGTGCCGAGCTACGGTCTCGCCGAGCACTCGCTCGCCGTGACGTTTTCACACGGCGGGATCACTACCGACACGGTTGACGCCGATCGGCTCGTGTGTGATTCCCACGCGGCGCCAGCCGCCGGCAATCCGAATGGCGCTCGAACCGTGCGCCTCGTTTCCTGCGGGCGACCGTTCCCGGGCCACGAGATCCGCATCGTCGATCCGAATGGTGAAGCGTTGCCCGAGCGTCAGCTCGGCCAGATTGTCGCCAGGGGGCCGTCCGTGATGTCCGGCTACTTCGAGGATCCGGACGCGACCGACGCCGCAGTCCACGACGGCTGGCTTCAGACCGGCGACCTTGGGTACATCGCCGGCGGCGATCTGTACGTGTGCGGCCGCACAAAGGATCTCATCATTCGCGAGGGCCACAAGTACCATCCGCCCGACCTCGAGTCGGCGATCCTCGACGTTGCCGGCCTTCGGTCGTCGGGCGTGGTCGTGTTCGGCATCAACCGCGTCGCGGCAGCGGATGAAGTCGTTGCTGTCCTCGAGGCACGAGCGAGTAACGCGCCCGACACGATCGTCGACCACGTGCGGCGTCGCGTGCGCGAAACCGCCGGCCTCGAGCTCGACCGAGTCGTCGTGGCGCCGCCCGGGACGATTCCGCGTACGACCAGCGGCAAGGTCAGACGCGCGGAGACGCGTGCGCGGTTTCAGGCCGGCACGCTCCTGACCGGCGGCCTCAAATGACGATGAGTCTTTTCGACAAGCTGCGGCCTACCGCGGACCGCCTGGCCCAGCTCGGCGGCGGCCCGACGCCGTTCGACACGGTGATCGATGAGGTGTGCAGCGCCACGGAAGTCGTCATCGGCGGCCGCCGCACGCTGATGTGCGGATCGAACAATTACCTCGGGTTGAGCTTCGACCCTCGCGTGATGGCCGCCGCGCGCGACGCGATCGCCCGCGGAGGCGCCGGGACGACCGGATCACGCGCCGCCAACGGGACATTTGCCGCCCATCGGCGCCTCGAGCGCGCATTTGCCGAGATGTTCAACACGCGCCACGCGATGGTGTTCACGACCGGGTATCAGGCCAATCTCGGCATGATTGCCGGACTCTGCGAGAGCGGCGATACGATCCTGCTCGACGTCGAGAGCCACGCCAGCATTTTCGACGGCGCCCGCCTGAGCGGCGCGCAAGTCTTCGCCTTTCGCCACAACTCACCGTCCGATCTGGCCAGGAAACTGTCGAAGCAGCCGGACAAGGGACGCTGTCTCGTGGTCGTCGAGGGTCTCTATTCGATCAGCGGCGACATCGCACCGCTCGCCGAGATCGCCGACATCTGCCGCCATGCGGGCGCGTGCCTGCTCGTCGACGAGGCGCACGGGTTCGGCGCCTTCGGCGCCCGCGGGCTTGGCTGCGCCGAGGCCCAGGGAGTGCTCGATCGCGTCGATTTCATCGTCGGGACGTTCTCGAAGGCGCTCGCCGGCGTCGGCGGTTTCTGCGTGTCGAATCATGACGCGCTGAAGCTCCTGCACTTCACGACGAGACCATACGTCTTCACCGCGTCCGGATCTCCGGCCAACGTTGCTTCGGTTGCGGTGGCGCTCGATATCCTCCGTCGCGACGGCCAATTGCGCCAGCGACTGTGGGACAACATCAAGCGGGTGCGCGCAGGACTATCGGACCTCGGGTTCACCATCAACGGCACCGAATCGCCAATCGTCTCGATCGCGATCGGTTCGGCCGAACAAACGGTTTCGATGTGGAGAGCGTTGCTCGAAGCGGGTCTCTACGTGAACCTCGTGCTGCCGCCGGCCTGCCAGGCGGATGCCTGTCTGCTGCGGACCAGCTACTCTGCCGCCCATTCGACACAGGAGATCGATCGCGCGCTGGCGATCTTCGAGAGCGTCGGACGTGAACTGTCCGTCATCGCAACCGCAGCATGAAGCTCGTCCTCATCAATCCGCGTAATCGCGTCTCGCTGTACGGCGACTACCTGTGGCAGCCGCTCGCGTTTGGCTACGTCGCGGCCGCCACGCCGTCGAACTGGGAGGTCGAGCTGATCGACGAGCAGTGCGAGGGCGCGCGCGACTATCGAGACGTCGAGGCCGATCTGGTCGGCATCACCGCGTTTACAACTCAGGCGCCGCGGGCGTACCGAATTGCGGCCGAGTTCCGCGAGCGAAACATTCCCGTCGTGATGGGCGGCATCCACGCCTCGCTTGTTCCGGACGAGGCGGAGCGATTCGCCGACGCGCTCATCATCGGCGAGTGCGAGCGCATCTGGCCCGGCGTCCTTGCTGACGCCGAGGCCGGACAGCTGGCCCGGCGCTATCAGGGCGGCAGCAGTGGCGAATCCGTCGTCCGGCCCGATCGCCGGATCTTCGAGAAGTATCCGTACGAGTACGTCTCGGCGCAGACCTCGCGCGGCTGCCCGATGGACTGCTCGTTCTGTTCGGTCACTGTCTTCAACGGCCGGCTGTTCCGCATGCGCGGCGTGGACGACGTCGTCGAGGAGGTCGCATCGATTCCCGAACGCGACATCATTTTCGTGGACGACGATCTGAACGGATTCTCCCGCAAGGCGAAGGAGCGCTGCCTCGAGCTGTTCCGCGCCCTGGCGGACGCGCGGCTCGACAAACAGTGGATCACGCAGGTCACGATCAATTTCGGCGACGACGACGAGCTGCCGAGGCTGGCACGGGCGTCGGGCTGCGCAGGTGTGTTCATCGGGCTGGAGAGCACGGACACCAAATCGCTCGCTCTCATCCGCAAGGACGGCGTGTCGCAGCGCCGCGGTCTCGACTATTACCGCGAGAACGTGGCGCGCATCCGCCGGCACGGCATCGGCGTCGTCGGGTCGTTCATCCTCGGGATCGACAGCCAGAACATGGACACCATCGTTCCGGACATCCTGCGGTTCGCCGATGAGACGGACCTCGACGGCCTCAATCCGACGATCATGACGCCGCTGCCCGGCACCCGCGACTACGCGCGGTTCGACGCGGAAGGCCGCATCCTGTTCAAGAATTATCCGGACGACTGGGAGAAGTACACGCTGGCGTTCCCGGTGACGAGCATGCCGAACGTCACCGGCGCCGGGCTCATGCGGAAGTACTTCGAGCTGCTGCAGTTCTTCCGCCCGGAGCAGATCGTCGCGCGGTACTGGCGGACGCACGAAACCGTCTCGCCCGAAGCCGCGTGGCACACCTTCCTCTGGAATCGCGTCTGGACGAACTACTGTTTGCGCGGCGGCATCTTCCGCCGATCGCCGCTCGCCGACACCTATCCAATTGAGGTCGCGAGGGAGATACCCGGCAGGGTCGAATGTAGTGCAGGCCTTTAGCAGGTTGCGGAAAGACCCCGCAACCTGAAGTGAGAAGTGAAAAGTGAAAAGTAAAAAATTGTAATTGCGATTATCGAATCCAGCCTTCCTGCTTGTACCAATTGGCTGTCCGCCGAATCCCGTCCGCGAGCGACACGCGCGCAGAGAATCCCATCAGCTCGCGAGCCCGATCGACTGAACACACGAACCCGTCTTGCTGAAGCTCGGCGTAGCGGCCGAGATCGAGAGTGGGTTGCCGGCCGAGGACCCACGACAGTTCGCCCGCCAGCGCCGCGGCGTACAGTCCGCGGACTCGCCACGGCTTGAATTGCCGGCCAAACGCATCTGCGAGTGCTTTGAGGAGCTCTTCGGTCGTCAACGGGGTCGCGTTCCCCAGAAAGAGTGCCTGGCCAGTCGTGCGATCGCTCAGGGACGCCAGCGCCACGCCGTCGGCCAGATCGTCGACATATATAAAGGTGTACGCCGTCGAGGCCCGAACCGCTTGAAAGAACCAGCCGCGCGCGGCCATCCGGAACAGGGGCAAAAATGCACGGTCCCTCGGACCGTAGACAGACACCGGACGGACGATCGTCCACGGGGCGCGGGCGGTCGAGCGCACCACCTTTTCCGCGGCCAGCTTGCTTCGTCCGTACGGCGTTACCGGGTTTGGCTCGTCGTCTTCACGTGCCGGGCGCTGTATGGTGCCGGCGCCGATCGCGGCCTGGCTCGAGACGGCCACGAGGTGGGCGCCGGTCCTGTTGGCCGCTTCAACCGCCGCTCGCGTGCCGGCCACATTGACCGACTCGAACACGGATGAGCGC
>Ga0114129_10010868_pt1 | contig 12969 bp, 8 predicted proteins | sample RhiMetdeltSRZDD1_FD_80071 | JGI IMG/M metagenome (GOLD analysis project Ga0114129, IMG submission 80071) | Populus rhizosphere microbial communities from Tennessee, USA - Rhizosphere MetaG P. deltoides SRZDD1 (version 2) (version 2) | ecosystem: Host-associated > Plants > Roots > Rhizosphere >...
CACCGAGATCGAGGACTCGCTCTGCCGCAGCGACGGCCACTGTACTGTGATGGGCACCGCGAGCACGATGTCGAGCGCCTGCGAAGCACTCGGCATCGCGCTGCCGGGCAGCGCCGCGATCCCGGCCCCGGACTCCCGCCGCCTGCGCATCGCTGAGGCGACCGGCAAGCAGATCGTCAAGGTGGTCGAGCAGGATCTCCGTCCGTCGCGGATCATCACCCGCCCGGCGTTCGAGAACGCGATCCGCATGATGATGGCACTCGGTGGCTCGACCAACGCCGTCGTCCATCTGCTCGCCGTGGCCGGACGTCTCGGACTCGACATCACCCTCAACGACTTCGACCGCCTGGCCCGCGAGACGCCGTTGATCGCCAACGTCCGACCGAGCGGCAAGTGGCAGATGGAGCAATTGTTCGAGGCCGGCGGCATCCCGGCCGTGATGAACGAACTGCTGCCGCTGCTGAACGGCGACTGCATCACGGTCACCGGCCAGACCATCGCCGAGAACGTGAAGGACGCCCGCGTCCGCAACCGCGACGTCATCCTGCCGCTCAGCCAGCCGATCTCGGAAGAGGGCGGCCTGGCGATCCTGCGCGGCAACCTCTGTCCGGACGGCGCCGTCATCAAGCACGCCGCCGCGACGCCGTCGCTGCTGAAACATCGTGGGCAGGCGATCGTCTTCACGAGCGTCGAGGACGTGACCGCTCGCATCGACGATCCGAGCCTCGAGGTCACCCCGGACTCCGTCCTGGTGATGCAGAACGGCGGTCCGGGCGGCGCCCCCGGCATGCCCGAGGCTGGCAACCTCCCGATCCCGACGAAGCTGCCCCAGCAGGGCATCCGCGACATTGTCCGGATCTCGGATGCACGGATGAGCGGCACGGCCTACGGCACGGTCGTCCTACATGTCGCGCCGGAGTCGGCCGTGGGCGGCCCGCTGGCGCTGGTCCGCGACGGCGATTGGATCGAGCTGGACGTGCCCAACCGGCGCCTCACACTTGACGTCCCCGAGGATGAGCTGGCCGCCCGCCGCGCCGCCTGGACGCCGCCAGCCCGCACGTACCAGCGTGGCTGGGGCCGGCTGTACGTGGATCAGGTGACGCAGGCCGATCGCGGTGCCGACCTTGACTTCCTCTTGCCGATCCCCTCGGAAAACCCTGCTCGCCGCTGACAACGAATGACTGATAACTGACCACTGGCCTGGAGTGGCATACTCTGTGCGGATGGTGGCCGCTGATTCGGGGACTCAGCCCAGAATCTCAACCGACCTCAGGCCGGTACTCGGTACACTTGAGCATTGGTCATACGGACAGAGGACGTGAGGAGGACCAGATGTTTGGCTTCATCCTAGGCGCGGTCGCCGGCGCGGCCGGCTATTGGGCGTACCAGCGGTATGTCGTGGGCTCGGACGACGACGCGTTCGCCGATTTCGAGACCAGCTCGATCGACCGTCCGACGCCGTCCGAGGTCCACGGTCGCCCAGCCGACTCGGCGCCAGGATACACCGACCCGAGCTCCAGCACTGCCTCCAACGCCTGAGCTGAGCTCGACAACGTTCCCGGTACGTCTCTCGTTCGGGGCGGTCGCTGGCCGCCCCGCATTCGTTGGCATGTCTGTCGGCCGGCAATGGTCCGCGTCCGGCTAGCCACCTGGCCGTGATCCCGCCCGACGGCCAGCAGCCCCACTGGGCCCGCACGCTTACGCGGCGCGTCTATGCGCATCGCGCAACCGTGTTCAACCTGCTCGCCGAAGTGGAGCTCTGGCCTGCTCTCTTTCCGCACATACGGTCAGCCAGAGTCGTACGCCGCGATCGTCGCAGACGACTGATCGTGGTACGCGCCATCTGGCGGCAGCTTCCTCTCGGCTACACCGCCGTGCTCACGGTCGATCGGGAGCGCGGCGAGGTGACGATCAGGCACCTGAGCCGCCTGACGCACGGCAGCGTCGCCGTCTGGTCCGTACGATCCGCCCAGGAGCAGGCTGAGTCGGCGGACGTCGTCGACGTGAGCGTGCAGCAGCAGGTCCGCGTGCCGATCCGATTCGTCGGCAGCCTGCTGGCGAGAGGCTTCGTTGGCGGGCGTGTTGCGCGCGACCTTGGACAGGCTATGCTCGAACGTCTCGCGGAGGTCGCCGAAGGGGGATCTCTGGCCGACCGTCGCTGAGTCTGATCTGGAGGAGGAGACGATGGCGTCGCCGTACCGATCCGATCACGTTGGCAGCATGCTTCGACCGCCTGAGCTGATCCAGGTACGAATTGACCTCGCCGAAGGACGCATCTCCGCCGATCAGTTGCACGACGCCGAGGACGCCGCCGTCCTGAAGGCGCTCGACCTCCAGCGCGAAACCGGCATCTCAATCTTCACCGACGGCGAGTACCGTCGCCCGGCCTGGAGCGCGGCGATCCGCCAGGCCGTCGAAGGACTGGTGCCCGACACCGTCCAGCCGACGATTCGCCTCCTTGGGTCCTGGCAAGGCCCGAGCAGCGACCTGGCGAACGCGGCCCTCGCCAGCCCGGCCGGCGCTCAGCCGATGGTGGTCGGCGCGAAGCTCCGACAGGTCCGCCGGATTGTCGGCAGGGACGCGGCGTTCCTGCGCGAGCATGCCCCCGGCCCGTGGAAGATCACGATGCCCGGCCCGATCTCGGCGGCCGGCCAGCTCTACAAGCCCGGTCTCTCCGAGGCGTTCTACCCCACCCGCGCTGACCTCGTCGCCGAGCTGGTCGAGATGCAGCGCCGAGAGATTGCAGCCCTGATCGACGAGGGCGTCTCGTACTTCCAGCTCGATTCGCTCCATTACGTCGAGCGGATCGCCGATACCACCATCCGTCCACAGATGATCGCCGAGGGCGAAGACCCCGATGCGTACCTCGACATGCTGATCGCCGCCGACAACGCCGTCCTGTCCGGCGCTCGGCGGGACGGACTGACGGTTGGTCTCCACATGTGCCGTGGCAACAACCGCAGCGCCTGGCACGCCGAGGGCAGCTATGAGGCGATCGCCGAGAAGGCGTTCAATCTCCTGGAGGTCGACCGCTTCCTGCTGGAGTACGACACCGAGCGGGCCGGCGGCTTCGAACCGCTGCGATTCGTTCCGCCAGACAAGATGGTTGTGCTGGGCCTGATCAGCTCGAAGCTTCCGGCGCTGGAGCCGATCGACCTGCTGCGGCGACGTATCGACGAGGCCGCGCAGTACGTGCCGATCGAGCGCCTTGCCATCTCGCCGCAGTGTGGGTTCGCCTCGACGGTGCTCGGCAACCTGCTGACCTGGGACGAGATGCGCCGCAAGTTCGAGCTGATCGCCGAGACGGCCCAGAAGGTCTGGGACTAGCCGCCATCTGATTCGATAGCGACCTCACTGCTTCAGACGATAGAAGGCGCCGAGGATGCCGCCGTAGATCAGGTGCGCGACAAGCACCGAGACCGGCGTCCGCCGTCCATAGTTCAGGGCCAGGACGCCGGGCGGCTCGAGCTGCCGTGTCGGAGTCGGACCGTGCTGCTCGCTCGCCATGCGCGGGTGCATGGCAGGGATCAGCGGCATCCCGGCCAGGAGGACGAACGAGCCGTGCACCAGCCCGATCAGGGCCCCGAGCCACCAGGATGCCCGACGCCAGCTCTCGAATCCGGCGGCGTAGACGAACGCGAAAATCCAGCCGTTGACGACGTGAACCATGAACCCGACCAGCTTGGCTCGATCCCGATCCGGGGTGAACATCGTCCCCAACATGTACGGAAGGCTCATCCTCGTGAGGCCGAGACCCTGGCTGCCCGACATCAGGCCGGTCAGCACGACGGTGCCGACGAAGCCCCAGAGCATCGCACCGCGCCAGTTCATATGCGCGACTCCTTGATGACTGCCGACGCGGATGAGACCGCGGCGGCGCGTCCGCGCTCGTCCCGTGCCTCCGCGAGTGTCAGCGCAGCGTTGATCAGGCCGACGTGGGTGAAGGCCTGGGGAAAGTTCCCGAGCGCCGCGCCGGTCTCCGGGTCAATCTCCTCGCCATAGAGCCCGACGTCGTTCGCGCATGCGAGGAGCTCTTCGAAGGCCGCGGTCGCCCCGGTGAGGTCGCCGCCGCGGGCCATGCACTCGACAGCCCAGAAGCTCGTGATGCCGAAGGCCCCCTCGCCCGGCGGGAGGCCGTCGTCATGCCCCTGATAGCGATGGATGAGGGCGCCGCGACCGAGCCGCTCCCGGATTCGGGCACAGGTGGACAGCATGCGCGGATCGGCTCCATCGACATAGCCGTACAGCGGCAGGGTCAACAGGCTGGCGTCGAGGTCGCTCCCGCCAAACGTGCGAGTGTAGCTCCCGACGGCCTCGCTGAAGCCGTGCGCCTCGATCGCTGCGCGGATCACGTCCCGCTCGGTTCGCATCTCGTCGATGCACACCCTGATGCAGCCGGCCTCGTGCATCCGCACCAGCCGGTCGAGGGCGACCCAGCACAGGACCTTCGAGTGGGTGTGGTGAGATCGGCCCGAGCGACCTTCCCAGATGCCCTCGTCTGGCTCGCGCCAGCGCCTGCAGACGGTGTGGCCCAGGCTGTCCAGCAGCCGCACAGTGTCGTGACTGAAGCGCCCGCCGCGACGTGCGAACACCGCGACGGCGTCGATCACATCGCCGTAGACATCGAGTTGTAGCTGTCCCTGCGCGCCATTGCCGATTCGCACCGGGCGCGAGCCGGCGTAACCGTCGAGATGGGAAAGCTCCCGCTCAGCGAGGCCCGGCTCGCCGAAGACGTCGTACAGTACCCGCAGCTCCGGCCTGGTCAATCGGGTGGCGTGCAGCATCCAGTCCAGGAAGGCCGTCGCCTCCTCGTCGTATCCGAGTGAGAAGAGTGCCCGGAGGGTAAGCGAGGCGTCTCGCAGCCAGCAGTAGCGGTAGTCCCAATTGCGCGACCCGCCGATCGCCTCCGGGAGGGAGGTCGTCGGCGCCGCGACGACCGCTCCAGAGGGTGCGTAGGTCATGAGCTTGAGCGCGAGGGCGCTTCTGATGACGGCGTCGCGGTATGGCCCACCATACGAACAGCGCGCAGCCCACGCCTGCCACCAGCGGATCGACCGTTCAACCTGATGCCGCGCCGCAAGGCCAAGCAGCGGCACGACCGACGGCCCTTCCCGGCTGTAAGCAAACGCAAGATAGCGTCGCTCACCGGCCTGCAGACGGTGCGTGCCGACGGCGGCGTGACCGTCATTGATGACCGTCAGCCGCAGGTCGGATCGCAGCACGTACGCGGCCCCGTCCGTCTCGCTCCAGAGTCCCAACGCCCCGCGCGCCTCGAGTCCTGCCCGGCGCCGAGCGTAGTCAGGACGTGGCTCAAAAAGCACCTCGACCTCGACGCTGCCCGCCAGCCCCTCGAGCTCGCGCAGCACCAGGTGCTCGGGGAGCGGGGCGCGTCGCTTCTCCTCCTCCGACGCTACCGGCATCAGATCGCGAAGCACGCAGGCGCCGCTATCGGTGATGAACGTCGTCTCGAGGACGTTGGTGTTCGCCACGTAGGCGCGCGCCGACCGGAAGGTGCCGACAGGGCGGGCTCGGAACCGGCCACCCGTTTTGGCATCGAGGAGCGCCGCGAAGATCGTCGGGCTGTCGAAGCGAGGCGGGCAGAGGAAGTCGAGCGATCCGTCACGCGACACGAGGCCGGCGGTGCGGCAATCGCCGATGACGGCGTAGTCTCCGATCGGCGGATAGGCTGCGGACACGTCTGTTACCCGATGCTCACGCGCGCGGCAGCGGCACCTGCGCGACCTCGAACGATCGCCGCGGCAGGTCACGGATGCGCTGTAGCAGGCCAAGGCGACTGGCCCGCAAGTCGGGGTCCTCTGCCATCACCAGAACATCCGTGAAGAAGCGATCGATCGGGTCGGCCAGCGGTAGCGTCGCGTCGACAAGTCCGTCGACGTCGTCCGGCCGTAACGCTTCGACCCGACCGGCCGCCGCCTCGTATGCTTCAAGCAGCGCCCGGTCAGCGTCACCCGCGAGCACATCCGGTTGCATCGGCAGCACCTCGTCGCGCGGCGCGATCCGGTCCGCACGCTTGACGCCCGCCATCAGGCGTTGGAAGCTCGCCGAAGAGAGTGCACGCTCCAGCTTCGTCGCTGTCGCAGCGGCGAGGCCAGGTCGGTCGGCCTGGATCGCCAGGACGCTCTCGACGACCTCTTTCATCCGCCCCTGCTCCACCTGCCAGATCCGGAGACGCTGAACCAGGAACGTGCGGAGCGCCGCCCGCCGCTCCTCCTGAAGCTTAATCGGCACGTGCCTGGCCGCGAGATCGATCAGCGCGTCGAGCGAGACGTCGCTTTCCAGGGCCACCAGGATCGTCAGCAGCCCCAGGCCAGCTCGTCGCAGGCCGTACGGGTCCGACGAACCTGTCGGCTCCAGGCCCGCCGCGAACGCCGCCACCAGCGTGTCGATCCGGTCCGTGACGCTGAGCGCCGTCCCGATCTCAGTGGCAGGCAGCGAGTCGCCAGCGTAGCGCGGCAGGTAGTGTTCGGCGATCGCCCGGGCCACACCGTCCGTCTCGCCGGCCGCGCGCGCGTACGCCTGACCCATCGTGCCCTGAAGCTCGGTGAGCTCCTTCACGAGCGCCGTCGCCAGGTCCGCCTTCGCCAGATGTGCAGCGCGCCTGAGCTCCGCCACGTCGACACTCAGGCCCAACAGTTCGGCGACGGACGGCGCCAACGCTTCGAGACGCCCGGTCTTGTCCTCCAGCGAGCCTAGCCCCTCCAGGAACGTGAGCTGCCCGAGGGCCGGCACGAACTCGGCCAGCGGCTTCGTGAGATCCTGGCGGTAGAAGTACAGGGCGTCCGCGAATCGTGCCCGCAGCACTTCCTCGTTCCCGTGCACGACGATCTCGGGGCGCTCGCGCCGTCCGTTTGCGACGGCCACGAACTTCGGAAGCAGCTTCCCGTCAGGACCGTAGATCGGAAAGTACCGCTGGTGCTTCTTCATCACCGTCACGAGAGCCTCGGCCGGCGCGTCGAGCGAGGCCGGGTCGAAGCTCCCGAGCAACGGCGTCGGCAGCTCCGCCAGGTTGCCGACCTCCTCTAGCAAATCCTCGTCCTCGTCGAGCCGGCCCCCCGCCGACTCGGCCAGCGCCCGGCTCTGCTCAAGGATCTGCTTCTGCCGCTCCTCCGCCGACAGCACCACGCCGATCCGCTCGATCGTCGCCGCGTATTCGCCGGCCGAACCCACGATGATTGCCTGGGCTTCCGTGCCGCGCGGCGTCCAGGTGACCGCTCCAGACTGCACCCGCCCGACCGTCGCCGGCACGACCTCGTCGCCCCAGAGCGCAAGCAGCCAGCGGATCGGCCGCGAGAACGTCACGTCGGGCGTCTCCCAATACATCGACCGTCCGAACCGGAGGCCACCGTACAGCTTCTCGATCGACTCGCCCAGCAGCTCCAACGCCGGCCGCGACTCGACCCGTCTGCGCGCCACAACGTACGTCCTGCCGCCGCTCTCCTCGGTCGTAAGCTGATCGACCGGGACGCCGTTCGTGCGTGCGAAACCTTCCGCTGCCCGGGTCGGCTTCCCTTCCTGGTCGTACGCCACCGAGGCCGGCGGACCTTTCACCGTCTCCTCGCGAACGGCCTCCCGGACCCCCACGTCCTTCACCGAGAGCACGAGGCGTCGCGGTGTGCCCTCGACGTCGATCCCGGCGAAGCTCAGGCCCGCCCCGCTCAGCGTCTCGGCTGCTCGCTCACGAAGCTGGCCGACCGCCGAGGTCACGTCCCCCGCCGGCAGCTCCTCGACACCCAGCTCGACGACGAGGTCAGCGCGTCTGGCCGGATCGAGGTCCGCCGTCTTCGCGGTCGACGGCTGCGCCGCGAGCGGGGCGAAGCCCGATACCTCGGTGATCGGCCCGCTCGACAGCAGCGGGTAGCCGAGGCGTTCGCGCTGATCCATGTACGAAGCCGCCGCCCGACGCGAGAGCACCCGCATCCGTCCCATGTACGCCGCCCGCTGGGTCACGCCGATCGCCCCACGCGCGTCGAGCAGGTTGAATGCGTGCGAGCATTTCAGGACCTGTTCGAGGCCCGGGATCACCAGGCCCGCGTCGAGCGCCCGCTTCGACTCGCCCTCGTAGATGTCGAACGCCGACCGCAGCGCGTCGATGTCCGCGATCTCGAAGTTGTAGGTGCTCTGCTCGACCTCGGACTGGCGATAGATGTCGCCGTACGTCACCCGATCGTTCCAGCGGATCTGGGTGAAGTCGCGCACGCCCTGGAGGTACATCGCGATCCGTTCAAGGCCGTACGTGATCTCGACCGACGGCGGGTCCAGGTCGAAGCCGCCGCTCTGCTGGAAATACGTGTACTGGGTGATCTCCAGCCCGTCCAGCCAGACCTCCCAGCCAAGTCCCCACGACCCGAGCGACGGCGCCTCCCAGTTGTCCTCGACGAAGCGGACGTCGTGATCGCTGTCGCTGACGCCAAGCGCTGCCAGGCTCGCGAGGTAGAGGCCCAGCGGGTCGGCCGGCGCCGGCTTCAGAATCACCTGGTACTGGAAGTAATGTTGATACCGGTTCGGGTTCTCGGCGTACCGTCCATCGGCCGGCCGCCGCGATGGCTGCGGATACGCAACTGACCACGGCTCCGGACCGAGCACCCGCAGGAATGTCGATGGAGCGGCAGTACCTGCTCCCACCTCGACGTCGTACGGCTGCACCACAAGACAGCCCTGTCCGGCCCAGTAGGCGTCGAGTCGCATGATGATGTCTTGGAACGTCAGCGCTGCCATCGTGCCTCCGTCGGTTCTCGGAGTTATAACCCCGAGGGCAGCGGTCGTCGCCCGCGCCGCCACGCGCCGGTGGCCGGGCGCCACAGATCACCGCCACTCGTCCGGAGGCCGATCTGCGCAGGCTCATTCCGCCCGACTCGGCGCCCCTGGTTGCACCCGACACCATCTACCGAGACCTCGGGTTTTCGGCTGGCGTCGATGGCCGCCCATACGTCGTCGTGAACATGGTGTCGACGGTGGACGGCAAGGCAGCACTCGGAACGTCAGCTGCCGGAATTGGCAGCCGCACCGACTCGCTGCTGATGCGCCAGGTCCGCGCCGCTGTCGACGCCGTCATGCACGGCGCTGGCACCCTCCGCTCCGAGATCGTCGATCCTCGCGTCGACGAGGAGCGGTCCCGCCAGCGCGTTGCCAGCGGACTGCCGCCGCAGCCGCTTGCCGTCATCGTCAGCGCATCGCTCGATCTCGATCCGACCGGTCGGTTCCTCGTGAATGGCCCGAGCGGCACCGTCATTCTGACGTCGAGTCTCGCGCCGGTTGAGCGACGCAACCCGCTCGCCCGGTACGCGATGCTCCTGACCCACGACGGTCCCTCCGTCGACCTCGTGGCGGCGCTCCGTCGTCTCCACGACGAATACGGCGTTCGCCGGCTGCTCTCCGAAGGCGGCCCGACCCTCAACCAGCACCTGCTCGACGCCGGCCTGGTCGACGAGGTGTTCTGGACGGTCGCGCCGAAGCTCGCCGGCGGGCGCGGTCGCGCCACGATCGACGCCGACCATCCGACGACCCGGATCCAGGCCCGACTCGACCTCATCTCGCTCCACGAGCACGACGGCGAGCTCTACGCCCGCTACCGCTTGCGACGCGGCCCCGACGGAGGATATCTGGCCTGACCGTGCCACATCGGGCAGCGGCACACCCGAGATCCTGCGAAGGTTGTTCAGGTCGTTCTGTCGTCCACACGGTCGACTGAGAGGACGGCGCCGACACAGACGGCGTTGTATCTCACTGCAACGTCATAACCGTGTCGCAATTGTGACGAGCCCGGACGGTCTGGGCACGGTCCATGCATTAGAACGGGTAGTGTCGGAATAACCGAACACGACGAAGGCAGATGGACGCCGGACCCAGGTCCCGGCGGCCTCGCCCGGGGGAGTTGAGGTAGAAGGATGGCCGCCATGGGACCGTACGACAGCACCCTGCAAATGTTCGTTCAGACGCCGCAGCCGATCGACATGAGCCGGCTCACCTTTCTACGCTGGCTCGCCGAGAACGGACGCCTGGAGCACCGGATAGCAGGTCCGTCCTCAGGACCGCTGGTCGGACAACTGGGCGCTCGCTCGACACCGGAGATCACGGTCGCGGCGTGACGTCCCGACCGCGCGCTGGGATAGCTTGATGGCCGCCGCGCTCAGAGCGCGGCGGCCATCTCGTTGAGCGGACTGCCCTGACCCGGCTGGTGGACGGCGAAGTACTTCGCCTCCGGGTGGTGGATCACCAGCGCAACGGTGCTATGCTCGGGATCGAGCTGATCGCCCTCGGTCAGCTTGAGGCCGATCCGCTCGGCGCCGAGAATCCTGAGGATCGCCCGCTGCTGCGAGAGATCCGGGCAGGCGCCGTATCCCCAGCTGTACCGCCGCCCGCGCTCCGCCGCGATGCCCAGGTCAGCCCGGACCCGCTGATTCACCACCTCGGCCAGCGCCTCCGCCGTCGAGGAGGCCAGTCCCCGGATGTAGAGGCCACGGCTATACTCGCCCTCGCGCTCCAGCCGCTCGTACAGCGGCTCGGCCTGAATGCCCACGGTGACGGCCTGGAACGCCACCAGGTCTGGCCGCCCGCCAATCGGCTGGAAGTAGTCGGCAAGGCACAGCTTCTCGCCGGCCGGCTGACGCGGGAACGGCAGCCGAACCAGCTCGTCCTCGTGCTTCGGATCGCTCGGGTCCAGCACGACCAGCTCGTTTCGATCTGAGACGGCCGGGAAGAATCCGTAAACCGCGTGACCTCTCAGCCAGCCCTCCCGCTCGGCCTCCGCCTTCAACTCCTCCAGCAGCGGGATGAACTCGTTCTCCAGGAGCCGCTGCCGCTCGCCCTCCGCGATCTTGCGGACGCCCCAGTGCAGACGGAACAGCGTGTTCAGGTCCAGGTTCGGCCACGCCTCGGCCAGCGGCACTTCGATCTGACGTGCGCCCAGGAACGCAGGCCTCGGCGGGCTGATCGGCTTGACGGTCGATCGTCCTTCGACGGCCGCCATGACGGCGCGCGGCGCCTCGCGCCCGGCCTGCGCCAGCGCGTCCTGCTTTACTCGCTCCGTGACCGCCTCGCGCCGCTCTGGATCGCTGAGCTGGTCCATCACGTCCAGCCCCTCGAAGGCGTCCTTGCAGTAGTGAACGCCGCCGGCGTACGGCGTGCCGTCTGGCAGCAGCGCCGCCCGCCGCCCAAAGGCCCGGTTGATCGCCGCGCCGCCGATCAACACCGGGATCGAAAGTTCGTGGGCGCTCAGCTCCTGGACGCAGATCGGCATCTGGCGCGACGTCGAGACCAGCAGCGCAGACAGGCCGATCGCGTCGGCCTCCACCTCGATCGCCTTCTCGATGATCGTCGCGACCGGCACCTGCTTACCCAGGTCGAAGACCGTGTAGCCGTTGTTGGAGAGGATCGTGTTGACCAATGACTTCCCGATGTCGTGCACGTCTCCGTACACGGTCGCCAGCACGACCTTCCCCTTGGTGTACCCCTCTTTCTTCTCCAGGAACTGCTCCAGGTGCCGAACCGCCCGCTTCATGACCTCCGCCGACTGCAGCACGAACGGCAGGATCAGCTCTCCCGCTCCGAACTTGTCGCCCACGTCCTTCATCGCCGGCAGCAGGATGTCGTTCAGCACGCCGACGGCATCCCTGGTGAGCAGCGCCTCGTCGAGCTGCTCCTCGATACCGTCCCGCTTCCGGAAGAGGATCCGGTTGTGGATCCGCTGCTCAACCGGCAGGTCGACATCAGCATCGATGCCGCCGGTCGACGAGTCGACCTCGACGCCCTCGTACCGCGCGATGAACCGTGGCAAGGCGTCTGGACGCCGGTAGTAGATCAGGTCTTCGGCGAGCTCCCGAGCGTCGGCCGGAATCTCGGCGTACGGCGTGATGTGGCTCGGGTTGACGATCGCCGCGTCAAGGCCCGCCTCCACGCAGTGGTGCAGGAACACCGAATTCAGGACGCCCCGCGCCGCCTGCGACACCCCGAACGAGACATTCGAGACGCCCAGCGAGGTCAGGACGCCCGGCAGCTCGGCCTTGACTCGCTTGATCCCCTCGATCGTCTCGGCGGCGTCGTGGACCAGCTCCTCCTGACCGGTCGTGACCGGGAACGTCAACACGTCGAAGATCAGGTCTTCGGCGCGCAGGCCGTGGTCGTCCACCGCGATCTGGTGGATCCGCTTCGCGATCTCCACCTTGCGGTCGGCCGTGTGCGCCATGCCGACCTCGTCGATGGTCAGCGCCACTACCGCCGCGCCGTGCGTCTTCGCCAGCCCCAGCACCAGGTCGGCCTTGTCGCGGCCGGCTTCCAGGTTGATCGAGTTGACGATCGAGCGGCCGGGGTTCGCCTCCAGCGCCGCCCGCACCACGTCTGGCTCAGTCGTGTCGATCATCAACGGCGCGTCCACGCCGGCCCGCAGCCGCTTGACGACCTCCACCATCTGCGTCGCCTCGTCGGCGCGCTCGGTCAGCGCGACACAGACGTCCAGGACGTGGGCTCCCCCCTCAACCTGCTCCCGCGCGACGTCGAGGACGCTGTCGTAGTCGTTGGCCAGCAGCAGCCGCTTCACCTTGCGGCTGCCCTGCGTATTGACGCGCTCGCCCACCAGCAGCGGCGGCGGCTGCTGCTGGAGATCCTGCGCTCGCATCGCGCTGGCGACCCTCGGCACGAACGGCGCCACGAAATGGCGCCGGCGCGGCGCGGCGATCGCCCTACGCAACGCCGCGATGTGCTCCGGCGTCGTGCCACAGCACCCACCGACCGCCGCCACGCCGCACTCCTCGACGAACTGCCGAAGCTGCTCGGCCATCGGCTCGGCTTCGAGCGGATAGATCGCCCGGCCCTCAACGTTGATCGGGATGCCGGCGTTGGGGATCACCGTCAGCGGCACGCCGGCCAGCTCGGACATCGTCCGGATCGGCACGCGCATGTAGTCCGGGCCAGTGGAGCAGTTGAGGCCGATCGCCTCTGCGCCGGCGTGCTCCA
>Ga0114129_10010870_pt1 | contig 12968 bp, 5 predicted proteins | sample RhiMetdeltSRZDD1_FD_80071 | JGI IMG/M metagenome (GOLD analysis project Ga0114129, IMG submission 80071) | Populus rhizosphere microbial communities from Tennessee, USA - Rhizosphere MetaG P. deltoides SRZDD1 (version 2) (version 2) | ecosystem: Host-associated > Plants > Roots > Rhizosphere >...
ACGGCAATTTTGCCTATCTCGATAATGAACGCGAAGCCGAAAAGGTATTGGTTAAAGAACTTACCCAAACATTGTACAGCGTAGCCGATAACGCTTTTTTGAATATAGAATTTAATCCGTCGCTGGTAAAACAATACCGGTTGATTGGGTTTGATAATAAAACGAAGGCGCTGGTTGATTCGATAAGCGAGCTCGATGGGGGTGAGGTAGGCTCGGGCCATTCGGTAACAGCATTGTTTGAAATTGATCCTGTATATCCTGCTGCCGGCATTATAACCGATAAGGGCAGCCTCGCCAATGTTACGGTGCATTACAAATTGCCCAACGATACGCTGCGCCGTACTACCTTATATCATTGTGCGTATTCGGTTACAGAATTTAATAAATTACCTGCCACATACCGTTTTGCTGCTTCGGTAGCCATGTTTGCCGCCCTGATCAAAGATTCGAAGTATGCCCGCAGTTACAGTTTTACAGATGTAATACGCCTGGCCTCCGAATCGGCCGACCCGCACGATGCCATTCAGCAGGAGTTTATAACAATGATTGAAAGGGCGAAGAAGATCTACCCGAAAGAGAGGAAACGCAGGAAGCTAATGTGATAATTAGCTAATGTGATAATGTGCTAATTTGCCTGCCATGAAAAAATTAGCACATCAGCAAATTATCACATTATCACATTGAATTTACGAGAACATTTCTCTCACTTTATCGAAAAAGCTTTTATCTGATTTTTCGGGTTGTGGTTTAAAGTTGGGTGAATCGTTGAGTTTATCCAGCATGGCTTTTTCTTCGGGTGTTAATGCCTGGGGCGTCCACACATTTACGTAAATCAGCTGATCGCCTTTTTCGTAGGAGTTTATGCCGGGAAATCCTTTGCCTTTGAGGCGGAAAATTCTACCGCTTTGTGTGCCCGGCGGTATTTTAATTTTTGCACGTCCGTCGATAGTGGGAACTTCTACATTGGTGCCAAAGCAGGCGTCGGGGAAAGAGATGTGTAATTCGAAAGCCACATTCAATCCATCACGGTGCAATTCTTTATGTTGTTCTTCTTCGATTAAAACTATCAGGTCGCCGGGAGGGCCACCGCGTTCGCCGGCATTACCGCGGCCACTCAGACTAAGCTGCATGCCTTCGCCTACACCGGCCGGAATTTCTAACGTAACTGTTTCTTCGCCATACATTCTTCCTTCGCCTTTACAGGTGCCGCATTTGGCGGTTACTACAGATCCTTCGCCATTACAGGTAGGGCAGGTAGTAACAGTTTGCATTTGTCCCAGGAAAGTATTGGTAACCCGGCGAACTTGTCCGCTGCCACCGCAGGTGCCACAGGTTTGCACACTGCCTTTATCTTTTGCACCACTGCCATGGCAGGTTGTGCAGGGAACATGTTTTTTTACTTTTATTTGTTTGGTAACACCTTTTGCGATCTCTTCGTAGGTGAGTTTTATTTTAATGCGCAGGTTGCTGCCGCGTGTGCCGCGCATACGCTGACCGCCGCCTCTTCTTCCGCCACCGCCAAAAAAGCTTCCGAAAATATCGTCGCCAAAAATATCCCCGAACTGGCTGAAGATATCTTCCATATTGCCACTGCCGCCGCCAAATCCGCGGCCATTGCCCTGCACGCCCGCATGTCCAAAACGATCGTATTGTGCACGTTTGTCGGCATCGCTTAATACCTCATATGCTTCGGCCGCTTCTTTAAATTTTTCTTCAGCGGCTTTATCACCCGGGTTACGGTCGGGGTGAAATTGCATAGCTACTTTACGATAGGCCTTCTTTATTTCGTCTGCCGACGCTCCCTTCGCTACCCCTAAAATTTCGTAATAATCTCGTTTAGACATCTTATTAATTTGATAATTTAATAATGTGATAATTTGATAATAGGATTTTCAAATTATCACATTCGCACATTGGCTAATTAGCATATTAGCATATTAGCATATTAGCTAATTAGCTCATTACTTTCCCACTACCACTTTCGCAAACCGGATGATCTTATCATTCATCACATATCCTTTCATCACTTCATCTATAACCTTTCCTTTCATTTCTTCGGTGGGAGCCGGTATTTCGGTAATAGCCTCATGCTGATCGGGATTAAAATCGGTGCCGATTGTTTGCATCGGTTTTACGCCCTTGCTTTGCATTGTGCTTCTTAATTTATTAAATACCAGTTGAATGCCTTCCCTGATGGCGTTTACATCGTCGCTGGTTTGCAATTGTTTTTCGGCCCTGTCGCAGTCGTCGAGCACGTCGAGCAAAGAAGTGATCACTTCTTTGCCGGCTGTTTGTATCATTTCAATTCTTTCGCGGGCGGTGCGTTTTCTAAAGTTTTCAAACTCAGCCACATGGCGCAGGTATTTGTCTTTCAGCTCCTCAACTTCCGATTTCAGCTTTTCTACTTCATCTTCGCACACAGGTTCTTTAAGATGCGAAGAACCACTGATACTTTCGTCGGTATTGATATCCATTGAGCTGTTGGTACCGTTTTCACGGTTAACGGTGTCTTTTTCATTATCTGCCATAACTATCGCTTACGTTTTTATTCTTTTTCGTTAACTGAAATATTGGCGTATTGGCCGGCTGACCGTACGTCAATCCGGTCGGTTTTTACGCCTGATTTTCTGCCACCCGAACGGTTGCGTCAAAAATATATGGTTTTCACGGGTAAAGCCTATATATGTCAATTATTTTGCCAGTGCGGCCGGTAAGCCAAATTGTCTTATTTACAGTAGATTAACTGATAAAAAAGGCACTTTTATTACCCCCTGAAAGCCCTGCGTAAACCGCAAAGATCATAAAAATTGGCGGGAGTCAGAAGAGGAGGCAGGAAGTAAAAGAGTAGAAGGTTGGATCCCGGAAGCAAGGGGCCGGGTGAGCCTGATAGCGTTGAATAACCTTTTCGCAGCTTCAGGTATCTATTTAAATGATATATAACGCTACTCAAACGAAATGTCGGGCTATTCAGGCCTAACATTAACCTAACTAAACGAAATGTTCCGCTGCTTAAACGAAGTATCACGATGCTAAAGGGTTATGTAATCCTACGCCGGTTGATTGTAACGAATATTGATACTTTGTTGTCATCAAGTATAGTGATATACGTTACGTTATAATATGAATGATGTTAATTTTCAATGGGTAACGTTTTGTAATCCGCTGAAAGCCTTTCTGGCAGCTGTATTGCCAGCTTTTATTAAAGTATTCGTAGCGTAACGATATGTAACATAACGATATAACGATATGTAACTTAACGATATGTAGTACCGAAAATTTATTTTATCGGGCCTTATTTTTTCGTTAAATTTAGAAGCATCTTTTTCACAACCAAACAACACACATAAACCATTATTTTATGTCCTCAAAGCTAACTGTTCGGTTGTGGCTGGCCATCCTATTGCTATTACCTGCCACAACGATTCTTGCTCAGCAAAAAACCGTTACAGGAAAAATTACCGACTCAAACAATCAGCCCATTGCCGGGGCTACGGTATCTGTAAAAGGGTCGAATGTAGCGGCGCAAACCAATGCCGAAGGTTTTTTTTCGATCTCAGTTCCAAACGCATCTGCTGTTTTAGTATTCACTTCAATTGGCTATGAGCCAAAAGAACTACCGGTTGGCACAAATGCCAACTTAACCGTATCGCTGAAAACAACAACATCAAGTTTAAATGAAGTAGTTATCACCGGCTACACGGCCCAGCGAAAGAAAGACATTACCGGGTCTGTGGCTGTAGTAGAGGTGGATAACATGCGGCAAATTCCCACCGGTACTCCCGAAAAAGCCCTGCAGGGACAGGCCGCGGGTGTAACCATTGTTACCTCTGGTGCCCCCGGAAGCAACAGCAACATAAGGGTACGTGGTATTACTTCCGTAGGTCCAACCGACCCCCTGGTGATCATCGACGGAACGCCGGGCAATATGCACGATCTGAATGTGAATGATATTGAATCGATGCAGGTATTGAAAGATGCCGGCGCTGCGGCTATTTATGGCGTTCGTGGTTCAAATGGTGTAATTGTGATCACTACCAAAAGGGGCAGATCGGGTAAACCCAAAATAACTTATGATGGGTATGTAGGCACGCAAAGACCATTGAAAGAGGGCTTTAACATTGCCAACACCCAGGAAACAGCCAATGCCATACAGCAAAGTTATTTGAACAACGGACTTACGCCGGGCAACAAACAATTAGGTTCAGGGAATACCCCGGTAATTCCTGACTATATTTTCCCTACAGCAGCCAAAGAAGGCGACCCCAATACTAATCCTTCTACTTATGCGCTGTATACGAACCAGATTACCAAAGCAAATAAAGCAGGTACCGACTGGTTTCATGAAATATTTAAACCGGCGGTGATTACAAGCCATAACCTGTCGGTATCCTCAGGCAACGACAGATCAACTTTTTATTTTTCTGTAGGGTATTTCAATCAGCAGGGTACACTGCTTGAAACCTATTTAAAAAGGTATTCTGTAAGAGTTAATACCACCTTTAATTTAAGTAATAAAATACGTATTGGCGAAAATGCGTATGTGTTTTACCGGCAGAACCCGGCCTTGCCGGATGGCAACCAGAATGAAGGTAATGCCATTTCATTCAGTTATCGCGAAAGCCCAATTATACCGGTATATGATATTAAGGGCAATTTTGCAGGCACCGGTTCACAAAATTTAGGTAATTCAGAAAACCCGGTGGCCAATCTGCGACGTATTCATGATAATAAAGGAAACGACTGGCAGATAAATGGAAATGTGTTTGGCGAAGTAGACTTATTGAAACATTTTACCGCCCGTACCAGTTTCGGGGGATTTGTAGATAACAGGTATTGGGCCCAATTTGATTATACCCAGTACGAAAATGCAGAAAACAATAAAAACCCAAACGCCTTTACCGAGTATTACAGGTATAATAATAGCTGGACGTGGACCAATACCCTCACGTATAGTAATATTTTTGGCGACCACAATATAAAAGCGTTAATAGGTACAGAAGCCATTGAATATTATCTCCGGGGTATTTATGGAACAAGAAATAATTATCCTATTACCAACGCAGGAAATCTGACTGTTGACCCGGCTTTGTGGACCCTTTTATTTGGTTCGCCCAGCGGACAAACAAATGGTAACCTGAATATTAACGATGACGTTACCATTGATAATAATAATCCGCCCACTCCGGTGCAAAGCTCTCTGTATTCGCAGTTTGGTCGTATTGATTATAACTATGCTGATAAATATTTAATAAGCGGAACTTTACGGCGCGATGGTTCTTCGGTTTTTACCAAAGATAAACGGTTTGGCTGGTTTCCTTCTGTTACAGCGGGCTGGCGCATTTCGCGTGAAAACTTCATGACTTCATACAGGTGGATAACTGACCTGAAGCTTCGCGGGGGATGGGGTAAATTAGGTTCTATAAGTAATATTAATACAACTAACGCTTTCGATTTATATAACCAGTCTGCTGCCAATTCTTTTTACGACCTCATTGGCGACAACAACAGTGCACTTACAGGTATTTATGCAAGTCAGCTGGGTAACCTGGAAACTACCTGGGAAGAAGATATTATCACTAATGTGGGCATCGACGCTACTCTGTTGAACAATAGATTAACTTTTTCGCTTGAATGGTATAAGAAATCTATTAGTGGTTTGTTATTCCGTCCGCAACTGGCTGCTACAGCCGGAGGTGCGCGGCCTGCTTTTGTGAATGCAGGGGATATTCAAAATACAGGTGTTGATCTTTCAGCTACCTATAATGGAGATATATCTGAAGTGAAATATGCCGTAACAGGTACATTCACTTCCTATAATAACAAAGTAAAAAGTTTGCCCGAAGGAATTAAGTATTACGACCGGGAAAGTACCGGTTCGAACCGGTTTGGTGCTTTTTCACGATTGCAGCCCGGCGAAGCGCTCGGTGCTTTTTATGGCTATAAAGTAATCGGTTTATTCCAAAGCGACGATGATGTAAATAAATCGCCCACACAGGAAGCTGCTGCACCCGGCAGGTTCAAATATCTGGATGCAAACGCAGATGGTAAAATCAGCGATAGCGACAGAGTATTCTTTGGTAATCCCAATCCCAATTTCACAGCCGGTTTAAATCTTGAAGCCAGTTATAAGAACTTCGATTTCTCGGCCTTCTTTTATGCATCGGTAGGAAATGATGTAATAAATTATGTTCGTTACTGGACAGATTTTCCGCAGGTATTTGATGGGGCTGTTAGTAAAGATGCGGTGAATAATTCATGGACTCCCACTAAACTGAATGCCAAAGTGCCCCGGTTAGAGCGTACTGCCAATTTCAGCAACACTACCGTATTTAATTCATACTATCTTGAAAATGGTTCATTTCTGCGTTGTAAGTCAATGGTAATCGGTTATTCGGTGCCTTCGGCAAAATTAAAACGGTTTGGCCTTGATCGCTTGCGGTTGTATATACAGGCGGCCAATCTGTTTACTATCACAAAGTATACGGGGCTCGATCCTGAATTAACCGGTTCGGATCTGAAAGACAATACCAACTTCGGAATTGACTTTGGAAACTTTCCTTCTAACCAGAAAAACTACCTGGTGGGTTTAAACCTTTCTTTCTAACATTGAAATGAATGCTTTTATGAAAAAGATCGCTCTTACATATAAACTGATTATCGCCTTCAGCCTCGCAACGCTTGTGCTGGTAATTGCCTGTGGTAAAGGGTTCCTCGATAAAAAACCGTTGGGAGCGTTTAACCCCGATCAACTTGTTAACCAGGCAGGTATTGAAGGCTTATTGGTCGGCGCTTATCATATGGTAAGCGGCCAGGGTGGCGCAGCCCAAAACAGCTGGGGCTCGGCTGCCTCTAATTGGGTTTTTGGCAGCGTTGCGGCCGATGACTCCTACAAAGGATCAACCCCTTCTGATCAGGGCGATATAGTGCCCATTGAAACATGGGCTTACAATTCAAATAATCCGTATTTTAATCAGAAATGGCAGGCTGTTTATGATGGTGCACAACGCGCCAATGACGTGCTGCGTTTTTTGGCTAAGGATACAACTACTCCTGCAACAGCTCGCAAAACAATGAGTGCTGAAGCCCGTTTTTTAAGAGGGCATTTTCATTTTGAAGCCAAAAAAATGTGGAACAACGTACCTTATGTTGATGAAACCATAACAGCAGCCAGCAAAAACACTAATGTTCCTAACGTTGATGCATCGGGTAACTTTATAGATATTTGGCCAAAAATAGAAGCCGATTTTCAGTATGCGATCGACAATTTGCCCGACGTGCAACCACAAATAGGGCGGGCTAATAAATCTGCCGCCATAGCCTACCTGGCCAAAGCCCTCCTTTACCAGCATAAGTATGCACAGGCAAAAGCACAACTCGATAAACTCATTCCGCCTGCCTATGGCGGCTCCGGAAACGGGCAAACAGCAGGTGGTTTATCATACCAGCTGGTGAATTTTGAGAGTAACTTTAATGCGGCCACCGATAACAGTGGCGAATCAGTATTTGCTTATCAGGCTTCAGTAAATGATGGATCAGGCACAAATGGTAATTATGGCGATAACCTGAATTTTCCCAACAGCGCCGGTCCCGGTGGTTGCTGCGGTTTTAATAATCCTTCCATATCTCTTGCCAATGCCTATAAAACAGGGGCCGACGGATTACCCTTGTTCGATACCTATAATTCGGCTCCGAATGTAAGCGCCCCCACCAGCCCGTATACAGGCACGCTAGATCCCCGCATCGACTGGACGATGGGTCGCCCCGGCATTCCTTATTTCGACTGGGGTCCAACACCGGTAAATACCTGGATCCGTGATCCGGGTACCGATGGGTATTTCAGTCCTAAGAAGAATACGTATGCCAAATCACAACAAAATAGTTTATCCTCTTCAGAAACCAGTTTTTGGGGGCCAACTCAAATGGATGCCAACAATGTAAACCTCATTCGTTTTGCCGATGTATTGTTGTGGGCTGCAGAATGTGAAATTGAAGTAGGCAGTGCCGAAAAAGCGCGTGAATATGTTAATTATATTCGTAACCGCGCTGCCGATACACTAGGCTGGGTGTATAAAAATAGCGATTATGATGCAGCCGCCGGCAAATATAAACTGCCGGCATTAACAAAAGCGGCTGATAAATACAAGATAAATCCATACCCTGCGGGCGCTTTCGCTGATAAAAACTATGCACGAAAAGCCATTTTGTTTGAGCGGCGGCTTGAACTGGCCATGGAAGGGCATCGCTTTTTTGATCTTGCCCGCTGGGACAATAATACCGGCACCATTATGGCGCCTGCATTAAATGCGTATGCTGCTGCGGAAAAAGCAAGGCCTACCATTTTTGCCATTAACCAATCGGCAACGTTTACACCTAAAAGGAATGAATATTTTCCCATACCACTAACACAGATAGATATTGAAAACGCAACCGGAACAATAAACCTGAAACAGAATACCGGGTATTAATAATTAACCGAAAAAATGATAACAGAGACGCGAAGGTGCAGTAGATTCGGCTGCGCTTCCGCGTCTCTCAGTTAAAAAAAACGTCAATAGAAACTTGTCTGAATGAATACATGTATTAATAGAATAGTCGCATTTTTATTACTGGGTTACCTGTTGGCGGCCTGTAAAAATCATAACACTTTATTTCGGGCCGTTTCATCATCCCACTCGGGCATTCACTTTAATAATACCATTATTGAAAACGACTCCATCAATCCGCTCGACATGACCAATATTTATAACGGCGGGGGAGTGGGCATTGGCGATTTTAATAAAGACGGATTACAGGATATTTATTTTACCGGCAACCTGGTGCCCAATAAATTATACCTCAACAAAGGCGATCTTACTTTTAACGATGTAACGCAGCAGGCCGGTGTAACAGGCGAAGGGCGCTGGTGCCGCGGCGTTACAGTTACCGATATCAACAACGACGGATGGCCCGACCTGTATGTATGCACCACTATTTTAAAAGATGCGGCCAAACGGCAAAACCTGTTGTATGTAAACCAGGGAGTAAATAAAAACGGCATTCCTGAATTTAAAGAAATGGCGGCCGAATACGGATTGAACGATACCACCTATAGCACGATGGCCGCTTTTTTTGATTATGATAACGACGGCGACCTGGATATGTACCTGGTGGTAAACGAAATCAGGGATAAAGACAATCCTTCGGTATTTCGACCAAAAATCACCGATGGGTCGCATTTTAGTACCGGCCGCCTGTATCGTAACGATTATAATGCATCTCTTAAACATCCTGTATTTGCCAATGTTACCAAACAGGCCGGTGTAACCATCGAAGGCTATGGCCATGCTGTTTCCATTGCCGATTTTAATAAAGACGGATGGAAAGATATTTTTGTAACCAACGATTTTTTGTCGAACGACCTGCTGTACATCAACAACCACGATGGAACATTTACCGATAAGGCTGCTGATTATTTTAAACATACTTCTGCCAACGGCATGGGGCAGGATGTAATGGATATCAACAACGATGGTTTGGCCGATGTGGTAGAGCTTGATATGAACCCCGAAGATAACTATCGAAAAAAAATGATGATGGGCGCCAATAGCTACCTCATTTACCAGAATTCAGATTATTACCATTATCAGTACCAGTATGTGCGCAATACCCTTCAGTTAAATCTGGGTCCGCGCGTATTGGCAAAAGATTCTATTGGCGATCCCGTGTTTGCCGATATAGGGTTTTATTCGGGCATTGCCGAAACCGACTGGAGCTGGGCGCCGCTGGTGCAGGATTTTGATAACGATGGGTTGCGCGATATTTTAATAACCAATGGCTATCCGAAAGATGTAACCGATCATGATTTTATCGCCTTTCGACGGCAAACGGGCAATGTAGCCAGTAAGCAATATACGCTGAGCCAGATACCACAGGTTAAAATTCATAATTACGCATACCGCAACAAAGGCAACTTAACATTCGATAATGCGACCATCGATTGGGGTTTAACAACGCCCTCTTTTTCGAACGGCGCTGCCTATGCCGACCTCGATAACGACGGTGATCTTGACTTTGTGGTGAATAATATCAACGATGAAGCCATGGTGTATAAAAACACGGCTCGTGAAAAGAAAAAAGAAAACACCCATTATTTGCGCATTCAGTTAAAGGGCGATACCCTGAACCGCAATGGCATTGGCGCCTTTATAGAATTGTATTACCAGGGCCATCAGCAGGTATATGAGCAATCGCCGGTGCGCGGTTATTTATCATCTGTTCAGGCCGATCCCCAATTTGGACTGGGCAGCTGTTCACAAATTGATTCCATTTGTATTAAATGGCCCGATGGCAACATGCAGGTTTTGCAACAGGTAAAAACCGATAAGCTGATCACTGCCGACTATGCAAAGGCCAACATAGCTTATACCTGGCAGCAACCGGTTTATGCTACAAATACTTTATTTACCGATGTTACAGCGGCTACCGGCATACAATACATTCAGCAGGAAAATGATTTTATCGACTTTAATATTCAGAAACTGTTGCCGCATAAATTTTCAGAGTATGGTCCTGCACTTGCTGCAGGTGATATAGATGGCAATGGATTTGATGACCTCGTATGCGGTGGATCGGCTGGTTACAGCACCATGCTGTTTTTACAAACTGCGGCCGGAGACTTCACTTCAAAACAATTATCCCGCACAAGCGGGAGCGCCAACGGCAAACAGGGCGATAACATGGGTATTGTGTTGTTTGATGCCGATAGCGATAAAGACCTGGATATTTTTATAGCCGGTGGTGGTTATGAACAGGCGCCTAACGATGCCGCATATGCTGATAAACTATTTGTCAATGATGGCCGGGGAAATTTTGCGATCGACTCCCTGGCGATTCCCAAAAACTACACCAGTAAATCATGCGTTCGTACGGTTGATTTTGATAAGGATGGCGACCTTGATCTGTTCATAGCCGGCAGGGTACAGCCGGGGCGTTACCCCGAACCGGTATCCTGCTTTTTGTACCGCAACGATTCAAAACCCGGTAAAGTACAGTTTGCCGATGTTACCGGCTCAATAGCGCCTGCGTTGAATAAATTGGGATTGATCAGCGATGCATTGTTTACCGACTTTGACAATGATGGCTGGACCGATCTGATGCTTGCCGGCGAATGGATGCCCCTGACATTTTTTAAAAATGTCAAAGGACAATTTACCAATATCACCCAACAAACCGGCATGGGCGATAAATATGGCTGGTGGACGAGTATTGTTCCCGGTGATTTTGATAACGACGGTGATATGGATTATATAGCGGGCAACCTGGGCCTTAACTCGTTTTATCGGGCCAGCGATCAATACCCCGTACACATGTATGCAAAGGATTTTGATAACAATGGGGTGTATGATGCGGTGCCTTCTTTATATCTTCCGGCTTCTTCCGAAAACCCGCTACGAAGCGAATACATAGCCGAAGTGCGTGATGATGTGGTGAAACAAATTGTAGGTTTCAAAGCCAAATACCCCGATTACAAACGCTATGCAGCCGTGCCATTTGATCAGATGTTTTCAAAGGAAGAAATGAAAAATGCGCTGGTTGTAAAAGCAAACTGGTTTTCGCATTGCTACATTAAAAACATGGGCAATGGCCGGTTTGTTATGCAGTCTTTACCCGTGCAGGCGCAATTTTCGTGTTTGAACGGAATGCTTGCCGAGGACTTCAATGCAGATGGCAACCTGGATGTGCTGATTAACGGAAATGATTATGGTACCGAGGTATCGGTTGGCCGCTACGACGGATGCAATGGCCTTTTATTACTGGGTGATGGAACAGGCGGTTTTAAACCTGCATCGATGTTACAAAGCGGCATTTTTATTCCCGGAAATGGCAAGTCGCTGGTGAAATTGCGAAGCGCTTTGAAGGGTGGTTGTTTGCTGGCGGCTGCACAGAACAGGGGGCCGTTGAAAATATTTGCCCTTAAAAAACAGGAACATTGCATACCGGTGAACTACAATGATGTAAGGGTGGTAGTAAAATATAAGTACGGAAAAACACAGCTGCGTGAAATCAATTATGGGTCTTCCTTTCTGTCACAATCCGGCCGGTTTGTAATGTTGGATGAAAATGTGGCCGACGCTGAAATTATAGATAAGGATAATAAAAGGCGGGATATTACTTTTTTAAATGATTAGGTATTAATTCTACATTTGCGCGAATGATACAGGTACATCTTAAAAAGAAGATCAGTCAGCGCGTAGCCAATGGCCATCCCTGGATTTTTGCCAATGAAGTAAATGAAGCGCCCGATTCGCTGCAGCCCGGCGAAATTGTAGAAGTGTATACACACGATAAAAAATTTATTGGAAAGGGATATGTGAATCCCCGCTCACAGATATTGGTTCGTTTATTGACACGCAAAAAAGATGATGTTATAAACGAAGATTTTTTTTATAACCGTTTGCTCGAAGCCTGGAAGTACCGCCAGCAACTGGGATACGTTGAGAATTGCCGTCTGATTTTTGGAGAGGCTGATTACCTGCCGCAGTTAATTATCGACAAATTCAACGACTACTTTGTTATACAAACACTGGCGCTTGGCATTGATGTTTGGAAACCCGCCATTGTAGCTGCGCTGGAAAAGATATTTCAACCCAAAGGCATCTATGAACGAAACGATGTGCCGGTGCGTGAGCTGGAAGGGTTGCCACAGCAAAAGGGCTTTTTATCGGCCCCGTTTGATACAAAGATCACCATACAGGAAAACGGGCTGAAGTTTAATGTTGATATAGAGAACGGGCAAAAGACCGGTTATTTTCTCGATCAGCAGGATAATCGCCGGGCCATTCAGCATATTGTAAAGGGTGCCGATGTACTGGGCGCCTTTACCTATACCGGTACTTTTGAAATTCATGCAGCGCATTACGGCGCACGCTCAGTGCTGGGGCTCGACATTTCTGAAAACGCTGTAACACAGGCCAATCGCAATGCTGCCC
>Ga0114129_10010871_pt1 | contig 12968 bp, 10 predicted proteins | sample RhiMetdeltSRZDD1_FD_80071 | JGI IMG/M metagenome (GOLD analysis project Ga0114129, IMG submission 80071) | Populus rhizosphere microbial communities from Tennessee, USA - Rhizosphere MetaG P. deltoides SRZDD1 (version 2) (version 2) | ecosystem: Host-associated > Plants > Roots > Rhizosphere >...
CATATCATCAACCCGCTGGGCAGGTATGTGAACTATAAACATACCACCGTAGACGCTCACCTCAAGGACGGTTCCCGTATCAACGTGGTCATCCCGCCCGTTGCCCAGCAGGGATCATGTCTGTCCATCCGCCGCTTTTTGAAAGACAAGCTGGCGGTTCAGGATTTGATCGACAAAGGCGCCATCACCCAGGCGATGGCTGATTTCGTCTCGGTTTGCGTGGCGGCGCGGTTGAATGTCATCGTTGCCGGAAATACAAGTTCGGGCAAAACCACCTTCCTAAACATGCTGGCGCGCAATATTCCTGACCATGAGCGCATTGTGACCATCGAAGATTCAGTCGAATTGGCGTTGCAACAGACCCACAAGGTATCGCTGGAAGCCCGCCCGCCAGACTACATGGGCGACGGACAGGTGACCATCCGCGACCTGGTAAAGAACTCCCTGCGTATGCGTCCTGACCGTATCATCGTCGGCGAAATCCGCGGCGGCGAAGCCCTGGATATGCTGCAGGCCATGAATACCGGTCACGACGGTTCGATGACCACCGTGCACTCGAACTCGCCTCGCGATACACTGTCCCGCCTCGAAACCATGACCCTGATGGCCGGTTTCGAATTGCCAGTGCTGGCCATTCGTAAACAAATTGCCGCGGCCGTGGATTTGATCGTTTACCTGACGCGTTTCCCGGATGGTACTCGTAAGGTCACCCAGATTTCAGAGGTGGCAGGCATGGAGTCAGAAGTCATTACCCTGACTGATATCTACATTTTCCAGCAGAATGGTACCGATGCCGATGGGCGACCCGTCGGCCAATTCAGACCCACCGGGCTGCGCCCTATGTTTGCGCCCAAGCTGGAGGCCGGTGGCTTCAAACTCGACCGGTCTATGTTCATGGCAACAAGATGAGCTTAGTCTCTAGCTGTTTTGCGATATAAAGAAAGTAGTAAATGAAAAATCTCAGGTGTAATCTGAGATTTTTCTATTAATAATAAGGCCTGCATGTCGCATTCCCTGATTTGTTTACAGTGGGGCGCTCATCATTCGAGCACACGATTTGACTCTTTCATTCCTTCGTAACGCGGTCGCTCACTTCATCGAGTCTGGCAACTTCCTCATCGGTCAGTCGCCAGCCCAGCGCACCAGCATTTTGCATGACTTGTGTCTCATTTTTCGCGCCCGGGATGGGAAGCGAGCCTTTGCAAATCAACCAGTTCAATGACACCTGTGCGTTCGATTTGCCGCCGTGGTCCTGACCAATCTCTGTCAATAATTTGAGGAGAGGTGGGAGTTTCGGCAGCAGGTTGGCGTACCGGCGGTTGCGCGTGCCGGAGGGCGGCTTGTCTGCACTGTATTTGCCCGTGAGTAACCCCTGTTCGATCGGGCTATAAGCAATCATGCGAATGCCTAATTCCTGACAGCGCGCCAAGATACCTTTCGTTTCCGCGCCGCGGCTCAACAGACTGTAGTGTACCTGGTTGGAAGCCAGAGGAATGCCATGCCGCGCCAGGGCTGAATACGAGGCCAGCATGCGGTTATGCCCGAAATTCGAAACACCCACCGTGCGTGTCAGGCCGCTTTTCACACACTCTGCCAAACCGTCCATCAACACATCGGTGTTCATGGTCAGGCTCGGCCAGTGAATTTGATAGAGATCCACGCTTTCGATCCCGATTCGTTCCAGGCTGCCTTTCAATGCGTTCACAAGCGCTTTTTTGCTAAATCTCCATGGATAGGGAAAAAATTTGGTTGCCACCAAAACTGGCTGTTCAGTCTCCTTGATAAACATGCCGAGCAATCGTTCCGAGCGACCGCTTCCGTATACCTCGGCTGTATCCACAAAACGGATGCCCTCCTGCATGCTGACCTGAAAAGCCCTGCGAACCTCTTCGTCACCATACCCATTTCCAAACTGCCAGACCAGCCGATCACCCCACTGCCACGCGCCCAACCCCAATTCAAGCGCGTGCAAAAATCTTACTTCGCTGCTAATCTCGCTCATGACATCCTCCAAATTCGTGCGGACGATTGTATCTTAAAATGTCTCTCGTGATACAATTTAGCCCGCTCAATATTCGGAACTGATGGAAGGTGAATCTCCGCCTCTTTTTGGGTGAGGGAGATTGATCTGCCCTGAGTTCCAGGGAGATGACCTCATGCCCAATCCCGATCCGCGGGACTTTGAATCCGCAGCTGAACTCAGCCGACGTCTAAATCTGCCCTTTTCAAACTTATCTTTTCTGACGCGTGCCCTTACACACCGTTCCTACGTCAACGAGAATCCCAACTCGACCGAAGACAATGAACGGCTGGAATTTCTGGGTGATGCCGTACTCGATTTCATCGTGGGCGCGTGGGTGTATAACCGCTTCCCAGAGATGCCCGAAGGCGATCTGACCAAACTGCGCTCCGCGCTGGTCCGCAATGATCAGCTCGCCGCCTTTGCTCGCCAATTGAATTTGGGCAACGCGTTGCGTTTGGGACACGGCGAATTCATCACAGGCGGCAGTCAGCGCGATGCGTTGCTCGGGTCCACGTTTGAGGCGGTCATTGGGGCGATTTATCTGGATTCAGGCTTGGGGGCGGTGGATGCGTTTGTCAATCCGCTGCTGGAGGAGGCGCGCGAATCTGTCCTCACGAAAATCCATGATCCCAAGAGTCAACTACAGGAGTGGGCGCAGGCGCAGAGGTTGGGCGCGCCGCATTATCACACGATTGCCATGACCGGCCCCGACCATGCCAGGATCTTTGAGGTCGAAGTCCACATCAACGACCGCGTGGTTGGTAAGGGACTCGGCAGCAGCAAACATGCTGCCCAGCATGTTGCCGCGACAGATGCATTGAAAGAGCTTGGGATTGGATAGGTATTTAGTTAAACCCCAGACCATCGGAATTTACAAAATGAAGATAAAAACTGAGGATATTTACCGAGTCTCGCTCTTTGTTCCGATATTGTTTTTTGTCAGGGAATACTATTATGTGTTCTCTGAATTATTGAGCGGAAATGCAATAAGATCAATATTATCTGGTAGTGGGGATTGGTCTTCGTTGCTATCAATCCCGTTATTGGCTTACTTGCTGACTGCAGCATTTCTACTGTTTCTTAGTAGAAGCAAACAATCCGGGCAAATATTTAAGATTTTTGTTTTTGCCCCTATTGTGCATGGCGTTTTTGTAATTGTTTTTTTTGTTCTTTTTAGTTTATTAACTGTGACGGGTGTATTGCCGCTTGAAGGAACCATGTTTTCTGTTTTAGTTGCCATCGTAGCAGCGATAGTTGTAATCCCGATAGGATATATCATTATGGGGTTCGTTGCGTTGATATTTGTAATCATAAAGAAAATCGGCTTAATCGATGAGCAAATCCAAACATCCTGAGATTCAATAATTAATTTATGCCTCTCCGACTAAAATCACTCGAACTTCAAGGATATAAAACATTTGCATCGAAGACCGTCTTCGAATTTGCCGGTGGCGTGACCGCCATTGTCGGACCTAACGGTTCGGGAAAATCGAACATCGCGGATGCGTTACGCTGGGTATTAGGGGAACAATCTTACACACTTTTGCGTGGCAAGAAAACCGAAGATATGATCTTCAACGGTTCTGAACACCGAGCCCGCGCCAGTATGGCTTCCGCGCATATCGTCTTTGACAATACAGCCGGCTGGCTGCCTGTGGATTTCACCGAAGTCGGCATGACACGCCGCGCCTACCGCGACGGACATAATGATTACCTCTTGAACGATCAACAGGTGCGGTTGCGCGACCTTAACGAGTTACTGGCAGCTTCCGGCTTGTCTGAGCGTACGTATACAATCCTTGGTCAGGGCCTGGTGGATGCTTCATTGGCATTGAAAGCGGAGGAGCGCCGCCGCTTGTTTGAAGAAGCTGCCGGAGTGGGGTTATATCGCGTGCGGCGCGAAGAAGCCCTCAAACGACTGGATGCGACCCGGCACAATCTCGAACGTGTGCTCGACATCCTCTCTGAGCTTGAGCCGCGCCTGCGCAGCCTGGAGCGGCAGGCAAAACGTGCCAATGAGTACGGCCGTGCCCAGGCTGACTTGAAAGTCATACTGCGCGAGTGGTATGGCTATCACTGGCATAAGGCGCAGCAGGAATTAGGCAGCTCACGCGAAGCGGTCAAGGTGCAGGAAGCACGCCTCCTGGAAGCACGCGATGTACATGCGAATGCCCAGGCTGGGTACAACACGTTCCGTGAGCGACTTTCGGGCCTGCGCACGCAACTGAATGCCTGGCACCGTCAGCTGGCGGAATTGCACACCCGGCAGGAGGAGGTCAGTCGTGAATTGGCTGTATTGGAGGAACGACGTCGTTCCCTGTTGGGGACTCAGACGTCCTTACAGGCTGAGAACGAACGCGCCTCAGACGAAGAGAGGATTGCACGTGAGCGGGTTTCCGAATTGGAAGGCGAGAGCGCAAGTTTGCAAGGTGAATACGATGAAGCCCAACGACAATATGCCTCTGCTCAACAAGTGCTGCAGATCAAACAATCCAGCCGGACGGAGTTGGTCGAAAAATTGCAGGAGGCGCGCACACAGTTGGAAAAATGGACTGCCCAACGTGCGGAATCACAGGCACGCCTTGACGAATTGAAATCGCGGCTGGAGGCCTTACAAGCCCGTCTTGAGGCGGCCAATAAAGCAATTGAATCGATGGAATCAAACGCACGGATTGCAAGCGAGAAATATGCAGAGTCACGGCAAAAGCGCGCAGAGGTTGAGGCCGAATTAAGAGCGTTACAGGAAAAAGAGGAAACCGGAAAAAATGAGCTTGAAAGACTGGAGCTTGAACGTCGCGAGAAGATCGATGAACGCGCTGATCGCCTGGCAGAGCATTCGCGCCTGAAAGCGCAGTTCGACGTTTTGGAACAGGCTGAACAATCGCTGGCCGGCTACGCCGAGGGCGCGCGCTTTTTGCTGGATGCCGCGCGCCAATCACGACTCAAGGGCACACGGGGCGCGTTCAGCGCGGCGCTGGACGTCCCGGCTGAGCTTGAGAAGGCGGTTGCTGCGGCTCTGGGTGATACGCTCGATGCCGTGCTGCTCGATGCCAGTGAGATCGAGGAAGCATTGCAACTGCTTGAGTCGGTTGATTCGGGGAGAGCGGCTCTGCTGCCGCTGGCTGAAACCGATCGGCAAATCCTTACAACGCGTACGGATGAAGATGTATTGGGAATAGCCTCAGAGCTTGTCCACGCGCAGGAGGACTTGCGCCCCGCGGTGCGCTTGATGCTGGGGCAGACTTTGATCGTTCGTGACCGGGCGACGGCGCGCAAATGGATGCATGAGATTCCGACTCACGCGCGCATCGTAACGTTGCTGGGAGAGGTCTTCCGTGGTGATGGCTTGATCATCGCCGGGCAGTCCGCAGCCTCCTCGGCCCTGAGCCGGCCGCGCCAAAAACGTGAATTGACCGAGACCTTGAGCGCAATGGAGGCACAGATCGCCTCTCTAAACGACGCTGTGGAGGCACTCTCCATAAAAATTTCAGACGCACAAAGAAATCTGGCACAGGCCGAAAGCGTCGTACGTGAAACCCGCCTCAGATTGGATCAAGCGGAGGGGCGCGAGAAGCAGGCCGGATTGGAGTCTGATTCGGCGCGCCGGGAATTGGATTGGCAGAAGAGTCAACAGGTCCAAGTAAAGGCTCAGGTGGAGGAAGCGGCTTCTATCCGCATGAATTTGATTCAATCACAAACAGACATCGAGTCGGAATCCGCCAAGCTGCAAGAGGAAGTGCGTATCCTGTCGACTCAATACAATGACATGGATCTGGCCGAGGCGCAGGCGCAGGCATCCTATTGGAACACGCGTGTGGCCGTTTCAGAACGCGGCCTGGCAGATCTCCTTTCGAGGAAAGAGGAAAGAGGCAAAGAGATTGGCCGATTCGAGACGCGTCACGCGGAGTTGGCAACGCGCTTGAGCGAAGCCGAAGGTTTATTGGAAGCTCTGGACCTAAACAAGGGTTCACTGCATGAACGTGAGGGCATGTTACGCCAACAGATCGAGGCGTTGCGTGTCGATGTTGACCCGGCTGAAAAGAACGTAGAGGCTGCGGAAGCTGAGGAGGCACTTATGCAGGATGCCGAAGCCAACGCCCAACGGCTTCTGGCAACTGCCGAGCGTTTGCAGGGTCAGGTTCAGTTGGAGCAGATGCGCAAGCAGGAAGCGCTTGATAACCTGCGCCAGAAGATCAGCGACGATTTTGGCCTGGTGATGTTCGATTACGCGGAGGATGTTTCGGGCCCTGTGCCATTACCATTTGAAGGCATGGTGGAAGAGCTGCCGGTGGTGACTGAAATCACAGCCGAGCTCGAGACACAGTTGAACCGCCAGCGTATGCATGTCCGGCGGATGGGTCCTATCAATCCGGAGGCCAAGCAGGAGTTTGACCAGGAGTCCGAGCGATATTCATTCATGCGCGCCCAGGTGGATGATTTGCACAAAGCCGAAGAGGATTTGAAACATGTGGTAGCCGCGTTGGATGAATTGACGAAGCAGAAATTCTCGGAGACCTTCGATGCGGTGGATAAGGCCTTCCGCGCCATGTTCACGCGTTTGTTTGGTGGTGGGTCCGCACGGCTCGCTTTAACAGACCCGGATAACCTGGTCGAGACGGGTATTGAAATCGAAGCGCGTTTGCCCGGGCGCCGCGAACAAGGGCTGGCTCTGCTCTCTGGCGGCGAACGAAGCCTGACCGCCGTGGCGTTGGTGTTTGCCCTGCTCAAGGTGTCGCCCACGCCCGTGTGTGTGATGGATGAGGTGGATGCCATGCTGGATGAGGCGAATGTTGGCCGCTTCCGTGACTTGTTGCAGGAGTTGAGCCGGGATACGCAATTCATCGTGATCACGCATAACCGAAATACCGTGCAGGTCGCGGATGTGATCTATGGCATCACCATGGGACGCGATTCGGCCAGCCAGGTTATCAGCTTGAGGCTGGATCAGGTCACGGAGGAGATGTTGCAAAGAAATTAGTTCAAAAGTAAAGGAAAAATCGCCCGTGCTTATCAAAGCACGGGCGATTTTTTTGAATTGTACTCTACAACTTAGAAGGCAAGACCGGCTGGCATGGCGGGGACATTGGCCTGCCAGACTTCGGTAAAGATTTTAACGGTTTCGGCCGCCGTGCCTTCCTCGCGGAGGGTGGTCAGCCAACTGTTGAAGGCTTCCTGCTTAAGTTGTTCATAGCGGCTGGATGAAACAGGCAGCTGCTCTCTGGCGATCACCTGAATGATGTGATAGCCAAATTGCGTTTCGACCGGCTCACCAATTTCACCGATCGGCTGACTAAAGGCGGCTTGTTCGAACTCGGAGACCATGGCTCCTCTGCCGAACCAACCCAAATCTCCGCCTTTGCTGGCATTGCTGGTATCTTCGGAATATTGACTGGCTAATTCGGCAAAATTTTCACCGTTCATTAATTTTCCGCGTATGGCCGTGGCCAGTTGGACATCCTTGACCAGGATATGCCGGGCGCGAACTTGTTCCTCCGTCTTGGGCGTGTCCTTTGTGATCTCCGCCATTAGTTTCTCACGATAGATTTCATTTTCATAGACGGAACGGAAGGTCTCTTCTTTTACTTTCGCGTTCTTGTAGTTATCAAGCGTCTCTGCATATTGACTCTCGAATCCTTCCAAAGTGTAGGGAGTAGCCGTGGCAGTAGGAAGCTGGGGCAGAGGTGTCGGCGAAGCAATCTGCGTGGAAGTGGCCGTAGCAGGTGGCGCAGGTGTATTGGTCGGCGAAGGGGTGGTGGTCACCGGCGACTCAGTGGGCGTTGAAGTTGCTTTGAAGAAGGCCTCTTGCTCGGCGGATAAGGTGGGGGTGCCGAATTCCGTGGGAGTAATCGTCGGCGTGGGTGTCCCATCTGGATAGAAATTGTAAAGACCCTGAAGTCGTTCATCCACTTCGGCATCGGTGACCGTGATGCCGCGTTTTTGTGCTTCCTGCCGAATCAGGGTTTCGTCAATGATCTGATTCAAAACGGTCTCCCCCAGGAAAAGGTCGGACTGGAGCTGAGTTGTGATTTCCTGTTGCTGTTGTGACGTATCCATCCCAAAAGCTTGCTGATAGTATTGGTATTGCTGCAACGTATTGAGCAGGTTCAAGCGGTACATCTGGACACGTTCCTGCCAGTAACCCACATGGATTTCTTCTCCGTTTACTTCAGCAACCGACTGATTGAGTTTCAGGTAGGTGGTATCCAGAATGCCATATCCCACCAGGATGATCACAAGCGTAATGGCAATAATGGAAATGATTCTAATAACGGCCACCTGTCGGCGCTCGCGTTCCAGGCGGGCGATATGTTTTCTGGTGGCTATTTTCGGTGTGGAACTTTGTCTTGTCATTCGATGGACTCCGTAAAGCAAAAGCGGGGCAGGGCGCGTAGACACGCACAGCCCATGCTCCGCTCTCGCTTTTTGGGTTTAGCGCATTTCGTCCACATGCCCGCCGGTGAAGGGCAGCAGGGCAATTTGGCGAGCCTGCTTCACGGCGCCGGCAACGACGCGTTGATGTTTGGCACAGGCGCCGGTTTGGCGGCGTGGGCGGATATTACCTTCATCAGTGATGTATTTTCTGAGAAGGTCGGTCTTTTTGTAATCTATGATTAGGGTCTTATCTGCACAGAACTGGCAGAATTTGGGCCTGGCAAAAAAACGACGTTCGCCGCCGGATTGCTGCCCTTCGTTTGATCTTCGGTCTTCAGGCATTTGGTACTCCAATTCTTGATGTTACTAATTCATCTCACACAACGTAAGGGCGACCCGTCAGGGTCAGCAAGTGCCTTGCTCGCGCTGGGAGGGTCGCCCCTACACCAGACCCAGAAACTTTGCGTGAGGTAGGTTATTTAGAACGGAAATTCGTCTTCGTCGGGTGCAGCCACATGCTCGTCGGTCGCTTCAGCCGATGTGCTGGTCTGGTTATTGTGGTCACGGCGCTCACCCAGCATCATCATTTCGTTGGCAACCACTTCTACACTGGTGTGCTTGGCGCCTTCCTTGTCTTCCCAGCGGCGGGTCTGAAGACGTCCCTCGACGTAGACCTGTTGCCCCTTGGTGAGATATTGCTTGCAGATCTCAGCCAGGTTTCCCCAGGCAACGACATTGAACCATTCGGTTTCATTATGGCGTTCACCGTCCACGGTGTTCCAGGAACGGCTGACGGCCACCGTAAAGGTCGTGACGGGTTTGCCTGATGGCGTGTAGCGCATTTCAGGTTCTTTCCCAAGATGACCAATGATTTGAACTTTGTTCAGGCCCCGGCTCATGGTTTTCTCCTTTACATATAAAGCCAACCGAGTGTTGAAAATAATCGATTCTAGATGGCAGCCAGCATATGTCGCAGGACGGTTTCAAGGTAGCGGATGTTGCGTTCCACGCCGCTGGCAGCTTTGGGGTCAAGGGAGATGTTCAAGAGAACATACTGACCTTCACTCTGCTTGCGGATATGGTAAGCCAGCCGGCGGCGGCCCCAAATTTCCACTTTGTCTACGCTTCCACCCGCTTCGGTGACCCAGCTTGAGACGCGTTCGACCGCGCCTTTAAAGGCCGTTTCATCCAGTTCGGGCTGGAAAATGCAAACCAATTCGTAGTTGCGCATGAGGGATGTTCCTCCTTTCCATGGGATTGTTCCTGTTCAAACCGTAGGTTTGCCGGGAACGGAAAGGCACGTATAACGTACCTGATTTATGGCGGGCGAAGTTTATCACAAATCTCAAAAACAGGGAGGGTTATAATTTGGAAAAAGTCCTTGGAGGTCTCGAAGACCTCCCCGGTCCGAATAGAGGCTTCATGTTCGATCTTCCCAACGAAGAGATTCTTCCCCTTTCCAAAGAGCATGTGTTTTATACGTGGTCGGCCCAGGCCAGTGTGAACCCAATTGCCGTTAAACGCGCCAAAGGCGTGTATTTCTGGGATGTAGACGACAAACGCTATCTGGATTTCAACTCAATGACCATGTGCGTCAACATTGGTCATGGGGATGAGCGCGTGATCCGAGCCATGCAAGCTCAAACTGCAGAGCTTCCGTACGCCGCGCCGGGGATGACGACCAAAATCCGTGCGCTGGCGAGCAAAGCAGTTGCGGATGTGACCCCCCGTCAGGCATTAACGAAGGTCCTATTCACGCTGGGCGGAGCGGATGCCAATGAGAACGCCATCAAACTCGCCCGCGGCTACACGGGACGACACAAAATCCTGACGCGCTACCGCTCCTATCATGGCGCGACGGCCGGAGCGATGGCCGCGACAGGCGACCCGCGCCGCCTCGTCTGGGAACCAAACCTGATGACCGGTGTGGTACATTTTCTGGACCCCTACCGTTACAGATCCACATTCCATCGGACCACTCCGGGTATTCCCGAAGAAGAATTCGCGCGGGATTATATTAATCATCTCGAAGAAGTCATCCAATACGAAGGCCCGGAGACCATCGCCGCCATCTTGATGGAATCAGTGACAGGTACCAACGGAATCATCATCCCACCGCAGGGATATATGCAAGGCGTGCGCGGATTGTGCGACAAATATGGCATCGTGATGGTCGCGGACGAAGTGATGAGCGGCTTTGGTCGCACGGGCAAGTGGTTTGCGGTTGAGCATTGGGATGTGGTACCGGATATGATCACCATGGCAAAAGGATTAACTTCGGCCTATGCCCCATTAGGCGCGGTCGCGATGAAACCGGAGATCGCCGCGGCGTTCAATGAGACTCCGTTCGAAAGCGGATTGACCTATACATCGCATCCTATTTCGCTGGCAGCGGCGGTGGCGAACATCAACGTGATGAGGGAGGATAAAATCGTCGAGCACGCGGCAGGCATGGGTCCGGTACTAAAGCGGATGTTGACCGATCTCGGCGAGGCACATCCCTCTGTCGGTGAGGTTCGCTCGATTGGGCTGTTCGGGATCCTGGAATTAGTGAAAGACCGGGACACGAAAGAACCCATGGCGCCGTGGAATGGGTCATCACGAGAGATGACAGCACTGAAGAAATATTGTCTGGATCACGGCTTGTTCCTGTACACCCACTGGCACACTGTGCTCATTATCCCGCCGTTGATTATTACGGAGGAGCAATTGAAAGAGGGGTTTGGCGTTTTGGATAAAGCGCTGGACATTACGGATAAAGCAATAATATAAGCTGCTAATGCTCTGTCAGGGGCTTAGCCCCTGACAGAGCATTAATATCATTCCCAATCTATATCGGATGACTTGAAAAAGTTTATGCCAAGTTTTTCCATATGCTGGCCATGTTTGCCAAGCCTGTGCTTGTATTCCTCCCAGTGCTGACCTTTTGGTGACCAGGCCAGTTCTGCGAGACCGGGCAGGCGTGGGAAAGCCATGAATTCTAAATCTTTTATGGTAACGAGGGTTTCCGTCCAGAGCGGTGCTTCGAGGCCGAGAATATCGCTCTCTTCCAGTTTTTCCATGTAAGTGCCAGGTTCCCAATCGTATGAGTCTTTCACGCTGATCAGGCCGACCCAATCCAGTCCAAGCGGGGAGTTCGCGTCATACTTCATATCGAGATAAGTCTTATTCGCTGGGGAAAGGATAATTTTGCAACCCTGCTCCTTGGCGCCCTGATAAGCCGCGCCGAACCAGTGCTGGGCAATGGTTCGTGAGTCCAGGTGGGTTTCACCGATCTCCGCCCAGCCAATCGGAATTTTGTTGTGCGCGAAGATGATCTGCTGGAAGCGCTCGATGAATTTTTTATATTCTGCCTCTGGCGTGGAGCGGGCTTCATCTCCTCCGATGTGGATATAAGGTCCGGGTGTCAGCGCGGCGAGTTCGCGGATCACATCATCCAGGAATCGATAGGTAATTTCGCTATTGATCCACAATGTGCTGAAGCCGACCTGTGTTCCCTCGTATAACGCGGGGGCTTCCTCCGCGGCATTCAATTCCGGATAGGAAGCGAGCGCAGCATTCGTATGGCCTGGCGTATCGATTTCTGGAATAATTGTGACGAAGCGTTGCGCGGCATACTGCACGATTTCCTGATATTGTTCCTGGGTGTAAAAGCCTCCACCGTTTCCGTTGACCTGGGTGCTGGCGCCAATCGCCGTCAGGTTGGGCCAGGACTTGACCTCGATGCGCCAGCCCTGGTCATCTGTGAGATGCAGGTGCAGACGATTCATCTTGTAATGTGAGATCAAGTCAATGTAGCGTTTTACATCCTCCACCTGGAAGAAATGACGTGCTACATCGAGCATCGCGCCACGCCAGCTGTAACGGGGCGAATCCAGTATGGAAACACCGGGCAGGCTGGAAAAGAGTTGCCGCAGGGTCTGGAGGCCGTAGAATATTCCTGCTGGGCATTTCGCATTAAGTTGAATAGTGTCGCTTGCGATGATGAGCTCATATCCCTCTTCGCCCAATTCGCCAGTGTCGTTGAGTTGAAGTTTGATATCCCCCGGGCCTGAGTCCGAGGTTGTCACTGCGAGTTTAAGTTGCGTGTCTTGTTCAATGTACCCTCTTAGCAGATCTGCCAGCGGGTGTAGTTCGTCCTTTGCGATGCGAATCTTCGTCTCCTGTGTGAGTGTGAAATTGCCAGCTGTAAATTGGATGGAAGCGGGCATAGGAATCAGAACGTTCATGAGTTGTGGTATCCTTTTATGTGATATCTAGCGGAACAAACATATACCATAACCCGCACGCTTTTGCACATGGATAAGAAACCGCCTATCGATCCATCGCTTTTCATCCCAATTGGCATAGGGGCCTGTTCGATCTTCGGGATATTGTTCGTGTTGCTCGGCTTGCGTTTGAGCGCAGTACGGGGAACGATTCAAACCATTGTCACCAATACCCCGGTACGATTTCAATATCTTGGTACGGAGCCGGCGGTTGCCCCTCCGACCGACATCGCTCCTGTTGACGAGGAGACACTCTCGGCTTCAGAGACGCCTACCGAGATCTTCCTGTCCCCTCCAACAGCGAC
>Ga0114129_10010872_pt1 | contig 12968 bp, 13 predicted proteins | sample RhiMetdeltSRZDD1_FD_80071 | JGI IMG/M metagenome (GOLD analysis project Ga0114129, IMG submission 80071) | Populus rhizosphere microbial communities from Tennessee, USA - Rhizosphere MetaG P. deltoides SRZDD1 (version 2) (version 2) | ecosystem: Host-associated > Plants > Roots > Rhizosphere >...
GAGCACGTCAATCGGTTCAACCTCATCGGCAGACTGCGAAGCGATGCCGCCAACGCGTAATCCATCCTGCAGCACGAGTACGCGATCACCATCGAAACCACGAATAACCGGACGACCAGAGCCCGGACCAAAGCTGCGCTTTGCAATACCTGGTTGGTATTCAAGTGCTTCACCGATTGAAAGTGGATTTCTCTGGGTGAGTTCTAAAGCGCCGACCGAAGTGACCGACTGATAAGACGACCCGACCGCCTCGGCAGAACCAGTCGCAGTCACCGTTACCTGCTCACTGACTGGGGTTAGAGACAATTCAAAATCGACAGTTTGATCGCCGCCTGTGACTTCGACGGTCTTAACGACGTCAGGTACTCGATCTAGGTGCGCGAACATTTGATACCTACCGGTGGGAATACCTTTGAATTCAAACGCGCCGTTTCCATCGGTCAATACTGATCTCTTCAACTCGGCGATTGTAACGACGGCGTTGTGCACTGCCATACCCGATGGCTCAATCCGGACACTACCGTGAATGGTCGCTGCCTGAGTTTCAGTAAACGCTGTTAGCGATAGGAAAAAACTGGTCAGCATTGCTGCAGCAATTCGCATGAGGTCAACCTCTCCTGCCTGAACCTGTTAAATTGCGCCTTAGTTTTCTTGAGATAAGGCGAAGGCCCGAAGGTTTAAATGAAAGTGATTTTCAATTTCAACAAGGCCGTAGCTTACCGAAGACAGCGGCGTTGTGTCAATCTGTGCTTGCGAAGTGCGCAACCCGGCGGGTGTTTGTTGTCTACGTGAAGTAAATAGAACTATCACCAGGTTGACGTCTCGGAGGACTTGAACGTGCCGGGTGCGCGGCCCGAAATGCTGCTCTTTCTATCCATTCCCCTGCGCAGTTGATTGAAGCCCCTATGCGAAGGCAGAGTACCTATTTCAATCGAGGAGTCACGAATGGTGCAGACAATAAGAGGCTCCTGGGGGGTATCGTTTACGGAATGATCGGCGGCGCAATCGGCACAACGTTGATGGAGCGAGTGGCGAATGCCATGTACAAACTCGAGAGCGAGGAAACAAAAGAACAAGAAGCTGTACTGTACCGTTGAATAAAGCTAGTAGGTATGGGATGCCCGACTACGAGTTCGAAGATCTCAAATAAAGAGTGGGATCTGCGACGCGCGTCGTCATTCCAATAGCAAGGAAGCGCGCTGCTACCAGCGCGCTTCCTTGCTGTCGGTCGCATTTAATTAATTAGAATGCGTCAGCGGTCGTCGTCAGAATCGCCGGAGACTGCGCCGATCAGTTTGAAGAACACGTCCGTGTTCTCTTGCACTCCATAGAACAAGCGGTACGCCTTGCTACCCTTACTGCTGTAAGCTGAGATAGGAATGTCCGCTGCTGTATGCACGGCCTGGGCCCTTCCCACCGCTTGTCCTCGTATGAAGTAACCGCGTGCGTCTCCATAAGGATCGATGGTGGTCACCTGCAGACTACCTGGCACTCCTCGATTGAACGGCTCAGCTGGATAATTCTTGGTCGTTAGTTCAGTCTTGATCTGGTTAGATAAGAGACTGTCGATGACTGGACGTGGTTTCTGCAACCAACCCTCATACCGATCACCGTCGGCACCGTAACCCACCAGAAGCTTGTTATCGATATCGAGACTCAGCGGGTATCCATCCGGGGCGATCTGGTAACGGGGGAAGGCTGCTGAATCACTAGTGCCCACGAGTTTCTGACGTTCGGGTTGGACCGTCGGATCAAGGATCGCATTGTCTGCCGGCAGATTCTTCAGGTTCTGGATTCCACCGGTAAGTGCACCGATCAAGCTGAGTCCCGCACATTCATGATCTGCCAGTACAATAACCAAGGTTCTACCCTCGGTATCAGCAAACCGCCGGCTGACCTCCACTGCGCGATCAAACTCGATGACCTCATCAATGACCCGGTCGGCATCCATCGCATGCGACTGTTTGTCAATGTGCGCGCCTTCAATCATCAGGACAAAGCCGTCGCGATTCTGTTTGAGCACGCGCAACGCCGCTGCTGTCATTTCGTCAAGCATAGGCTGATCGGGTGCATGATAATCATCGACAGCAAAAGAGTTGGTACCCGGTAAGAGCGTTCCCCGGCGCTTCGCAAGTTTGTCGAGACTGACATTCATATTTCCAAATGCAAAGAGTCCTAAAAGCTTGTTTGGCGTCCCAGCCGCTTGCAGCTCTGTATTTGTCTCGACATATTTGAAGCCTGCGAGCTTGAAGTCGTTGATCAGGTCGCGATTCAGATCTGATACTCCCGCGGCCGTCGCCGGTAAGTTCCATTTGGTCAAAAGGTCGCTAGGAAGATTAGCGTAGTCAGTGGCGGCCGTGCGACTTGAGCCAAACACCGCGGACGGCAAAAACCAGCGGCGACCACCTCCCATAAGCACAGAAAGTCCGGAACCGAACGTTCCTGTATTTTGCCAGTCACTTTCGTCGAGGTATTGATCGACTATACCAGTACCGTTGTTGCGATTCCCGGTGTGTACTGCATTGGCCGCGGGCGTAGCATCTTCGACATCGGCTGTCGTCACCAATCCGAGAGATTTGCCCATCACACGATGAAGGTATTCCGAAAGGTACTCGACTCGCGGTTGATAGAAAGGGTTCGTGACGTTTGCCGGATACACGCCTTCCTGCCCATTCTTCGAATGATTACCGGTCACATAGCCGCCCATACCAGGAGCGGAGTCCGTGATGATGCTGTTTAGTGAGTGAGTTGTGATGAGTCCAGTGCCTGGGAACTTGTCCATCGCCAGAAAACCATCTGGCGTGCCAGCAGTAACGCCAAAGCGTGCCAATCGCGCCACAGTGCGATGCGCTACCCCCATGCCATCACCCAGCAGAATAATGATGTTCTTGATTGGACCACCTCGTTTGACTTCTCCGCGCTCGTCATCATTCCCTCGTGCAAATTCGGCCAGGTCGACGATCGTGAATTGTGAAGTTAGATTTACCGTTCCAGTGGCATCTGTGAAAGTGGCAGCGATTGTATGAGTGCCGCGTTGGAAATTAGAGTAGCTACGCAGATTAAAACCGCCGAAACCTGCTGAACTGATGCCGTCGGTGATGCTTGAGTTCTGGAAACCTGAAGTAAATGTTTGTGTGACACCATCGATGGCTATAGTGGCACTGAACGGCGCTATACCTTTGCCTTCGACGCGCAAGTCGAACCTCTGGCCCGGTAGAAAGCGAGCGCCATTTGGTGGCGTTATGGAAACGTTGTTCGGGAGTGCATAAGTAATACACGCCGTTCCAAGCACCGTCGCGAACAGTAAAACCTGAAACATCCTTTGGGAATCGAAAGACATCTTTCCTCCTTTCCGGTTGCCGGAATGTGGTTAGTTGTTTGAAATCTTTCTCGAACGCGAGAATTGAGTGGTGTTTTTGGTGGGCTGGTCCATGATTAAGCGAATTGACGAAACGAGTCCATCCTCTTCCTTGTTACCAACTTCGAGAACTCCAGTTACCTCGAGTAGACCCTGAACAAAAGGAATCTTTTGGTGGACACGAAATGGAACAATCACCAAAACAGCGTCGGGAGGAATGTCCGCAGTGCCAGCCCCTTCTTCATCACAGAACACAGGTCTGGGCACTAAAAAGAACGAGCCTTCCAACTCGTTCTCCATTTGCGCCATGTAACCCGTAAGCCTCACCCGCTTGTTCTTCAAATGCATCAGTTTATTCGACGGCTTTAGACCTTGAGTCGACTCAAAGAATTCATTGAATGCAAGTGTTTGGGGATCGTCTGCAGTCGACTTCTTAGTCAATGATGGTCCTTGCTGGGCGACAAGCGTCACCGCCACAACGAACACCAGCACAATGTGAGTAACAGTTGTTCCGATACTCAGATAGGTCATCGTTTGGGCCCACCTCTGGACACAAAGCCAAACGACTTTGCGTGCAAGCTGAAATCCTGAAGCGATGAACGTATCTTAGGAGAAGTGAGATTACAGGTAAGTAATCAGTTAGTTACAGACAAATGAAATTCGTGAGCGCATCCCTATCGCCGCGTCACACAATGAGCCGCGGAAAAACGCCGCGACATTTTGGCGTCAGCTTGACGTGACTGTAGGGAAATGAAGGGCAAGGTATAGGAATCTATTGATTGCGAATGCTCTTTCAGACGGCTGCTTTGTTGAATTTAGGTCAATTAATGTGAACGTGTGGTAGTCAGTGGAACTAACTAAAACGCGTTCGCAATGCGGAGGTCAGGGGTTCGATCCCCCTCTGCTCCACCTGATAACTTCTTCCTCTTTCCAGTTACTTACAACGATTAGTCAAATCAAACCACAATTTCTGGCCAACTACTACTCGCTGGCAAGGCAGTGCGCCTTGATGGGCGATAAGGAACAAGCGTTTGCATATTTGAAGAAAGCCCCGCTTCTGCGCAATGATTATGAAGTTCCGAGGGCCTTGTATTGGAAAAAATGGACCTATCTGGGGATCGGAACGTGATGACTTTTTAAGCGCCCATCCGGCTGATGCCATCAAACAGATTAGCGCGATCGAGAGCAGTCTTGGTCTTGCAGATATCGCGCAGTTTAACGCGCCTCCTCCACCAAAGGTCTAAAACATCCTGGGGATAATTCGATGAGTTCAATAGGAAGACTTATGACTACGGCTGCACCTGCATCGGTAATCCTGATTCGCGTTGCTGTAGGAAGCATCTTTCTTTCAGAGGGCATTCAGAAGTTTCTCTTTCCGACTGAGCTCGGTGCAGGGCGTTTCGTTAAGATCAGGATTCCAGCGCCGTTTACCGCGCTTCCGCTTCTGCATCATGAGCAGTGATGACACGATTGGACAATGCATGATCGTTCACCTTTTCTACTTCTACGGACTCTCCCAAGTCACTCCTTAAGTGGTAGGGGCAAATCCGATTGCTCCTGCGCGTGAGCATGACGATCGCTACGATGGCTGTGATGTTGATAACTTGCACGAATGTGAACAGAGTGTCGTTGCGGAATATGGAGTAGCTCAAAAGGAGTGCGCCGGCAACAAGCCAGATTAGCCACGTTGAAATGCTGATGCCCCAGGCGCATCTCTCAACATAGAGGTGGTGGATTTGAGGGATATACGCCACTATGACGAGTGCTGTACCAGCCCAACCTAGCATTTCCATCCTCAGAGTCACTTCGCATCCCTCTTAAGACAAACTCCATCCCGTTCAATCCCTGAAGCCCCGCTAAACCAAATCCAATTGGTGGCACCATCGTGAGCGCGTCTATTGCGTGCGCAATGGGTGAGCTTCTCGTCATGACTCAACAAGCAGATCCTCGCCGTCGACTTGCACTACGCGAGAACGTACGGGTCGCTGGGCTGGTCCGCGGAGGACGGCGCCGGAGGTAACGTCGAACTGGCTGCCGTGGCAGGGGCACGTCACTGTAGTACCATCCAGCTTCCCCTTCGCGAGCGAGCACCCCCTGTGCGTACATGTGTCATCGAAGGCATGCAGATGTCCTCCTGCACTCGCAACGTTCACCTTGATTCCCGCGACATCGAAGACTCGCATCTCTCCCGCGGGGACATCTTTTGCGTTTTCAATTCGTATCAACATGGCTTCATCTCCTAATGCTCATTAGCTGGCACCCTAGTGTCCTATCTCGCTCGATGCCAGCACTGAGACCGCGTCAATTAGCACCGCCCCACAGCATCATCACCGACCGGAAACTACAACGATTTCAAGTACTCCACGAGATCTTTCTTCTCCTGCTCGTTCAAGCTCAACTTCTTGAAACCGTCGTAGTGATTGACCACATCAAGCAGAGTCGCAAAGCGCCCGTCGTGGTAAAAGCCGCGTTTCATGTGCGAGAAGAGTCCGCGTAACGGTGTGGTGCGATAAGAATTATCGGGCGCACGGTTCGCGTGAAAATCGTCAATGCCGATCTCCGAAGCTTTGTGAGTATTCCAGCCCGGTTCAGTAAAGAGCGGCGGCACGTGACACTGCGCGCAGCTTGCCTTGCCTTTAAAGATCGCTTCTCCTCGAGCGGCGGCTGCTCGATCAAAACTGCCCTCCGGTGGGGTCGGCGGAGGGATCGCCAGTTGATAAAACTGAAGCGCGCCCAATTTCGCGGTCACCATATCAGTGGCGCTCCGCTTGTTCCCGAAACCGGCGCGAGCAGCAACCGGGTACTTCTTCGGATCGTTCAGACGGGCATCGAAGAACGTCCCCTGGCCCTGCAGTTCAAGGTTGGCGACGAAGGCATTCCAATAAGTGACTCCACCCCATCCGCCACCCCAGGTGTGCAGATTCACGCCAGCCTGTCCGAATGCAGGCGGGATGAGGACCGCGGCAGTCTTGCCGTCGGGACGAAAAGCTCTACCATCAAGGTTCAGTTCCGCGTCGAATTTTCCTGGCCCCCAACTGGCAAGCACCTTCTTGACCGTCGCTTCATCAACTTGCAAAAGGTTGGTGAGCACGCTTAGATCCGGCGACAGCGAGACGATTGCACCCACGTTTAGATCCTGGTTGGACCAGCCGTCGAGCCGGTGGCCAATGCCAGGTGCGAAAGCGTCGTCAACGGTAGAATGACAGACAGCGCAACTAAGACCCACTGCCTTAAGACTGCCATCCGCGTTGAAGGTTCCTTTCACGCCCAGGACTGAGTCGAGTTTAATAAGAGCCAGGGTGGTTGCGGGATCATCGAGATTGACTTCGCCCTTCTTGATCTTCTCAACAAGGTCAGCGGGAAGCGCATCCATATCCACTTTCAACCCCACGGCAAGGGCAGTCTTCGGACTGACACCCGAACCGACACCGCCGAACTTGCTGCCTTGAATTGCGTGATGAAGTTTGAGCTTGTCGCTCCAATAGGCCTCATCTCCGAAGGTGTCGTAGCGAAAGATTTGCTTCCCTTGCTCCATCATCTGTTGAGCGTTTTCGCTGATCCGATGATCGAATCCCTGGCTTTTTTGATCTGAGCGTTGGGCGCGGCTTCGATCGGTGAGATATCCGAACGCAACGGTAAGACTCGCCGCTAACACTAGGACCTTGATTAGCATCATGAGTCCGTCCTTCGCGTCCCTCCCTTTTCGCATCGCGTCTTCCACAGGGTTAATCCCGTGACTGTTTGTTTCTGACATAACGAGCTCCTTTTTGAGAGAGCAACCACTCAAGAGTCATTCCGAGAGCAGTTGGCAACTATTTCCGACGGCAAGCGCGCCGCCGGACGTGAACAATGCTCGGTCTACTTTGGTTGCCGTTGCGGGCATTTCGGCATTCGCCTTTTAGTCTTGGCTTTCATCATGCGGCCTTGCGCCAATCGGCGAGAAATTGATCGAGGCCCTTATCTGTAAGTGGATGGTTAAATAATTGCAGCATCACTTTGAAGGGCATCGTGGCGACATCTGCACCGATGCGTGCCGCTTCAACGACGTGAATGGGATGGCGAATGCTCGCCGCTAGCACTTCCGTTTTCCAATCGTACTTGTTGTAGATTTCGACGATCTCGGCGAGGAGTTGGAGACCGTTCTGCCCGATGTCATCGAGTCGGCCGATGAAGGGGCTAATATAGGCGGCGCCCGCCTTAGCGGCGAGAATCGCCTGCGCGGCGGAGAAACAGAGAGTAACGTTGACCTTGATGCCTTCCGAAGTCAGTTGGCGCGTGGCCTTCAACCCGTCAGTAGTGAGCGGACATTTAACCACTACGTTGGGCGCAATCGCCGCGTACTCGCGTCCCTCGCGCAGCATGCCTTCGGTGTCAAGACTTGTGACCTCGGCAGAAACATCGCCCTTGACGAGCTCGCAGATGGCGGCAACGTGCTCCTTGAAATCAACGCCACTCTCTTTAGCCACCAGGGATGGATTGGTTGTAACTCCATCAACTAAACCTAGCGCGATGCCTTCACGAATCTCATTCAAGTTTGCCGTGTCGAGAAAAAACTTCATCTCACATTCCTTCCGTTCCGGCTTTTGTGAGGACCAAAGCCCCCTGGGTGTCGGTGGCGGCGACGGTTCTAATTAGTTCCAGAAAATGCGTAGAATCATCCTTGAGTTGACGGGCCGCAGGCATAAGATTCAACCTCATCAATTCTTCGATCGCGGCCATCTCCTGATCGCGATTCATTCCGGCGACCGCTAGTACGCGGTTCTCCTTCACGTAGAACGCAAGGAAATCACGTGATGACACGTCGCCGCGATAGATGATCTCGTCCCACTGCTTGGCATGCCCGACGTAGAGCAGCGCGGCATCGAATTGTCGCGTCCAGAAAAACGGCACACCGTCATACGAAATTTCTTTGCCCGACATGTTGTGCGCTGCAACGCGACCTTGTTGCATTGCCGTGCGCCAGTGTTCTATGCGTTGGCGTGCGCCCGTGCGTGGATCGGGAAAGTAAGCAATATCTCCGGCCGCGTATACGCCATCGGCAGCTCGCATGTATTCATCAACAATGACACTGCCGTCCTGGTGCAGAGTGATCCCTTCAAGCGAGCTCGTCGCGGGCTTAACGCCGACACCAACCACCACTAGATCAGCGTCCAACTGCTCGCCGTTTTCCAGGATGACCGCGGTAACTTTCTCTGGTCCGCTGAAACCGGCGACAGACACGCCAAGTTTGAACTTGACGCCGTTCTCTTCGTGAATGTCTTGGAATAACCTACCGATCTCCGCACCCAGAATCTTCTTAAACGGCACATCATCCGGCGCGACGACCTTCACTTCGCACCCGCGCACCGTCAAGCTACTCGCTACTTCCATGCCGATGAAACTTGCTCCGATGATTACTGCTCGTTTTCCTTTTTCGGCAGCGGCGATGATCGCATCGGAGTCGTCGTAGCTGCGCAGCAGAAAGACATTCTGGCTATCAACTTGAAAAGGCAGCTTGAGCGGTTCACCGCCTGTGGCGACCAGCAGAGCATCACAACGAATGTCCTCGCCATCCGCAAATTTGATTGTCTTCTTAACGGCGTCAATGCGCCTGATCTCTTTGCCCTGCATAACCTCGATGTCATGTTCGACAAAAAAGTCCTCGGACCGCAGCGGTAGCCACGCAGGCTCGGCGTTTCCCTGCAAGTATTCTTTGCTCAGGTTCGGGCGGTCATAAGGCAAATGGTTTTCTCGAGTAATCAAGACCAGGCGGCCTGTGAATCCGTCTTCGCGCAGAGTTTGCGCCGCCGTATAACCCGCTGCGCCGCCGCCGGCTATGACGAACAGCCTTTGATCCTTCGTATCTCGCTTTGCCATCTGCGGCGTTCTGCGATCGGACGCGTCGTCCGGCACGCGCACGATGACTTGATCGTTTTCAACTTTCACTTGATAGCGCGGGAGCGCGTCGAACGCGGGCGGCTCTTGCAGATCGCCGGTCGTGATGTCGAAACAGGCATGATGCCAGGGGCACACGATCCGCTCGCCCCTAAGTACGCCGTCCACGAGTGGCGCACCGTAGTGCGTACAATGTGCGCCAACCGCATGAAAGTTTCCATTGACGCGCGCAAGCAGGATTTCTTTCCCTTCGGCCGACACCTGTTTCATTTGGCCATCTGTGAATTCTTCGATCTTGGCAACCGTTACGTCTTTGTAGATCATAAATAAGACCTCATCCTCATTCACACTAGCTCCAAAAGATGACCCATTCTTTCTTTTTTGGTGCGCAGATAATCCCTGGCCGCATCAGTCGGCGGGAGCACCAACGAGACACGCTCAACTACTTTGAGTCCCATATCTTCGAGTGCTTGCACCTTTTCGGGGTTGTTTGACATTAACCTCACCTGATTCAGGCCCAAGTCGCGCAAAATCTCCGCGCATTGTTCATAGCAGCGCAGGTCAATAGCCAGTCCCAACCTCTCATTTGCCTCGATCGTGTCAGCGCCTTCATCTTGCAAAGCGTAAGCACGAATCTTGTTGATGATTCCGATACCCCGGCCCTCTTGCTGCTGATAGACAATTGCGCCGCGCCCTTCTCGCGCGATCAGTTTCATCGCGGTGCGGAGCTGCTGCCCACAGTCGCACTTAACTGAGCCAAACGCGTCACCTGTCAGACATTGCGAATGAATACGGACGAGCGTCGCCCGGTCTTTGCGCAGATCGCCCCGGGCAAGTACAACGAACTCTTCGCTGGAATTGAGTGCTCGGTAGCCGATGATGCGGAACTCGCCGTAGTCAGTCGGCAAGCACGCCTCGGCCACGCGCTCGACTGTTCTCGAATTGAAAAACCGGCGTGAATTCTTTTGCCCATGTACGCTGAGATCGCTGCCACTTCGACTGTAAGGCGACCTACAATCCCTGGCCTTCATGATGGTTGAAGTTACTTGCTGCGCATTCGCTGACATCAACTCGCCCTTTCAGTTCAAGGTATGTATTTGATGAACAGCACTTCGTTATGCCGCTCGTTATAGACCAACTCATCAACGAGTTGGTTAGTTAGCAGGATGCCGAAGCCACCCGCGCGCATGCCCTTCTCTTCACGCACGAAGGCGTGTCGAAGAGGATCGTGATTAGGGTTATTCACGGCGGCATGGTCCAGCCGGATGGGATCGAAGCCCTCGCCCGGATCTTTGATCCGACAAATGACAGCGCGCTTGAGGCGTATGAATCTAACCTCCACACGCTTCGCCGGATCGAGCCGGCAACCGTATTCGACGGCGTTGCTGAGCATCTCTCGGAAGGCGTAACTGATCGCTTCGCCGATCTCCTGCGGCAGGTCAGCCTCAAGCTGCGTGAGTAACTTCTGAAGTGGAGAGATGGCTGCGAGGTCGCAAGGAACGCGCAGCTCAACCCACTCCGGCAGCACCGAAACAACTTCCATCCCCGTTGACAAGCACGCGTTAAGCGCGGGGCTCAAAGCGGCGCCTGGTTCGGAGCCGTTGGACTGGTTGGCGACGAAGTCGCGGAAGCCGGTGTTGTGCGTACTGGTTCCTTGTTCCACTTCAGCAAGCATGACCTTGTCCTTACCCGATAATTGATGGCAGTGTCCTGCCACCCTTTAATTTCTTGCCAATTTCAGCGGTCAAATTTCACGCTCAGACGTGCCAGCGCGAGAGCGCCTAGCGCCAGACCGAAGTCGCGTAGCGCAACGTCGTAGTAACCTGGGATCATCAGGAGGTTGACAACAATCAGTAGGAGCCATGCCGAAACAACGTAAGCGAAAACTCTCGGCTTAAAAAAGACTCCGAGTCCCGCGATGATCTCGATGACGCCGACGGCAAACATCAATTCGTGACCGTAGCCGCCGACCAAGTTGTTAACAAATGGCGGTAAGTACTGTTCCCAATTGACGAGGAGATTGAAGAACTTATCCACTCCGGCGACGATCGGCGCGACAGTGAACCCCACGCGCAAGATTTGGTAAGCCTCATGGGCGGGTCCGGAAAAATCGGCGTCAGCCTCGGCGTTGGTTAGAGAAGTGATGCGGGTTGGGCTTTCGATTATGTGCTCCATCTCTCGTGTCCTCCTTATGCTAAAGAATTTAGAATCTCTCTAAGTGACTGTTCTTTTGAGCGAAGGATACACCTTTATCCCAATAAGTCAAGTAGTATGTTGACTTATTGTATTTATTTCAAAAAGGTGCGATAATCCGCTTGAAAATGAAGCGAACAAAGTTGGACAAACGCTTTTTTGACAGTACCCGGGGTCGCATTGTCACCCTGCTAAGAGGAAGCACGAGAACTGTCAACGAATTAGCGGAAGAGCTTGAATTGAGTGACAACGCTGTAAGGGCTCACCTGCTTTCTCTGGAACGTGACGGTCTTATTAAGCAGAGCGGGCTGCAGCGGGGGACGCGCAAGCCCCACTTTGCATATGAGCTAACGGCGGAGGCGGATAGTCTTTTTCCCAAGGCGTACGACACGCTACTCAATCAACTCATCACCGTGCTTAAAGGCCAACTTGCACCCTCAGCTCTCGAGCAGGTTCTTCGAGACGTGGGTCGGTCTCTCGCTGAGTCTCAATCTGCCGACCAGAAGAAAGGCGATCTGGAGAGTCGTTACGCTCGAGGGCTCGCGGCTTTGGAAGCCCTAGGCGGAGCCGCACGCCTTGAGAAGGAGGATAAGAAGGTCTTGATTTGCAGCGAAAGTTGCCCCCTGGCTCTCGCCGTAGCTGAGCACCCTGAAGTTTGCAGACTGGCGGAAACACTCCTGTCCGAAATAATCGGACTGGAGGTCCGCGAACGGTGCGACCGTGACGGTTCTCCGCGCTGCCGTTTCGAGATCATTGAAAAGTAAGAACTGAGTGAGGAAAGCGTAACCAGGTATTCTTGAAAGGTATGAACGGACCGTAGGTACTATAAGCATTCCTCCGCCAAAACAACTTGTTGTAAGGTGATGTCACGGTCCGCTTTCAAGACTGATTAGTTCTCTGAAGATGTTCAGTCTAGTCGTCGATGCAGTATGTCCGAAATAAGGAGGGGTAGCCATGTCAGACTCCGGCAATCGAAAGACGCGTGACGCCTCGCAGTCGAAGGGAGGCGAGATGAGTGAGGCCGAGATTGATAAAAGTTTGATGGGTTCATTTCCCGCCAGCGATCCGCCGTCGTGGACGCTAGGGACAAATCACCGCACAGAGTTACCAAAGTCAACGCTAGATCATCTAGAACGTAATAAGAAGAACGTTACTGGCTTTTACGACTTGATGTTCAATCGGTCGGAGCCCGCTGATGCCATTGCGAAGTATGTCGGCGATGACTACATACAACATAATCCGGGAGTGGCCGATGGGAAGGAGGCTTTCATCGCTTACTTTAAGAAGATGGCATTGGAGTATCCTGATAAGCGGGTTCACTTCAAACGCGTGATCGCAGAAGGAAACTACGTAGTATTGCATTGCCATCAGGAATGGCCAGGTGACAGCGATTGGGCCGGGATTGATATATTCAGGCTCGATGCAGATGGCAAAATAGTGGAACACTGGGATGTGCTACAACGCGTGCCCGAAGAATCTGATAACGACAATACGATGTTCTGATATTTCCAAGTGGCCAATATGGGGCCAAAAATAACTGCAC
>Ga0114129_10010873_pt1 | contig 12965 bp, 13 predicted proteins | sample RhiMetdeltSRZDD1_FD_80071 | JGI IMG/M metagenome (GOLD analysis project Ga0114129, IMG submission 80071) | Populus rhizosphere microbial communities from Tennessee, USA - Rhizosphere MetaG P. deltoides SRZDD1 (version 2) (version 2) | ecosystem: Host-associated > Plants > Roots > Rhizosphere >...
CTTTCTGATGGGCATTGTCTCTACAACAGATGCCCGGAACGAGTTACACCTCGTTGCCTGATTTCGCACGTCAGTCAAGACACATCGATGATCACCCATCGATCACATTAAGCTTAGTGAGCATTAGCCCGGTTGATCGGCCATCGCATCGCTACCAAGCTCTTCCGCCAGACGGATAGCTTCAATCTTGAGTTCGCGCTCATGAAGCCTATAGCCATTCATGGTCTTGATGGCTGCTGCTGCCGTCTCATGGGTTTCCATTTCAACAACGCCAGTCTGACCTCGCTTGAGGATTGAAACCGACACGACCGTACCAACTGTTGAAAATAGCTCATGCAGATCATTGGAAGTCGTATCCCTGCTCAGGTTTTCGACATAGAGTTTCTTACTCACAAGTTAATCTTTCCCGGCTGGACGCTCGAAATATGTGATCGTTGAAAAGTGTGCAGCGCTTGCTCTGATACGAACACAGTCTTACATCGGGGATGATCTCAGATCGGGCGAACGTCTATCAGAGACTTCCAACTTGAAGCCATTCAAGAGACGGCCATTGACTTTTCGAACTGCTTCACGAGCCAATTCAGCAGTCTCCATATCAATTACACAGTAGTTCTTACTCGCCCCCGCCACATGACTGCCTGAGAGAGAAATCATGCTCACCCTGCCAACCCCGGCAAACAAATCGTAAACATCGTTCTCGGTTGTCTCAGGATTCAGGTTCTTGATGTAGAGTCTTGTACCCACCGAAATACCCCTAGACACATGATGCTGTTTATCTCTGATCGTTACATTGCGATAATTGCCCACAAAGGACTTTACCAACCATCAATGGTCAGATAGCATGATCCGGCTACGCAGTGCGTATCGCATCAATCCTGAGCTTATGTTCCCCAAGCCGATGACCATTCGCGTTCTTCAAAACAGCTTCGGCTGCACTCAGGTCTATCATTTCCACGAACCCATAGCCCCACGGTTCACCCGTTACACTATCTTTCTTGAGCCGAACCGAAACTACCGTGCCATAGGCGCTAAAAAACTTTTCAAGGTCTGCCTCAGTGATATCCTTACTCAGATTTCCTACATATAGTCTGTTGCCCATAAGAGTTATTTTCCTTTGATAGAGACATTCTATATTTGAGGAGTCTCAAGAGCGTCACACAGGCTGGTCACTGAGGGAAAATCGATAAATTGCTTCTCCCGTTACAGAAGCGAGATTCCGGCCTAAATAAAGATCGATAAGTGCGAGGGGAAAATAATGTGCGGCTTGAATGTGAGGGGCGTGACATTGGGGCCTCACTCAGTGAAGCCCCGGCATCGATCAGGACACTCTTACAGCTTGACGACGTTTGCAGCCTGCGGGCCTTTTGGACCCTGCTCTCTGGTTGCCTCAACGCGCTGCCCTTCATCCAGATTAGCGTACTCGCCGCCGTTCTGAATTGCAGAGTAATGCACGAAGAGGTCTTTGCTGCCGTCATCCGGGGTGATAAAGCCGTAGCCTTTCGTCCCGTTGAACCATTTGACTGTCCCCTGAATACGATTGTTGTCTGACATGGATATTTTCTCCTTACCCATCAAGAATATTCGTAGAAAGAGGTGGGTAAAGATATCGCCAAAAAGAAAAGCCCAACGCTACGCCGGGCAAAAGTTCTTATCGAAAACTTCTTTAACGACCTTTATTCAACGTAGAGATCAGTATACCCCACCTTACCCCAGATTGCGAATATTGCTTTTATCATCCCCGCATAGAGGGCGCGGCGAGGTGATCGCCGCACCCAAAGTCTATGGCAGGAGCCCGTCCGCTTATGGAATAAAGGTATTACCTGATACTACTGGGTTGGTGACCATGTTGAAAGGTGCTCCTATGTCAACACCGCCGGTGAAGCCAAAGATCATGTTGTTGGTGACGTAGTTGTGGTTGGCGGAAGCCGCATTGACGGCACCATTGGTCTTGAGTAGTTGGACACCCTTGGTAGCGCCGGGTGTGCCAGTGAAGCGGTTGCCCGAAATAATGTTGTTATCGGCGTGAGGTGTGCAAGTGTCGGAGGAGGCATCACTGTGGAGGTGGACCCCATTAGTGCTGATCCCCGTAAAGGTATTCTTGAGAATCTTGTTCGCGTTTGCAGTTTTATAAGTCGGAAGCGTACAGGTAGCGTCGATTTTTGCTCCGTAGCTAGCATTGGATATGGTGTTGCCCGATACCGTTATGACACTGCCTCCGAGATCGAGCTGCTGATCACAGAGCCAGTTGATCCACCGAGGAAGGCTACTCCAGCGAAGCTCACATTGCCCCCACCGCTGAAGTTCCCCACTATGCTGGTTTTGCTGATCACGACTTTGGCGGGGCCATCCACCAGGATCGCCTGACTCCCGATATCGGTGATGTTGTTGACTGTGACGGTGACCACCGACAGCTTGCCATCTGCATTGTTATCGTGCACCCACATACCTGTACCGTAACTCCCGGTGTTATTGGGCCAGTCGCGCAGGCCGGTGATGATGCTATTCCGCACTATCCCGGAGGAATTGTAAAAATTGATACCCACTGCGTTTCCGGTGAGCGTATCGGCAAAGTTCGCCCCATCGAGCTTCAGCCCGTCGATGACTACTCCGGTCGATGGAACTCCCGACACGGATGGCTGCACGAAGATGATGTTCCCGAAGGACAAGGAGGGGGAATTGATGATCGGGTAACTCTTGGGAACAGCGGCCTTGATGACCAGCCCAATGGCCCCGGTCACTGTGAAATTGTTATACGAACCCGGACAGACCAAGATGGTGTGCACGTGATAAGTAATCGCATCGGTCACGGCAGTCTGCATATCGGGGTACGTGGCGACCAGATTGTTGCATGTGCCGGATGAGGCATCGTCGTCAACGATATAGAAGGTCACTGCCTGCGCGGTCTGCGTGGGAACCAGTAAAGCTGTGAGTGTGACGGTGAGCATCGCCGCCCATGATGTGAATCGACTCTTGAATTTCATCGTTATCCCCTTTTCTTTCATCCCTCTATCCTAGAAACGCCCGCCGAAATACCGCGAGGCACGAAATTTGTACGCGCAATATCCGTATGCGCAATATGGAATGATGTGGCTAGTATGGCAACGCAGAAAGGCGAGGAAAATGTTACAGATCGTTTCGGCAGAGATTTATAGCGCTAGTCGTGCAGGGGCAGCTTCGGCTGTCATCCATAAATCAGCGTTCCTTCTGAGGCGCAGCAGATTGAGGGTTCAGCACTCTCCATGAGCACATCATTGCGCGAAATTACACATTCTATTATAGAATGGACCCGGTGTAAGCAGACTCCAAGCTAGGGGGCTAAGATGTCAAACAGAATGCGAAGCTGTTTGGTAACAGGCGGCGCAATCTTTGGAGCAGTGGCCTGTAGTGCCATCGCAGCCATCTACTTATTTCTGATCAACCCTTCGTTTCAACTGTTTGGCCTTCCGAATGTTATTCTATTACTGGGAATTGTCGTTGGCAGTGTTGTTGCTCTACTGGGACTGGTCTTTGTTGATGCGGTACTCGGTGATCTCCGGGGCAGCAGGATCAAGAAAACGGGAAAACAGGCCACAGCCCGTGTGCTCAAAGTAGAAGATTCTGAATTCATGAGCCGAAACTCTGGCAAGGTGGTCGTAAAGCTGACCCTGCTAGTGCAGCCAGAGGGCGAGCCAGAGTTCGAAACTGTGCTGGAACCGACCTTTTCGGTATTGCGGCTCCCACAAGTCGGGATGCTCTATAACGTGCGCTATGACCCATCCAGCCATCAGGTAGAATTAGCGCGAGAATGAAAGTGTTTCAGTCGGAGGTGAAGCAGGATTCAAACCGGAGGATAAAAATATGACGAACCGGATGCGAAGCTGTTTAATAACGGGCGGTGGAATCTTCGCGACGCTGGCATGTATTTTCGGCTCGTTGATCTATCTCGGTCAGATCAATCCCTCGTTCGAAATCTTCGGTCTCAACAGAGATGCACTCTTCCCGATCATTATCGGCGGGAGCATTGCAGCACTGCTAGGATTGATCATCGTCAACGCGACAGTCGGTGCAGTCCGGCGGGGCTTAGTCCTAAAAAGCGGAAGGCCAGCCACTGCCCGCGTGATTAAAGTAGAAGATTCTGATTTTTCGAGCCGAAACTCTGGCAAGATGGTCGTCAAGCTGACCCTCTTGGTTCAGCCGGAAGGTGAGCCTGAGTTCGAAGCTGTGCTGGAACCGACCTTTTCGGTTCTGCGCCTCCCGCAGGTAGGAGCAACATACGATGTTCGCTACGACCCAACCAATCATCAGGTCGAGATTGTGACGGTATGAGATTGATCCAATTTTGAGATTATTATGCTAGATCGCCATGATACATTCGAACGCTACCATCATCTGTGATAATTGCGGAAAGAGAGCACGCCTCCGCCACGTCACACGTACCTATGGCGAAGGCGCTGATCTGCTGGTGATTGAAAAACATCCCCATGATTAGCTGTCCCCACTGCGGCGAAAGTTACTTTACCACCCAAACTCTGCATCACATCGAGCAAATCAAGCAGAACCGCAAGCAGCTTGCTCAAGTCCAGCCCGTCGAGGTTGTCCGATTCGCCTGATTCAGCCAGAGCGGTGACAGAGTGTGGTCTACCTACTCAGGAGAAGTAAAGAAATGCAATTCGTGAAAGACCTGATAAGGAATCTCATTGTGCTATTAATTATCGGGCTGATACTCTTCGTCTTGTTCCCCGGTCCTATGTCGCAGATATTCCAACTCTACGGCCTTTTATTCGGCCCACTCGCGATTTTGATCTTGATTGTTACCGCTCTTCCTCGTAAACGAAAGTAACTGAGCTACTGCTGTCTCTGCAATCTCGATAGTTCAACCTCCCTTTTCTTACTGTCCGTCCAATTTCGGCTGACCGTAATCGTAGATTGTGGCGGGCAGCAGGTTGTTCATGCAGCATGTTGTGATGGACTTTCATTCGGGGAGTGTATTCGGACTTCGAGTAAGAAACCTTCGCCCAAGGCGGCAACATAGCGCCGCAGCGTTTTGAGGGTATAGGCATCGTAGCCTTGCTTCTCAATCCGGGCGACCTGTGCCTGCGAGACCCCCAGCCGCTTCGCCATTTCCATTTGGGTAAGCCCCGCCTGCTGCCGCGCTTCGACCAATTGCAGCCACAAGTCACTCTTAGCAGCTTCTTCTTCATATAAAGCTTTACGCCCAGGATCAGATAAAAAGTTATCGCGCCATTCTTTATAATGATCTGTTTTCGCCTTTTGACTTTTCGCCATTACTTATCCTCCTCCTCGTGCGCTAAGAAATCATCCATACGTTTCTGCGCGATTTCAATTTCGTGCCGGGGAGTCTTATCGGTCTTCTTTTGAAACCCGTGCAGAAAGACAATTCTTCGGTCCGTAAAGAAGAAGCAGAACAGACGGTAGATATTTCCACCGCTAGCTCGTCGTAGCTCCCAGAGCTTTCCTTCGATGTGTTTGACTAGTGGTTCATGAGCTTGCACATTTTGAAGACGAAGCTGCTCAATTGACCAGATGAATCGAGCCTGTGTCTTATGATCAAGTTGTTGTAAGAACTCAAGAACGGGACTCACGCCGTCCTCATCTTCGTAAAACTCGATAGACCATTCTTGCTCGTCTGCCATTATACGGATTTTAGTATATTGATCCGGAACGGTCAATCCAATGAGGCTCACGGTCCATCCAGCTTTGGCTGACCGTAATCGTAGATTGTGGCGGGCAGCAGATCATACGACACCAGCACATCGTCGCTGAACTTGAGCACCGCAACCCGGCTCTTGCGAGTGCGAACCACGCTCATGTCGTCGAAGACGAAGTTGCCAAGCGCATACAGAATCAGCTTGCCATGATACATCTCTTCGCCTTGAACTACGTGCGGGTGATTGCCGATGATCAGGTCGGCCCCCGCGTCGATAGCCTTATGCGCCAATTCGATCTGCGGCGCGTTTTGCAGATTCCTGAACTCGATGCCCCAATGCATGCTCACCACCAGCACATCGACTTTGCGGTCGGCCTCTGCGATCCGTGTCAGAATGTCGTCCTCGGTTAGCATCGGTGAATCGGGATACTGCTTGATCCGGTTGAAGCCGATGAAACCGAACGTCACCCCACCCCGGTCAATGATCACCAGATGATCGGCATCGCTCGGCTGGATGCCCGCCGCATCGAGCGCGTCAAGTGTCGAGGCGTAGCCCTCAATATCTTTATCCAGCATGTGATTATTGGCAAGGTTCGCCACGTCGATCCCTGCATAGGTCAGCGCCTCTACTGACTCCGGCGGCGCGCAGAAGATCAAGGTGGCTCGGCGCTTCGGGCACGGATCGAGGATCGGATTTTCGAGATTGATCAGGGTGATGTCTGCGCTGCTGAGGAAATCCCGCGTCTGCTCGAAGGGCCATGTGTACGCCCCGTGATTCTCCGATTCGGTGCGTACCATTCTGCCGAGCATCACGTCGCCCGTCGCGATCAATGTAGTCTCAACAGGGCCGCGAGGTGTCGGTGAGCTGGTTGGGAGCTGTGTTGGAGAAGCGGTTGCGGTCGGAGTCGTCGTTAGTGTCGGTGATGGGGTAATCGTTGGCGTGGCAGTCGGCGGGATCGGAGAACCGGGCACGACAGTCGGAGCCGTGCAGCAGGTTGCGAACATGATCATCCCTGCTATATGAAAGGTAATATGGATTTGATGTAAGGTCGTCAATTGCCGTTCTCATACATCGGGAAGCGGCACACCTCCTGAAATCCGAGCCTTCGATACAGAGACTCCCCCATCGCAGTAGATTGCAGCACCGCGCTCTCATAACCCGCCTCATAGGTTGTCCACAGCGCTGCCAAAGTGACCGCCGCACCGATCCCACGCTGGCGGTAAGCAGGCAGCGTTGTGATGCTATAAAGACCAGCGATCCCGTTCTGAAACAGGATGGCCGCAGTCGCGGCAGGCACATCCTCAATACTGGCAATGAACTGGCGCAGAGGTCGATCCGGGGCAAGACCCATCGTCTGATAGGCTCCGTAGTATGCTCGGCTCAGTTCAAGTGAGTCAGGGAACATTGTCTCTGCGAACACGCGCAGATCGTTGTCATCAGCAGCAGGCCGGATCACGAGGCCTGGGATTGACCGCACATTGAAATCGAGTGCACTTAGCTCTATCGCCATGCCCGGTTCGTACCCGACATACTGAAACCCTCTTGCCGTGAGCAAAGTGTCGAGATCAAGGCCTGCACCTGAAGGCAGTCCCCACCACGCCGAAGGGACACCGCGTGTTGCGAACTCGGCCAGCAGCCCATCGATCCGTTCAGCCGCTTCCTGCGGATCGAGGCTGCCGCACAGCACCATATTGAACACTCTATTCGGCACATCCGAGATGCGCCAGCGCAGCCCGCTTGTGCTGCCAAAATCAGTAATGGGGCAGTTCGTCGCGAATAGGGTGAAGTAATCGATCAGGCTGGTTTCTGCTGCTTGAGCCAGTGATAGGGAAGTCTCGATGTTCAACTACGCCTCCATGAGAGGATAATCACTAGAGGGTATCAGTCAAAATCAACTTACGTGGTTATCATCACTGACACAGTAATTGCTCCGATCCCTCCGGTGTACTTAGTCCGACAAAATTTAGAAAATTTTTAGTAGTAATCTAATACAATTTTTTATACACTTGGGTGTCGGCAGATTGTCGGTTCTTCCCGGCTGCTGATCTAAGCTTTAAGGGTAGGCATGTGATCCAGCCTCGTTCCAAGTGGTTGCAGGTTCTTCTTCAATATCTCATCGCAATTAGCATCGTCGCCGTGATCTCCGTACTAGAAGTCGTTCTATACGACTTTTTGGCAGGAGCGCATGTCGTATTATTCATGGCTGCGGTCGCGCTGGCATCCTGGTTCGGCGGACTCGGCCCCGGTCTGCTGGCGACAGTCTTATCCGCGATAGCCCTGCACTATTTCGTCTTTGTCCCTAACAGTCCACCCGGATCACTTAGCGATACCCTCCTGCCGCTTGCGATTTTCGCAGCCGTAGCCGCGCTGATTAACTGGTTCCAGGAGTCCTTACGGCGGGCCAGAGAAGCCGCCGCAGCCGCCTCATCCGATCTTAATTCCATCGTACGTGGGTCGGGTGATGGCATTACTGTGCAGAACCCGGCTGGCGAAATTATCTTTGCCAACCCTGCCGCCGCCCATATGCTCGGCTACCCCAGCCCCGAAGCGCTGATCGTCGCGCCCATGCAGGAGATCATGGCGAAGTTCGAGATACTCGATGAGGACGGCCAGCCCCTACCCTTATCATTGCTGCCGAGCAGACAGGCCCTCGCGGGGAATACTCCTGACCCGATGCAGGTGCGATTCCGAATCAAAGCGACGAGCGAGGAGCACTGGTCGATTGTGCGCTCTGTCCCGATCCAGAACACCGATGGGTCGCTCCGCTTCGTGGTCAACAACTTTCAGGACATCACGCCGATCAAGCTGGCTGAGGGCGAACTCCGCCGCCAGCACGAGCAGCTTCATGTCACGCTGACCAGCATCGGTGATGCAGTCATCGCCACTGATGACAAGGGGCGTATTACCTTCATCAACCACGTTGCAGAAATCCTCATCGGATACTCCACCACCGAAGCGCTCGGACAGCCGCTCGAAGAAGTCTTCCACATTTTTAATGAAGTGACGAACAAACCTGCCGAGAGTCCGGTTGTGACTGTGCTGCGTGAGAATCGGATCGTGGGCCTCGCCAATTCAACAATTCTGCACAGCCGTGATGGGCACTCGATTCCCATTGACGACAGTGCTGCGCCCATTCAGGATGAGAAAGGGAATGTGAGCGGCGTCGTATTGGTCTTCCGGGATCGCAGCGACCGCCACCGCCGCGAAGCGCAGCAGCGATTCTTCGCACAGGTCAGTGACGTGCTCGGCAGTTCGCTCGACTACGACACCACCTTCCAGCACATTGCAGAGCTAGCTGTGCCTACTCTCGCCGATTGGTGCGCCATCGATCTGGTCGATGAGAACGGGCGGCTGTACGAAGTTGCACTCATGGGGCCAACTCTTGAGCAGCAGCGCATCGTACACAACTTGCGGATGCAGGCACAAGACTCCGATCCACAGCGCAGCGCGGGAGTCCCCGTTGTCCAGTCTGGGAAGCCGCTTCTGACCCTCGACATTGCGGAGCTATACAAGCAGGGCGGTTGGGATGATCTGGCTGTTCAGACATTCAACGCCATGAATCTCAAATCCGGGTTGGTCGTGCCGCTCAAGCTGCACGATAAGGTGATCGGCGCGATCAATCTGAGTACGTCCGGGGAGCGAGCGCTCACCGAGGCCGACATTCCGGTGGCGCAAGAACTCGCCAGCCGCGCCACCGTCGCCATTGAAAACGCGCAGCTATACCGCGAAGCTCAATCACAGCGAGAGCACCTTCGGATCACACTGCAAAGCATCCACGATGGTGTGATTGCCACCGATGCACGCGGGCGCGTCGAATTCATGAACCCGATTGCCGAAGAGATCACGCGCTGGCCTGCCGCCGAAGCTGTGGGTAAGCCCTTGGACGACGTGCTGCGCGTCATTCGGGAAGAAACACGTGAGCCAGTGAGCGATCTTGTGCTCCGCACGATGCGTGAGGGGATAATCCCCGACCCGGAAGAAGACAAGATCGTCATTGACCGGAACGGCGACGAGTGCCCAATAGCAATCACATCATCTACCATCGTGGACGAGTCAGATAAGCCTATCGGTGTGATCCTCATCCTGCGAGACATCCGCGAGCGCAAGCAGCGCGGCGTTCGCCAGCGCTTCCTGGTCGAAGCCAGCACGCAGTTGGCTTCATCACTGGATGTTGAAACCACCCTGCGGAACATTGCCAATCTCGCCGTCCCGCAAATAGCCGACTGGTGCAGTATCGAACTGTTGAACACGGAAGGGAAACTCGAACGGCTGGCCTTAGTCCACCCCGACCCGGATAGCCAGCACCTCGTCGATGTGCTGCAAGCCCGCTATGATGCCATTCCAAATCGTCCTAACCGGGCGCTCGAAGTGGTGAAGTCGGGCGAGCCGTTTGTACTCTCAGAAATTCCAGACGAGATGCTGGTTGAGGCGGCGCTCGACGACGAAACCCTCGACATGCTCCGCAAGCTGCAACTCAGATCATCCATGATTGTGCCGATTAAGCTGCGGGACAAGAGCATCGGTGTAATCTCATTCAGCATGGGGGCGTCAGGCCGCGACCTCGACTCCGAAGCGCTCGCGATGGCAGAGGCATTAGCCCAGCGCGCAGCCAGCGCCATCGAAAACGCGAACCTATACCGCCAGGCCGAGCTAGAGCGCGAGCACTTGCACGTTACCCTCGCCAGCATTGGCGATGCGGTAATCGCCACCGATGCCGAAGGGCACATCAGCTTCCTCAATCAGGTCGCACAGCAGCTAACCGGATGGTCAGAAGATGAAGCAATCGGCAAGCATCTGGACGATGTATTCCGCATCGTTAACGAAGAAACGCGGGCGACGGTCGAAAGCCCGGTCGAGAAAGTGCTGCGCGAAGGCCAGATCGTCGGACTGGCAAATCACACTGTCCTGATTGCGAAGGATGAAACCGAGATTCCGATTGACGATTCTGGCGCGCCGATCCGCGATGCAGAGGGCAACTTAATCGGGGTGATCCTCGTCTTCCGCGACATCCGCGAGCGCAAGGCCGCCGACCTACAGCGTGAAATTTACGCCGACCAGCAGAAAATTATTGCTGATCTAGGGCAGCGCGCGCTGGCAGGTCTTGACCTCGATACTCTGATGGACGAAGCCGTCCGGTTGACTCACGACACATTAGGTGTGGATTTGGTTAAAGTTCTGGAAGTCTTGCCCGATGAGGAAGACTTGCTGTTGCGGGCTGGGGTTGGTTGGAACAGTGGGCTGGCCGGCAAGCGGCGGGTCGGCGGCGGCACGGGATCGCATGCCGGGTACACGCTGCTCTCTGACCGCCCTGTGATCATGGAAGACCTCCGCACCGAAACCCGGTTCAGCGAACCTTTGCTCTCCGAGCACAACGTCATTAGCGGCATGAGCGTGCTGATCGAAGGGCGCGGCGGCAAGCCCTGGGGGGTACTCGGCGCACACACCCGCGAGAAGCGCACCTTCAGCCAGGATGACATTCACTTCTTACAAACCATCGCCAATATTCTTGCCGAGGCCATCCGCCGCACACAGGCGGAACAACAGCGTGAGACTTTTGCATACCAGCAGCAGGTCATCGCTGATTTGGGCCAGCACGCCCTGGCAGGGGCCGATCTTGATACCCTGATGGATGAAGCCGTCCACTTGATGCGTGACACCTTAGGCGTCGATTTAGTGAAAGTTCTCGAAGCGTTGCCTTCTGAAGAAGACCTGCTATTACGCGCTGGAGTCGGCTGGAAGAAGGGATTGGTCGGCAAGCGGCGAGTCGGCGGCGGCACAGGCTCCCATGCTGGATACACATTGCTTTCTGCCCATCCGGTGATCATGGAGGACTTGCGCACCGAGACTCGTTTTACTGAACCGCTTCTCAACGAGCACAAAGTCATCAGTGGGATGAGCGTATTAATCGAAGGGCGCGGCGGCAAGCCCTGGGGCGTGCTTGGTGCCCACACCCGTGACAAACGCACCTTCAGCCAGGACGATATTCATTTCTTGCAAGCAGTTGCCAACATCATCGCCGAAGCGATTCAGCGCCAGCAAACCCGTGTAGACCTTGAACGCTCTTTAGACCGCACGCGCGATCTGTACGAGGTCAGCCGTCGCATCGGGTTGCTGAATACGCCGCAGGCCATTCTGGAAGCCATCGTCAGCAGCCGGGTACTGAATGGACTCCATCGCGCGACCATTTCTCAGTTTTCAACTACGTGGGACGAGAATGTGCCTGCCCTCGCTACATATAGCGCAATCTGGCAGAAGGATGGATCTAAGCCGCGCATTGTGGGCAGTTCCTACAATCTTGCCGAGTACGACCTGCCTAAACTGGTGCAGCGCAGCGAGCCAACGGTAATCGGAAATGTCGAAGAAGATTCGCGGGTGTCGCCGTCCTCCCGCGATGCGGCGTTGGCGCAGGGCGTACGCAGCTATATTCTCTTCCCGTTGATCGCCAGTGGACAGTGGTTCGGGTTACTGTCAGTTCAGTGGGATAAGCTATACGTGGCAACCGAAACGGATGCCCGCCACATGCAGGGGTTAGTGGATCAAGCGGCGGCGGCTATCTACAATCTGCGGCTTCTGGAAAGCGAATCAAAGGCAAGGCGCGCCGCCGAACAGGCCGATGCGCTCAAGATGAAGTTCCTTGCGATGATCTCCCATGAGCTTCGCACCCCCCTCACCTCGATCAAGGGTTTCACGACAACGCTGCTGGCTGAGGACATCGAATGGGATTCGACAAACCAGCGCGAGTTTATTTCCATTATCAACGAAGAGGCCGATAATCTCACCGATCTCATTGAACAGCTTCTCGATCTCTCACGCCTCAATGCCGGGACTCTGACTATTCAAAAACGTCTTGTGCCAATGGGTGAGATTTTTAATCAGGCCATGCCGCACCTGTACATCCTCGCTCAAGAGCATAATCTCGAGCTTTCAATGGATGATGATCTCCCATCTATCAACGCTGATGCACGCCGCATCAGTCAGGTCATTACAAACATCGTCAGCAACGCCACCAAGTATTCGGATCCTGGTACATCCATCAAGATCAAGGCCGCACGCGACAGCGAGATGATCCGAGTCGATGTTACGGATCAGGGGGCAGGAATCCCGGAAGCAGATATGGATGTGGTATTCGAGGCGTTCCGTCAAGCCGAGAACCGTCCCACCGATGAAACAAAAGGTGCAGGATTGGGGTTGGCAATCTCTCGCGGTTTGATAGAATCACATGGAGGGAACATCTGGATTGCGGATACCGGGCCGCACGGCACAACAGTGTCATTCACTCTACCAGTTGCCGATGAGGAAACCGTACCTGAGGGGTAA
>Ga0114129_10010874_pt1 | contig 12964 bp, 12 predicted proteins | sample RhiMetdeltSRZDD1_FD_80071 | JGI IMG/M metagenome (GOLD analysis project Ga0114129, IMG submission 80071) | Populus rhizosphere microbial communities from Tennessee, USA - Rhizosphere MetaG P. deltoides SRZDD1 (version 2) (version 2) | ecosystem: Host-associated > Plants > Roots > Rhizosphere >...
CGCCCGTGACTGGCCGGACGTCATTCCGCTCCCGACCGGCTTCCAGCCGGAGGGCATCGACATCGCCGGAGGCCACACGTTCTACGTCGGCTCGATCCCGACCGGCGCCGTCTACCGGGGCGACCTGCGCACCGGCCAGGGCGAGGTGCTCGTGCCTGCCCACCAGGGCCGCGCCGCGATCGGCATCGACGTCGACGCCCGCAAGCGCATCTTCGTGGCCGGCGGCCCGACCGGCATGGCGTGGGTCTACGACGCGCGCACCGGCGAGACGCTCGCGTCCTACCAGCTCGCCACGGGCGCGCCGACCTTCGTGAACGACGTCATCGTCACGAAGGACGCCGCGTGGTTCACCGAGTCCCAGGCGGCGGTGCTCTACCGCGTGCCGATCGGGCCCGGCGGAATGCTTGGGTCGCAGGCGGACGTCCAGAGGGTGCCCCTCGGCGGCGACTTCGAGATGGGCCCCAACTTCAACGTCAACGGGATCGACGCCACGCCGGACGGCGAGACGCTCGTGATCGTCCAGTCCAACCTCGGCCGGCTCTACACGGTCGAGGCGGACACGGGCGTCGCGGATCTGATCGAGCTCACCGGCGGCAGCAACGTCCTGCAGGGCGACGGCATCCTGCTGGACGGCCGCACCCTCTACGTCGTTCAGAACCGCCTGAACCAGGTCGCCGTGATCGAGCTCACCCGCGGCCTCGCCTCCGGGACGATCACGGGGCTCCTGACGGACTCCGACTTCGACGTCCCGACGACGATCGCGGAGTTCGGCAAGTACCTCTACGCCGTCAACGCGCGCTTCGGCGTCATGAACCCGGCGACCCAGCCGTACTCGGTCGTCAGGGTCGAGCGCTAGGGAAAGAAACGGGTGGGCCCTGCGCGAGGCGGGGCCCACCCGTCCGATCATCTCGGCGGCAGCGGCGGCGGGCTCTGGACGTCGGGCTCCGCAAGTACCTCGGCGACCGGGCTCTCCGCGGCGACCGTCGCCCCGCCTGACACGGTGCGATGGATGAACACGGCGAGGATCGCGCCGAGCGGCGGTGCGATCAGATAGATCCAGATTCCGTCCCACTCACCGCCGATCAGGTCGGGCCCGAAGGTCCGCGCCGGGTTGACCGACGAGCCGCTGAACGGGATCGCGGCCAGGTGGACGGCAACCAGCGCGAGCGGGATGGCGAGCAGCGCGCTGCCGCCGAAGCGGCCGCTGACGCTCGACTGCAGGATCACGGCGACGAAGATCGCCGTGAAGACGACCTCCATGAGAAAGGCGCTGCCGTCTCCGAATTGGCCGGGCACCGTCGCCGTCGAGGCGACGTCGTCGCGCGTGCTCGCGATCCAGAGAACGATCGCGGCCAGGATCCCGCCTGCGAACTGCGCCACCCAGTAGGAGACCAGGTCGTTGCTCGACAGGCGCTTGTCGAGGAACATCGCGAGCGAGACGGCGGGGTTGTAGTGGCCTCCCGAGACCTCGCCGAAGGCGTAGAGGCCCGCCAGGAGGGCGAGGCCGAAGGCGAGGGCGGCCACGATCAGGACAGGGGAGCCGGTGGCGCCGGAGGCCACGATGGCCGTCGTCCCGCCGAACACGAGGACGAACGTGCCGAGCAGCTCCGCCGCGTACTTCTGCCAGGTATCCATGCGGACCTCCAGGACTGGGGACGGCGAACCGTTTTTGTCCGCCAGAATTCTTCCGGTGACCCCGGACGGCGCGGCTCAGCGGGCGGTAGCGCCGAGCACGCTCTCGCGCGTGGCGGCGGAGCGTCCGCGGAACGTGGCGACGACGCTTCCGTCCGGACGCGTGACGTCGACGTCGTAGACGCCGTTCCGACCCTCCAGCGACCGCTCCTGGGCGACCGCGACGAGCTCGTCCCCTTCCCGCGAGGGGGCGAGGAACTCGATCGAGCAGCCGGCGGCGACCGTGACCACGTCGCGTGAGTTGCAGGCGAACGCGAACGCCGAGTCTGCGAGCGCGAACACGAGCCCTCCGTGACACGTCCCGTGGCCGTTGAGCATGTCGCCGCGCACCGTCATCCGCAGCCGCGCGTAGCCGGGCCGCATCTCCTCGAGCGTCATCCCGAGCGCCTGCGAGGCGGTGTCGCGCGCCCACATCGCCTCGCCCACCCGCCCTGCGAGCGTTTCCTCAGGCGAGCGCATGGCGGGACCCTAACCGGCCGGCCAACGGGCCCTTGTGTTCCACGGTCCCGGGCCCTTTTCCGACCCTGAACACGGCGAAGGGACTGCCTTGGCGTGGAGCAGGACTTTGTGCGCGTGAAACACAAGCGCCCTCTGGGCTGGGCTAGATGCGCTCGACGAGCTCGTCCAGCGGGCGCCGCTTCGCCCGCTCGCTCCACTCGTCCACGGTCCGCGCGGAAGGGTCGCGCAGCTTCGCCGGGTAGCCGAACGTGAGGACGATCGCCGGGCTCTCGCCCTCGCGCGCGCCGAGGATCTCGCCGGCCGCCTCCCGGTCTGGCATCCCGTTCGGGGAGCCGCCCACGCCGAGATCCCACGCGGCCAGGAGCATGTTCTGCGCCGCCCGGCCCGCGTCGAAGGAGGTGGGCCCTTTCCCGGACACCATGAGGGCGACGATCAAGCGTGCGCCGCGCACGTTGCGAGGCTCGAAGACCGCCTCGGCGAGCCGCTCGCGGACGGCCGGGCTCTCGACGACGAGGAAGCGCCACGGCTGCTTGTTCTTCGCGCTCCCGGCGAGCCGCCCCGCGTCGAGGATCCTGCGCTCGAGATCGGGTGGGATCGGCCTCTGGTCGTACCGGCGCGTCTCCCGCCGGGAGGCGATTGTGAGCAGGGTCTCCACCGCCGGCCATTAATAGCGCCGATTTCCCAGCAATAACCTGGTTTGCGGGTTGAATGGGCGGGAACCACATGCCCATGAAGCGCAACCAGCAGAAGCGGCCCAGGATCCTGCCGACACGGAACGGAACGAAGCGCGAGCAGGAGCCCAGGCCTCGGAAGCGGCCCGGCTGGATGCGCGACGAGGAGCTCGACCGCTCCATCAACGCCGCCGTGCAGGACGGCGACTACTCGCGCGAGCGCTGAGCAGGGCCTGAGAGCGCGCCGAGCACGACGCCGAAGAGGGCGTGCACGGCCACCTCGTACCCGAAGACGCGCGCGTTCACGACGAGCGGAGGCCACGTGCCGCTCCGCCGGTCCGGATGCAGGCGGTCGACGACGGCCATCGCGGGCCACAGCAGCATGTTCTCGACCTGGGCTGCGGCGAGGCCCTGACGCCATCCCCGTCCGCCGGCGCGCGCGAAGACGGCGCCGAAGAGCGCCCCGTTCACCATGTGCGCTCCCAGGCCGGCCGCCCGCCACCCTGAGCCGCGGGTCAGCAGGCCTCCGAGCATGCGGACGTCCGAGTAGCCCGCCGGCGGCCGGAAGACCCTGGCGGCCAGCGGCTCGGCGGCAGCCCATGCAGCCGCCGCGGCCATCCCTGCAAGCGCTCCGCGCCTCACTGGGTCAGCGTATCCTCCCGCCGTGGAGACGCTCGGCCTGGAAGCTCGGCGTCGGCTGACCCTCGCCGCAACGATCCTCGGCTCGTCGCTTGCGTTCATCGACGCGACGGTAGTGATCGTCGCGCTCCCGACGATCGAGGAGGATCTCGGTCTCGGCCTGACGGGCCAGCAGTGGATCTTCCTCTCCTATTCGCTCGCGCTCGCCTCCCTCTACCTCGTGGGCGGCGCTGTCGGCGACCGCTACGGCCGGCGGCCGGTCTTCATCGCGGGCGCCGCGGGCTTCGCGCTCGCCTCACTCCTTGCGGGCGCGGCGCCCAACGAGGCGACCCTCATCGTCGCACGGACGCTTCAGGGCGTCGCGGGCGCGTTCCTGACCACGAACTCCCTCGCTCTCCTCCGTGGCGTGTACGGCGCAGAGTCGGGACGGGCGATCGGTCTCTGGACCTCGTTCACGAGCGTCGCCACGATCGCCGGGCCGCCCGCCGGGGGCGCGCTCGTCGAGTGGGTGTCGTGGCGCTGGATCTTCCTCCTCAACCTCCCGCTCGCCGCGGCCACGGTCGCGCTCGCCCTGGTGGGGCGCTGCAATGAGACGCCGCCCGAGCGCAAGGGCAGGCTCGACCTCCCGGGAGCCGCCCTGGCGGCCGTGGGCTTCGGGCTCCTCACGTACGGGCTCGTCGAAGGCGCCGACCGTGGGTTCGGAGGCGTCTGGTGGGCCTTCGTGGGCTCGGGGGCCGCGCTCGTGGCGTTCGTCATGGTCGAGCAACGTGTCGCGCAGCCGATGCTCCCGTTCGAGCTCTTCCGCGTCCGCAACTTCGCGGTCGCGAACGCGCAGACGTTCCTCGTGTACGCCGGGCTCTACGGGTTCTTCGTGTTCTTCACGATCTACCTGCAGTTCCTCGGCTTCACGCCGTTCGTGGCCGGGCTGCTCAACATCCCCTCGAGCATCGTCATGATTCTGCTCGCAGCGCGGTTCGGCGCCCTGGCGGACAAGCACGGGCCTCGCCTCTATCTCACCGTGGGGCCTGTGCTGATGGGGGCCGGGACGCTCGTCTTCACGTTCGTCGACGATAAGTCGGAGTTCTGGACGGCGGGCATCGTCGGCCTGGCCCTGTTCTCCCTCGGCCTCGCGATGATGGTCGCGCCGATCACGGCGACGGCGTTGAAGTCCGCGCCCGAGCGCTACGCCGGCATCGCCTCAGGCGTCAACTCGACGGTCTCCCGCCTCGGAAGCCTCGTCGCCATCGCGGTGATCGGCCTCGTGATCACGCTGGTCTTCGAGGCGAACACGGACGATGCCGACGCAGTCCCGCTCGGGCGAGACCCCGAGACGCAGGAGGTGCACGATGCCTCGGTCGACGCGTTCAGAGCGGGAATGGCGCTGGCGGCTGCGCTCACCTTCGCCGGCGCCGCAGTGGGCGGGATCGGGATCTCGAACCGCGAGGCCCGCGGCGAGGAAGAGCCCGGCGTCAGCGAACAGGCGCCGGCGCCAGCCGGAAGTTGAGTGCCCGCGCGCGCTCACGGCAGCGCGCCACAGCTTCATCGCGCGTCTCGCCGACCCCGTAGAGAATCGCCAGCCGGTAGCTGTGGGAGTCGTTGACGCCTTGCTCCGAGAGGTAGAGCCCCGGCCGCACGAGCAGTTCCACCGCGGGGTCGGGATCGGGGACGGCGGCGACGAGCGCGTCCTCGAAGACCCGCAGGACGTAGCTCACGGCCACGCCGTCCGGCTCACAGGGGCCCCACGCCGGATCCTCGCCGAGCGCCAGCCGGAAGAGCGCGTCGTAGGTCGAGCGTCCGTGCACGGCCTGGACGAGCGGCGCGAACTGGGAGGCGATCCTGCCGTTCACCTCGATGATCTGGGCGGGGCCGTCCTCGGGGACGAAGAACTCGACGTTGAAGAACCCGCCCTCGAAGCCGAGCGCGGGTAGGACGCGCGACGAGACGTCCGAGAGCTCGTCGAGGCGCTCGCGCGGCAGAGCGCTCGGGTACTCGAAGCTCTCGAAGCTGAAGGTCCCCGGGTACTTGATCGAGTCGGTGACGCCGATCGTCGTCACGCGCCCTCCGTGGACATAGCCCTCGAGCGTGACCTCGTCGCCCGAGAGGAGCTCCTCGGCCATGAAGCCGTGCGCCGCCGCCGGGTCGGCGCCGGCCAGGGCGGCGATCTCCGCATAGCGCGTCGTGTAGCGGTCGATCTCGTGCAGGTCCTGCAGGTCGTCGGGGTCCTCGATCCGGAACACGTTCTGGGACAGGCGTCCGACGACCGGCTTGACGAAGAACGGGACTTCGAACGGCGGCCGGCCGTTGATGACGGCGAACTGTGGCGTCGCCTCAGGAGCGACCTGTTGCTGGATCGTACGGGCGGTCGGCTTGTGCTGGCAGGCCACGAGCGCCTGCGGGCTCGGCCCGGGCAGCCCCCGCCGCTCGGCCAGGAGCGCAGCGAGGAGCGCCGATTGGTCCTTCGTGCCGAGAACCGCGTCGGCCGGAATCGCCTCGCACTCGTCCAGGAAGGCCTCCGGATCGAAGTCCTGCAGCTGGTCGAGATCCGAGCCGGCGAAATGGACTCGATAACGATCTTCGAGGCCCGCTGCTCGAATCGCCTTCAGGTCCCGCTCCTGCGGGCAGAGGACGAGGATGTCTCTCATAAGCGAAACCTGCGCGCCGGAAATGCTACCGGTAGGCATACGCTACCCGCGTGCTCGCCGCCCGAACCGACGTCGTGGGAAGCCTCCTCCGCCCGCCGGCGCTCCTCGAGGCGCGTGAGCGCTTCGAGGCGGGTGAGCTGACCCGCTCCGAGTTCAAACGGGCCGAGGACGGGGCCGTCGACGAGGTGCTGAGGCTCCAGGAGGACGCCGGGCTCGAGGTCGTCACGGACGGCGAGATGCGCAGGCTCTCCTTCCAGAGCCAGCTTCCGTCCGCCGTCGACGGGTTCGGCGAGTGGGACATCGACGCCTTCCTCTGGGGCGAGTGGCATTCGGACGAGCTCGGAGACATGACTGTGGAGCGCCCGCCCATCGCGGTCGTCGGGCCGCTCCGGCGCCGGCGCTCGCTCTCGGGCGAGGAGCTCGCCTACGCTCGCAGCCGCACGGACCGCGTCCTCAAGGTGACGCTGCCGAGCCCGAGCCTCTTCGCCAACTTCTACGACCCCGAGCGCTCGCGCGACGCCTACCCCACCCTCGAGGAGTTCCTGGGCGCCGTGGCGGAAATCATGCGCGAGGAGGTCGAGGAGCTGGTCGATCTCGGCGCCACCTACATCCAGCTCGACGCCCCGCACTACCCGCTCCTCCTCGACCCCGGCTACCGCGACTTCTACGAGAGCCGCGGCTGGCCGGCCGACCGCTGGCTCGAGCTCGGCCTCGAGCTCGACAACCTCGTCATCGGCGACCACCCCGGCGTGACGTTCGGCTTCCATCTCTGCCGCGGGAACCAGGCGAGCCGGTGGCTCGTGGAGGGCGGCTACGACTGGCTCGCGGGCCGCCTCTTCGGCCGCGTGAAGGTGCAGCGGCTCCTGCTCGAGTACGACGACGCACGCTCGGGCGGGTTCGAGCCGCTCGCCGAGGCGCCCGACGACGTCGTCTGCGTGCTCGGCCTGGTGACGACGAAGACGCCGCGCCGCGAGACGGTCGACGAGCTCGCCGGCCGGATCCGCGAGGCGTCCCGCTACGTCCCGCTCGAGCGCCTCGCGCTCTCGCCGCAGTGCGGCTTCGCCACCTCGATCCTCGGCAACGCGCTCACGATCGAGGACGAGCGCGCGAAGCTCGCCACCATCGTCGAGACCGCCGCGGAGGTCTGGGGCTGATGACCGTCGTGCTCGACGGCGCGAGCCTGACGATTCCGCAGGTCGTCGCGGTGGCACGCGACCGGACGCCCGTGCAGCTCGCGCCGGAGGCGGTCGAGCGCATGCGCACGACTCGGGCCGTCGTCGAGCGAGTGCTCGCGCGTGGCGACGCCGTCTACGGGATGACGACCGGCGTCGGCGCCCGCAAGAAGATCGCGGTGCCCGCGGAGGAGGCGCGCGACTTCAACCGTGCGCTCGTCGTCAACCACCTCGTCGGCGCCGGGCCGGACGCGCCCGAGGAGATCGTCCGCGCGACGGTCGTCCGGCTCGCGAACGCGCTGGCGAGCGCGACCCCGGGTGCGCGCCCCGAGATCGCCGAGCGCCTCGTCGCCGCCCTCAACGACGGTGAGTACCCGCGCATGCGCATGCTCGGCTCGCTCGGCCAAGCCGACCTGCCGGCAATGGCCGACCTCGCTAACGGGCTCTTCGCCGAGGTCGAGCTCCAGGCGAAGGAGGCGCTCGCGCTCATCAACTCGAACGCGTTCTCGACGGGCATGGCAGCGCTGGCCGTCGCCGACACGGAGCGGCTGCTGGAGGCGATGGACGTTGCCGGCGCGCTCGACCTCGAGGCCTTCGCAGGCAACCTGACCATGCTCCACCCGGAGATCGCGAAGGTGCGGCCCTATCCGGGCCTCGTCGAGTCGCTCGAGCGGCTGCGCGCCCTGCTCGAAGGAAGCTCGCTCTGGGAGCCAGGCGTTGCGCGCAACCTCCAGGACCCGCTCACCTTCCGCGGACTGCCGCAGATGCACGGCGCGCTCCGCGACGCGCTCCGCTTCGTGCGCGGCCAGGTCGAGATCGAGCTCAATGCCTCGCAGGAGAACCCGCTCACGATCCCGGACGAGGACCGCATCGTCTCGGTCGCCAACTTCGAGGTCCTCCCCCTCTCCGCCGCGCTCGACTTCCTCCGGATCGCGCTCGCGCCGGCCCTCACGTCCGCGGCCGAACGGGCGCTCAAGCTCCTCCAGGGCCCGCTGACGGGGCTTCCCGACGGGCTCGCCCCGCGGCAGGGGCTCGCCGAGAACTCGCTCGGTGAGCACGGAGTCGCGCTCCAGGGCCTCACCGCCGAGGCGCGCCTCCTGGCACAGCCGGTTTCGTTCGAGGTCGTGACCAGCACGCATGCGGAGGGCATCGAGGACCGGATCACGATGGCACCGCTCTCGGCGCGGCGACTTGCCTCGATGGTCGAGCTGGGCGAGGCGATCGTCGCGATCGAGCTCGTCCTGGGCGCACAGGCACTCGACCTCCGCAACCCCGAGCGCGTCGGGGCCGGAACCGCGTTCGCCCACGCGCGCGTCCGCGAGGTCGTGCCGTTCCTCGGGGAGGGCGAGCCCCTCGCGCCCGACCTCGAGCCCGTGCGCGCGCTCATCCGTGGGCGCCGGCTCGAGGCCTGAGATGGCCTTCCGGATCGGCATCGTCGGCTGCGGCAGCGTCTCGGAGCGCCACGCCCGTGGCGCCGCGGCCTCCGACGAGGTCGCGATCGTCGCCTGCGCCGACCGGAAGCTCGACGTCGCCGAGGGCTGGGCGGCCCGGCACGGGTGCGAGCGCGCCTACGGGGACTACGCGGACATGCTCGCGGAGCACGAGCTGGACGGCGTGCTCCTCGCCACCTGGCCGAACCTCCACCGCGAGCAGGTGCTCGGCTGCCTCGACGCGGGCATGCGCGCGATCCTCTGCGAGAAGGCGCTGGCCCTGAGCGGGGCCGAAGCGCTGGAGATCTGGGCGGCTGCCCGCGAGGCCGAGGCGCTCGTCACGGAGGGCTACATGTACCGCCACCACCCCGCCGTGGCGACGCTCGACGAGCTGCTCGCGGCCGGCCGGCTCGGCGCGCTCGACAGCATCCACGCCGCCTTCAGCATCCTCGACCCCGAGGAGGCTTCACCGGACGACGACGCGCGGGACTGGCGCCAGCGGGTGGAGCTCGGCGGCGGGGCGCCGTACGACATCGCCTGCTACTGCGTCGACGCCTGTAACCGCTTCGCCGGCGCGCGACCGGTGCGCGCGCAGGCGGTCACGAGCGAGAGCTCGCGGTACGGGACGGTGTCGCGGGTCTTCGGGCTCGTCGAGTACGCGAACGGCGTCGTCGGGACGATCGAGAGCTCGATGCGGGCGGACTTCAACCACGAGCTGCGCCTCAACGGCACGCTCGGCCACGCCCGGCTGCCCGTCGCGTGGCGGATCGACTTCCCCACCGAGGTGGTCGCGAGCCGGAGCGTCGGCTGGGGCCTCGTCGAGGAGGAGCGCTTCCCGGCGCCCGCCGTGGACGCCTATCGGCTCGAGCTCGAGGCCTTCGCCGCGGCCGCACAGGGCCGGGTGGAGCCGGCGCCGACGCTCGCCGAGTCGGTCGTCACCGCCTTCACCGTCGACGCGCTTCTGGCGAGCGGTCGTGACGGACGCGCGATCGGCATCGAGGTGCCGGAGGCCATGCTCGCGTGATCCCGGTACTCGTCGACTGCGACCCGGGCCAGGACGACGCGATCGCGCTCCTGCTCGCCCTCGCGAGCCCCGAGGTGGACGTGCTCGGCGTCACGACAGTCGCCGGGAACCAGACGATCGAGAAGGTGACGACGAACGCGCTCCGGGTGCTCGAGCTGGCCGGGCGGAGCGACGTCCCCGTCGCAGCGGGAGCGGACCAGCCGCTCGTCGGCGAGCTCGTGGTCGCCGCCGACGCACACGGCGAGACCGGCCTCGACGGACCGGACCTGCCCGAGCCGGCAGGGAGCCCCGTCGAGCAGCACGCCGTCGAGTTCCTCGCCGAGTCCCTGCTCGCCTACGAGGGCCCCATCACGCTCGTGCCGCTCGGGCCGCTCACGAACGTCGCCCTCCTCCTCGCCGAGCGCCCGGAGGCGGCGGAGCGGATCGAGCGGATCGTCCTCATGGGCGGGGCGATCGCCGAGGGCAACATGACCCCGTCGGCCGAGTTCAACGTCTGGATCGACCCGGAAGCGGCGGCGCACGTGTTCGCGAGCGGGCTGGACGTGACGATGGTCGGCCTCGACGTCACGAACCGGGCGGTGCTCACCCCCGAGGACGCCGACCGGCTGCGGACGCACGGCCACGTCGGACGCGCCGTCGCGGAGATGCTCGACTTCTACGGCGCCTTCTACCGCGAGGCCTACGACCACGGCGGCTGCCCCGTCCACGACGCCCTGGCGATGGCGCACGTGATCCGCCCCGGGCTCGTCCGGACGATGGAGCGGCACGTCGAGGTCGACGTCTCGAACGGCATCTGCCGCGGCCGGACGGTCGTGGACGTGCGCCGCCGAACGACGCTGCCCGAGCCGAATGCCAGGGTCGCGGTCGACGTCGACGTGCCCGGCTTCGTCGCGCTCCTGCACGAGCGCCTGTCCCAACTTCCCGCGCGCGGCTCCGTCTGAGCCGGTGTGAGACCTGAGATGGACGCGATTGATTGTGTCCGGGTGATGAGCTATTAACGACCGCTCACCCGCTGCAGAGCTTCGGGGAAGGAGCCGAGATGGATGAGAAACAGCGTCGGGTCGACGAGGTGCGCCGCGAGAGCACCGAGCTCGAGAACCACCTCATCGACGAGTACGTCAACCGCAAGATCAGCCGCAAGGAGCTGATGCGACGAGGGACGGCAGTCGGCATGTCGATTCCGGTCCTCTCCTTCATCGCGGCGGCCTGCGGTGGGGACGACGACGACGACGGGGCAAGCCAGACCGGTGGGGGCGAGACCACGGCGGGCGCCGTTCAGCCCGGCGGCACCGTCCGCGTCGCGCTGATCCAGCCCACGACCGAGCCGAACCCGCTCCTCGTCCAGGACGAGGGCGGCGCGGGCATGCTCGGCGCAACCGGCGAGTACCTGTCCTTCTCCGACGAGAACCTCGAGCTGCAGCCCCGCCTCGCCGAGAGCTGGGAGCCGAACGACGACGGATCGGTCTGGACGTTCAAGATCCGCTCCGGCGTCACCTTCCACAACGGCGCCCCGATGACCTCGGAGGACGTCGTCGCGACCTTCGAGAAGCTCATCAACCCCGACGGGGGCTCCGCGAACGCCCAGTCGGCGCTCGGCGGCGTGCTCTCGGCCGGGAACATGGAGGCGCCGGACGAGACGACCGTCGTCTTCAACCTCGACGCGCCGAACGGCAACTTCCCGACGCTCGTCAGCTCCGCGAACTACAACGCGATCATCATCCCGGCCGACCTCGACCCGGCCGACTGGGGCCAGACGTTCGAGGGCACCGGGCCCTTCAAGCTCCAGAGCTTCACGCCGCAGCAGGGCGCGACCTTCGTCCGCAACGACGCGTACTGGGGCGACAAGGCGAACCCCGACACCGTCGACGTCAAGTTCTACGCGGAGGAAGCACCCATGATCGTCGCCCTCCAGGGCGACGAGGTTGACTTCGTCGAGCACTTCTCGGTCGCGGGCGGCAAGGCGCTCCTCGACAACCCCGACGTCCAGGTGATCGCCATCCAGACGGCGACGCACCGCCAGCTCCACATGCGCACGGACAAGGAGCCGTTCACGGACGCCCGCGTCCGCCAGGCGATCGCGCTCGCGATCGACCGGAACGCCCTCGTCGACGGGCTCTGGGAAGGGCTGGCCGACATCGGCAACGACAGCCCGTTCGCACCCGTCTATCCCTCGACGGACACGTCCGTTCCGCAGCGGGAGCAGGACATCGAGCAGGCCAAGCAGCTGCTCGCCGACGCCGGCGCAGAAGGGTTCACGGTCCAGCTGGACACGTGGGACGGCTTCGAGATCCCGGACCTCGCCCAGCTCGTGAAGAGCGCCGCGGCGGAGATCGGCGTCACGATCAACCTGAACATCACCGACGCCGGCACGTACTACGGCGACGGCGTCTACGGGAAGTCCCCTTGGCTCGACTCCGTGATGGGGATCACCGACTACGGCCACCGGCCGGTGCCGAACGTGTACCTCACGGCGGCCCTTGCGGGCGATCCGAAGCTCGGCGTCTGGAACTCCGCGCACTTCAAGAACGACGACTACGACGAGCTCGTGCGGCAGTACGTGGCCGCGCTCGACGTCGAGACCCAGAAGGGCGTCGCCAAGCAGATCCAGGAGCTCCTGCTCGAGGAGACCCCGATCATCTTCCCGTACTTCTACAACTTTCTCAGCGCCGCGAAGCCGAACCTCCAGGGCGCGGTCTCGGCGGCGACCGGACAGTTCGACCTCTCCAAGGCCGGTTTCACGGCCTGAGCCTGATCAGGCGGCCGGGGCCTCCGGGTCCCGGCCGTCGTAGTGTGTAAGGGGCGGAATGGGACGATTCCTGCTCAAGCGGCTGGGCCTCGCGGCGATCACGCTCTTCCTCCTCAGCGTCATCGTCTTCTTCGGGACGCAGGTGCTGCCGGGAAACGTCGGACGGCGCATCCTCGGTCCCTTCGCCGACCAGGCGGCCGTCGACAACCTCAACGAGCGGCTCGGCACGGACCGCGGGCTCCTCACCCAGTACTGGGACTGGCTCACGGGGCTGTTCACCGGCGACTTCGGCACCTCGCTCGCCCAGAACGTGCCGGTCACCGAGCTGATCGGGAACGCCCTCGTCAACTCGCTCAAGCTCGCCGCGTTCGCGTTCGTCCTCGTCGTCCCGCTGGCGATCGTCGGCGGCGTCGTCGCCGCCCTCAAGCGCGACAGGCTCACCGACCGGGTGATCACGATCGGCGGGCTCTCGCTCTCCGTGGTGCCCGA
>Ga0114129_10010876_pt1 | contig 12963 bp, 13 predicted proteins | sample RhiMetdeltSRZDD1_FD_80071 | JGI IMG/M metagenome (GOLD analysis project Ga0114129, IMG submission 80071) | Populus rhizosphere microbial communities from Tennessee, USA - Rhizosphere MetaG P. deltoides SRZDD1 (version 2) (version 2) | ecosystem: Host-associated > Plants > Roots > Rhizosphere >...
CCACGGCGGCTACGCCGCCTCGCAATGACATAATTGCAGTGGAGACAATATGATCCTCAACGAAGTAAATTTCTTTCCGGAAACATTGGGTCTGCGCAGCACGATGTATGTATTGCTCCCGCAGCGCACCCTGGACGATATGAAGAACAAGCGCACACCCAAGTATCGCAGCCTGTATCTCTTGCACGGCTACTCGGATGACCACACGGCCTGGATGCGTTGGTCTTCGATTGAAAAATATGTCGAAGAGTTAAACCTGGCTGTTGTGATGCCTGAGGTCCATGTGAGCTTTTATAACGATATGGCTCACGGCGGCAAATACTGGCAATTCATCAGTGAAGAGGTACCGGCCCTTGTGCGCGATATGTTCCCCTTATCCTCAAAGCGTGAGGATAATTTTGTCGCGGGTTTATCGATGGGAGGCTACGGCGCCTTCAAACTGGCGTTGACCCACCCGGATCGGTTTGCCGCGGCGGCAAGCCTCTCCGGTGCGCTGGATGTTTGGGCAGTGGTGAATCCGCGCAGCGACCGCAACAACGAAGTCTGGCTGGCAGCCATGCGGAACGTCTTTGGCGAGCTCAGCAAAGTACCCGGCAGCAAGCACGATTTGATTACGCTCGCTAAAAAGGTTGCCAGAGGATCCGTCCGGCCGCGACTGTATCAATGCTGTGGCACCGAGGACATTCTTTACCCCGATAACATCCGCTTCCGCGACGCGGTCCGTAAACTTCCACTTGACCTGACCTATGAAGATGGACCCGGCGAGCATATTTGGCCGTATTGGGACAAGATGATTCAGAATGTGCTGACGTGGATGTTCCCTCGTGAGAGAAAATTGTAACTTGTTATAGGATGGCATTAGACATTAATACTAGCTTTAACTCTCATCTCAGGGAAAGTCCCCATACAATCGAGAACAGTATTTGGTATAAGTATGTAGAGGTAAGAGGATGTCCAGAATCGTATTTCGAGGGAAAACCTATTACAGTGTGTTCGAGATGCCGCCGAACATACGCCGCGCGTATGAAAACGAACAGAAAAAAGTAAGTTTGAACGAAACAAAAGAAAAAACCGAGCCTGCCAATGATTCACTGCCCCCCACTTTTGAACCAGGCGCGGGACTTGGAATGCGCGGCTTGGTCTGGGGAATTCTCGTGGCTCTTGTAGTAAGCGGCATTGCATTTCTGCTGTCGCGGTTTATACCCTAAACAATCCAACAAACGGCTTTGCAATAATGAATCCAGTATGAGATCAAAAATAAAACTGATCCGGGTATACACTGTGCTGGCGTAAATGTTTCCCACAAAAGGAAAAGCATAAGTTATTTGCCATGGAGAATCATTCCGGAGAGGGGTGTAAACAAAAAACGGATATGCTATAAGGGTGGGGAGACCAGTTAAACAGGAGAAACCGGCATGCGGAAAATTCTCAGCGCGGGATGTTTGTTTATTTTTATCGTTGTGAGTTGTTCTCCTGTTACTTCCATACCTGCTACCGCTACAATTATTCCCACTGCCATACCGACGCTTGTTCCCACGCCCGTGCTCGAAAATCCGCTCCCCTGTTGGGGAGCCGATCTGATCTATCATCCGCAGTTGAGACAAATGCTTTTGGTCAACTGTGTTGAGGATCCGAGCCAGGAAACTCCAGGCACGATTTGGGGTTGGAACGGAACGTATTGGCAAAAGGTAGCGGAAGGTGGACCTTCAGGACGTATTCTGGGTGGAGCCGCCTATGATGAGAAGAGAAATAGGCTCGTCCTGTATGGGGGCAGGCCTGTTGAGTTGGAGCCTTGCAGCCAGGAGACCTGGGAATGGGATGGTCAGGCCTGGGCTGAGATAGATGCGCAGCCGCCGACAGCTTGTGATCACGTCAAGATGGTCTATGACGCGGCGAACGAGGTGTCTATACTCTTCAGCGGATTAGATCCTTCTGAGAACCCTGTCAATGAGACCTGGTCATGGAATGGGACGGAATGGAGTCTTCTCAGTGAGGAAGGACCCGAAAGTCGCGGTCATTTTGGTTTTGTCTATGATCCCAATCATGCTCAGACGCTTCTCTATGGCGGATATGCCAGCACGGTATCCGACGAATTCTGGGTATGGAAGGATAATGCCTGGCAGGAGATCGATTTTCCGGGTCCGGGAACGCTCTCCCACTTCGGCATGACCTATGACACAAATGCAAATGCCCTGTATATCTTCGGTGGTGCGACCTCGCGTTCCACGTTTTCGTCCTTCACCGATAAAGCCTGGGTCTTGACGGGAGGCAGATGGCGCGAGCTGAGTGCTGCGAATGTCCCGTCCAGGCGCGGCTCGCCTGCCATGGGATACGATCCTGTGCGAAAGCGCATTGTCTTGTATGGAGGCTTTGAATCTCGCGCGAGTGCTCTGGCGGATACCTGGGAATGGGATGGCCAGGGATGGACCTGCCTGGTGAACTGTCATTAAGAAAGGAGAACCGCTCGGAATGTAAATGGAAACAGCCCAGTCGAATTTATCCGCTTGCAACATTTGAAGATGCTGAAAAGGGGAGTGGGGGTAAAATCTTGCCTATGAAGAGAATTCTTTTTTTCTCATTTACCTTCCTTCTCATTGTCACGGCTTGTAATCAACAATATGCAACTCCAACCCTCGCGCCTGTTCCGACCTTATTCGTTACAGATACTCCTGCGCCGCCCACATCTACGCCTCTCCCCGAATTTACGCCAACGTCATTCCCATCCATGAAACTTCAACGCGGCATCAACATGGGTGATATGCTCGAAGCGCCAAACGAAGGCGATTGGGGATTGACGGTCCAGGAAGAATATTTTGACCTGATCAAAGAGGTCGGCTTCGACTTTGTCCGCTTGCCGGTGAATTGGAAGGCCCACACTACTCGTACGGGTCAAGATGATGGTGATATGGGTTACACGATTGAACCAGATTTTTTCGCGCGTGTGGACGAAGTGGTTGATGGGGCATTAAAGAGAAACCTGTCCGTTATCATTGATTTTCATCACTATGAAGATCTCATGGCTGATCCGAATCTCAATCAATTTTGGTTCTTGTGGAAGCAAATTGCAGAACATTACAGGGACTATCCTTCACAAGTCTTGTTTGAGTTGGCAAATGAGCCTCATGGTCAAATGACCGCTGCATTATGGAACAAATATATCATCGCTGGGATGGAGGCTGTGCGCGAAACGAATCCAACGCGTGATGTGATTATCGGACCTGTTCAATGGAATGCCTATGATTGGGTCACGACTTTGGATATTCCTGATGATCCGCATGTCATCGTGACATTTCACTACTACGAGCCTTTTTCATTTACCCATCAAGGTGCGGAATGGGTAGAGGGTTCTACTCTCTGGCTTTCCACATCTTGGGGCGAGAGTGAAGAACATAAAAGAATACTGACGCAACATTTCGACCTCGTAGCGGACTGGGCACAAAGACATAATGTTCGCATTCTACTGGGCGAGTTTGGCGCATACTCGAAAGCTCCACAAGAATCACGCATCCGCTGGACAGAGTTTGTACGGAGCGAAGCCGAACGTCACGGATTTGCCTGGGCTTATTGGGAATTTGCTTCAGGTTTCGGGGTTTATGATCCGGAGGCGAAAGTGTGGCGCGAGGAGTTGATAAAGGCGTTGATCCCGTGAGCAGAGGCAAGGCTATTCGTCAGGGAATGCTAACGCGTCCGCGACTGCAAAATCATCTTTGACGGGCTTGAACCTGCCGAACAAATCTGGATCGTGCAGAAGTTCTACGAAATCATCAACACCAAAGCTGTGGATAAAGCCATGGGCCTGACCGCCGCAGACTACGTGATGAACGATCCCTTTGGCACCTATGACCGGGCCGCTGCGGCCGCCCAATGGAAAGTGGTTGTGCTGGAAGCAGGGTTGAGCTTCAACCAGACCAATTTCGAAAATACCGGCAATGGCCGCGTGATTTCCTGCTACGAAGTCTTTGAAAAAGGCACATCCATTGACAAGGGTTGTGGCAATGTGACGCACGTCCGTGATGGCAAGATCATCTTCGATGGCCTTTTACAAGCCGAGCAGATCTGGGTTGTGCAGAAATACTACGAAGCACTCAATGCCAAGAATCTTGACCTTGCTATGTCTTTCATCGCCAACGACGCGCTCTTCATAAACCCTACGGGATCCTATGAAGGCACAGACTCGATCCGTGAATCTCTGGCAGGCTTGAACACGGATGGTATCACTTTCAAGCTGAGCAACTTCCGCAACAACAATGGCACCATAGCCTACGATTACGAAGTGCTTCAAGGCGGGAACGTGCTAGATAAGGGCAACAACGGACTAACCATCGTCGAGGACGGCTGGATCACCTTTGACGGAACAGAACAGACTTTGCCAGCTGGTCGGTAAGTTATGCAAGCATAAATGACATCCGCGGGCAGTTCACCTGCCCGCGGATCGTTTAATCCATTTCACTACGCCATTCCCTGCGACATATCCGCTGGCGAAACAAGCTGTGAGTAAATATCCTCCGGTCGGCGCTTCCCAATCGAGCATTTCACCCGCGCAAAAGACTCCGGGCATGGAATGCAGCATCAAATTCTCATCCAATGACTCAAATGTGACACCGCCTGCACTGCTGATTGCCTCATCCAACGGGCGCGGCGCAATCAAGGGGATTAGCAGATGCTTAATGGAATGAGCGAGCTTTTCTGCATTTGAAAAATCCTCCTTCGATACAAACTCACGCAATAAACCTGCTTTCACACCTTTGATTCCTGTCGTTTTTTCCAAATGACTTGCCATCGATCGCGAGCCGCGCGGCTGCAATAACCTTTTCGTCAACCATTCCAACGATCTATCTGGAGCCATATCAAGCGTGACCACAGCTTTACCACTGGCATAGATTTCATCTCGTATCAATGCCGATGCGGCGTAGATCAAACCTCCCTCCACGCCTTCCTTCGTTACGATAAATTCGCCCTGCTGACGAAAATCCCCAAAAGACAAAACAACGGACTTGAGCGGCCGTCCCTCAAACCGCTCTCGAAATTGTGAACTCCAGTTCACTTCAAATCCGCAATTAGATGGCTTCAATGCTGCCACCTTCGCTCCAGCCTGTTCCAGCCCAAGAACCCACGCGCCATCCGAACCGAGCCTTGACCAACTCCCGCCGCCCAGAGCAAGTACGACTGCATCTGCATTGACATTCTTTTCGGCCTCCGGTGTTGCAAACTTTAATAATGTGTCTTCGTTCCACCCAAGCCATTTATGCCTCAAATGGACTTTCACTCCAGCTTCATCCAATCGCTTTAACCAGGCCCGTAGCAACGGGCTTGCCTTCATCCCCACCGGAAACACGCGTCCTGATGTTCCCACGAATGTCTCGATCCCCAGACCATGCACCCATTGGAGTAATTCTTTCGGGCCAAATATTTTCAGCATCGGTTCGAGCTGTGTGCGGCGATTTCCATAACGCGCGACAAATTGTTCAAATGGTTCAGAATGCGTGATATTTAACCCACTTTTGCCGGCCATTAAAAACTTACGCCCCAGTGATGGCATGGAGTCATACAAGTCCACCTTCCTACCAGCAGCACTGATGACCTCCGCTGCCATCAAGCCGGCTGGTCCACCGCCAATCACGGCTACTGATTTTTCCATTTAGTCTTGATCTTTAATCCACTCTCGTATCTGGTGGGGAGTAACGGGTTCTTCCAGCAGGCGCTTGAAATACGCTTCGCGGTTTCCCTGAGCGAACAACTCCGCCAACAGGTCGTAACCCATATGATATGTAAAGATATAGGAGCGATCGATGCCGTCGGAAATGAACCTTATGGATTTTTGCGCTTCCTTTTCTGTCATCAATCCATATTTTTGCAGATACTGAATGATCTCTGCTTCACTCTTGTTTTGGTCGTGCAGCATGAAGGCCGCGTTGCCCACCAGCCCATCCAGCTTCTGGGAAGCTCTGCTAATCTGGATCATTCGTTTCGCATCGATGTGCGCCATCCCGGCCTTCGGCAGAATCTCTTCACGATACCACTCTTCTCGTTCTGCATCCGTCAATACCGTTTCAAGCGCGCTGGTTGCGATGCCTTCCGCGATGACGCAGGAAGGAGAGTTGAGAAGCGTCAAAACGTGCTCTTGAAATTGGCGCTCTCTAATCAGTTTTTGCTCCTTTATGGAAAGTTCCGTATGGTGCCCCGGATACCCTTCGTGTGCAATCAGGTCTGCCAGCGCGCTGACTTTTATCGGCAGGTCGGTGTTGAAATCAATTCGAGATCGGTAGCCACCCAGGTACCAGTTGTAGGCGCTCCAGGGTTTGTCTGAGACGAATTGCAGTGAAAAGTCCTCGCCTTCAGGCAGGCCGAAGCGTTGACGTGTCAGTTCACGTAGTTTGTTTACGATTACCGGAAGGACTTCCTGTACTTTTTCGACGGGGATCTCAAGAGAACGACGCCAGGCTTGAAGGCGTTCGGGCAACGAGCCGCCTGCCGGCAGGGCCTGATCCCATTCCTGGTGCGCTTCTTCAAAATTTGATTCATCCTTCCATTTTGGCTGAATGTCATAAAGGCCCTGAGCTTCCTCCGCCAGAGAGATTTTCTCACCGGCGAGCAGACGCAAACTCATTTGCATGGCGTTGACCTGCCAGTTCAGGAAATCCTTTCGCTGAGCGTCGAGCCCGTTCGCTTGGGAAAGGTCTGTCGCAAGCTGAACAGTCCGCCGGGTAAGCTCCTGAAGCGAAGGCTTTCCGGCGTCTTTGGCCTGGGTCATCCACGCATCTGGCCCGAAATAAGAATCGACGTAGCCCGGCAAGTGTTGTTCAATCGCCAGGGCGAGCTTTACATACTCTTCTCCCAGTGGTTGGTCGTTTGTTGTCATTCGGGTATCCATTTCTTGACTTGTTCGAGAATACAGAGGTTGAGCTGCTACTGTATGTCAATCACGATCTTATCGTGATTTCGCGGGTCTTTCGGATCCACCCACACAGCAACCACTTTACCCACTTCCAATTTGTCCAGGGCATGTGTTGGAAACGTGAAAGTCTTATCCATTTGATACGTTTCAAGCCCCGGCACACGAATCTCCAAACCTACTGGAACCATGGTGAATACCGGACTGCGTCCAGGCTGCGGGCCCAGATCATGATCTGGCAAGCGGATGATGGTCGCTTCGCCCTGCCTGCCAGATGCTTTAATGGCGGCTACTTTTTTCTGCTGATACCGCGGATACCACACCAGGATTCCATAGAGCGCTCCAACGACTGCCAGCCCGCCGAACACGACAATACAGATCGAAAGACTAACGGTGATCAGTAGGGTGGCGTTATCCATCTTGTGCCAGCGAGTCTCCGATCGTTTCGCTATGCATTTGTTTTACTTGCTTGGGAGCAGACTGCCACCGAAAAAATATAAAAGCAGGTTGATGAGCGCAATGGCCACGTGAGGGAGCAGCGATGAAAACTTGAACATGTAACGCAACGTTTGATCCTTCTTTTTTTCAAATGCACGTTCCCAGGTTGCGTAGACTTGTAATGGTGTCTCTTTATCTTGTGTTTCGTTCGCGAAGGCAGCTTCGATATCCTTGATGCGCACCACGAAAAAATAGGACAGGCCGCGCCAGTACGCCTCCAAAATCCAAAAGATGATGGCAGTTCCCATGCCCAGCAGGAAAACATTCTTGTGATAAATAAATCCCGCCCCCACGGAGGCCAGGGCCACGGTGATTGACCAGTTCTTGATATTCAGGCCCTTCTGGTCAATGTCTTCATAGAAGTGCTGTAACATGACATACTCATCTTTGAGCAAGTCGACGCGTTTGTTTGCGTCCATACACTCTCTCCTCCATTACTGTTGTGTTGGCACAACTTCACTTTATCCGTGCCAGAAGGCTTCATCATAGGCGGGTGTTTCACAGCGCAGAGGTTTATCCACCCGTTCGCCCAGAGCATAGCCCGCCTGGATCAGGGTTTGAATCTCTGAACTACCTTCGTAGATCATCGCGCCTTTGGAGTTACGCAGATAGCGTTCCACGTCGTATTCGTCACTATATCCATACGCGCCATGGATTTGAATCGCTTCGTTGGCCGCGCTGAAGGAGGCTTCCGTGGCGAATTTCTTCGCGAAAGATGTCTCGCGTGTTGGTCGCCTGCCTTCGTTCTTCAGCCAGCCCACTTGCATGTACAACAGGCGCGCGATCTCATAATCCTGTGACATCTTGGCAATTTTCTCCTGGATTAACTGGTGTTCTGCAATGGCTGTGCCAAAGGTGTTACGTGTTTTTGCGTATTTTACACTGGCATCCAGGCAGGCTCGGATAATACCCGTCGCGCCAGAGGCGACCGTGTATCGCCCGTGGTCGAAGCCGCTCATCGTGATTTTGAATCCTTCACCTTCTTCACCCAGCCGGTTCGCCACCGGCACTTTTACATCCGTGAACGAAATCCAGCCTGTCGCGCCGGCACGCACACCGAGTTTGCCGTGCAGGTCGCCGCGTTTAATTCCTTCGCTGTGTAAATCCACGATAAAGGACGATAACCCGTCAGAAGGCTTTCGGGAGGCAGCGTTCGTTTTGACGGTAACTAGCGCCAGGTCCGCTTTGGAGGCGAGGGAAATCCACATCTTTTCGCCGTTGAAGATGTAATAGTCCCCATCCCGTTTTGCGTTGGTGGACATGGCGGCCACATCTGACCCCATGCCTGGCTCCGTGAACGCGCCGCACCCGATCTTTTGGCCACTCGCCAGCGGCTTCAAGAATTTTTCCTTCTGTTCTTCCTTGCCCCATTGGAAGATGCTCATCGAACACAAGCCCGTATGCACCGACATCGCCACGCGCAGGCTTGTATCCACCGCTTCGAGTTCCTCACACGCCAGACCCCACGAAATGAAATCCATGCCCGCACCACCATACCGAACCGGAAAACAAATGCCTAAAATGCCGAGTTCGCCCATGCGCTTGAGCGCAAAGGGGATAGGTTCCTGCCTGCGATCATGTTCTTTGATGACGGGGGTGATTTCCTTTTGCGCAAAATCACGTACCATTTTTTGCGCCATTTGATGTTCCTGCGAGAGAGAAAAATTCATTCGGATAGTCCTCGATTGGATTTTTCTTCATTATACACTTCTGGATGAGTTGCCTCATCCGTTACCTGTCCCTCTCCCGCCCTACATTAAACCCAAACAAAAAGCCCGACGCGTGATGTTCCGCATCGGGCTAGAGAAATTGGGTATCTTCTTTCATGATTTCTTCTCGATACCCATGCTGCTCAACTCATCCGAGTCAATATTCGCGATGAGCCAGTTTGCGCCAAACAGGGCCACAAACAGGAGCAAGCAGATGGTGACGGCGACAACGAACATAGGTGCCTCCTTTCTCATATATCTATTTAACCGCTAATGATTTGAAAAGTTATATCCCCTAAGAGTACTGAAAATCCGAGTATCTCACACCATAAATCCTATACGTTGGACGCCACGCAAGATTTTTTTGTTCCGCAAACATATACGCTGATCTAAACGAAGCGTTGCGTCATCAATTCACGTTGACAAAACTCATCTTTGAGATAAAATTCAGGCGCTATCGATGCCAAGCATCGCAAGCCGAAGTGGCGGAACTGGCAGACGCGCTACGTTCAGGGCGTAGTGAGAGCAATCTCATGAGGGTTCAAGTCCCTCCTTCGGCACACCAAACAGACTCGCCTCCGGCGGGTTTTTGTTTTTCATTGTAGGAATTTCGATAGTGGCTGGGTTCTCAAGACCAAGCCAATTGATTTCGCCAAAAATGCCTGTTTTTAGGCTGAAAACGGGCCGTATACAGGCGGGCGGCCCCTGCAGGGAGGTGGTATAATTAGAGTAAATCAGGTGAATTCTTCATTAGTTAAGACGCGGAGCCACAGAGTCTCGTTCTTCGTGTCTTTTTTATGCCTGCTCCCCGTTTTTATGTTGTGTTTGTGAATGCCACACCCGTGAACCAGCGTAATACCAAGATAAAATTTTTTGTTGATATAACTTTCAAAAATCTGTAAGGGAAAATCATGGTCGAAGACAATAAGCGAAATGGAAATGCTGGAAATGTCGAGAACGTCGATATAGACGCCCAGGTGCGTTCTGCCTTTCTCGATTATGCCATGAGTGTGATCGTGGCACGCGCCCTGCCCGATGCGCGTGATGGTCTGAAACCGGTCCATCGGCGCATTCTGTATGCCATGCAGGAATTAGGCATCCGCTCGAATTCCTCCTATAAGAAGTCCGCCCGTATCGTAGGTGAAGTGTTGGGCAAATATCATCCCCACGGCGACGCAGCGGTTTATGAGACGATGGCACGCATGGCGCAGGATTTTTCCATGCGCTACTTGCTGGTGGATGGACAAGGCAACTTTGGCTCGGTAGACGGTGATGCTCCCGCTGCGATGCGTTATACCGAAGCGCGTCTGCAAAAGCTGGCCGAGGAACTTCTGGCAGATCTCGAAAAGGACACAGTTGATTTTGGCCCTAATTTCGATGAATCGCTGGAGGAACCGCTGGTCCTGCCTTCCCGCGTGCCGAACATGCTTCTCAATGGCGCCTCTGGCATCGCAGTGGGCATGGCAACCAACATCCCGCCCCACAATCTGCGTGAACTGACAGATGCCATCATCTATTTAATTGACAACTACGAACGGATGGATGATATTGCCCTCGAAGAGTTGATGAAACGCGTCTCGGGGCCCGACTTCCCAACCGGCGGCATCATTGTCGGACGTGAAGGCATCGAGTCCGCTTATGGCACGGGGAGGGGCCGTCTGGTGGTGCGAGGTATGGCGCACATCGAAGAGGCGAAGGGTGGCCGGCACGAGATTGTGATCACCGAAATCCCATATCAGGTCAACAAATCCAGCCTCATTGAGCGGATTGCTGAACTTGTGCGTGAGGATAGGATTGACCAGATTTCCGACCTGCGCGACGAATCAGATCAGCGCGGTATGAGCATTGTGATCGAACTTAAACGGGGTGCGCAACCCAAGAAGGTCTTAAATCAACTATATAAATATACGGCTCTACAGTCTACCTTTGCTGTGCAGATGCTGGCACTCGTGGATGGCGAACCGCGTACCCTGCCGCTTAAACGTGCCTTGCAGATATTCCTCGAACACCGTCAGACAGTCATCGTTCGCCGTACGAATTTTGAGCTGGCAAAAGCCCGGGCTCGTTTACACATCCTGGATGGATATCTGATCGCCCTCGCCAATCTGGACGCGGTGATCAAGACCATCCGTGAATCACAGGATGCCGATGAGGCCAAGGCAAACCTGATCCAACATTTCAAGTTGAGCGAGCTTCAGGCGCAGGCCATTCTGGATATGCAATTGCGCCGTTTGGCTGCCCTGGAGCGCTGGAAGATCGAAGAGGAACACAAGCAGGTCACTCAGCAGATAGCCTATTTGGAAGATTTGCTGGCAAGCCCCAAAAAGATCCTGGCTCTGATTCAGGACGATATGCGAGACCTGGCCGAGAAATATGGCGATGATCGCCGCACCAGAATCGCGAGCGAAGCCACGGAATCCTTGAGCGATGAAGACCTTGTCCAGGATGAGGCGGTGCTGATCAGTCTCACTGAGCGCGGCTATATTAAGCGCGTGGCAGCTACTGCTTTCCGCGCGCAGAGTCGCGGTGGACGCGGCGTTTTGGGTCATACCACCAAGGATGAGGATGAAGTTGTCGCGCTGATTCCAGCCCGCAGTCTCGATACTATGCTTTTCTTCTCGGATAAAGGCAAGGTCTATAGTGAGAGGGTTTATCAGATACCGGATGCAGACCGCACCGCCAGAGGCATCCCCCTGGTCAACATCCTGTCACTGGATGCGACGGAAAAGGTGACAGCCGCGATCGCGGTCTCGAATTTCTCGGCCCATGGCTATTGTGTCCTGGCCACTGCGCGCGGCAGAGTCAAACGCGTGGTCCTGGAAGAATTCGCAGCCGTACGCCCATCTGGTCTGATTGCTATGTCGTTGGATGAAGGCGACCAATTAGGCTGGGCGCGTATCACCAATGGAAATGACGAGGTGATCTTCGTCACCGAAAATGGACAGGCGTTGCGGTTCAACGAAAACAAAATTCGCTCGATGGGACGCCAGGCGGCGGGTGTTGCGGCCATCAAACTTAAGAAGGATGATGCAGTCACAAGCATGGACGTGGTTGAACAGGACGGTTCATTGCTGGTTGTCACCTCCACGGGTTACGGCAAACAAACTCCGCTGAAAGAATATAGTGCGAAGGGACGCGCGACGGGAGGTATCGCCACAATTGACCAGAAGGCGCTGAAGGAAATCGGCAAGATCGTCTCTGCGCGAGTCGTGCAAAAGGCCGATGATTTGACCATCATTACTTCCAATGGTGTGGCCATCCGCATCAAGAACAAAGATGTCAAACAGGCTGGACGAGCCACGAAAGGCGTGCATCTCATCAAGCCGCAGGATGGCGATTATGTGGCATCGGTTGCCCGTATCGCGGCCGAGGACCTGAAGCGGGCGGGGGCACAGGTTACCGAGGATGAGAATGTGGAGCCTCAACCGCAGTTGATTTAACATAAGCCTCCTCCCGTTCATCTGCGCAGCAAATCCGTGTTGGATTGCGGCACGTCTTTTTTAAACAAAATAGCGGCCACCGAAAGAGGTGGTCGCTATTTTCTATTTGATTCTAGATCGTATTAGAAAGACATTTTGCCCAACAGGAACATGGCCAATGTGCCCATGATGCAGACCGTGAGCATAAACATAAACGAGAGAATAAACCGCTGTTGCGCTGTCATACCCAGGAAGTTGCTGTTGCTTCGGCGACGACGGGGCATCGAAGCAGCCTGGCGGCTGGGGGCAGGATCTTTATAGAGATCATTCGGTTCCTCTTCGTAGAAGGATGAATCAGCAGATTCACGCAAATTATCAAACATAATTGTACCTCGCGGCAGAGTATATCATGCGAAGAGGCGCAGACGCACATCCCCAAATCGTA